>JADMIO010888925.1_pt1 | contig 23248 bp, 24 predicted proteins | sample 8958161 | NCBI WGS metagenome assembly JADMIO01 (sample SAMN16585339, study PRJNA669376) | soil metagenome | isolation source: Crop rotation soil | place: USA: Cullars Rotation, Alabama | collected 2011 | reverse complement strand
AGAAAACCGCCGGCAGCATTAAAAACTGCCATGGGAATAGCGATCATGTAGATGATTTTTCCGGAGATCGCAAAAAGACAGATCGAGCCGATATTGGTTGAGAGATTGACAAACTTTGCGTCAGCGCTGGCATGCAGAAAATCCAACCCGAGAAGTGTAATGAATGTCCAGACTAAGAAACTTCCTGTCCCCGGGCCGATAAAACCGTCGTAGAACCCAATAATGAGGCTGATAATAATTGCATAATTCCGGACCTGTTCCGGTGTATGGTTCTTCACTTCATGCACTCCGAAATTCTTCTTGCGATACGTATAAACCGCGATCGCACTTAAGACCACAAGCAATAACGGCTTCATGAAATCGTTACTAACCTTTGTAAGCGTCCAGGATCCCAGAAATGCCGAAACTCCGGCAATAACAGTCATCAAAGCCAGATGTTTGTAATTCAGCTCGACATGACGGGAATAGCGATACGCGGCCATGCTTGTGCCGCAGAACGACGGGATTTTCGTGGTGCCAATGATCGTAGCCACCGGATAATGCGGAAGTAACAGTAATCCGGCAGGGATCTGGATCAATCCGCCGCCTCCGACAATAGCATCGACAAATCCTGCTGCAAATGCCGCTGCGCAGAGGATGATTATTTCAATCGGCACTTGGTGTGTTTCATAAGTGAAGGGATAGAGAACAATCAATGAGGAAAAAAGTGTAACTAAAATCTCAATATGTAAATATTAAAAAGAGACAGGCCCTGAGGCCTGTCTCTTTTGTCGTATTTTCAAATCCGGTTACTTGGATTTGGCAATATCTACTTCGACGCGGCGGTTAAGCTGCCTTCCCTCCGGAAGATCGTTCGGGAATTTAGGATCCTGTTCACCGTGCGCTACGACGGCAACATCGGCCGGCATTGTTGCCGAGGCACGAAGTACATCAGCGGCGCTGTTGGCCCGACGCTCGCTCAAAGCCTGGTTATATTCATCAGTGCCGGTATTGTCACAATAGCCATTGATCCTGACTGCATGAGCATCGCGATTAATACTCTCTGTAATAAGAGAAATCATTTTTTGTGCATGGCTATTGACATCCGGGCTATTGAAATCAAAGCTGAACATTGCATATTTTTCCAGATATTCCTGGGTCTTTGTTGACTTCGCAAGCCGTGTCATTCCTGATCCGGTATAAGTTCTTCCGTTTACGTCTGTCACTTCCATTGTGTAATGAACAGGCTGCCCTGCATAACGTCCGGCATCAGATACCCTTGAATTGATGACCGAAGGAGGTGCGCCGCTGCCGGATTCCACCGTACCGATCGGAGTGCCGTTCGCATCAAGTGAAATTTTCCAGTTCGATACGGCTACATTGTCCGGATTGACAACGGAAGTTTCGTAACGTACCAGTGTAACACCATCGACCTCGCTCTTGCTATCGGTCAGCTTGATAGGATCATCGGTTTTCGAATCAATGATCTCTGCGCGGCGATTTTCTTCCATACCTGCCTGGGTAGATGGGTTTGTGGGAAGTTCAGGAAGATTACGGGCATCGATCGTTACTCTTTCATCACTAAGCCCCCAGGTGCCGGTAAGATAGGATTTGATAGCTGTTGCACGTTCTCTTGAAAGAGCAAGATTATGGCGCTCGGAGCCGGAATTTGAATTGGTACCCATAATCTTCACGTTAAGCGAGGGGTCGGCTTTCATACGCGAACCGACTATATCCAGAACTGCATGGTTGACTTCCAATGCGTCTTTTCCCTGCAATTGCTTTTCATCAAATCCCGTTGCGCCGCTCTGCGAATATCTCGCCGGAATGACCGCACTGTTCTCATCGAAGAATACATACGGAAGTACCGGAACAGATGAACGTGACGTGGTCTCATTTTCAGAGACAAGAAGATCATCGGATGCATCTCCGTTTGTCTGAATGCCGCGAGCTCTTATATTAACACTGAGCGGGCGTGCCGGAGGTGGCGGAGCTACCGGTTCTTCAGCCGGGGAAATATCGAATTTCAACGAAAGAGATCCGCGCAAAGAAGATGTATGAAGCGAATTTCCATCATCGGCAAGATTCGTGAGCGGCACAGCATAAAACAACTCCGGAGTGAGCCACATCGTATTCTTTGAGTTGAGCGGTGCATCATACCCTATACCACCGCCAAGATTTGCAAATGCGGATCTGTTTCCCGGTATTTCTGCAGTCGAATTATCTGCGGCACTCCGGTTGCCGTGAGCATATGTTTTCGTAATGATCGCAGAAACAGAAGGTCCTGCAATAAAATGGAAACGATTGATAGAGATCTTTGCCAAAAGCTCGACACCCAGATTGTGTACATTATAGGCAAAATCCGAAATCGTTGGCGCTCCGGCTACAGCAGCGACTCCGTCTGTGAATGCAGCGCTGATGACATTATAACTGACGCGCGGAACGAGCATAAAATGATTAGAAAATGGTATTTCAAGAAGGATATGCGCTTCCGGGCCTACTCCAAATCCCTTGTCATAGACATTCTGATCGAGAGCATACGGTCCATTGGCGAAATTGGCATTCGCGCCACCGCCAACTCCCAATGTTAGCTTATGAGGCCATGTCACCATGGCATCTTCGGCGGCATCGGATTCATGCTCGGTTTCATGTTCGCGTTCTGTTTCTCTTTCGCGCTCTGTTTCCCTCTGTGCATAGACCTTTTCCGAAGAAAGGAAGAAGGAAATGAGCAGCGCCAATACTGATCCAATCACTGGTCGAATGTAGCGTGTAGTTGTCATGATTATTACTGTGTTTAGTGAGGTAAAATATTTTTTGCCTGAGGAGCGACAAGGTTAAAGAGGGGATGGTAAATCAACTTCCATTACAGGATAATCGGAAAAGCGGATTCGGGAGTAAAGAAACTTACAATAAATAGATGATAATTACTAAAAGCCACCGGATGGCTCCAGCATGCGCATTTTGTACTAACTCTTTATCCTTACTTGAATTATCCTAATACCTAATCTTCCGTCAATCAGCTATGTAACAAAATACCTATAAACGAGTTATTTGAGAATATGAAAAGTAAACGACTTGCCGCTTTTGGGCTATATTTTCTCTTAATCTTCAACGGATGTTTGGATTCCCCGACAGCACTCCCTACCTCCAATCCCAAGATCTCTGATCTTACTGAAAACCTTCATTTTGAAGTAAACCTTGATACGGATGAAAATGAGGACACAACCATGAATATGGATCGTTTTATTTTTGTTTACAAACCCACTCGAAACGCTCTTCCCGATTCCGAATGCACCTCAGAAAAAAGTAAAATTGTAACAGGTCCGTAAATAATTCTTACTCCTACGAATCTTATTAGCTTCTTTTTCGCACGAAGAAAGAGTTTTCTATCGGTATACTTTTTGAATGTCAGAAAACTTTCACATGAATCATAATATCGGAGCAGGATGGAGATGTCAGATTCAAGAGACTCTTCCGGAAAAGGAGGATTGAAGCAGATACTGCTCATGTGCGGTATTCTTTCTTCCTTTTTGTATGTGTGGATGAACATTTATGTTTCGATGCAATGGGATAGCTATAATTCGGCATCTCAAACGATCAGCGAGCTTTCAGCTGTTGGCGCACCGGCAAGAACTCTATGGGTGTTGCTCGGCATACCATATACGTTGCTTATGGCTGCTTTCGGTTGGGGCATCCGGCTCGCAGGCAACAATAACCATCATTTGCGAACCACGGGAAATCTGATGGTCGCTTACGGAATAACCGGCCTGGGCTGGCCTCTTGCTCCAATGCATCTTCGGGAAGTACTTGCATCGGGTGGTGAAACGTTGAGCGATACTATGCATATCGTATTCACAATGGTTACCGTTCTTCTTATGCTTTTTGCCATGGGATTCGGGGCTCGTGCTTTCGGAAAAGGTTTTCGAAATTATACGATCCTCACCATGATCACTCTCGCCATTTTTGGATCCTTGACAAGCATGGATGCACCGGGAGTAAATGCAAATCTTTCGACCCCGTTGATCGGAGTGTGGGAACGCATCAATATCGGAGTGTTTCTGCTCTGGATCATTGTGCTCGCTGTCATCCTGTTGCGAAGAGAGAATGGAATCGCCGGAAATACACTCAACAAATCGGATATATCAGTATGAAGATCTTGATCCTTCATACTCCTTTAGAGAAACAATGATGCCCTTGCAAAGAATATTTCATGATCTCCGGCGATATATGGAATTGGCAAACAAACTATACTGTCTATTTGGTTGTAGACATATTTGATTTGCATAATTTGTTTATGAGTAATACTGCCGGAATGGAAATCCTGAATAACACCGAACGTAAAAGGTTTGAAACCGACCTGGGCGAAGAATTTGCTTTTCTGGATTATGAGCAATTTGAGAATACAATTGCCCTTACGCATACCTTTGTCCCGCATACATTTCGACACCAGGGTATCGCTTTTGCATTGGTTCGATTTGCTCTTGAATATGCCCGTGCCACTCATCTGCAAGTGATCATCGGCTGCTCCACCGTCACTATATTCATGGAGACGCACCCTGAATACCAACAACTGCTTATAAAATAAGGCGTTTCTGCCTGCAATCAACGAGCTAAATCACTGCCGCACCGAAGCACAGAGAGGCAGCATCTGCCTTTTTCTCTTTTCGATTCCATTAAATCTTATATTTGCAAAAGGAATATTACAGTAATTATTCATTCATACACCTGTATGGCTAAAGCAGAATTAAAAACAAAAAAAACAGAAATAAGCGTTGAGGATTTTCTCAATACAATAAAGGATGAACAAAAGAAGAAAGATAGCTCCATTCTCGTGAAAATGATGGAGAAAGCAACAGGCGACAAGCCCAAAATGTGGGGTACGGCGATCGTAGGGTTCGGGAATGTCCTGTTAAAGTATGATAGCGGCCGTGAGCTCGATTGGTTCAGAATGGGGTTTTCACCCCGTAAACAGAACCTCACCCTCTATGGAATCAAGAATACAAAAGGACAGGAGACCCTTCTGAAAAAACTCGGTAAATATAAAGAGGGAAAAGGGTGCCTGTATATAAACAAACTTGAAGATATTGACCCTGTCGTTTTGAAAAAGATGATTGAATTAAGCGGTGCAGCCCCTAAAAATCACGCCTGATTCCCCGGTGGTACTTTCATGGCAGATTTATTTTCTGCGCGCGGGAAGTCGTATAAAACATTCTGAGCGCTTCTATTTCACCTGGTATCTCACAGTGTTCAATATGCGTGATCTGTTCATCTTTTATAGTAACGATCTGAAAACTACGAAACTCATGCCATTTATGGCCTAAACGAAGTTTATCTACCAATTGAATCTTAAAGGTTTCGTCCGGTAATTCTTCCGCAACCGAAGAATACGTGATCTCGTCCATTATTTTTTTCAATTCCTGATGGTTCATCCGGTAGATGGAAATAATGTTTTCCCTGCCCTGATAATTTCCTTCGGAATAATGGTAGGTGCATCCCTCAGAAAGCAATCCGGAGGCAGCATCATAGTTATTCGCATCCAGGAATGCAGCGAATTGCCTGGCATAATTCAAACTCATATATTTTCTGATAAATTAATTTCTACTGCCCATCCTCATTGATCAGTCTCATGATATCATTTTTAATTTGATCAGGGAGACTCATCCCGTTTACTTCCAGGTTTGCGAGAATATGATCCTTATTCACCGATCCTGGAATTGAAATAATTGCCGGAGAAAGTGACTTTAAAAAAAGCAGGGCGAGCGTATATGCCGAAAAACCCGCTTTATCCGCAATCGCAGCGATCTCAGGAATCTCTGCTAGAGCCCCTTTATTTCTATGTCCTCCAAGAGGAGCATACGCCATGAACAGAATCCCGTTCTCTTCACAATAACGGAGAACCGGGTCATGGTCAAGGGGATTATACAGAAGAATGGAAAGCGGGTTTTGCAAAGAAACAATTTTTGCAACCGATGATGCACGCATGAGTTCATCAATCGTGTAAAAATTTGAAATCCCGATTTCTGCGATCTTCCCTTCTTCCTGAAGCCTTACCATTTCGCCAAGGCTTTCTTCGATCGGCACATGAGGATCAGGAGTGTGAAACTGACAGAGGCTTATTTGGTCGACACCAAGATCCCGCAATTCTCCTTCACAGGCCAATCGAAGGTATCGGGGGTCGCCGCACCGCGTCCACGCTCCACCATCCCTTTTAAATCCGATCTTGGTTGCAATACGAACATCTTTTCTGCCTGAAAACTGTGAGACCAGCCGGTTGCCATATCCAAAATCTTTCTCAGAGAGGCAATAACTATCGGCGGTATCAATAAATGACAGGCCATGGCCGGATACAAGGGTATCCAGAAGAGCTGCCGCTTCCTCAAACGGAGGACGGCTTTCTGTAAAACAGAGTTCCATCGTGCCGAAGCCGACGGGAGGATGATTCCATTTTTTCATTCTCTTTATAAATTCTCTAAATTGACAAAAGAGTCCGTTGGGAACACTAATAGTAATGGCTGAATTCCGTGGAGGATAGCTTACTTTCTGGGAAGCCGAACAAGAAATACATTTACCGTGGCTTTGCTCCGTTTTTCACTTCAGCATTCTGATTTATGTAAGTGCTTAGTCCTTTACCATTCCGTGCAAGCCGTTTCATTATGGTCAGGTGGGTACTCCCGATTGCTAAAGCGGTATACCGATAAATGGTGGGATTGTCCTCATAGGTGATATCGATCGAATCGGGATGAATAGTATAGCCGCTTATGGGAGAATCCCCGCTCTTATTCAAATATTTTTCCAATACGTTTACCGCTAATCAGGTGTGATACAAATGTACTTTTTTTCCGAGTACCCCATGGCAGGGGTAAAAGCAGCTTCGGCCGTATGCCAGGCATCGTGCTTGCGCAGGCATACGGTCTCGAAGCGTGTCTCTTTTGCGTGCTGGGAGAAATCTTACCAGGATTGGTTCGGATCAGTGATGATCACCTGCGATAACAACGGCAGAAAAGCCTGAATGACCATTCCTAAGAGCGGTCCATTCGCAAATACCCCATCGACTGCCACCTGATGTGACATATATATCGTATGCAGATCGCTCGTAGAATACGATGTATTGCACGTAATATAACCAAGATAAAGCATTACGAGCGCATGCCTTTGGGTTTCGGTCATGGATTGTTGCTAAAGCAGAGAATTATTAGATAAGAATACTGTTATTTCTACTGCTGCAAAGTTAAGAGGCCACCGGCTTTAAAAACAACCTCAAATGATTAAAAAACTCTCCTTCGGGAGAGGCTTGTATTTCCCTATGAATGAAATCAAGGACATCCTCACGGTACTCGAATCACCTCATCTTGAAACGCAAAAAACGCTTGAAGCTTTTGAGAAGGATTCACTGATCGGCCGCCTTGCCGAAGGCATTGCCGCTTCCAGATATTCATCGGATCGTGAAGCAGCACAGGATCTCTATGGTGAGATTTTTGAAAAACGCAGTTTCCAGATTCTGAAATCTAAACTGAAACAACGGGCACTCAACACATTGCTTCTAAGCGATATTAAAAGCCGGGAGAATAATCCCCGGGACGCAATGAAGCATGATCTGGCCCGACAGCTTGTCGAAGCAAATCTGCTGTTATCATTTGGATCTCGTTCTACCGGGATCAAGATATTGCAGAAAGTCATGGCCGGAAGTGAACATTATCTTCTGAACCAGACGTATATGCAGTCAATGCTGCTTCTCCGCGCCCATTATTGGTTTATGGGGAATAAAAACATGTACGACGAACTCTCGCTACGTCTTGAGCGGACTCTTAAGATAATCGGAGCAGAAAAACGTGCTGAGGAATTATTCTACCTTTCCTCTATTTCTTTCTCCAATTCCCGGTCTATTTCTGCCACTCCTGCGGCAGCCGTCCACCGCTCGGCAAAGGAGATCGAGCGGTTCCGCACTTTTGCAAAGGAATCCTATATTATCGCTTCCAATGATTTCAAACTTCACATCCTTGATTTCCAGGTTCATAACCGTCATGATCAGGTGATCGCGAAGTGTGACGAGGCCCTGACGTGGTTTCGCAAGCGCGCACACCTGAAAAACCTGCCGCTGAACATTTATTTTCTTTTTGCGAAGTGTGAGGCGCAATTTTATCTTCATGAATATCCGAAGATGCTTCGATCACTCGATGAATTAAGGAAAATACTTCCGGAACGGAGTTCAAACAGAATCATCATCGAACGACTGGCCTTCATGGCCTACATGCATCTTGGCAATAATGATGCATGTCAGAATATTCTCAAAAAGGTACGTTCGGACCGTAATATTTCAATATTCCTGAATGCCAATAATGAAGCCGAGTGGCTGCTATATGCTGCGTTTGCAGAGATCGCTGCTACCAAAATCACTGCCTCACCTGTATTTACTGTCCCTCTCCCCAAAAAATCCAAGGATAAAGAGGGCATGAATATCTCTGTCCTGGTTTGTGAAGCAAGCCGTTCGATTCTTTCTAAAAATTATTCGCGTTTGCTTTTGCTTGATAAACGAATAGATAATTATATCTACCGCTATCTCACTTCCCGAAAGATCCACCGCCGTTCCCTTCTGTTCCTAAAAATGCTTCGTATTGTGATCAGGAAGGAATTCGATAAACTTGCGATCGAAAAACAGACGGAAAAATTATTGCATTCGCTCCGGCAAAGTCCCGCTTCGTTTGATTTCGTGGAAATTATACCCTATGAACGCCTCTGGGAGTTATTTATGAAAAACCTCTAATTTTTCCAGGAGAGAATTTACTTTATCTGAGGTAGGAATGCGGAATTCACTGCCCTATTTTTGCGCATGGAATTACGGGATCATCTGAATCCGGGTATTTTTACTGATTGCATTTATTTATATTTTCCGTGACTAATAAATGCGATCACGGATCTGTATCTGATTTACTGGGGGGATAGGGGCGCAGTTTGAGCTGTTGTGAAGAGAAAGAATTGCTGCGGTGATTGGTAGTTTAGCGGGCATGCAGGTAATCAAAGGAGATCCTGCAGCTTCAGCAATTACTAACGTTTCATACGGCTAAAAATGTATCTATTCCTCCTTTTATTATTTGCCCGTATCTTTGTATCATGAAAGCCTCCCCCCACATACCCCTCTTTTCTTTTTCACTATTTTAACTTCAAGAATTAGCAATGAATAATGAATGGACTGATAGGTGGAACACCCGATACAGCAAGACAGAATTTGCCTACGGTAAAGAGCCTAACAACTACTTACGGGAACAACTCCTGAAATTACCTGTCGGGACAATACTCTTTCCTGCCGAAGGGGAGGGGCGGAATGCCGTATTTGCGGCAACACTAGGCTGGGATGTGTCTGCATTCGACATAAGTAACGAAGGAAAAAATAAAGCTCTTCAACTTGCCGGATCACATAAGGTCACCATTGACTATCATGTCGGATTGCTGGAAACAATACATTTTACCCCGTTCCAATTCGATGTTATTGCATTGATTTATGCGCATTTTCCGGCAGATATTAAATCATTATATCACAAAATCCTTGACCGGTATTTACGAAAAAATGGAATCCTTATCTTTGAAGCCTTTAGTAAAAAACATCTCGAGTACCTTGCTGCCAATAAAGAGATGGGCGGCCCCAAAGAGATTGATCAATTATTTTCGATCGAAGAGATTCGATCAGATTTTCCAAATTATGAGATCATAGAACTCGAGGAAAAAGAAATCGAGCTTCGCGAAGGCCAGTTTCATCATGGAACAGGTTCTGTAATTCGCTTTCTCGGACGGAAAATATAAATCCGGTACGGCTACGCCAGCCTCCCCCTCTAAAGACTTACAACTGCCATTCAGTCTTCGATAGGCTGCCACAATTCAATTTTATTGCCATCGGGATCGTAGACCCATGCAAACTTTCCATACGATTCATTCATGGTTTTTTCATCGATCTTTACGCCCGCGGTCCGTAATTGCGCCAGAAATTTATCAAGATCACTAACGCGGAAATTAAGCATGAATTGTTGATCCTTGCTATAATAATCGGTGTCTGCTTTCGAAGGCGCAAAAGCCGTAGTTCCGGCTTCCTGCTCCCAGGGCATTCCAATGCCAAAATGCTTTTCATACCACTGTGCCGATGCTTTATGATCTTTCGAGCGAAAAAAAACGCCGCCGATACCTGTGACTAATTTTTCCATGGTTATGAGTTTTACTTTTAATTAATTTCGATACCTCCCGAGTTGCGAAATTCACATCGTGTACTCGATTTGCTCTTTTATATATGTCGTATATGATACAAATATACAACATCCTGATTGTCGCAACCAACCTCTTAGAATGACATTTTCACACCTCACCTTTTTATTCCAGGGCTCCGTATCTTTGCATAACAATCATAGAATATTACCAAACAAACTTATTGTAGAAAGCGGAAAGACATGAGAAAAATTATCGTTTTATCAATGATCACACTTGATGGAGTAATGCAAGCACCAGGCGGAAAGAAAGAAGATACATCGGGCGGTTTTAAATATGGCGGCTGGACTGCACCGTATGGCGACAAAGTTTTCAGCAAGATAGTACAAAAGGAATTACAACCTGCAGATTATCTTCTGGGCAGAAAAACATTTCAAATCTGGGCAGACTATTGGCCTAAGCATGCCGATTTTTGGCCTGGTATTAACAATGGCACAAAATACGTCTTCTCAAAGACGATAAAAAAATCCGAATGGGAAAATTCCGTGTTCATTAGAAGTGTAGCGGATATCAAAAAAATCAAAGCCGGGAGAGGTCGCGATATTCAAGTCTGGGGTTCCAGCGAACTTATCCAATTGCTGCTGGAAAATGACCTGGTCGATGAACTCCGGCTGAAAATTTTTCCTCTTACACTTGGAAAAGGGAAAAAATTATTTTCTAAGGGTACGATCCCAGCGGCATTCAAATTATCAGAGAATATCGTTACTACCACCGGAGTGATTATTGCTACTTATAAACGAGCAGGAAAAATCAAGACAGGTAATGTCGGAGTGTGATATACACAGAACTTGCAGTAATTCCTTTTTTTAATTATTACGTAATGGAATTCGACCCCAATAATCATATAGTTCAACTCTGCCTCCAAGGCATGAATTTCGAAGAGAAAAATCAGCCTGAAGAGGCAATGAGGTTATTTCTTCAAGCATGGAGCGAAGCAGCAAACGACTTTGAAAAATATATTGCTGCTTATTATGTGGCCCGGAATCAGCAAAGTGTTTCCGCTAAATTACGATGGGCTGAAATAACTTTACGGCACGCATTAAAAATCAACAGTCTCACTGTTAATGGCGTACTCCCCTCTCTCTATTTAAATATCGCTAAATATTATGAGGAATTGGACGACGCTGATAATGCAAAAAGGAATTTTGAGTTGGCGCAATCGTCCAAGGACAGTCTGGCTGATAATGGTCCGTTCTATCATGGGACAAGAGCAGATTTACAGGTTGGTGATTTCCTGACGGCAGGGTTCGGATCCAATTACCATGACGAAGTGATAATGAATCATATTTATTTCACAGCCTTGATTAATGGGGCGGGACTTGCTGCAGCATTGGCTAAAGGTGATGGTCCTGAACGTATTTATATCGTTGTGCCGACGGGCAGTTTTGAAAATGATCCGAATGTTACAGACAAGAAATTCCCAGGCAATCCGACACGTTCATATCGTACCCGCGCACCGCTAAAAATTATTGGTGAAGTAACAGACTGGGTAAAACTAACACCTGAGCAACGCCAGCAATGGCGTGAGAAACTGGCGGGAAACAAAGGAGAAATCATAAATTAATTTTCGGGATATTCCGCCCCTGAATAGGATTTCTGTTATTTGATCTTGAAAAATGCATTATGACAAAAAGTAAATTATTACGGATGGACAACGTCGGCATCGTTGTCGAAGACCTCGATAAGTCCATCTCTTTTTTTTCCGAGCTTGGCCTGAAACTGGAAGGCCGGGCCATGATCGAAGGAGAATGGGCCGGACGCGTTACCGGACTGGGCAATCAGCAAGTGGAGATCGCTATGATGGCAACCCCCGATGGCCACAGCAGACTTGAGATCTCCCGGTTTCTTACCCCTCCTGCAATCTCCGACCACAGGAACGCTCCTGTGAATGCTCTCGGCTATTTACGGGTCATGTTCGCTGTAGACAATATTGATGAGTTGCTGGTCAGACTCCGCGACTTCGGCGCGCATCTTGTCGGAGAAGTTGTTCAGTACGAGAATTCATACCGGCTTTGTTATATCCGCGGCCCCGAAGGACTTCTCATCGGACTGGCAGAGCAACTTGGCAATAAATAGCGCCAGATGTATATTAATCTTTCCCGAGGATTCTTATCCTTTTTCAATGAACAATTGATTTACATAAAATACAATGAGAAAACTAATTGCTGCGATCAATATGACTCTTGACGGATTCTGCGACCATACAGCAGGGATCGCAGACGATGAAATCCATGAGCACTATAATGATCTCTTACGGGGGGCAGATACTATGATCTGGGGAAGGATCACCTACCAACTTATGGAAAACTATTGGCCAATATTGGCAAAAGACCCTTCCGGCAAAAAGCCGGAAGATGACTTTGCCATTCTCATCGATAATATTCAAAAGATCGTTTATTCCCGGACACTGAAAACCGTAGAATGGAAAAATACTATTCTAAAAAAGGAAATTATCAAAGAAGAAGTTTTAGGCCTCAAACAGCAAACCGGGAAAAATATTTTTGTTGGCAGTCCCAGTTTAATTGTCGCCATGGCGAATCTTCAGTTGATCGATGAATATCAGTTTGCCATTTTACCAACAATTTTAGGAAGCGGTTTGCCTTTATTTAAGAATATAACGAGTAGAGTCGATCTGAAACTTTTAAAAACAAAAACATTTCGCTGTGGCGTCGTAGCTCATTATTATGAGCCGGTAAAAGCCGGAACTGGTGCAAAAGACTAACAACCTAACGATCACCAGGTACAAGCCTCAAAATCGAGGCATTTACTTAAAAACGGGCGTCGTCCATTCACTTCACCGGTCTCCATGAAATCCACCGTGAATGTCAGAACGATAACTTTCCCGGAGCGACAAATCCAAATAAGACCATCCGGGGACTTGGTTTCATTCTTCTTATTATATAGAAAGTTCTATACCGAAACCGTCGAATTTCGTTGCAAAAGCAAGGCAATATTTAATGCCCTGCCTCTAAGAGAACTATTCTATGAAACAAGGGTTAGTGTGAACATCTTCGCGCCCAGTTTACGTCTTATGAAAACACTAACTTCTCTTCCTCTATTCATAGCATTATTGCTTATGTTTTCCGCAGACAGTGGCAGCGCACAATCAACCCCTGCCTATCCCTATAATGTCTCATTTATACTCGATACTGCATACATTACCCATGACCTTAATGAGACGCCCCTGCGACCGGATACGATTCACGGTACCATTGAAGATTTCTCTCAATTTGGCGCTTTCAATATGACCGTAAATATATCGCCTGCAACGCAATGGGTCACCTTCACAACTATCGACGGAAAAACCGTGAAGGACGGAGATGTTATAGCAATGACTCAGGGTCAACGGTGCAAGGTTGAAATCATCATCATACCTTATGCCGATAGACCTGATACGGAAAACTACTGTATGACTCTTTCCTTGAACCCAACATATATATTAAACAGCGAATGTATAAAACTTACGCTTGTCAAAAACATATCTGCAGTCAGCGTTGAGCTCCCGGCGTCGAACATCACCCTCTGGCCAAACCCTGCAGGAAATTATATTACACTGCATGGGCTGGGTGGCGAGATCGCCGGATACAGGTATGAAATTTTTTCCATAAGCGGCGTGAAAGTCCGCCACGGAATAGTGCCCGACGATACCCGCATCAGCGTTCACGATCTTAATTCCGGTACTTATAGATTTCTTCTCTTCGACGCAAAACAAACATTGCGTTCTTCGGCATTTACTGTACTGCATTAACCACCACCCTATTTCGTCTTACCCACTGTGATCGACACTATATGACGGTAGGCGTTTTTCGGCAGAAGCACGATGCGGGTTGAATCAGGATCATGACGGACCCCAATCGAATCGAAACCATCGAGCCCCAATCCGCCTTCGCTGGCAAGGCTTTGCCGGAATACTCCCCTATTCGATAGAACCTCAAGTGCCATAGGTGCCATGATACCTCGATACTGGGATTGTATCGTGATAGCACTGTCTTCATAAAAAATCTTCGGTGACAGGAACATCTTTCCAAGGGTACTAAAGAATATTGCCATCCCCAGAAATGGTATGAGAAGAATAAACGGAGAAGCTGCCGCTATAATGGAAAACGATCCTAAATAGATTCTCTCTCCTTTTTTAAGCACTCCTCTTTCAGAAAGAGGGTAAAGTAGTGCACCACTGAGCAGGAAGCAAATGATAATCGCTTTCCCTATCCATTCCTGCCTGAAGCTCATCTCATATTCCGCCTGGATAATGATCAGGAAAAGTACACCTGCAAGAAGAATGTAATGGCCAAGTTTTATCAGCCGGAAGGTCCGCTGAGAAATCTTCCCCAACACCTTCTTTTTCCGCACCCGTCGAAAAACGATCCGGGTATAATACAATTGCAATGCAATGAATGCAATAAATATGATGGTCATAAGCGCAAATATACTTTATACCGTAACAATTTCATTGCTTTTGCGTCAATTTGCTTTTTGAATTAATGACGTAATGAAATTCATCATCCTTTCGGCTGTTCTTTTTTTTTCTTCTGCTTCTTTTGCTCAGCAGCATATCAATCAGGCCGCTCTCGATAGTCTTTCCGATGCCTGTCTTGCAAGCCATTCCGATTCATTCTCGGTTTGGGTAGATGGAAAAGCCATCCTCGATTATCACAACATCGATACAGCCCTTCCTTGTTATTCCGTATTTAAATCGATCACTTCCCTTGCTGCTGGAAAACTCATTACTGACGGAAAACTTCCCGGAATTGATGAGCCTGTCATGAAGTATTTTCCTGAATGGAATCAGGGACTGAAGCGCCTCATAACCATCAGGCATCTTATGAATCATACTTCGGGCCTTGATTTTAATGAATCCGACAGTGTCGAATGGACGACAAAAAATCAATATCAATTCTCCCTTTGTGCAAATGTTGTCGATACTCCCGGTACTCAGTTTCTCTATAATACCAAAGCGACGACACTTCTTGCAGCGGTACTGGAAAAAGCTGCCGGAATGAAATTCGATCGATACATCGAGAGAAATATTTTCAGGCCGCTTGGCATCACAAATTTTAAATGGGAATATGACGATGCGCGGAATCTCATCGGAATTTCCTCCACAAGCTCGGAATTGATCAAGATCGGCAGACTGGTGCTGGATAAAGGAAAATGGAACGGGAAACAACTCATTGCCGAAAACTGGATCAGGGAAATAGCAAAGCCTTCTCAGAAATTCGATCAGCATGACGGACTTCTCTGGTGGCTTATTCCGGAGAATACGCAGTATATCGTCGACGATACACTAATCGATGCCATGAAAAAATATGAAGTCAAACCTGAGATTGTAGCAAAGTTCGAAATGCTCAAAGGAACATACATCAATGTCAACATTCCCCCGGAAAAACTTGCCGCTGTCTTCGGCGCGAACTGGCAGGACTATCTCAATAAGGAATTCTATCCTTCCTTTCCTGTTCGTTCAAGGAGAAAATACAGCGAGAAGATCATCGGCATCAAAGCTGAAGGGTGGCTCGGGCAATCAATAGTTGTCATACCGGAAAAAAGGCTTGTTGCAGCCAGGATGATCCGATACTCAGATCGTTATGTACAAGGGACGGATGAACTCCTGGATTTCGCCGACCGTGTCAACAAAGTGGTCAATTGAATACACTACTGTAAACGACTAATTAGCCCTTGCAACTCGTTATTTTTCAACGAACTAATTGTGCACCTCACCCAAAATCCTCTTTATTCGAAAGGCTAAAACCGGGATTCCCTGTTTTAGCCTTTCTTAATCATAGTCTCAATTTCAGGACAATTATTATATATTTGCATATAAAAAGCCATATACAGCTATAATAATACAATTTTTATACCAAACAAAGCCGAATTTTCAATAAATCCTATTATCCCTTAATTTAAGATCGGATTTTCACCGATCGCTTTTACCGCGCGAAATTCGGGCCTCTCCCTTTGTTGCTGAATGTCGCGATCAACCTTATAAAATGGCATTTTCGCACCTCACCTCTGTATGGGGGAAGTGCGTATCTTTGCAATACAATTTATTTTAAAAAGTAAAAATTATGGCATTCATAAACCCTCACATTAATTTCAACGGCAATGCCGAAGAAGCATTCACATTTTACAAATCAGTCTTTGGCGGAGAATTCGCCAGGATCATTCGTTTCAAAGATCTTGCAAGTTCCGGATTTCCGGTATCAGAAAAGGAAGAAAATAAAATCATGTATATTTCTTTGCCTATCGGGAAAAACAATATGTTGATAGCTAATGATGTTCCGGAAGTTTTGGGACGAACAAATGAAAACGAGAACAGATCGAAAATATCCATTAGCACGGAAAGCAGAGAAGAAGCGGACAAATTATTTCAAGGACTTTCAGCAGGAGGAGAAATCGAAGGGCCTATGGGAGATGCACCCTGGGGTTCATACTTCGGATGTTTCAGAGATAAATATGGTATCGAATGGATAGTAAATTTTGATCCAAATTATTAAAGGTAAATCTAATCATGAGCGTAAAAGACGAGATCAAGGAGCATATTTCGAGCCAGCCTGAACCGAAACGCAGTGACATGCAGGAACTGCACCGTATTATTCTCGGCCTTATGCCGAAATGTAAATTATGGTTTCTGGATGGCAAAGATGAGAAAGGCAAGGCGGTTACTAATCCGAATATCGGTTACGGATCCTACACCATCAAATATGCAGGCGGATCGACCCGCGAGTTTTATCAGGTTGGTTTTGCTGCCCACACCACAGGAATCTCTGTCTATATCATGGGCCTCGATGATAAGACATACTTAAAAAAAACCTACGGAAAAAAAATAGGCAAAGCAAGCGTGACCGGCTATTGCATTAAGTTCAAAGCTCTGAAAGATATTAACGTTGATATACTGAAAGATGCAATACGATACAGGGTTGAGCAAGGAACTTGAGGGGCCGAAAAAAGGCTAACGGCGAAAGTCGAAATGCCGGACTCGCTGTTGCGAGATCAGCCGAAGTAGGGGGAGAATTATTGCCCATTACTCACACAGCATTTTCTCAATAAGCTGTAATCTTTTTACAGGAAAAGACCTTATTACCCAAGTGCTTTTCTTAAACTTTTTGGAGGAAGAGTATGAATACTTCTCGTAAGTCTTTCTTTAAATATAGCACCAGACTCTTATATTGTGCGTATCGCAGGCGAGTCCAATTCCGGAGAGCCATTCCTTAGATCGAGAAAGATCATTATCTCGAGATAAGCGGAATAGAATCCGGCTTTTTGAAAGAGTGCTTTTTACTGTAACTTTTTTTTATGATTAATGAGTAATAAATCAGTATGGCCACAATTGATCCGCCTTCTAATTTGGGGCGCGATTATTGGTTATATAGTGTATTTTTTCAATTTTCAGTTTACCTCTGACGCTAATCTATTGGTTCGCGTCGGCGGGTTATTCTTAACCTTTATTTTTGGACATCTTCCGTTTATGGCGGCTATTAATTGCCTGGGGAAAATACTCCGGAAAACAAGCAAAGGAAAATATGGGACATCACCGTTGTTCCGATATACGGAACGGCAACTTACTTGGTGAGATATTATAAACCAGGTAAAGATCACGGAAACAGGCTTCTACCGTTCGGTGAATCTCATCACAACTATAGTTTCCGGGGTTTTGGCGAATATACTCTTTCCTCATTAATGTCTTATAATCAATATTTGAGGTTTTGCTGTTGTACCTTGTATATGAACCGAATAAACGCCCGATGTTATCCTAGATAAATCATACGCTCCCTTCTTTCCGTTTCTTTGCAATGAGATATGCTCCCCTAATTCGTTATATATTTCCAGATCCTGTCCCTCGCCTTTCCCGCAAGAAACATGAACAACTTCCGATGCCGGATTCGGCCAAATTAATAAGTCAGGAAGATCATTCTCTTTTGACGGCACTCCGCTTTGTCTGAAGTTTCCTTCCAGAGGTGTACGTAATATTCCGCCGCCACCCATTCCGACATAAATAAATGAATCCGTCGGCAAAATAACCGAGACGGATTCTGATAAGAATCCATTACCTCCGAAATTACTCCATGTCTTACCGGCATCGGTGGAGCGGTAAATGTTTCCGTGAGAAGCATCGCTATTATCCCTGGCTCCGGCATAGGCATACCCATATTTATCGGCAGCAAGAGAAACGATGCTGTTATTGACAAGTGTATTGGTCGTAAGAAATTTCCTTTTATCACCTGTCGCGCTCACTCCTTGTTTTCCAAAATGATCGAGATTGGCGATATAGATCTCTCCGAAACGGTCAATTGCAGCCAGTCCCGGTCTGTCCATAGGAGGGACTGAATCGAGCCGGGCCCAGGTGACGGCATGATCGGAAGAATAGTAGAAGTATGACCTATTGTTACTGGTGCTATCATTGACCGATGCAAGGATACCTCCCGAGGAGTCGAATGCAATCATGAATATATGGTTCAATGTTGTACACGGATTCCAGTTAATGCCGTTATCTTTGGAGATCAACAGGGTATTAATATCATTTCGTGAGGTCCGGTAAAGATCGCCATTCGGACCGGCAGCAAAAAGATAAACGGAGCCTGCACCGGCCGTTGTATCGAGGCGTAACCAATGAGTACCTTCGTCGCTTGATCGGTAGAGAGTCCCGTATGGATTGACAAAAAAGAGATCGCCATTTGGAGCTGCACATACCGGATCAGTTTGAATCCCGATAAAATTGCCTACATCATTGGATAAGGGAAGCTTCGATGGCTGCATAAAGTGTTCGCCGCGATCGAACGAACGGTATACCCCATCCTTCGTATTTGCATAGATAACACCGTCCTTATCAACACAGATGCTCACAACCGAATCGTACATTCCTTCAACCGGCTTCCATGTTACTCCCAGATCCGGGCTCACGAGCGGACGCTCATTGCGAAGATAGACAACAAGATGATCTCCACTCGCGGCGGCCTGTATCACTTGCTTGCCGCTAAACGCGATCGTCGTCATCACCCCACCCATTGTCGCGGAGCTTTTGAGCCCATTGCTTGTTGCAGCATAAATATGATCGGGGGCTACGAACAGATTGTATACAAAGTCTCCGGGAGGTTCGATCTGAGTCCAACTCGAGCCTGCATTACTCGTATAATATGTCCCTGTGTAAGATGTGGAGACTCGTACCTCATTGCCTCGCACTGCGAAACCACGAACATTACTTTTCACGTCAAATACAGAATCCCAGTTTATGCCTCCGTTCGTGCTACGGTATATCAGATTATTTACTGTACCGAAAAGCACCGAACCCGAACCGGCAAGCCTCCAGAGATAGGTGCCGTTTAACGGATTCCACGACACACCATCATTTGTAGATATAAACCTATGCGTTCCCTGAGCGATATACGTATGCGATCCCACCCATATTAGGCTCGGTGGGATAATAGCATCTTGCCAGGTCCCGTCAACCGGTTCAAGTCCTGCCGTCGACGGTGTCCACGTTGAGCCGCTATCGCGTGAGTGATAGAGCCCGTAAATAGTTAACGCAACCAACGTGCCGTTATCCGAAGGTGCTATTGACAATGTGGGAAAGAACTCCCCACCCACAGTAATGTTCGTCCATGTCCTGCCATTATCCGGAGAACGGAAAAGGCCTTCCGTACAATGGACAATGAGGCTATGCTTCGGTGTTTCCATCATTGCATGAATATTATTAACAGGCATTCCGATCGGCTGCCATGTTGACTTACCAATATCCATAGCATAGACACCATGATCGGTACCGGCTAAGAGCTGTCCGCCGGTGCGAACAAATAATTTCCTGACCCATCCATTCGGAAGTCCTGTACTGCTTTTTTTCCAGGACTGGCTTTGGTTATCATATCTGAATACTCCTGCATCGATCGAACTTAAATATGGAGCCCCGTTCCAAAAAGCAAACGAAGATATAGACCATGGCTCTGCATTTGCATTCATCGGTATCCACTGACCAAGCGAAGGATTCCACTGATACACACCCATTTCCTTTGTGCCGGCAAGTATCATTCCCTGATGCGAATATACTGCCGTTATGTTTTGTGGTGGCAATCCTTTCGATAAAGATGTCCATGTTGTTCCGAGATCTGTCGAGACATGAACTGCGCCGTTCGATCCGGCATAGACGGTTCCCTGATCGTCACGGATAAGAGAATACACGGGCCAATGCGATGTATCAACCTTCTCCCATAAATAAACATAGCCCTTCTGGGTTCGTACAACTCCGTTGGTCTTCGTACCGACATAGATGGTATCCTCAACTCTAAATCCCGAGCAAGTCATATCCTGCTCTAGCGTAGTACCGGTTACTTCCCAGGTAAGACCGTCATCGTTCGAGACACCTAAACTGACGGAATTGTCATTTTTTACAAAGGCAATTGTATGGTGCTGGATTATCATCCCCAGTGCAGGTCCATTCCAATAAAGCGAATAGATAAGCTGCCTCCACGAATTCGTTGCCGAATCAAGTTTATTGATCTGATCGTAGCCGAGAACATAAACCGCTCCGCTATCACCGCCGATAATATCGATAACCCTGCCGCCATAAGGGCCGCTTAAATTTGTCCAGTTCGGAACCTGGGCGTTCACAATGGATGCACTTAAAGCAATAAACGTGACGAGAATGACCCTGTTCAACATATTCTGGTAGCTTTTAGGAGTATTTTACCTGTAATGGGATGATTCAAATATACAAATTCCAACCCCTTATGTTGCATACCGGCTTCCCCAGTTGAGGCCTATGTAACCCCTTATTTTACAACAATATAACTTTCACACACAGAATTTCCCTCTAATAGCAGAGCCGGCTTTTGGCCGGCTCTTGGGCACCTGTATGGTGACAAATTTCATACTGCAAATATACGAATTGAAGATACAACCTTTTGGATTTTTCGTTCGTTTACTTGAGTGATTCAAATCTATACTTCAATGAAGTCAGACCATATATTATTTATAGAAGAACCGGAGCTCTCCCTTAAGGAATTTTCAGAGAGTCTGATTAAAGCATTTTGGAACGTCCTCGATGAATCCATCCGAACAGAACATGATATGGTGTTTTCAGTGGATGGGAAGATATACGTTGTCGAATACAAGAGATTAGACAATATGAAGACTTATCTGGACCAGCATAAACAAGAAGACGGCCTGCCAAAATTGATACGGGAATATGCCAGATCCCACGAACTTGAACATCAATAAGAAAAGATTCAGGATGTTTGCCGGCCCTAACGGCTCCGGGAAATCGACGCTATACGACCAACTTATCAATGTAACCAATACGATACACACGAAAATTTATGTTGCTGCAGATAAGATAGAAGCTCAAATGCACGACGAAGGAAGTTTCGATTTTAGTGAATTTAATTTCACTGCAAGCGGAATTGAATTTAAGAACCATCTGAATACCTCAAGTCTTCTTGCAAAGTACGGGAATAAGGAAGAATTATTGGACTCCTTAAGCATTCAAAATAATAAATTGCTCGTAGATAACGAACAATTTATAGACTCCTATTTAGCCTCTTCTGTTGCAAGTTACCTGACTCAAAAATTATTTGACACAGATCAAAGCTTCTGTATTGAAACCGTCATGTCCCATTATTCCAAGATCGAATTACTTCATCAGGCAAAAGCTCTTGGATATAAAACATATCTTTATTTTGTCTTCACCGAAAATCTTGCCCTCAACTTGAGGCGAATTGCCGAAAGGGTGAAAAAGGGTGGTCATGATGTCTCTGAGGAGAAAGTAATATCACGCTTTGAAAGATCAATAGGTTTACTTCCTGAGGCTGTTGCCATAGCTGATAGTGTCTACATTATTGAGAATTCGACGGCATTTGATACAATAGCCTATATCGAAGAAGGCAACCGTTTGACATCTATCAATCGTCATTTTCCTTTCAAAGAAAAGCTTCCGGCGTTCTTTGAACAATTCAAGAAAATCATTAAAGACTAACGACTGACCATTAGCTTATCCTCATTTGCCAGTGAATTGGTGCACTGAGTCAAAGCCTCTTCCCTATTAACGACTATCACAGCTGCTCGCCGATCCCTGTTTAAGTTCAGAAGTTCACACATTATTTTCCTCCCCCAATTTTACATCCTTCGGCAAACTCAGGACAAGCTTTACATTTTTAATTTTGCATTCTCCCCCCGCCTTTCTTCTCTTTTCTTCCAGAATCCGTAGGCTGAGACGCAGTATGCCGCTATATAAAGGAAATAACCTTCGCGAAATACCGTGGCATAATGACTCTCCCCCATCTGAAGATAGATCCCGAGAGCAGGGATGACGACCAGAGCTACGAGTGTGAACGACCAGCAGGTAAAAACCGAGGTTCCGGCCTTTGCTTTCGGAATGAGCGGAAAAATGAGAAGGGCAATATTCCAGAGTGCAGCGATACTCATTCCGGCAAAGAACAAATTTAAACCGGGCTCGATGGGCAAAAGTACGTAGAATGAAAGGATCCATGCTTCATAGCCGCGGATATGATTCTGGAAATGACTGGTCTGAAAAGCAAGCAGGGGAAGCGAAAGCAGGAATAATCCCGCACCGATAAATAAATACGTCCTGCCGTTTTGGGGAGAGCGAAAATTCATGACATAATTAACGGAGGGAAACTGCTATTGTTTCCGGAGACTCTTTCGTATTCATCAAAGCCCCACCGTTAATATCTACCGTATTTTTGTATTATGAAAATTTTGCTGCCCCTGCTATGACAGAAGAAACAACTCCTACTTCTCCGGGGATGCAGAGAGCATGGATTCTTGCAGGCTATCTTTGCCTGATCGCCATTTTCGTCGCCATTCATTCTTTGCAGCCCACCGGCTTGATCCATTATCTTCTTTTCGGCGCCGGGTTTGGAATTTATAATGCTTTCAATTTTCGCAGACAGCCCGGATTTTCGACTGCTGTGGGCATTGCCTCTATCATAGCTGAAGCCGATATCACCCATATTATTGAAAAAGCCAGATGGATCGCCTTTCAAGCCGGGGCCGAAGGAAGTTGGGGTCGGCGGCA
>JADMIO010634540.1_pt1 | contig 23252 bp, 16 predicted proteins | sample 8958161 | NCBI WGS metagenome assembly JADMIO01 (sample SAMN16585339, study PRJNA669376) | soil metagenome | isolation source: Crop rotation soil | place: USA: Cullars Rotation, Alabama | collected 2011 | reverse complement strand
CCGAGTCCGCCGTACAACGGTAGAAAGTTGACCATGCCCGCCGAGCGAACACCAGGCAGTTGACGCACTCGTTCGAGCGCCTGTGAAAAGAATTGTACGAGCTGCGGATCGGTTTGATAACGCGCTCCCGGCAGGCGGATCACCATCGTCAGCACGTTGTCGGTAACGAAACCGCGGTCCACCTGCTGAAGACGAATGAAACTCCTGATCAGCAAACCCGCACTGGCGAGCAGTACGACCGCGAGCGCGATCTCCGCAACGACGAGCGCATTGCGCAGACGACGACTGCCGCTCGCCTGGCCCGATTCAGACTTGCCGCCGTCTTTGAGCGAGTCGTTGAGATTAAGACGCGAAACGTGCAGCGCCGGCGCGAGGCCGAAGATGATTCCGGTTAACAGAGATACTCCGAGCGTCCAGCCCAGCACTGTGAAATTCAAGCCGACCGTTTGCAAACTGACGAGATCGCGCGGGCTGATCGCAACGAGAGCTTTGATCCCGAGCCACGCGAAGCCCAAGCCGAGGAGACTGCCAAGCAGCGCGAGCAGAATACTTTCAGTCAACAACTGCCTGATGATCCGCCCGCGACGCGCACCGAGCGCTGCTCGCACCGCGATCTCTTTCTCGCGTGAAGTAGCGAGCGACAGCAGCAGGTTCGCGATGTTCGCGCATGCGATCAGCAACACAAATCCGACCGCGCCGAGCATCAGCCACAACGGCCGTCGCACGTTGCCGAAGAACTGTTCGCGCAGCGGAATAACTTCAGCAGTGTAGTTTTTATTGAACTCGGGTGTTTCATCTGAAAGCCGCGCCTCGATCGTGCGCATCTCCGCTGCGGCCTGGTCCACGCTTACGCCGTCCTTCAAGCGCGCCACAGTCCCAAGAAATCTCCCGCGCTGATTCGAGCCGGGGCTCACCGGCATCGGCAGGGTGGACCAGAGCTCCGCGGGCCTGCCAGTCCCCGAACGTTGTTTGATGTGAAACTGAAAACTCGGCGGCATCACGCCGATGATCGTGAATGTCTCACCATTGAGAATGATTGGCTGGCCAATGACACTCGCCTGACCGCCGAAGCGACGTTGCCACAACCCATAACTGAGCACCGCGACCGTGTCGTCGCCGGGCAAAAACGTGCGACCGAGCAGCGGATCGACGCCGAAGATCTTGAAAAGCTCGGGCGTGGCAAGCTGGACCGACAACTCTTCTGGTTCGCCATTGCCGGTAAGATTCATGCGTTGGTCCGTGAATGCCGCCATCTGCTGAAAGCTCGTGTTCTGCTCACGCCAGGCGCGAAAGTTCGCGCGTGAAGTGGTGTTCTGGTGTCTGCCTTCGGGCGTGACTTCCCAAACCGTGACGACTCGTTCCGCGTCGCGATACGGAAGCGGTTGCAGCAACAGTTCGTTGACGACCGAGAAGATCGCGGTGTTGGCGCCGATACCGAGCGCGAGAGTGAGCACCGCGATCGAAGTGAAGGCTTTGTGCTTGACGAGCATGCGCGCGCCGTAGCGAATGTCCTGCGCGAGTGTTTCGAAGATGCCGCCGCCTTTCACGTCGTAAGCCGCATCGACGGCCCGGTTGAGATTGCCAAAACTACGCACCGCCTTTTCGCGCGCCTCCGTCGCTGACATTCCCGCCTTGATATTCGCGTCCACCTGCATTTCAAGGTGCAGACGCATCTCGCGATCGATATCGTTGATAACGTCCTCACGCCGCCGCAACGCCCTGATCCGATCGCGAAAAATGTTGAACCACTTCATTTCTAAAATCTCTTTCTGGATTTCTTTATGTGCTTTGTGTGCCTTTTTGTGGCTAACTTTCTTTGCGCCTTAAGTGGCCTGCCGAACTTTCGCGATTGCCAGACAAAGTCGATCCCAGCTCGCTTCCTCAGTCTCGAGTTGCTTTCGTCCAGCGCGTGTCAGCTTGTAAAACTTCGCTTCGCGACCAGTCTCGTGTACGTCCCAACGTGACGACACCCAGCCCTTTTGCTCGATGCGATAGAGCGCGGGATACAAAGATCCCTGCTCCACATTCAACATTTCGTCGGAAAGCTGGCGAATGCGCTGAATGACCCCATAACCATGCAGCTCTCCGAGCGAGAGCGACTTGAGGATCAGCATATCGAGCGTCCCCTGCAACAGATCGGCCTTATTCTTCGCCACGTTCGTCTCCTTGTTTTCGATACCTAGAGAAGATAGGCATCATAGCCATCGATACCTAGATTGTCAAAGTATGAAGTTCAGACTTTTTGCGTCCCGCGCCCGACGCTCCCCACAAGAATTTTGACTCCGCCACGACACGTATCCGTGATGTCCGACCGTCAAACTACGTCTGAAAATTTGAGTGGAGGACTTATGACAGCACCAACACAGACACGCGACAACGAGCTGGAAAAACTTCGAGAGCTGGTTAAGGACATAGACTTTTGCATGTTGACGACGGTTAATGAAGGCGGCGACTTGCATAGCCGGCCGATGTCGTCCAATGGTGATATCGACACGAATGGCAATATCTGGTTCTTTACGAGTGTGTCGTCGCACAAAGTGAGTGAGATCGAGAAGCTGCCGAAGGTGAATGTCAGCTTTGCGGATCCGGGCAATCAACGTTACATATCCGTGAGTGGAACGGCAGAGCTCGTGCGCGATCGCGCGAAGATCGATGAGCTCTGGCGGCCGCAGTTTAAGATCTGGTTTCCGGAAGGCAAAGACGATCCGGAGATTGCTTTGCTGCGTGTGCGTTTGGAGAAGGCTGAGTACTGGGACAGCCCGGGGAGCACGATCGGATACGCGCTCAGTTTCGTATCGTCGCTGGTGACGGGTAAACAGCCTGATCTTGGCGAGAACCAGAGAATCGATCTCAAGTAGCCACAAAAGGCACAAAGAAGCACAAAAAATAGCTTTGCTGATTTGAGCTTTTTGTGCCTCGTTGTGGCTAAAAATTGGTTAGGGCAATCGGCACTTTGTTGCTGGTCGTGCCACGCGCCGTGATGCTCACCTGCAAGTCACCGGCGCTCACGATTCCATCGGGAAGCTTCAAAATTATCTGAGTCAGAAACGGTTCCTGCGGTATCACGGGTGTAAAGCTCGGCACGTTCCCGACAAACTCAACCGGAAGCTGATAGACCACTTGCTGGCTGTCAATAGCCTGTGCCGTTACGACCATTCCGGGCGTCACGGCCAGGTTTAGAGAGAAGAGCATCACGCGCGTTCTTTTGTCGTTACCGAAATAACCCGGATTGTTAACCATGAACGGCTCGCGGCTGAATAGCAACGCATCGAGTGCGATGGCGCGTTGTGAAGGAGTCTCCAAAGCAAGGACGGGCGCATCGTCGTCAATGATCGTACCGGCTGCCTGGCCATCATTGAGCGTGGCGTTCGTGGGGTTGCTCAAGTTAACAAAGAAGGTTTCATCACCCTCGCTGAGCGTATCACCAACGACTGGAACGATAATTTGGAGCGCCGTTTGCCCCGGTAAGAAAGTGATTGTTCCGGTTGTCGACACGAAGTCCGACGCCGATGCGGTGTTGGCGGCGGTAGCGTAGTCGACGGTGATAGTGTGCGTGCTCGAAGCCGACAACTTCACTACAAAGAAACAGTCGTTGGTCGCAACGTTGCCCTCCAAGCGACTCCCGTCAGCAATCGACACGGTGGGAGGCGGATCGTTATCGAGAATTGTGATCGTAGTCTGACCGGCCGTCACGATGCCGGGGTTCGCGGTTATGTTCAGCTTGAAAGTCTCATCCAATTCATCCGAAGAATCATCGTTGATTGGAATCGCGATCACGCCTGATGTCGCTCCGGGCTGCAACGTTAGTGTTCCCGAAACTGCAGTGTAATCAGAGCCAGACTCCGCCGTAACATCGAGAGTCGAGTAGTTGACGTTCACTCGATGGTTAGTAGGCGCTGACAGAGATACCGTCACGTTTGCCATGCCGGCGCTTTCATCGAGGTTAACGGCGGCGGTGGCTGAGACATTCGGCGGAAATGCGGGAAACGCGCCGAGGATGGGCGTAACACCCTCTGACCACGCACCCAGCACTTCATCGGTAGGTCCGTAGACGCTCAGTTGATGCGCGATTGTTAACGAAGCTGGGACCGTTTGTGTCCATGCAGTCGTAAACGTGGGAAGCTCATAGGCAACGAGCTGCGAATTCTCGGCGACGTAGAGTCGTGAGCCGTCGTGAGCGAACTTGAAGTAAACGGCGCTCGTTGGTGACAACGTTTTTACAGTCGACATCTGGCTGGGATTAGTAGCGTCGACGAGTAAAAGCGCAGAGGTGCCGCCGGTCGTTGCGGGCTGACTCAACACCGCGAGCAACCGGTGTTGATTGTCGTCAAAAACCTCGACTCGGAGAAATCGAAAATTCCCGGGAATCGTACCGGCAACCTGCTTGGTGTTGAGATCGATCGCGGCGAAATTAAAAAACTGATTTGCGAAGAATAGGAATTGGCCGTTGGCACTGAAACCAATACTGTCGTTGATAACGCCGCCGACTTCGCCGTTCGTAACGAGCGACACGCTGGCCACTTCCTGAGGCTGCGCCGGATCGAGGATATCGAACACTTTTAAATTGGTGCCTTGGCGAAATGCGAGGAGGCGTTTGTTTGCCGCTTTGTATAACGCGAGACGGTCCGGCGGCGACCCGGCAAGCACGAGGCGCTTGATGATGGCACCATCGTTGAGGCTAAAGCTGACGATTTCCGAATCAGTACCTGCAAACACGGCGGCAAATCCAACGGCGCCGCTGCCGCTCAGCACAAGATTAGAACCACCGTCAGCACCCGACGACGTGAGTTGCGTCGAGGTGATTTGAGTTAGTTGACCGTTGCTGCTCACGTCGAAAAGATAAACTCTTCGTGGCCCACCCTCGCTAGTGAGAACTACGGCGCGCAGGCTGTTGCCCACTTGTGCAAGACGCACTGCCAATGGTCCAAATCCGAAAGTCTTAGTATCGAACTGCGTGCCCAGAATGGGGTCGAAGGTCGTGAGAAACGCCGGGTGTCCGCCCACTGGATCGTTTCTCAGGACGATGCCGATCTTCCCGTCCGGAGAGATGTCGCAGACGTCGAATTGCGTATGGTTCAAGGCATATCCGAAACTTCCGGAAGGATTAAAAAATTGGGCGTTGGCGCTGGCAGTGAACATTGCCGCGACCGCAATAATGGCCGAAATCTTGAGAAAAACACGAAATGTAGGCTGCATGAGTAAAACGGAAAGCTAAGGGGTCAACTCCAAAGGCAGAATAAAGGCGGGGAGAGTAAGGCATTTGGCCCATCAGGTCAAGGCGCGCCTGGCCCGTGTAATCTGTGTGAGGCAAATTGTGCGTGAGCTACTTTCGACGGGCCACGCTGGCGGCGACGGCGCAAAGCTCGGTTAGCTCCACGGGCTTCGGCACGTGCATGTCGTAGCCCGCGCGCAGCGCCTGCAAACGATCTTCAATGCGCGTGTACGCAGTCAAAGCGATCGCCGGGATTTTCGCGCCTCTGTCCGGCGGCAGAGCACGAACCTGCCTGATCAAGTCGTAACCGTCGGTACCGGGCATACCGATGTCGCTGATCAAAATGTCCGGCACGAACGACAGTATCGCGTCGATCGCCTCCGCGGCCGAACCCACAACCTTGACCTTCGCGCCGCAAAACTCGAGTCCCTGCCTCAACAGTTCGCGCGTATCCGCTTCGTCATCGACCGCGAGAATTCGTAGACCATCCAGCCGATCGCTAGGGTCATCGGGCGGCATCAAGTCACGCGCCGCCGGATGTACGCGCCCGCCGGATGAGTCCACTTGATAAAGCGGCGTGATGGGCAACATCACGACGAACGTTGCGCCCTGACCTTCGCCCTCACTGTGCGCGCTCACCGTCCCGCCGTGAAGTTCGACGAGATGGCGTACGATCGCCAGACCCAATCCCATGCCACCATGCTGCCGGCTCGTCTTCTGGTCTGCCTGGCGAAAGCGATCAAAAACGTGCGGCAAAAACTCCGCTGAGATGCCCTGTCCCGTATCGGTCACGACGATCTCGAGATGTGAATTCACTCGCTCCGATCGAATCTGCACACGACCACCACGTGGTGTGAACTTGATCGCGTTCGAGAGTAAATTCCAGACGACTTGTTGCAGTCGCACAGGATCGCCCGGAATCGAAATCGCGCCCGTGTCGATCACCTTCTGCACGCGCACGCCTTTCGCGTCAGCCGCGGGACGCACGGCTTCTACCGCCGCGTCGATAAATGAATGCGGATCGGCTGGACGCACGTCCATGCGCAACTTGCCGGTGATAATCCGCGACACATCGAGCAGATCGTCGACGAGTTGAGCTTGCGCGCGTGCGTTGCGTTCGATCGTGTCGAGCGCCTTCGCGGAGTTCTCGGGCGATAGTTGGCCCAGTCGCAGCATCCTGGCCCAACCGAGGATTGCGCTCAATGGAGTTCGCAGCTCGTGTGAGATCGTGGCTAAAAATTCTTCCTTCAGCCGGCTCGATTCTTCGGCCTGCTTGTACAAACGTTCGTTCTCGAGCGCTGCCTGTTCGGCCTCCATGCGTGCTTTCTTCGCCGTTTCGTAAAGACGAGCATTGTCCATGGCGATCGCCGCCTGCGACGCAAGCCCCGAAACGATGATCTCGTCGCGCTCCGTAAATACACCGGGCTGCGGATGACCGAAGAAGAGTCCGCCGAGCACTTCGCCCGAACGTGAGACGACCGGAACTGCCAGATAACTGGTGACCGGCAGGTGTCCTTCGGGCATGCCGTAGTACGGCGAATTCTTACCGTAACGCGGATCGAGTTTTACGTCGTCGATGCGGACTACGCCTTCGCCGCGGAAAGTTGGACCAAACAGATCGGTCGCGCGCGGCATCGGGAAATGTGCAAACGCTTCACTCGGTACACCCGCGAGCGTGAACAGCATGTACGAAGCGCCTTCCTCATTCAGCACGTTGTAGAAGAAGGAACCGAACCGTGCTCCAGTCAGATCAGTCGCGGCATCAGTGACGGCCTGAACGGTGTTGTGCAGATTGAGCTCGGCGGAAATCGTCTTGCCCATCTCATACAGCGTGCGCAGCGCTTCGGCCTGCTCGCGCAAAGTCTCTTCGTTTGCTTTGCGCATCGAGATGTCTTGCACAACGCCCAGCATTCCCGTAACCGATCCGTTTTCGTCGTAGAGTCCACGACCCTTCGCCGAAACCCACACTTCAGACTGGTCCGGGCGTATAACGCGATACTCGATATCGTAATCCGTGTGTTCTGCCAGCGCCTTCTCAGTGACGCGGTCGGTCTCTTCACGATCTTCTTCGTGGAGCAGCTCACGCATTCTGGTGAGAGTAATGACCGGGGTTGGAGAGATGCCGAGGATGTGTGCCGTCATGTCAGACAGCGTGACAACATCGGTCTTTGCGTCCCATGACCAATCGCCCAGCCGTGCAGCACTGAATGCGAGTTTCAAACGTTCTGAGGCTTCGTCGAGCGCGCGGCGTGCCTGTTTCTGTTCGGTGATGTCGCGGGCGATTTTGGAAGCGCCGATGATTTGCCCGTTCGGACCTTTGATCGGCGACACGGTCAACGAGATGTCGACCAGCCTGCCATCTTTTCGCACGCGTATGGTTTCGTAGTGCTCGATGCGTATGCCGGCGCGGAGTCGCGCAAGGATCGCGGGTTCCTCGTCGATATGATCTTCGGGGATCAGAATCGTGACCGACTTCCCGATTACCTCGTCAGCGGTGTAGCCGAAGATGCGCTGCGCTCCGGCGTTCCAACTCGTGATGATGCCCTCGAGCGTCTTGCTGATGATGGCATCGTCCGCGGATTCAATCAGCGCGGTGAGCCAATACGAAGCCAGTTCAGGACTTTGGAGATTGGTGAGTTGGTCTTTACTTACGTGCCCATCGGAAGGCAGGACCTCTGGATACTTTACGGACATGGTTCTACAAACTCTCGTGCGTCTTCGAAGGAGAGTGGCGGAAGGGGGTAAGCAGGGGTGGGAGGATTATAGCAAATGAAAGCGAACTAGCCACAAAGAGGCACAAAAAGCACAAACATTGTGCCTTTCGTGCCTTTTTATGGCCTGATTTGCCTGGTCGGGCTTAGTGGCCCGTCGAGAGTTTGCCGATGAGGGTGAACAGCGGCAGGTACATCGCGATGACGATGGAGCCGATGGTGACGCCGAGGAAGCCGATCAGGAGTGGCTCGATCAGGGTCAACAGGTTGGCGATGGCTGCGTCGACTTCAGCTTCGTAGAAGTCGGCGATCTTGCCGAGCATCGCGTCGAGGGCGCCGGTCTGTTCGCCGATGCCGATCATCTGCGCGACCATGTGTGGAAACACTTCTGTAGCTTTCAACGGATCGACGAAACTCTCGCCGCGTTCGACACCGGATCGCACTTTCGTAATCGCCTCTTCGATGATCACGTTACCGGCAGTCTTTGCCGTGATGTCCAACGACTGCAAAATCGGAACACCTGAAGACAGCAACGTCGAAAGCGTTCGCGAAAAACGTGCGACGCCGATCTTGCGGAAGATGTCGCCCAGGATCGGGACCTTGAGGAGTATTCGATCGATGTTTTTCCTGCCGCTCGGCGTCCGGTAGTAGAACCTTATCGCTACAGAGACACCGATCACCACGGCCAGGATTATGAGTCCGCCCCAGCCGGCGAGAAAGTTACTGAACCCGACCACGATGCGCGTCGGCAACGGTAGCTGTTCGCCTGGTCCAAGCAGACCGAGAAAGATGTTTTGAAACTGTGGGATCACGACGACCATGATCACCGCCACCGCCACGATCGCGAGCACGATCACCGCCGCCGGATAAATCATCGCGGAGATGATGTCGCGCTTCAACTTCACGATCTTTTCGATGAAGGTCGAGAGTCGTTGCAGGATCAGGTCGAGAATACCGCCCGTCTCACCAGCCTCAACCATGTTCGAGTAAAGCTGATCGAAGACGCGCGGATGACGCGCCATCGCGGCGGCGAGCGTCGAGCCTTCTTCAACGTCCTGTCGCGTCTGCAAAAGGATCTGCTGAAAATGTTTGTTGTCCTGTTGCTGGGCCAGGATCTCGAGACACTGCACGAGCGGCAAACCCGCGTCGATCATCACTGAAAACTGGCGCGTGAAAACCGACAAGTCTTTCGACTTAACTTTCTTGCGTCCGCCAATCTTCGGAATGCCGATCTCGCGACCCTTCTCCTTGACGGAGGTCAGCGTCACTTGCTCGCGTCGCAAAATCTGACGCAGCGCTTCACGATTGTCCGCGACGCGTTCGCCGACGACGATCTCGTTCAGCCGGTTGCGGCCTTTGAAAACAAAAGTAGGCATAGCTCTAAGCTCCAGAGTGGCTTATTTGGTTACGTTCGGTCTGACACCAACCGGTCGGCCCTGTGCGTAGGGGCTCGCGTGCGGCTTCGTTCCGTTGCCCGTGTTGATACCGGCGCCGCGATCTATCAGCTCACGCAGCTCGTCGATGTTCGATGAGCGTTGCAGCGCGGTGTCTAAAGTGATCTGGCGCTTGTGATAAAGCGTGGCCAGTGCCTGGTTGAAAGTCTGCATGCCGTACTTGTCCTGGCCGGTCTGCATCATCGAGTAGATCTGGTGGACTTTGTCTTCGCGGATCAGATTTCGAATAGCGCCGTTCGGCACCATGATCTCCAGGGCCATCGCGCGGCCGCTTCCTTCAGCGCGCGGCAGTAACGCCTGGCACAGAATTCCTTCGAGCACGAGCGAGAGCTGCGCGCGAATCTGCGCCTGCTGGTCGGAAGGGAAGACGTCGATGATACGGTTGATGGTGGACGCGGCGGAGTTCGTGTGCAGCGTGGCGAGCGTCAAGTGTCCGGTTTCCGCGATACGTAGAGCAGACTCGATCGTCTCGAGGTCACGCATTTCGCCGACGAGGACCACGTCCGGGTCCTGACGAAGAGCGGTGCGCAGCGCGGCCGCAAAGCCGTGTGTGTCGGCGTTAACTTCGCGCTGATTGATCAGGCAGCCTTTGTGGTTGTGGAGAAACTCGATCGGATCCTCGATGGTCAGGATGTGTTCGTGACGATCGCGATTGATCTTATCGATCATTGCGGCAAGCGTCGTCGACTTTCCTGATCCCGTTGGACCAGTGACGAGAATGAGGCCGCGCGGCTTATCGCAAAGTTGTTTGACGACAGCCGGCAGGCCGAGGTCCTCGAATGCTTTGATCTCGTAGGGAATCGCGCGAAAGACTGCGCCTACGGCGCCGCGCTGGTTGAAAAGGTTCGCGCGAAAACGTGAAAGGCCTTTGACGCCGAACGAGAAGTCGAGCTCGAGATTCTCTTCGAAGCGATGCTTTTGCGCGTCAGTCAACACCGAGTAAGCAAGCTGTTTGGTGTCGGCTGACGTGAGCACGCGATACGACTCGAGCGGTCGGAGATGCCCGTCGACTCTGACTTGCGGCGGCGAGCCGGTAGTGATGTGAAGATCCGATCCGCCGAGCTCGGAAAGCTTGCGCAGCAGTTCGGAGAGTGAGATTTGGGGAACGGATTCGTTCAGTCGCATTGAAGCGTCTCTCCTGGTCGGGGTGTTGGACCACGGATTACACAGATCTGTCGAACCGATCTGTGTAATCCGTGGCTAAAGTACTACTCGCTTTTCGCGCGTAACGATTCGATGAAGCGCTCGGCTTCACCAGTCATGCGGTCAGCAAACTCAACCGGTGCATCCGTGGTCAGCCCGTAAATGCGGCCGCCAGCTTCAGTGAAATAGAACGTCCACGCTTTTTCCGGCGTGAGTGCATCCTTCGGCGTTCGCGCTGTAACTACGAACACGCGATGGCCGTTGACGTCCCGCACGAAGTCGTTAACCACCCAGCCACCAGACGCAACCATCTTGTCGATCACCATCCGGCGCAGGTCGCCAACAGCGATACCGCCCAGCATCTTCTTCTCTTCGCGAGACGTCAGAAAGGCCGGATTCGGTCGACTCATCGCCACCACCGCGAGATTCATCGTTCCCGGCAGTGGCGTCGCCGGCGACGACTTGAATGCCGGATTACCTGCATTAACAACTCTCGGTCGTGTCGCACCGTTCGAAACAAGCTGCGACGCATGAGCCGAATTCGAAACAACAGGCGCTGCTGTCATCTCCGGCGGCGGCAATGTTGTCGTCGTAGTCGAATTTGACGGCAGTGAAGGTAGTTGCGGACCGGAAAGTCCCTGGAGCTCCGCAACCGAAAGGGTTTGCGGCAACGACAGCGATTGGTTGCGATGAGCCGCAAACTCAGCAGCCATTCGCTTCTGTCGCAGGCGCGCGCGATAACGTCGCCACCATGCGCGAGACCGATAGCGATGATGTCGGCGTTTTCCAACTTCTACAGTTTGCCTGAGCCCGTGTGCTTCATTCGCGAACGGCAACATCACGCCCACGGACAGCACCAGGATCAGCGCTATTGCAATTGGTCTAAGCATCTTCGTCCTCCTCGATTAGGCGACCGTTTCACGAACTACTTCTTCGAGGGTGGTCACGCCCGCGCGAATCTTGTGCAGACCCGATTCACGCAACGTGATCATGCCGTCGTCGACCGCCTTCTTCCTTAATTCAAGTGCGGAAGCTCCGATCAAGATCAATTCACGAAGCTCATCGGTGATTTCCATCACTTCGTAAAGTCCGATTCGTCCCTTGTAACCGGTGCTGTTGCAGGTCGCGCATCCTTGGCCTTTGAAAGTCTTCATCGTCTTGGCTTCATCGGTTGTGAAACCGACTTCGATGAGTGCTTCGGGTGGCATCGAATGTTCCTGCTTGCAGTCTTTGCAGATGCGACGAATCAGTCGTTGTGCCTGGATGAGGTTCACACTGGTAGCGACCAGGAAGGGTTCAATACCCATGTTCATGAGGCGTGAGATAGTGGAGGGTGCATCGTTGGTGTGGAGGGTAGAGAGGACGAGGTGTCCGGTCAGCGCGGCTTTGATGGCTATTTCAGCGGTTTCGAAGTCGCGGATTTCGCCGACCAGAACAATGTTGGGATCCTGGCGCAGGAATGATCGAAGAGCGGCGGCAAAGTTCAACCCAATCTGCTCTTTCATCTGCACTTGATTGATGCCGGGCAGGTTGAACTCAACCGGGTCTTCCGCCGTCATGATGTTGGTGTCGACTGTGTTCAACGACTGGAGCGCGGAGTAGAGCGTGTTTGTCTTACCGCTTCCGGTTGGACCAGTCACCAGCACCATGCCGTAGGGCTTGGAGATGTTTCTCTTGAATTTCGTGAGCGACTCGGGTTCGAAACCGAGCTTCGTCATGTCAAGCATCAGGTTCTGCTTGTCGAGCAAACGAAGCACGACTTTCTCGCCGAAGAGAGTTGGAAGTGTAGAAACGCGAAAGTCGAGCTCGCGCGAACGTGAGTCAACTTTCACTTTGATCTTGATGCGACCGTCCTGAGGCAGACGCTTTTCGGAGATGTCGAGCTTCGACATGATCTTGATGCGCGAGATCAACGCGTCGCGCATCTTCAACGGCGGATGCATGACGTCGTAAAGCACGCCGTCGATGCGGAACCTGATGCGCAACTCTTTCTCGTACGGCTCGATGTGAATATCGGAAGCACCGCGACGCAACGAATCAACGAGCAACACGTTGGTGAGACGCACTACTGGTGCGTCTTCACTTATGCGCGAGAGCGTCGAGAGATCTATCTCCTCGTTGTCTTCAACTACTTCAACGTCTTCGGTCTGGTTGTTGTCGAAGTCGAGACTGTCGAGCGAAACGAGATCGTCGTGCGTGATCGCGCCGTTGCCGTTGCTCTTGGAACTGTGGGTCGGGAGTTCTTCCGACGGCAGTGTGGCGAGCTCGATCTCACGTGAGCTGCCGTAATACTTCGCGATTGCCAGTTGCACGCTGCCTTCCGCGACAACTACCGGTTCGACGTTCAAGCCGGTCATGAACTTGACGTCGTCCATCGCGAAGACGTTGGTCGGATCGACCATCGCGAGCGTGAGCGTTGCGCCCACGCGTGAGAGTGGGAGCACGGAATGTTTTTGTGCGACTTCTTGCGGGATGAGGCTGATGACGGAGGGATCGATATTGAAGAGATCTAAATTGACGGAAGGAATGCCGTATTGCCGCGATAGCACGGCAGTGATCATGTCGTCGCTTATAAGTCCGAGTTTCACCAGGTTGAAGCCGAGACGACCACCGTGTTCGCGTTGGTAGTCGAGTGCTTCTCTCAGGTGCTGCGGGCTAATTAAATTTTCGCGTACTAATATTTCGCCTAATTTGGCTGACATTTGTGCACTAAAGCTCTCGGGAGCAGGTAGATCCCCGACTTCTGAGTGGTGGATTGGGCGCCGAATGTGGCGCGAGGCATGACCGGTCTTTACTATCGCAACGATGCGATTAACATCGTTGTGCACTCATAGTACAGTTTGGATACGAAGAGTGTCAAGGTAGGATTTCCAGCGGTTTTAGTGGGAAAAACCACAGAAGTAGAGCCACGGATTACACGGCTCGATCCGTGTCATCTGTGTAATCCGTGGCTCAATGTTTTATGGCTTGCGGCGCGTTGCGGGTTTGCCGGTCTTCTCAGGAGTGATGTTCTCGGTGTTCTTCAACTCCGTCAAAACGTCCTTCGCGCTGGCCTTCATCGGGTTCGAGTCAGGCGCGACTTCCACAAATTTCTGTAGGTAATTCGCGGCTTCCTGATACTTAGCTTTGTCGCCCGTCGCGTAAACCGCCAGTCCAGCACCGAGGTTGGCTTCCGGACTGTCCGGCGTGGTAGCGAGAATGCCCTTAAATTCAACGAGCGCTTTGTCGGCAGCGCCCGCGTCAAGGAGCATCTGCGCCATGTCGATCTGGGCTTTCGCCTTCTTCGCGGGATCCGTTTCGACTGCGATGTAATCCTTGTAGGCTGCGAGACCAGCATCAGCCTGCGGGCCGCCGTCACCCTTAGTCACATACAACCGCATTGACTCCGCCTGCGTGATCATGGCGGCGTACTTGTTTCCGTTGTATCGCTGAAGATCTGCCTGATCGGCCGGCACGGGCATCGCCTTAATCATCGTCACTGCTTTGGCTGATGCTTCCGCCGCGGCTTTGAAGTCGTCTTTCGCAGCTTGTATTGCGGCCGTTTTCGCTGCGTCGTCCAAAGTCTTCGATCTAACGGCGGCGTTGAAACGCTCGACACCGCGTCCTTTTAAAGCGACTGCCTTGTTCGTGAGAATCGCTGGTTGTTCCGGATCGGCAGCAAGACCTTCGTCGTAACTGGCCACTGCCGCTGTGTATTTCGCAACGGCTTCATCTGTGTTACCGGCACGGCTTGCGGTGCTTGCCGCGGTCAACGCTTCGTTGCCTGCTTTGAAAGTGCGTCCGATGACCTCGTTCGCTTCCGTGATCTTCTTATTGGAGGCCTCGATCTCGGCGTTCTTCTTCTTTAACTCTTCGAGCTTCGCTTTATCTTCCGCACTAGGCTGGGCCGGTGCGCTGCCAGCCGGCGGAGGATTCGCTGAACCACCACCGGCGCTCTTGATCTCGTCAAACGTAAGTCGTTTTCCATCGCCCGGAGTCAAAGTGATCTCGACCGGGATATCGCGTCCGGCTTTGACGCCCGGCATAAAGTCCGGCCTCGCGGTCGGATGGCTCGCGGCCACTGTGTACGTGCCAATGAATGGCAGGCCGGCGAATACAAACTCACCTTTTTTATTCGTCTTGGTGTTGTATTTCGCGCTCATGTCGGTCCTGAAGACGTCGATTTGGGCGTCAGCAAGGGGAACCTTTTGGCCGTCCGCCTGCTGTATCCAAACGTGACCACGCAGTTCCCCAACCTGGGCGACCGCGGTCAAAGAAGCGGATGCAACGAGAATGGCTACCACTAGTGCTCCGAAAAAATGTTTGCCAATCATTGTTAAAGATTCCTCCGTCAATGTGTCGGCGTCGTAGGATGCGCCCACACAGTTTGCTGGTTGTAATAATTAATCATCCTGAGAGTGACCTAAACTTAATAAGCAAAACGACTACTGTCAAGCAGGTAAGGGATGGGATCGGTGGCGCCGGCCTCGCGAAATGCTCGCAGTCGCAGCGCGCATGAATCGCAGTTGCCACAGGCCACATCCGACTCCCTGTAGCACGACCAGGTGAGGTGCAGCGGCGCGCCCAGTTCGATTCCTTTTTGCACGATCTCTGATTTTCGCATCGCGATGACGGGCGTGTTGATGGCGATGAGCGTTTCGGGTTTGGTGCCGGTGTCGATCACGTTTTGAAACGCGTCGTAAAACTCTGGACGGCAGTCAGGATAGCCGGACGAGTCTTCAGCAACTGCGCCGATGTAGATTGCTCTCGCATTGATCACTTCACCCCAACTCACCGCGGCCGCGAGCAAGTGTGCGTTTCGAAAAGGAACGTAGCTCGACGGAATTCCCGGGGCGGAAAGATCCGCAGTCGTCACGGGGATGCGATCGTCGGTGAGCGATGAGCCACCGATTTGCGCGAGGTGTTCAAGCGAGATCACGAGACGCGACTTGACGCCGAAGTGATCAGCGAGCGCTTCGAATGCTTCGCGTTCGCGCTTCTCAGTGCGCTGCCCGTACGAGACGTGCAAAAACGCAAGCTCATCGTTTTCTTCGTTAGCTATCGCCGCCGTGACGCACGAGTCCATGCCGCCGGAGACGAGACAGATGGCGAGCTGTGGTCCATCGTCGTCCACTGCGGATTCCAATTCTTCAGTCTCGATCTCTTGCGTGCCGCCCATTACACTCCTTTAACGTCAGGGCCCCAGATGTACTTGTGTAGTTGCAACTGCATGCGGACGTTGAGGCCACTGGCCGCGATCCAGTGAGCGAGTTGTTGCAGATCGACTTGGCCCCAGGCCGGCGAGATCAGGACAGCTTTTGTGCGGCTTTCCAAGTCTCTTTCTTCGATCAGGTTCTTCGCGTAAAGCCAATCGCCTTCGTCAGCGATGACGAATTTCACTTCGTCTTTGTCCGGTCGCAGGCGGTCGATATTTGACCAATCATTGCGCGGTTCTTCGCCGGACGCGGGACACTTGATGTCGAGAATAATCGTGGCGCGGGGATCTACATCAGCAGTCGAGACGTAACCGCCGGTTTCGATCAGGACTTCGTAACCTTCGTCGCAGAGTCGCTCGATTAACTTAAATGCTTCTTTCTGTGCGAGTGGCTCGCCGCCGGTAACTTCGACGAGTTTGCAGCTAAAGGCCGCGACCTGGGCCATAATGTTGTCGATTGCATAGTGCTCGCCGCCAGTGAACGTGTACTCGCTGTCGCACCAGACACAACGCATCGGGCAACCCGTCAGGCGGACGAACGTGCAGGGACGACCGGCGTGGGTTGACTCTCCTTGAATCGAGCGGAAAATCTCTGTGACGCGCAACATTGGCAGTAGTTCTCGAATCTACATCAAATGACGGGCAAGGTGGTAGCATTGGGCACAGATCAGTGAATACTGAGCTCGAAAAATTACTGAACGAGGGCGCGGCGCGGATGCTGGCGCGCGCGAGCGATAATCGTTCGCTGAGTCGTGAAGCCCTCGTGCTGCGGATCACTGCCGCTGTCGAGAAGTATCTATTAAAGGACGACCCCGACACACCTCACTCTGAAATCACTAAATTCATCGACGAGATGCAGGCCGACGACCTTTGCCTGATCATCGCCTGCGAACGCGGTGATGAAAAGGCGTGGAACGATCTGGTCGAACGCTTCACCGCGACCGTGCGTTCGGCGGCTCGTTCCGCAAGTTCAAACGAGGACGCGGCTGAAGATCTCGCACAGTCGATCTGGGCCGAGCTTTACGGGCTGCGCGCGCGCAAGGATGGAATGCCCGCCAGCAAGCTCGCTTATTACTCCGGCCGCGGTTCGCTGGCAGGTTGGCTGCGCGCGGTCGTGGCGCAGCTCGCGGTCGACGTGTTTCGCAAGCAGTCGCGGCTAGTGCAAACAGAGGAAGACACTGATCTCGAGCGGCTCGCGCGCGTCGCGGAAGGGCAGCCGATCGTGGCCGGAGTGCCGACGCCGGAAGAGGCGATCTCAAATCGATTCGCGCAAACTGACATGCAACAGGCGCTGAACGATGCCGTTCAGGAATTGGCGGCAGAGGATCGACTGTTAGTGAAACTTTATTACTTCGACAACCTGCGCTTGCGTGAGGCGGGCGCGGTGCTGGGCGTTCACGAAGCAACTGCGAGCCGGCGTTTGACGAGGATTCAAAGCGACTTGCGCAAGCGAGTGACGAAGATCCTCGTTGATGAACGCGGTTGGACCCAGTCTGAAACGGAGCGGTCGTTTGCGGAAGTGGCGCGGCATCTCGACACGGATTTGGAGTCGCTTTTGAGCAAAGGAGTTTAGCCGCGAAAAGGCACGAAAAATACAAAATGATGCAAGGTATGAGTATCGTCACGTTCTTTAAAAGGAAATGAAAGAGGAAACAAAAAACGAGATGGATCTGTTGCTGCGGCGGCTCGGACGGCGAGATGGTGCAACCGTGCCTGACGCAGGCCATCTCGACGCTGACGAGCTGAGCGCGTATGCAGAGAACGCATTGCCTGCTGCCGCACGCGCGCGCTACACGACGCACATCGCCGACTGTTCGCGGTGTCGCGATCTCGTGGTGCAACTCAGCTCAGCGGCTGGTGTGGTTGCTGAATCAGAGACGGCGAGTGTTTCGAAGCCGTCAGCGTGGCGAACGTTTTTAGCGAGTCTCTTCACGCCGATGGTTATGCGTTATGCCGCGCCGGCCCTCGCGCTGATCATCGTAGCGGCGATCGGCTTTGTGGTCCTGCGTCGCGAACAACAATCAGACAGATTCGTCGCGCAGGACACCCGTAATGGGCAACTCAAGCCAGCGGCTCCCGCGGCACAGCCTGAGGCTCAGCCTTTCAATTACTCTATTCAGGCAGACAAAACGTCGAGCCCGCAAGAGTCAAAGAAGCAAGCGGAGAATAAGCCGTCACCAGTTGCGGCTCCGCCACCAAACGCACCACCCACGGTATCGAACGTCGAAGCTGATGTTTCGAAAGACAAAGCGGCCGAGGTCCAGGCGCAGCCCCAGCCAAAGGCTGAAGTACAAACGGCATCAGCGAACGAAGCGCCACCGCCGCCGAAGCCTGAGCCAACGCCTACTGCGGCGGCTTCTACAGAGGTGAGCCAAAAACCTGCTGACGCTGAAGCGAACAAGAAAGAGGTTCGCGGCCTGGCTACTGCCTCAGCTCCTGCGGCAGAAAGAGAACGCGCAGAGCGCAAGCGTGACGACAACAACAACTTTCAAGTCACAGACAAAGTCTCTGGCTTGGCAGGGCCGGGGTCGGCCGCAAAGCTCAGGAACACAAACACGCGATCCGTTGCTGGACGGAATTTTCAGAAGAAAGGCGGCGTCTGGATTGACACCGCTTACGACTCTTCGAAAGAAGTCGTGTCAGTCACGCGCGGCTCAGAGCAATATCGTGCTCTTGTAGCCGACGAGCCCGCGATCAAAACCATCGCTGACGAACTCGACGGCGAGATCATCGTCGTCTGGAAAAGCCGCACCTACCGCATCCGTTAGCAGCCACAAAAGGCACAAAAACACAAAATAAATCTGTTTGTGCTTTTTGTGCCTTATTGTGGCTAAAATACAGATCACCATGAAAATCATTCTACTCGCGGCAATCATGTGTTTTTCTGCCGCCGCTCAAACCAAACAACCCGCGCGCAGATCCGCGCCCGTTCGCAATCGCGCGATCTCAAACATCGTGCGCGAGATCGATGCGCGCAACATCGAAGCGACGATCAGAAAACTCGTTTCTTTCGGTACGCGCAGCACGTTGTCGGAACAGAACGATCCGAAACGTGGGATCGGCGCCGCACGCGACTGGCTGTACGACGAGTTTCTCAAAGCAGCCGCAGCATCGAATGGTCGGATGACTGTCGAGAAGCAATCGTTCGAACAGGCGAAAGCCGCACGTGTTCCGGAGCCGACGATACTCACGAACATCGTTGCGACGTTGAAAGGATCGCAACCGGAAGCGACTGATCGCATCTACGTCGTCAGTGGTCACTACGATTCGATGTGCAACTCGCCGACTGATGCGAAGTGCGATGCGCCCGGCGCTAACGACGACGCGTCGGGAACTGCCGCCGTGCTCGAGATGGCGCGCGTGATGGCGAAGTATGAATTCGACGCGACGATCGTCTTCATGGCCGTCGCTGGTGAAGAGCAGGGCCTGCTTGGCTCGACACATTTCGCCGAACAAGCAAAACAGAAAAACTGGAACGTCGATGCGATGCTCGACAACGACATCGTCGGCAACTCGCTCGGCGGCAATGGCGTGCGCGATCGCGGCCACGTGCGCGTGTTCTCCGAAGGTGTGCCGTCAAACGAAACGCCGGCAGAGGCGACGACGCGACGAAGTGTTGGCGGCGAGAACGATTCGGCATCGCGGCAACTGGCTCGGTTCGTCAAAGAGACAGGCGACGCGTTTGTGCCGCAATTCAAAGTGATGATGATCTATCGTCGCGATCGTTACGGGCGCGGCGGCGATCACATTCCGTTTCTCGAGCGCGGCTATCCGGCGGTGCGGTTCACGGAGGTAAACGAAGAGTTCCGCCACCAGCATCAGAACGTGCGGGTCGAGAATGGCGTGCAGTTTGGCGACCTGCCGGAGTTTGTCGATTTTGCGTACGCGGCGAATGTGGCGCGCGTGAATGCTGCATCGCTGGCGGCGCTCGCGTGGGCGCCTTCGCGACCGAAGGGCGTGACGATCCTCGCGCAACGTTTGTCGAACGACACCGACCTGCGTTGGGACGCGAACAAGGAGCCCGATTTGGCTGGTTACGAGATCGTCTGGCGCGAGACGACCGAGGCTGAGTGGACCAACTCGAAACCGGTCGGGAACGTGACGAGTTTTACGATGAAGGGGATGTCGAAGGACAACTACTTTTTTGGGGTTCGGGCGGTTGATAAGGATGGGAACAAGAGTCCCGTGACCTATCCGCGCCCGCAGACTCGGCAGTAGTTTTTAAGACCGATCTCACCGGTCCTGCGTCTAAGGGAACATGAAACGTATCGTCGCATTAATGCTGCTCGTTGTGTTGACGCAGCCGCTTGTCTTCGCCCAAAAGCGTCCGAAAGTCCAGTCATTAACCGAAGATCAGCGCGTTATCCACGTCCTGAACCGGCTTGGTTTCGGTGCGCGCCCGGGCGACGTCGAACGCGTCAAGGCGATGGGCGTCGAGAAATACATTGAGCAGCAGCTCAATCCCGAGAAGATTTCCGACACAGTTGCCGAGAATAGAGTTCGCGAGTTGTCTGTGCTGACCATGACCACGGCCGAGCTTTACGAGAAGTATCCGCAACCCGGCCAACTGCTCCGCCAATTGCAGGCGCGCGGCAAGTTGCCTGCCGACATGCCCGATGACGCGGCGAAGAACAATCAAACCCAGCCGCCCGCGAATCCGCTCGACAACGAAAAGAATCGCCAGATGATTCAGGAGTACTACCGCGAGAACGGATTGCAACGGCCGCAACGCATCATCGACGAGCTGCAGGCGTCGCGCATTCTGCGTGCGGTTTACAGCGAACGACAGCTTCAGGAAGTGATGGTCGACTTTTGGACCAACCACTTCAACATCTTCGCGAACAAGGGCGCCGATCGCTGGTTGTTGCCGGCCTGGGATCGCGACACGATCCGTCCGAACGCGATGGGTAAGTTCTCGACGTTGCTGCAAGCCACGGCGCAGAGTCCGGCGATGCTGTTTTATCTCGACAACTTTCAGAGCGTGAGTCCGAACGCGAACGCGAATCGTGAGGCGGATCCACGATACGGCGCGCGCCGGCCGCTACTCGACTTGCTGGCCGGTCGCCGGCGTCAGCAGCAACCAGCGGCTGCTCAGCCGCAGCGACAGCGACGCGGCATCAACGAAAACTACGCGCGCGAGCTGATGGAGTTGCACACGCTCGGCGTCGATGGCGGTTACACGCAAAAGGACGTGCAGGAAGTGGCGCGCTGCTTTACGGGTTGGACCATCATTCAACCGCGCGGTGGCGCGGCTGCTGTGAACGCGATGAGGGGTGAAGCGGGTCGTCGCAACCCCGGCACGTTCTCCTTCAACGAGCGCGTGCATGACGATGGCGAGAAGGTGGTGTTGGGTCACAAGATTCCGGCGGGCGGCGGCATCAAAGACGGTCTGATGGTGCTCGACATCCTGGCCCATCATCCGTCGACGGCGAAGTTCATCGCTACGAAGCTCGTGCGTCATTTCGTTTCCGATACGCCGCCTCCAGGTCTCGTCGATCGCGTGGCCGCGACGTTCACGAAGAGCGACGGCGATATTCGCGAGACGCTCAAAGCGATCTTCTTTTCGAAGGAGTTCAACTCGACTGAAGCTTATCGCGTGAAGATCAAGCGACCGTTCGAGCTCGTAGTCAGCGCGATCAGAACGCTCGGCGCGGATACGAATGGTGGACCAGGCACGCACCAGTGGATCGCGCGCATGGGCGAGCCGCTCTATGGCTTCCAGACGCCGAATGGTTATTCGGATGCGGCGGAGAGTTGGGTCAACACCGGCGGCTTGCTGGAACGAATGAACTTCGGACTCGCCCTCGCGAACAATCGTGTTCAGGGGACGACGGTTAATCTGGCGAAGACGAACGGCGAACAGGCGAAGGTGATGGACGAGTACTTGAAGACCATTCTCGCCGGAGAGATTTCGTCAGCGACAAGAGAGGCGTTGTTGAAGCAGTTGGAGCCGGCGGATCCGGTGACGAAGGTTGTCGGATTGATTCTGGGAACGCCGGAGTTTCAGAGGCAATAATTATGAACCGCAGATTTTTTCTCAAGTCAGGCAGCATCGCATTAGCGAGCGTCGGCATGTCGCTTTCCGCACCGTCGTTTCTCGAGCGCATCGTGCTCGGCAAAGAGCTCACGGGCGGAAAACGAAAGACGCTGATCGCGATCTTTCAGCGTGGCGCTGTCGACGGGCTCAATGTAGTCGTGCCGTTTGGTGAATCCAATTACTATGAGTTGCGGCCATCGATCGCGATTCCGAAGCCCGGGTCAGGCAATGGTGATGCGGCCATCAGTCTCGATGGTTTCTTTGGTCTGCATCCGTCGATGAGCACGTTCAAACCACTCTGGGACACGAACAGGCTTGCGATCATTCACGCGTCCGGCTCGCCTGACAACACGCGTTCACACTTCGATGCGCAGGATTACATGGAGTCGGCGACGCCGGGCGTGAAGTCGACCAGCGACGGTTGGCTCAATCGTTATCTGCGCAGCAAGAAGGATCCCAATCAAAGTCTCTTTCGCGCAGTGTCGCTGACGAAGACGATGCCGCGCGTGTTGCAGGGAGCTGAGCCCGCGATCGCGATGTCGAACTTGTCTGACTTCGCGATTCGCGGCGGCAAGTCGTCAGCGGATCTACAGGGCGGCTTCGAAGCGATCTACGCACGCGAGACTAACGATTCTCTGGCGGGCATGGGACGCGAGACGTTCGACGCAGTCAACTATCTGAAGAAAGCGAATCCGGCGCAGTATCAACCGGAGAACGGCGCGCAGTATCCGCGTAACCCGTTCGGCAATTCGTTGTTGCAGATCGCGCAGCTCATCAAAGCAGGTGTTGGGCTCGAGGTGGCGTTCACTGACATTGGTGGTTGGGACACGCACGTCAACCAGGGTAACTCGCGCGGGCAACTCGCGAACTTGTTGCAGCAGTTCAGCAGTGGTATCGCGGCGCTGTATCAGGACCTGGGCCAACGAATGGATGATGTCATCGTGTTGACGATGTCAGAGTTTGGCAGGACTGTGCGTGAGAATGGCAATCGCGGGACGGACCACGGACATGCGAATGCGATGTTCGTGTTGGGAAATAGCGTGCGCGGTGGGAAGGTTTATGGACAGTGGCCGGGACTAAGGACAGATCAGCTTTATGAGGGGCGAGACTTAGCGTTGACGACTGACTTCCGTGACGTCTTCGGCGAGATCGCGACGCGCCACCTGGGAAGCACTGACGCGAAATCAATATTCCCAAATTACTCTCTAAATCAGTCCAGATTTAAAGGGTTCTTAAGTTAGTTTCGCAAAGGCGCAAAGGAAGAGAAGGCGCAAAGAGGAACTCAATTCTTCTTTGCGCCTTTGCTTCTTTGCGCCTTTGCGGGAAACTTCTTCCTTACCAACGCACGCGGCCGAAGCGATTGATCACGTAGAGCATGAATCCGGCGATCACTGACACTGTTACTGCTAACGTAAACGCCTCGTTATCTCTTCCCGCCTGCACCGCATCGTAAATCGCCACCGACGCGGTCTGCGTTTTTCCGGGAATGTTCCCCGCGATC
>JADMIO012752916.1_pt1 | contig 23254 bp, 23 predicted proteins | sample 8958161 | NCBI WGS metagenome assembly JADMIO01 (sample SAMN16585339, study PRJNA669376) | soil metagenome | isolation source: Crop rotation soil | place: USA: Cullars Rotation, Alabama | collected 2011 | reverse complement strand
CTTTCCCAGAGCCGCCGGCGCGGGGGCGACGGTGGGAGCGGGTGCCGGTTTGACGGGCGGCGTGGAAGCGACGACCGGGATCGGAGCGGGAACCGCGACGGGAGGTTTCGGTGGGGCGGGCGGGGCCACAACGGGCGCCGCCGGCTCTTTGGCGGGGGCTGCGGTGGTCGGCGCCGAGCCGCCGGCGCCGGTCTCCGCTTGGGGGGTGCTTTCGGCGAGCGCCGACGCGCTGACGGTCAGCGTCAAAGCGATGACACTCACGACGGTGAGGCGCTTCATCGCTGACCCGCTTCGGGGGAGACGATTTCGGTGATGCGGATCCCGTAGCGATCACCGACGACAACGGCTTCGCCACGGCCAATCAGGCGGCCATTCACGAGGAGCTCGAGGGGCTCGCCGGCCTGCTTGTCGAGCTCGACCATTTTGCCCGGTCCGAGCTTCATGACATCGGAAATGCGCATGCGGCGGCGACCGATCTCCAAGGTAAGCTCGACTTCCACGTCGCGAAGGAAGGCCATCGCATCGGGCGCGACGGCAGCACTCGCGGTCCCGGTCTCGGTCTCTTCATTGAGGGCCTCGTGTGTCGAATCCATGACGGGAGCTCCTTCTTGCGATGACGCTGCAGAGTCACCTTCAAGGGCCGTGCCGCGGCAAAGGGCGCTGACGAGCGCTGAACGAACTGCGCCCGTCGGCATCCAGGCGGAGCGTTGGCTTGTTCTGGTGCGACGCTGCGCTATCTTCGAGCTGGATGTTCGCGGGATGACAAACGAGGTGGCCGCCGCCACGCTGTACACGAAGGGCCAATCGCTCCGTTCGCAAGGGAAGCTCGCCGACGCGCTCCGTTGCTTCGTGGAAGCGGTCGCACAGGATGGCTCCGTTCCGAACTACTACGTCGCCTTCGCGCTGGCGCTCGCAGATCTCAAGCAACTCGCGCAGGCATGTGAGGTCCTCAAGATGGCGACGGGGATCCATCCGCAAAGCCCCGAGCTTCTTTCTTCACTCGGCAACCTCCTGGGGCAGGCTGGCCGGCACGAGGAAGCCGTCGCACATCATCGCCGTGCCGTGGCTCTCCTACCGAGCCACCCGGAGATCGTCACCAATCTGGGAGTGGCGCTCCTCGGGTGGAAGAAATTCGACGAGGCCCACGAGGTGGCAAAAGAAGCGCTCGCCTTGAGCCCGGAACGCGCTGAGCTACAGTACAACGTTGGCACTGTGCTTCTGAAAATGCAGCGCCCCGACGACGCGGAGCCCTATTTTCGTAAAACGCTCGATCTCGATCCAAAGCACGTGAATTGCCGCGTGAACCTCGGAACGATTGCGAAGGCACGCGGGCGCATTGCCGAAGCGCGAACGTGGTTCGCCGAGGCCATCGCACTCGATCCGCAACACGCGGATGCCCATTGGAACCTCGCTCTGGCGCTCCTGAGCGAGGGAAACTACCGCGACGGATGGCGAGAGTACGAGTGGCGCAAGAAGATACCGGCCATCGCCTCGAGGATGCGCCTTCTCCCAAAACCGGAGTGGGACGGACAGCCCTTCGACGGCAAGACGCTCCTCATCACCGCAGAGCAGGGGCTCGGCGACACGATCCAGTTCATTCGATTTGCCAAGCTCGCAAGGGAGCGCGGCGGCAAAGTGATTGTCCAGTGTCCGCCTGGGCTTCGACGGTTACTCTCGTCGGCCAGCGGCATCGACGAGATCACCGCTGGGGGACCGACGATTTCGGAAGTCGATTTCTTCGTTCCACTCCTGAGCTTGCCGCGCATTTTTGCGAGTCAGCCCTTCCCTGCCCCAACTTCGTATCTCGCGGCGGAGACGGGGCTCGCGGAGCACTTTCGCGCGAAGCTTCGTCGACCGAACCGCATACAGGTCGGAATTTGCTGGCAGGGGAATCCAAATTACGAAGCCGATGCGGCCAGGTCAATACCACTACGCCACTTCGAGACACTCTTCGATATCCCAAATATCGACTTCTTTGGATTTCAGAAAGAGCATGGCATCGACCAAGTGGCGAGTCTCAGCGAAAAACATCGTGCGCAATTCGTGAACCTCGGCGAGGACTTCGACAAGGGACAGGACGCCTTCGTCGAGACCGCAGCAGCGATGAAGGCGATGGATCTCATGATTTGCTCGGACACGTCGATCCCTCACCTCTCCGCGGCATTGGGATGTGAGACGTGGCTTCTCATTCCGCACCGGCCGGATTGGCGGTGGGAGCCGTGCACCGATCGCACGGTGTTCTACCCGACCATGCGCGTCTTCCGGCAACCTCGGCCCGGGGACTGGGCTGGCGTATTTTCGAGCGCGGAAGGCGAGCTACGAAAGCTGGGCGCAGCCGTCCGATCGTAACGCGGTCGGCATCGACGTTCCCCGCCGAGCGTAACTTCGACTGGACATCGGGGCGCGGCTCGCCGACCCTCGCGCGATGTCCATCGCGATCCAGATATCGCCGGGTGAGCTCGTCGATCGAATCACGATTTTGCAGATCAAGGCGGAGCGGATCAAAGACGAAGCCAAGCTCGTGCATGTGCGGCACGAATTGAACCTGCTCGTCGCCGTGCGCGATGTGGAGATCAAGCCAACGGACAAGGTCGCCGCGCTCTCCCAGGAGCTCCTGCAGGTCAACGCCGAGCTCTGGACGATCGAAGACGACATTCGAGAGCATGAGCACCGCCAGGACTTCGGGACTCCATTCATTCAGCTCGCTCGCTCGGTCTACCGGAAGAACGACCGCCGCGCCGACCTCAAGAAGCAGATCAATCTCCTCCTCGATTCGACGATCATGGAGGAGAAGTCTTACGCGGCGTACTGAGTCACGCGCGGAAAGGGATTCAGGCGTCGTGGCGGAGCACCTCGACGGCGATCTGCGACCCGCGCGTCGTGGGCTTACCCGCAAAAAGGGAGCGGCCACCCACGTGAAGGCGCAAAGGTGCGTCGACGGAGAGCGGCAACCGGATGATGTCGCCGACAGAGAGTGACGCTAGGCGCGCGAGTGGAAGGCGCACGCGACCAAGCTCGGCGACGATGTCGAGCTCGACCTCGGCCAGCGCGGCAGTGGTTTTGGGCTCGGTTCGCTCGGAGGCGGTCTCGTCGACGCGCCCATCCATGTCGATCGCGGCGGAAGGGAGGAGAATGACGATATGACCGGCGGACTCGCCGTCACCAATGCGCACGGCGCACACGACGAGCGCGCCCTGTTGTTCCGCAGGAGGATCGGTCGCGATCGCGAGCGGGCACCCGGCCCGACGGAGGACCTCGTCGAAGGCATCCACGAGCCCACGCGCGAGGCGCGCGGCCAACGCGGCCTGCGCGGGGCTCAGCCCGGCCGGATCGAGCTCCGGCGGATCACCGTTGCCAGCGCCGAGGATGCCGTGGAGGCCGCTCGCGATCGCGTAGCCGTCGAGAATGAGCGCGCCGGCCGAACGTCCGCCAACGCCAACGCGAAGCGCGGTCACATGAAAGGGCCGCGCGAGTCCGGCAACGGCATCCTGATGCAGGGCTGGGATTGCGGCCTCTGCAGTGACCGTAACTTTCCGACGAACGAGGTATGGAAGCGCTCGGCGCACCGCTCCTTCTAGCGCGCGCTGTTCGGCGGACAGGCGCTCGCACGCTCGACGCACACGATCGCCGGCGACCCCGAGCTTCACCAGAGCATTCGCGTCACTCATGATGTGCGCCTTGGGTCATCGCGTGTGGCTCGGCAGCGTAGGCGACGAGCGGGCGTACGCCGAGGCTCATTGCGAAACCAGATCCGTGATGAGGACGCGTTCGGCCGCGTTGGCACCAGCCTTGTGGCAGCGTTCGAGAAGCTCCTCGCGAAGCTTCGACGCGTGCTCCTGATCGACCGCGTCCTCGAACGAGAGCGAGCGCATGTAGGCGAGGATTGCGTCGCGGATGCGAGGGATGAACGGCTTCAAGCCTTCCTCCTTGGCGGTCGATTCGAATTCGATCGCAACCGTGAGCTTCATGGGATGGGACTTTTTCGACGCGTCGAGCACGGCGACGAGGAAGGGTTCGAGCGCAATGGTCGGACCAGGTGGCTTGACCTCGCGGGTCGGGGCTTCGGCGTGATGCGCCGCCATGGGGTGGCCCGCAGCGCGCACGCCCCCGAAGGACCCGGCCGCCGAAAGGACCCCTGGGATGAGCATTCCGAGGACCATCGCGAGACCTCCGCCCTTCGGCTTGGCAGGTGCCGGAGCCGCCGCCGCTCCCGCTTCTTTCGGTTTCGCTTCGTTGTTCTCGCTCATGGTCGTCTCGTTCGTCTCGGCGTCAGGGTTTTACATTCACGGCAGCTTCGTGCGCGTCACTGCTTGATCGACATCAGCTCTTGGAGCATCTGGTCGGCGGTCGTGATCGTCTTCGAGTTCGCCTGGAACGCTCGCTGGTGGGAGATGAGCTCCACGAACTGCTGCGTTACATCGACGTTCGACTGCTCGAGGGCGCCCGCGACGAGCGCGCCGCGACCACCGCTGCCAACGCTACCGAGCGCCGCCTCACCGGAGTCGCGCGTTGCGACCCAGAGGTTGTGTCCAGCACGACCGAGCCCGTCGTTCGATTGGAACTTGGCGATCGCAAGCTGCCCAGAGGGGATCGTCTGACCGTTGGTGTAGACGCCGTTGATGATGCCGTTCGCGTCGATCTTCACGCCGCTCAGGGCGCCCGAGGCGTAGCCATTCTGGCTCTGCGCCCCGACGCTGCTGGCCGAGCCGTATTGGGTAAGACCGTCCAGCCCCGTACCTGGCGTGCCGCTGGCGGGCGTCGTCTGCGAACCGAAGTCGAACGTCAGCGGCTGGTTGGCGGTTGCCCCGTTGAAGCTCGGCGCCGTGGGCGTCCCTTCGGTCACAGTCATGAGCGCACCGGAGCTGTCGAACGCGAGCTGGCCGTTGCCGATTTCGTCCGAGCCCGTGGCCGAGCCACCGTTGAGCTCGGCCCCCTTCGCGAGCACGTGGTAGTCCCAGGCGCCAGCGGCGGTTTTCGCGAAGTACACGTCGACGGCGTGGCCGTTACCGAGCGAGTCGTAGACGGTCATCGAGGTCGCAAGGTTCGACGTCGCGCTTGGGTCGAGAGGATCGAACGCGTTGGCAGGCGGTGTTGCAGAAGCATCGAGGTTTGCCGCGATCTTCATCACGGCGGTAGCCTTGGGCGGAATGGGGGCGCTCGGAAGCACGATACCCGTAAGCGTCGTCCCGAACGTCCCGTCGGTGTTGGCGCGATATCCCTGCACGCTTAAGCCATCCGCCGTCACGAGCGATCCGTCATTTTTGATCGAGAGCTGACCGGCGCGTGTGTAGAAATTGTCCGTCGTCCCGTCCACGGTGCCGTTGACGACGAGGAAGCCATCGCCGGACAGTGCAACGTCGGTCGCTTGACCTGTGTTGACGAGCGCACCCTGCGCGAAAATCTGCTGCGTGCGCGTCATGCGCACGCCGGAGCCGGGGTCATGGCTTCCGACCGCAGAGCCGAGCACGTCGGCGAAGACGGCGCGAGACTCCTTGAAACCGATGGTGTTCGTGTTCGCGACGTTGTCACCGACGACGCCGAGGGCCGAGGTCTCTGCCGTGAGACCCGAAACGCCTGCGTACATTGCTCTCAAAAGACTCATGGGTGCTCTTTTCTCTCTTCAGGGCTTCGTGGGGATTGCTTCGACGCCAACCAGATCCGAAATCGGAGTGGTGGTGCCGTTATCGAGCGTCAGCTCGGGGTAACCTTTGTCGAACGAGATCTTCGTGACGAGACCAGTGACGTCCTGCGTTGTCGTGACGGGGCTTCCGTCCGCCTTCGATGCGCTGACCTTCAGCGTGTAGTTGCCCTTGGGGGCCGATTCGCCGGCGGACGTCTTGCCGTCCCACACAACGGGCATCGCGCCTGCCGGTCGCGTGCCAAGGTCGATCGTGCGAACGACCTTGCCATCCGAGTCGACGATGTTGGCCGTGACCTTCGTGGCGGCGTCACCGAGGGTGACGGCCGACGAGACCGCAGTAAGACCATCGAACGCCATTCCCTTGCCTCGCACGGTCACGTGCTTGCCGACGAGTGATGTCGCGTCGTTGTTCGCGATCCCGCCGAGCCGCGCCGAGAGATCGTCGAGGCGCGTGGTCTGCGCGATGCCCTGCTCGACGATGGCAAACTGCGAGAGCTGCGTGACGAACTCCGTTCCCTGCATCGGGCTAAGCGGATCCTGGTGCTGGATCTGGGCCACGAGCAGCTTCAGGAACGCCTGCTTGTCCATCGCGGTCGTGGACGGAAGCTTCGAGCTGGGGTCCGCGGTCGTCGGGGTCGTCGAGGTCGTCGACGCTACCGACGTCAGAGGGCTGGTCATGCCTCTGTCAAAGCACGAATCGGGCCCGCCTCCCCGCGCCGCCGCGAACGGGCTGAGCCGCCGCTTCCTTGTCCTCTTCTTGGCGCGACGATGGGTTGCGATCGCCCGAGCCCGAGCCGCGGCCACCACCTGCGCTCGTACCCGCGGAGAAGCTCGCAGAGGTGCCTGGGCCGCTCACGGTAACAATCGCCGCACGCCCTTCCGCGCGCAGCTCGGAAGCCAGCTCGCCGGCGTGCTGCGCGAGCGTACGGGCGGTCTGATTGGCATCGGCATCGAGCCTCACATCGAGCCGAAAACCTGGGTTTTCCGCGTGAACGAACACACGCCCTGCGTCCCCGAGATCGACCTCGGCGTGCAGGCCGCGGCGCAAAACCCGGTGATCCGCGGCCTGGATGACCGCAGAGCGCCCCCGCTCTCGCGCACCTTCGGCCAGCGCCGTCGCCGTCGCCGTCGTTGGCTCCGCGGCGTGGGTGACGGAGGGCCGATGAGCGATCGTCAATGAGCCGTCGGTCACCGCCATCCCACCGGACGGCACTGCCAAGGAACCCTCCACGCGCACGTCTCCCCGCACCGCCACCTCGGCGCCCGCGCCGTCCGCGCTCGCACTCACCTTCGCATTCCCATTCCCACCCGCCTCCACGTCCGCACCCACGTTCGCATTCGCGTTCGCGTTCGCGTTCGCATTCGCGTTCGCATTCGCATTCGCGTTCGCGTTCGCATTCGCGTTCGCGTTCGCATTCGCGTTCGCGTTCGCGTTCGCGTTCGCGTTCGCATTCGCATTCGCATTCGCGTTCGCGTTCGCGTTCGCGTTCGCGTTCGCGTTCGCGTTCGCGTTCGCGTTCCACACCGCACCACGAGCAACATCTCGCTCCGCCACCCTCAGGCGACCCGCGGCAAAATCAATTGCCCCTCGGCTACGCGGCCCGCCCGCCGCAATCACGGGCACACGCCCACCAAGCGGCACCGCGACCGGAGCCGCGAGCGCGGCCCGCGCGAGACCAACCGCGGTGAAGATCGCACCCCGATCATCGATCCCCCGGGCGACATTCGCAACGGCGACCATCGTTCGTTCGCGCTCTACCGCGATTCGCGCGACTCCACTGTCATCGTCCAACGCCGGATGAGCGGTCTGGCTGGCCTGCACACCATTCGCTTGCGCCATGTCGGCGCTGTCGGACGCTGCCGCATCGGGCGTTGTGGCATCGTCCGACCAGGTTTCCGCAGCGCGCGCCACCGCCGCGACGGGCGCTGCGTCAGGCTCGCTCCTATGCGGCGCGGGCTTCGCTTCGGTGCGCCGGTTCGGTACTGCAGCGGTGCGCGTCTCGAGGTTCGTGTGCCCGCCCGCGCTCGCTTCGGTCGTGAGAAGGCGCGGTAGGTCGCGCGATGCGCTCGCTTCGGTCGTGAGACGGCGCGGTAGGTCGCGCGATGCGCTCGCTTCGGTCGTGAGACGGCGCGGTAGGTCGCGCGATGCGCTCGCTTCGGTCGTGAGACGGCGCGGTAGGTCGCGCGATGCGCTCGCTTCGGTCGTGAGACGGCGCGGTAGGTCGCGCGATGCGCTCGCTTCGGTCGTGAGACGGCGCGGTAGGTCGCGCGATGCGCCCGCATCGGGTACATCATCCGCATCCTGCGCAGGAAGCCCTGTGCGCAACGCCGGTTCGCGCGCGGGGGTGCCTGCCCGAGCGACGGCAGAGGCCTCGTGCGCTGATGGAGCAGCGTTCGGGCCGCGAATCGCGGGTGCAGAGAGCTCTGCGGACCGCACGACGTCACGACGCGGATCACGCACGTTAGGCCGCCCCCGGGGGACGGGGGGTGCAACCATCGCCGCCCCCCCAACGACGTCCGAAGTGGCAACCGCACCCGCATCTGGAACGACATCCGAAGCAGCAACTCCGCCGGCCGCGACCACACTCGAAGCAGCAACTCCGCCGGCCGCGACCACACTCGAAACAGCAACTCCGCCGGCCGCGACCACACTCGAAGCAGCAACTCCGCCGGCCGCGACCACACTCGAAGCGGCAACTCCGCCGGCCGCGACCACACTCGAAGCGGCAACTCCGCCAGGCGCGACGACATCCGAAACGGCAACCGCAGGCGCGACGACATTCAAAGCGGCAACTCCGCCAGCCGCAACCACACTCGAAGGAGCAACTCCGCGGGGCGCGACCACCTGATCCAGAGCCGCGATGGCACGGGGAGCCACGTTTGCCGCCGAAGGCTGCAGCGCTATCGCGTCGGACGAGGTGCGCACCGGAGCAACGACGGGTGCACGACCGACCGATGCAACCTCCGAGGCATGCCTACCCGAAAGCTCTCCCCCTGTTGGCGCGCCGATCGGTCCCTGCGTGCGACTCCTAGCGGGTACAGCGATCGCGTGCGGCGCAGGGAGAGCACCGGGGCTAGCGACCAGGCCAAGTGCAGCGAGTGCGGCTGGAGTAATGCGCGCTCCGGGTGGCCCCGCGTCCGCAACGTTCGACGCGACGAGCTTGCGCGTTCCCGCCGCCGGCGCGGCTTCGTGCGATGACACGGGGGTCAGGGCGGCCGCGAGCTCGTTTGACCCCGCAATTTCCCGTGCCCCTGCAAGCGCGGACGCTCCCGCGAACCCGGGTGTCGAGATTCGGGAGCCGGCCCCGCGCACCGATCCCGCGCTTGGTGAAGGCATCGACCCGGCCGATGACGCAAGGTCAGCCAGCGGTGAGGCCGCACCTTGGCGGTTGGGCTTCATGATCGTGATTTCGGGCTCGTTTGTCGTGCCGTCCGAGCGCGGCACAACGAGAAACTTGGGATCGACCGGGATCGGCGCTGTCGAGGCGGCGGCAGCGGCGAACGCCCTCGCCAACGAATCCTCCGCGCCGCCCCCATCGTGCGACGCTCGGCTGCCTTCGTCCTCGCCGTCGCCCCCCTCTGTCGTGGAGATCTCCGCATCAAGCACCTCCCCGAAGAGCGGACCCGCATCGTCGGCACCCCCGGCGGAGGGCGCGGATGCCGGTCCCATCCCGGTCAGTGTCGCAGCTACAGAGAGGGAAGCGGAGCCCAGAATCGTCGTATCGGTCATCGTATCGGTCCTGACATGCGAGAGCCGTGCTCGTCCGCGAGTCGGCGTTCCGTCTTGCTCTCGCGTGCCGCGAGCGCCCGTTCGAATCCTTCGATCAGAATTTCCATTCGCCGCTCGGCCGTTCGTGCAGCAACGAGAGCGACCTCGTGGGCTCGCACGTCATCTTCCGCATGGGCAAGTGCTGCGCGCGCGGCGGCGACGCGGGCGTGGAGCACCGAACGATGTGCGCTCGCCTGGGCGAGCTCTTCCGCAGAGACGACATCCAACCACTGGTCGTAGGCTGCGGTGACGACCTCCTCGGCGCGGACGGCCGCAGCGCGACGCTCCGCGTGGCGCTGTCGGGACATCGCGAGCGCGCGCTCGGCTGCCGCGACGCGCTTGACCTCGACCGCGAGGAGCCGGCGCGCCCGCTCCAGGCGCAGCCTCACCGCGCACCCTCAGCAAGCGTCGCGAGCGTCGCAAGCGCGGCTCGGCGGGAGGTGGTCTCGTCGTTGCGCTGCCGGATAAGGTTCTCGATCCGCGGGACCGCGACACGCGCCGCGTCGATGCGTGGGTCACTCCCCGGCACATAGGCACCGATTCGAATGAGGTCCCTCGCCTCCTCCTCCGCAGCCATGAGATCACGAAGCCGCGCGACCTCTCGCATCTGCGCGACTGGAGCCACATCGGGAGCAACGCGAGAGATACTCCGGAGCACATCGATGGCCGGAAACAGCCCGCGATCGGCGAGCCCGCGCGAGAGCACGATGTGCCCGTCCAAGATGCCTTTCACGGCGTCTGCAATGGGATCGGTGAGATCGTCACCCTCCGCGAGAACCGTGTAAAGCGCAGTTATTGCTCCTTCGCCGACGCCGCCGCGCCCTGCGCGCTCGAGCAGCGCCGGGAGCGCAGCGAACACGCTCGGCGTATACCCCTTGGTGAGCGGTGGCTCGCCGGCGGCCAACGTCGCTTCACGAAGTGCCATGGCGAAGCGCGTGACCGAGTCCATCACGAGCAATACGTCCTTCCCTTGCTTTCGGAAGTGCTCGGCAATCGCGGTCGCCGTCAGCGCGCCGCGAACGCGAACGAGCGGTGGCATGTCGCTCGTGGCGGCCACCACGACGCTCCGTGCAAGGCCACTGGGGCCAAGAGCAACGCGCAGAAAGTCACCCAGCTCCCGGCCTCGTTCGCCGATCAGCCCAACCACGACGACGTCGACATTGGCGTTGCGACACATCATCCCGAGCAGCGTGCTCTTGCCGACACCCGCCCCGGCGAAGAGCCCGACGCGCTGACCGCGACCGAGCGGAAGGAGCGCGTCGACGGCCCGGACGCCACTGTCGAAGAGCGCGTCGATCGCTGGTCGCCCAAAGGCGCTGGGAGGGGCCGCGTGAACGGGGGCAGTGTGACTGCAAACGGGCGCGGGCAGACCATCGAGCGGACGACCGAAGGCGTCGACAACGCGGCCGAGCAGCGCTTCGCCCACGGGCACGCCGGCCGAATGCATCGCCAGGCGAACGCGGGCGCCAGGGCAGACCCCGGCCGTGACATCGAGCGGTGCAGCGACGAGGACGTCGCTGCGGAAGCCAAGCACCTCGAGACGCAGGCCGCGACGGCCGGAGAGCACTTCGAGCTCGCTCCCCACCGGAGCATCGAGGCCCTCGATCTCCAAGAGTTGGCCTACCGCCTGCCTCACGCGGCCCTCCACGTGAAAGAGCCGCGACGAGCGGACGGCGTGGACGTACCTCGCCAAGTCGAGGCTGCTCATGCGGCCCTCGCGGGGACTGAGGCCAGCTGCTCCGCAATGAGATCGAGGCGATCACCACCGCCGACGACGACCGTGGACTTGCCGTCACGAAGTTCGCACGTCAACGGCGGTAGCGATGCGTCAGCAACGAGCCGTGGCGCTAGCTCTTCCCAGTGCTCGGGATCGACCGCGCTCGCAACATCCGCGGAGACCGCGACGACCAGGCTCTCTCCCAACGTGCTCGCGGCGAGAGCCTCACGGGCCCAGGCGACGACCAGCTCGGGTGAGGTCGCGAGCTCGCGACCGACGATGCGTTCGGCGATGGCGAGCGCGAGCTTGACAAGCTCGATCTCCGCCGTGCCGAGCGTCTGCTCGGTGACCGCGACGAGCTCTTGGCGTGCCTCCGTCGCCGCCGCCTTGGCGACCTCGAGGTCCCCACGCAGCACGGCCATCTCCGCGCTCAACGCGGAAATCTCCGCGGTCTTGATGGCGACCGTCTTCTCGGAGGCCTCGAGCGCCTCGGCGGGCACGAGCGCCGCAACCGGCGCTTGCCGTTCGGCGCTCTCTGGAACCTCGGCCTCGAGCTCCGTCTGCACCGTGGGGGCGGGCCCTCCGGACCATTCGGTCCGGCGCACCGCCAGGATGTGCTTGTCGAGCCATGTCGCTTTCGTGCTCATCAGCCCTCGTCCCGTCCGAGATCGAGCTGGCCATCCGTCTCGAGACGCAGCGCCGTCGCCACGATCTCGCGGCGTGCCGCGAGCACATCCGCCTTGCGGGCATTGGCCATCGCCTCTAGGTCATCCCGGACCAGCGATGCCGCACGCGAGGAAAGCCCTGCGAGAATCTTCGCGATGAGGTCATCGGTCGATCCCTTGAGCGCCAACACCAGACGATCGCTGGCAACCTCCCGCAAGAGCACACGCATCTGGCGCGACGGGATGCGACCGAGATCCTCGAACGTGAACATCGCCTGGCGCACGTCGTTGGCGAGCTCCGGATCCTCGGTATCGAGGAAGCCGAGAATGAGCTCCTGTCCGCTTTTCCCCGTAGAGTTGAGCAACTCAGCGGCCTTGGCCACACCATCCACGCTCACGAGGGTCGCCGAATCCGAGCTTGGCAGGCTGGCAGCCAGTGCTACCGCGACGTCCTCGAGGATGGTCGCCGGCACCTGCGTCATTCGACCGACGTTCTTCACGACGGCCGCTTGACGCTCCTCACTCATGGCGAACAGAATCGGTGACGCACTGGCGGGCGTCATGACGGAGAGGATGGCGGCGGCGAGCTGCGGAGGCTCGACTTCGAGCAGCGCCGCGACGTCTTCAGGCCGCGCGCGCTCCAGCCGCGTCAGCGGACTCGTGACGCCGTCCTCGAAAACCGCGCGGGTGCGGTCCTCTCCGAGGGCTCCGGCCGAGAGCTTTCGCAGGTACGGCAAACCTCCGCGTGGCACGGCGACAGCGCTTCCCGAACGCCCGATGAACTCCCGGAACGTGTGCTCCATCGCGTGCTTGGGGACTTCGCGCATCGTCGAAGCGACAGTCCGCAGTTTGCGGATCTCCTCCTCGCCGAGCTCCTCGACGATGGGGCGCGCGACGCTTTCGTCGAGCGAGAGGAGGAACAACACGGCCTTCTCGGCGTTGGTCAGCACGACGTTCTAGGAAGCAAGCCGGGTGCCGGTACCGAGGGCGGTGGGATCGCGCCGGTCGTTGCCCTCGCCGAGCCAGAAGCGCAGAACGAGGGCGGCAGTGGCCGGGTCCGACGCGGCGAGATCATGAGCACGTGTGCGGAGCTCCGCGGGATCGAGCACTTCCGCCTCGATGATTTCTTCGTTTGCCTTCGTGGGTGCTAGGACGAGGGCGGTCTTGGCGGCGGCGGCGGTCTCGGCAGCAGCGCGTGCCAGACGTGCGCGCTTGCGTAGCGCTCGGGCGGCGAGTGCGATGCTAAGAAGGAGGAGCGCCCCCGCGCCTGCCGCCGCGTAAGGAACGTACTTCCGCAGGTTTTCCGGCACGAGCGGCTTGGCGCTGACGACCGGCGTGGGCTCAGGCTCGAGGAACGGGACCGACTCCACGGTGACGAGGTCACCGCGCCGATCGTCGGCGCCAACGGCGCTGCGGACCAGTGCGGTGAGCTGCGCCACGTCTTCCTTGGAGCGCGAGACACCATCTCTTACTTTGCCGTCGACCACGACCGCGACCGTGATGCGCCGGATGGAGCCCCCGCTGAGCAGACGCTTTTCCGTGACGTGATCGACCTCGAAGTTGCGGGTGTGCGACTCGCGCAGTGCACCCTCGCTGACCCCACCACCATCCGGCTTGGCCGAGCCCTCCGGCAGGTTGCTCTCGCTTCCCGGGACGCCCGTAGCGCTCTTTTCGGGCTGCGACCGCTCGACGGTGCTCTGCTCGCTGCGCACGACGGTGAGCTTCGGATCGTAGTGATCCTCGACGCGCTCGATGCGTGAGCGGTCCAGGTCCGCGCTTACACGCACGTCCACGTGACCGGCTCCGACCACTTTTTCGAGCATGGATCGCGCGCGATCCTCGAGGGTCGACTCGAGCGCATGCGTGGCGGCCGCCTGCTCGTCATCGCTCCCGGTGAGAGAATCGCCTCCGCCACCCTCGCCGCTACGTCGTGGCTTGTGGAGCACGGTACCGTCCGTCGTCACGACCGCAACGCGATCGGGTGTGAGCGCCGCGACCGCGGAAGAGACGAGGTGGACGATGCCGGAAACCTCCGCGCCGCCGAGGGCGCGTCCCGGACGAAGCTTGAGCACGACCGAGGCCGACGCGAGCTCGGCATGGCCGATGAACACCGAGCGTTCTGGCAGGACCAGGTGGACGCGCGAGGACTGTACCGCCGCGACGGTATCGATGGTCCGCGAGAGCTCGCCTTCGAGCGAGCGTCGGTAGAGCACGCGCTGCTCGAACTCCGTCGCGCCCAGGCGCAGCTTGTCGAAACTCTCGAAGCCGACGCCGCCGCCACGCGGGAGGCCCGCGCCCGCGAGCTCGAGGCGAAGCTCGCGCACGTTGGCTTGCGGGACCTCGATTGTCCCGCCGTCGCCTTCGACGCGGTAGGGAATCTTCATTTCCTTCAGCTTCGCCATCACGGCAGCCGCGTCCTCGCGCTCCATGTTGGCGAAGAGTGTCGCCCACGAGGTCTCCGACGACCGGTAGCCGACGTAGGAGGTCAGCACGATCGCCGCCGCGATCGTGGACAGCAGCATGACGCGGGCCGGCTTTGACATCGCGGCCAGCTTGGCGCGCGCCTTGTCGAACGTCGTCCTGGCAAACGCCAGCGTCCGCGCGATGGGATCAGAGGCTGATTCGCCAGAGCTCATGGAATGCGTCCAGAAGTTTGTTTCGTACGGTGCCGACCAGCTTCATCGAGATGTCGGCCTCCTTCATCGAGATCATCGTGCCGTGGAGATCGTCGGTCGCACCGCGTGCGAGGGCATCCGACTTTTCCGTAGCGACCTGCAGCGCGTGGTTCGCCTGCTCGACACCCTTGCCGAGGATCGAAGCGAAATCGGGGCCATCGCCGATCGCGGCGGGTGCGTCCAACGTCGGGCGTAGCTCCTGCTCCGGACCTTGTGCAGGCCGAAGCGCGAGCTCGGTGCCTCCCTCGATGCGCGTCGTCATCAGCGACCGATCTTGATGGCGGATCGGGCCATCGACTTGAGCGACTCGATCGACGTGACGCCGGCCTCGTAGGCGCGCGTGGCCGACATCATGTTGACCATCTCGCTGACGACGTTCACGTTCGGGTACTCGACGTAACCCGCCTCGTTCGCGTCCGGATGTCCGGGGTCGTAGACCATCTGACCCGGGTTTTGGTCTTGCCGCACCTCCGAGACTTCGACCGCCTGGATTGCGCGCATGACGGGATCTGCGCTCTGTCCCGCGACAGGACGGGCGACGAAGACCGGATCCTGGCGTTTGTACGGCGTGCCGTCCTCGGTTTTGGTCGTGCGTGCGTTGGCGAGGTTGCCTGCGATGATGTTCATGCGGCTGCGTTGCGCCGTCATGCCGGAGGCGGCGACTTCCATCGCCGAGAAGACGCCCGGAGCGCGTTCGACGCGGCTCATCCGCCCTTCCCGTCGTTGACAGCCCACTCGAGGGACGAAAGCTCCGAGGAAGCCAGCTGCGCGAGCATGTCGTAACGCATCTGGTTGGTCGCGATCTTCACCGCCTCGCGATCGATGTCGACCGCGTTACCGTCGGCGCCCGCCTTTGCCGTCTTGTCCTCGACGACTTGGAAGCTTGGCGCGCTCGCACCGCCCGACACGCCGAAGTGGCCCGACTCTGTCGCGTTGAGGGCAACGTTGAGGGTGCCGTCGAAGTCGCTCCGCGCGAGGTCGACAGGTCGGTAGCCCGGTGTCTCGGCCTGCGCGAGATTCGACACCAGCACGTTGTGTCGCTGCAAGTGGTAGTCGAGCCCCGTTCGGAGCCGCTCGACTTTGTCGACGAGTGCCATGAGGTGTCCTCTCGGCGTCGTCTCATCCACGTGACGTGCCAAGGACCGGAGAGCCATGGCGCGACGCTTGCTCGAGGTGCCTCCGTCATGATCAAGCTCACGCGAATCAACAACCACGTCGTGGTGGTGAATCCGGACCACATCTACGCAGCAGATGCAGCGCCGGACACGACTTTGAGGCTCGCAAATGGCGAGACGATCCTCGTCAAAGAGAGCCTCGATGAGCTCATCGACAACGTCGTCGAGTACCGGCGGCGCGTCCGCGACGCCCTCGGGAGGGATGGTGGCCATGACGGTGCGACTGTCGGCGAGCTGACGGAGCGTCATCGCCGTGACGCTGCCGAGAAGGAAGGAGACTCCTGATGGGCGGCCCGCTGATTGGTATCGCAGTCGCGCTGATCTGCATCCTCCTCGGGAACGTCCTCGAAGGCGGACACCTCGGATCGATGGTCGGCGGTCCCGCGGCGCTCATCGTCGTGGGTGGGACGATGGGCGCAGTCCTCGTCCAGTACCCTATCTCCACGGTCACCGGCGCGTTCAAGTCGGCGGCCGCCACCTTCAAGAAATCGCCCATCGACGCGCACGCGATCCTCGAGGAGCTCGTGGACTACGCGAACCGCGCGCGACGCGACGGTATCCTGGCGCTCGAAAAAGCCGCCGAGGGCGCGCCTGACCCCTTCACGCGCAAGGCGCTCATGATGGCAGTCGACGGTGCCGACGCGACGACGGTGCGCGAGACGATGGAGCTCGCGATCGGACAGGAGGAAGAGCACGGCGAGGACCAAGCCAAGGCCTTCGAGGCCGCAGGCGGTTACGCCCCGACGGTCGGCATCATCGGAGCCGTTCTCGGCCTCATCCACGTCATGAGCAACCTGAGCGACATCAACGCGGTCGGGCACGGCATCGCGGCCGCCTTCGTCGCCACGATCTACGGCGTTGCCATCGCCAACATCGTGTTTCTCCCTCTGGCCGGGCGCATCAAGCTCTGTCTCCGGGAGCGCGTTCAGTCACGCGAGATGATCCTCGCCGGGATCCTCGCCATCCAGTCGGGCATGAACCCGAAACTCGTCCGCGAGCGCCTCGCCGAATACATCCACACGAGCCACGCGAAGCCAGCCGGTGCCGGTGGCGCGGCCGCTCCGGTAGCGACCTGAGATCGATACGCCATGTCTCGCAAGAAGAAGCATCCAGAGCACGTCAACCACGAGCGCTGGCTGATCAGCTACGCCGACTTCATCACCCTTCTCTTCGCGTTCTTCGTCGTCATGTTCGCCGTCTCCCAGGTGGACTCCGCGAAGGTCGGGCGCTTCACCGAATCCTTCTCCAAAGCCGTCGGCATCGACATGTTTCCCGAGAGCGGCGTCGGCCTGATGCCGGGTGGTGACGTCACCAAGCCCGCAGATGGGCCCCCGAGACCTACAAACGTCCTGCCGGCCGAGCTCGAAGCGCTGAAGGTGCGACTCACCTCGATCTCGTCTACCGCGACGGTGCCAGCCGCCATCCGGGTGCTGGAGCGGAGGAACGAGCTGGTCATCCGTCTGAGCGAGAACCTCTTCTTCGCAGCGGGTGACGACACGTTGAAGGAGCCGGCGACGACCGCGCTGCGGGCCGTCGCACGCGAGCTCGCGCCCAGCAAGGTGAGTGTCCGAATTGAGGGACACACCGACGACCGCCCGATCAAGACCGCGCGCCTCCGCTCCAACTGGGATCTCTCGACGTCGCGCGCGACCGCGGTGGTCTCGCTGCTGGCAGAGTCAAACATCGCGCCGGCACGCCTTTCGGCGGCGGGCTACGGAGAGTTTCACCCCGTCGCCCCGAACGCCACCGAAGAGGGACGGCGCCAAAACCGGCGCGTCGACATCATCGTGAGCTTGATGGCCGAAGGCCCGCCACCGGAGGAGACGAAGTGAGTGCCCGGACCGCACGCGCGGCCGCCTGCACCGTCGCGCTCGTACTTGCCGCGGGCTCCGCGTCGGCACAGCAGTACCAGCCGGCAGCGTCGGCACAATTGGCCGAGGGGGTCGAGGGCGGCGGGCAGATCGTGCAACGCGCGCGCACGCGCATGCGGATCGGGCTCGAGCTGCGGATCGACGAAGATCCCGAAAACGCCCTCGCGTTCGCGGGCCTGGTGGACCTCGAGCCTCGCACAGCGTTGGGCGCCGAGGTGCGCTACGTGCGCGCGGTATCGCCTACGCTTGCGGTGAGCGCGGGTGGCGTCGGCTACTTCGTCCCGGGGATTCTGCTGGGCCCGTGTGCCGGGGTGGAGTTCCGCATTCCCATCGCCAAGAAGACGTTCCTCTCTGTCGGCCCGGACATGGCCGCCTTCGCGTTCGGCGGCGACTTGCCGGACCGCATCATCGTTTGGCAGGCCCTTTTCCAGGTAGGTCTCCGTGTCGACCTCTGAGCTTCGTTCGTCGTACGTGCGCGCGTTCGTCCTTGTCGGCGGAATCGTCTTCGGGGCGATCGCGGTGCGCTGCGCACCGACCGGTCAGTGCCTCCGGATGAGCGACTGCGCTTCCGGCGAGACCTGCTCCGACGGTTTGTGCCACGCCGATACCCCAGACCTCGGAGACGCCGATCCCGACGCCCCGACCGCGACGGACGCCCCCGCGAAAGAAGCCGCCGCTACCGCCGACGCAACGAAACCCGACAGCGCGATCGTGGACAGCGGGATAGGCGACGCCGCCGACGCCGAAGCGTCGTCCGATTTCTGACGGAGCGTCATCCTTCCGTCGGAAGGGTAGTGGAATCCGAGAGGGAACGCAGAGACGCGGAGACGCGGAGTTTTTGGGGGCGCGCTACGCGCGGGAGACGAGAGCGCTCGTTCCCGCGCAAAGCGCGTCCAAAAAAACTCCGCGTCTCCGCGTCTCTGCGTTCCTCTCGGGTCCGAGGGACAGCGGCACGGTGCCTGCAGCAGCGCTCAGCATGTTCCGATCGTTACACATTGCTGCCACGGGGATGACGGCTCAGGAAACGAAGCTCGACACGATCGCGAACAACCTTGCGAACGCGAACACCACGGGATTCAAACGACAGGACGCCGACTTCGAGGACTTGCTCTACCAGAACCTGAGGGCGCCTACGACGAACGCCGCAGGTGGAGCCGCGCCGTCGGGAGCGCAGGTCGGAAGCGGTGCCCGTATCGTGTCTACGACGCGCGCCTTCTCTCAAGGGCCCATCCAGCAGACAGGCAATCCGCTCGACGTCGCCATCGAAGGCAACGGCTTTCTTGCTGTCAACAAGCGCGAAGGCGAGATCGCGTTCACGCGCGCTGGCGCGCTTAAGGTCGACGCGCAAGGGCGGCTGGTGACCAGCGATGGCCTTGCCATCGAGCCTGCGATCACGGTCCCGGCAGACGCGACACAGATCTCGATCTCGGCGGAGGGCATCGTGACGGCGACCCAACCCGGGCAGCGGCAACCGGCCCAGCTTGGGCAGCTCCAGATCGCGAGCTTCACGAACCCCAACGGGCTCTCGAGCCTCGGTCACAACCTCTACGAGGCCACCGCGGCGAGCGGCGAGCCCAACTCCGGCGCCGCGGGAGCCGACGGACGCGGAACATTCCTACAGGGCGCGCTCGAGGGCTCGAATGTCGAAGTGGTCACGGAAATGATCGCGCTGGTGCGAACGCAACGCGCCCTTTCCAGCACATTGGGATCCTAAGCTTAGAATTCCACGTGGACAAGTTGTCGCGGCCGCTTCTATAGTGTCACCTAAATACTAGTGACTCCAGCGTAACTGGACTGGCCACAGTTAGGCCGCAAATGTAATCACACTGGCTCACCTTCGGGTGGGCCTTTCTGCGTTCGCGAGTGGACCCGATAAGCTCATGGAGCGGCGTAACCGTCGCACAGGAAGGACAGAGAAAGCGCGGATCTGGGAAGTGACGGACAGAACGGTCAGGACCTGGATTGGGGAGGCGGTTGCCGCCGCTGCTGCTGACGGTGTGACGTTCTCTGTTCCGGTCACACCACATACGTTCCGCCATTCCTATGCGATGCACATGCTGTATGCCGGTATACCGCTGAAAGTTCTGCAAAGCCTGATGGGACATAAGTCCATCAGTTCAACGGAAGTCTACACGAAGGTTTTTGCGCTGGATGTGGCTGCCCGGCACCGGGTGCAGTTTGCGATGCCGGAGTCTGATGCGGTTGCGATGCTGAAACAATTATCCTGAGAATAAATGCCTTGGCCTTTATATGGAAATGTGGAACTGAGTGGATATGCTGTTTTTGTCTGTTAAACAGAGAAGCTGGCTGTTATCCACTGAGAAGCGAACGAAACAGTCGGGAAAATCTCCCATTATCGTAGAGATCCGCATTATTAATCTCAGGAGCCTGTGTAGCGTTTATAGGAAGTAGTGTTCTGTCATGATGCCTGCAAGCGGTAACGAAAACGATTTGAATATGCCTTCAGGAACAATAGAAATCTTCGTGCGGTGTTACGTTGAAGTGGAGCGGATTATGTCAGCAATGGACAGAACAACCTAATGAACACAGAACCATGATGTGGTCTGTCCTTTTACAGCCAGTAGTGCTCGCCGCAGTCGAGCGACAGGGCGAAGCCCTCGGCTGGTTGCCCTCGCCGCTGGGCTGGCGGCCGTCTATGGCCCTGCAAACGCGCCAGAAACGCCGTCGAAGCCGTGTGCGAGACACCGCGGCCGGCCGCCGGCGTTGTGGATACCTCGCGGAAAACTTGGCCCTCACTGACAGATGAGGGGCGGACGTTGACACTTGAGGGGCCGACTCACCCGGCGCGGCGTTGACAGATGAGGGGCAGGCTCGATTTCGGCCGGCGACGTGGAGCTGGCCAGCCTCGCAAATCGGCGAAAACGCCTGATTTTACGCGAGTTTCCCACAGATGATGTGGACAAGCCTGGGGATAAGTGCCCTGCGGTATTGACACTTGAGGGGCGCGACTACTGACAGATGAGGGGCGCGATCCTTGACACTTGAGGGGCAGAGTGCTGACAGATGAGGGGCGCACCTATTGACATTTGAGGGGCTGTCCACAGGCAGAAAATCCAGCATTTGCAAGGGTTTCCGCCCGTTTTTCGGCCACCGCTAACCTGTCTTTTAACCTGCTTTTAAACCAATATTTATAAACCTTGTTTTTAACCAGGGCTGCGCCCTGTGCGCGTGACCGCGCACGCCGAAGGGGGGTGCCCCCCCTTCTCGAACCCTCCCGGTCGAGTGAGCGAGGAAGCACCAGGGAACAGCACTTATATATTCTGCTTACACACGATGCCTGAAAAAACTTCCCTTGGGGTTATCCACTTATCCACGGGGATATTTTTATAATTATTTTTTTTATAGTTTTTAGATCTTCTTTTTTAGAGCGCCTTGTAGGCCTTTATCCATGCTGGTTCTAGAGAAGGTGTTGTGACAAATTGCCCTTTCAGTGTGACAAATCACCCTCAAATGACAGTCCTGTCTGTGACAAATTGCCCTTAACCCTGTGACAAATTGCCCTCAGAAGAAGCTGTTTTTTCACAAAGTTATCCCTGCTTATTGACTCTTTTTTATTTAGTGTGACAATCTAAAAACTTGTCACACTTCACATGGATCTGTCATGGCGGAAACAGCGGTTATCAATCACAAGAAACGTAAAAATAGCCCGCGAATCGTCCAGTCAAACGACCTCACTGAGGCGGCATATAGTCTCTCCCGGGATCAAAAACGTATGCTGTATCTGTTCGTTGACCAGATCAGAAAATCTGATGGCACCCTACAGGAACATGACGGTATCTGCGAGATCCATGTTGCTAAATATGCTGAAATATTCGGATTGACCTCTGCGGAAGCCAGTAAGGATATACGGCAGGCATTGAAGAGTTTCGCGGGGAAGGAAGTGGTTTTTTATCGCCCTGAAGAGGATGCCGGCGATGAAAAAGGCTATGAATCTTTTCCTTGGTTTATCAAACGTGCGCACAGTCCATCCAGAGGGCTTTACAGTGTACATATCAACCCATATCTCATTCCCTTCTTTATCGGGTTACAGAACCGGTTTACGCAGTTTCGGCTTAGTGAAACAAAAGAAATCACCAATCCGTATGCCATGCGTTTATACGAATCCCTGTGTCAGTATCGTAAGCCGGATGGCTCAGGCATCGTCTCTCTGAAAATCGACTGGATCATAGAGCGTTACCAGCTGCCTCAAAGTTACCAGCGTATGCCTGACTTCCGCCGCCGCTTCCTGCAGGTCTGTGTTAATGAGATCAACAGCAGAACTCCAATGCGCCTCTCATACATTGAGAAAAAGAAAGGCCGCCAGACGACTCATATCGTATTTTCCTTCCGCGATATCACTTCCATGACGACAGGATAGTCTGAGGGTTATCTGTCACAGATTTGAGGGTGGTTCGTCACATTTGTTCTGACCTACTGAGGGTAATTTGTCACAGTTTTGCTGTTTCCTTCAGCCTGCATGGATTTTCTCATACTTTTTGAACTGTAATTTTTAAGGAAGCCAAATTTGAGGGCAGTTTGTCACAGTTGATTTCCTTCTCTTTCCCTTCGTCATGTGACTTGATATCGGGGGTTAGTTCGTCATCATTGATGAGGGTTGATTATCACAGTTTATTACTCTGAATTGGCTATCCGCGTGTGTACCTCTACCTGGAGTTTTTCCCACGGTGGATATTTCTTCTTGCGCTGAGCGTAAGAGCTATCTGACAGAACAGTTCTTCTTTGCTTCCTCGCCAGTTCGCTCGCTATGCTCGGTTACACGGCTGCGGCGAGCGCTAGTGATAATAAGTGACTGAGGTATGTGCTCTTCTTATCTCCTTTTGTAGTGTTGCTCTTATTTTAAACAACTTTGCGGTTTTTTGATGACTTTGCGATTTTGTTGTTGCTTTGCAGTAAATTGCAAGATTTAATAAAAAAACGCAAAGCAATGATTAAAGGATGTTCAGAATGAAACTCATGGAAACACTTAACCAGTGCATAAACGCTGGTCATGAAATGACGAAGGCTATCGCCATTGCACAGTTTAATGATGACAGCCCGGAAGCGAGGAAAATAACCCGGCGCTGGAGAATAGGTGAAGCAGCGGATTTAGTTGGGGTTTCTTCTCAGGCTATCAGAGATGCCGAGAAAGCAGGGCGACTACCGCACCCGGATATGGAAATTCGAGGACGGGTTGAGCAACGTGTTGGTTATACAATTGAACAAATTAATCATATGCGTGATGTGTTTGGTACGCGATTGCGACGTGCTGAAGACGTATTTCCACCGGTGATCGGGGTTGCTGCCCATAAAGGAGGCGTTTACAAAACCTCAGTTTCTGTTCATCTTGCTCAGGATCTGGCTCTGAAGGGGCTACGTGTTTTGCTCGTGGAAGGTAACGACCCCCAGGGAACAGCCTCAATGTATCACGGATGGGTACCAGATCTTCATATTCATGCAGAAGACACTCTCCTGCCTTTCTATCTTGGGGAAAAGGACGATGTCACTTATGCAATAAAGCCCACTTGCTGGCCGGGGCTTGACATTATTCCTTCCTGTCTGGCTCTGCACCGTATTGAAACTGAGTTAATGGGCAAATTTGATGAAGGTAAACTGCCCACCGATCCACACCTGATGCTCCGACTGGCCATTGAAACTGTTGCTCATGACTATGATGTCATAGTTATTGACAGCGCGCCTAACCTGGGTATCGGCACGATTAATGTCGTATGTGCTGGGGAAAG
>JADMIO011507091.1_pt1 | contig 23255 bp, 25 predicted proteins | sample 8958161 | NCBI WGS metagenome assembly JADMIO01 (sample SAMN16585339, study PRJNA669376) | soil metagenome | isolation source: Crop rotation soil | place: USA: Cullars Rotation, Alabama | collected 2011 | reverse complement strand
CGCGACAACTTGTCCACGTGGAATTCTAAGCTTAGGATCCCAATGTGCTGGAAAGGCCGAGCACAAGAAGTTCGTCGAGGCCGAGATCAACAAGTGGGGCCCGGCCATCAAGGCGGCGGGCCAGTACGCCGACTGATGTGAGCCCCCAAGCTCACTTTCGCTCGCTACCCCCCGAGGGGGCCGCACGCCAGCGGCCCGGCAAAGCCGGTTCCGCGGCGTAGGCTGAGTCACCGGACTCAGGCGACGCGCAGCGGGATCGTCACGGGCCCGTCGTTGACCAGGCTCACCTGCATGTCGGCGCCGAACTCGCCGGCCTGCACGGTGGCGTGTTTCGCGCGCGCCAGCCGCAGCGTCTCTTCGTAGAGCGAACGGCCCAGCGCGGCGGGCGCGGCGCCGGTGAAGCTGGGGCGGTTGCCGCCGCTGGTGTCCGCGGCCAGCGTGAACTGGCTGACGATCAGCAAGCCGCCGGCCACGTCCTGCACGCTGCGGTTCATCTTGCCGGCGTCGTCGCCGAAGATGCGCAGCTTCAGGATCTTGTCGATCAGTTTCTCGGCGACGGCCGGCGTGTCGGAGGGCTCGGCGCACACCAGCACCAGCAGCCCCGTGCCGATGGCGCCGATCGTCCGGCCCGCGACATCGACCTGCGCGCGCCGCACGCGCTGGATCAGCGCGATCACAGCGGCAGGTCCTTCGGGTCGTCGAAGTGCGCCTCGACGTCGAGCGGCAGCAGCTGGATCGTCGCGCGCAGTCCGGGCACCGCGGCCATCAGCGCCTGTTCGACCGATGTGCGCACCGCCGCCGCGCGGCCCAGCGTCCAGCCCGCCGGCATGTGCATGTGCAGATCGACGAAGCGCCGCTGCGCGGCGCGGCGCGTCACCACGTGGTCGAAGCGGATCGCGTGGTGCGCAAAACCGTCGAGCACCTGCCGGATCTGCGCCTGCGTCTCGGGCTCCAGGGCCTCGTCCATCAACCCACCGGCCGAACGCCAGACGAGCAGTGCGCCCTCGCGGCAGATGTTCAGCGCCACCGCGATCGCCACCAGCGGGTCCAGCCACAGCCAGCCGGTGAGCTTCACCGCGACCAGCCCTGCGACGACGCCGACCGACGTCCAGACGTCGGTGAACAGGTGGCGCGCGTCGGCTTCCAGCGCCATCGAACGCGCGCTGCGCGCCTTGCGCATCATGCTGTACGCCAGCACGCCGTTCATCGCCGAGCTGATCACCGACAGCGCCAGGCCCAGCCCCACCGCGGCCAGCGGTTGCGGTTCCAGCAGCCGGTGCACCGCGGCCCACACGATGGCCAGCGCTGCGGCGAAGATCAGCACGCCTTCGAAGCCGCTGCTGAAGTACTCGGCCTTGTGGTGGCCGTACGGGTGATCGTCGTCGGGTGGGCGCGCGGCCACCGTCACCATCAGCAGCGCGAACATCGCACCGGCCAGGTTGACCAGCGACTCCAGCGCATCGGACAGCAGGCTGACGCTGTCGCTCACCCACCAGGCTGCCGTCTTCAGTGCGATGGTGGCCAGCGCCACCGCGATGGACAGCTTCAGGTAGGCGCTGACCTGCACCGTTCAGGCCGTCAGCGTCACGCGCGCGAACTGCCGCTTGCCCACCTGCACGACGAAGGTGCCCGCTTCGACCTTGAGACCCTTGTCGCGGATCACGGTACTGTCGATACGCACGCCGCCCTGTTCGACCAGACGCATCGCTTCGCTGGTCGACGGCACCAGCCCGGCCTGCTTCAAGAGGTTGCCGATGGACAGCGGCGCGCCGCGCAGCTGCACCTCGCGCACGTCGTGGGGAATGCCACCCACGGCGCGGCGCTGGAAGTCATCGAGCGCCGCATCGGCCGCGGCCGCGCCGTGGAAGCGCGCGGTGATCTCCTTGGCCAGCATCACCTTCGCGTCCTTCGGATTGCGCCCGCCTTCGACCTCGGCCTTCAGCGCCGCGATCTCCGCCTCCGGGCGGAACGAAAGCAGCGTGAACCACTTCCACATCTGCACGTCGCTGATGGAAAGCGTCTTCGCAAACATCGTGTTCGCGTCTTCGGTGATGCCGATGTAGTTGTTCTTGCTCTTGGACATCTTCTCGACGCCGTCGAGACCTTCCAGCAGCGGCATCGTCAGGATGCACTGCGGCTCCTGCCCGTACTCGCCCTGCAGCGCGCGACCCACCAGCAGGTTGAACTTCTGGTCGGTGCCCCCAAGTTCGAGATCACTCTTCAAGGCCACCGAGTCATACCCCTGCATCAGTGGGTAAAGCAGCTCGTGCACGCTGATCGGGGTGTTGGCCTTGAAGCGCTTGGTGAAGTCGTCGCGCTCCAGCATGCGCGCCACCGTGTACTTGGCGGCCAGCTCGATCAGGCCGCGCGCGCCCAGCGGGTCGCTCCACTCGCTGTTGTAACGAATCTCGGTTTTCGCGGGGTTCAACACCAGGCTGGCCTGCCTGTAGTAGGTCTGCGCGTTGGCTTCGATCTGTTCGCGGGTCAGCGGCGGGCGCGTGGTGTTGCGGCCCGACGGGTCGCCGATCATCGAGGTGAAGTCGCCGATGAGGAAAATTACCGTGTGGCCCAGGTCCTGCAACTGGCGCATCTTGTTGAGCACCACGGTGTGACCGATATGGATGTCAGGCGCCGTGGGGTCCAGGCCCAGCTTGATGCGCAAAGGTTGGCCGGTGGCCTCGGAGCGCTGCAACTTTTTGACCCAGTCGGACTCAGGCAGCAGTTCGTCGCAGCCGCGCAGCGACACCGCCAGCGCCTCGCGCACACGGTCGGACAGGGGTGGCACGGGCGGCTCGGACATGGGTTCGTCGACTTTGCGGAAGAGGCGGGTAATCGCGGTGTAAACCTCGATCCGGTTGGAAAGTCGGCTGGCTATACTGCCGCCCGGCCTGTCTTCCGGTCTGGGTTCGACGCAGTTGGGATGCGCCTTGCGAGGCGGCCCGGATTCTAGTGGACGGTCTGTTGCCGCCTGCCCCCGAGCGGGCGCCGCCGAAGGCCGAATGATCAACGTTCTCCCGCCGGGCTGTTGGCCTGCAGCGGCAGGCACGCAGCAGGACATAGCCCGACAGTGAATCCAACTTCCGATCGCGCGCTGCAGACCGTGCAGCGGTTCAGCGTGAAGCACCGTTTCGGCCTGGTGGCGGGCATCGTGACGCTGATGGCGGGCTTCGCCGTCACCGCGGTGGCGGTCGCGCCGTTGGTGGCCGAGCCGCCGCCGCTGACCCAGCGTCTCATCGTCGAGACGATCGAACCGCGCGGCCTCGGCTCGCAGTTGCTCGAGTTGTCGACCCAGGACATCACCCTCACCCGCAGCGACATCACGCGCGCCACCGACAGCGCCGACGGCCTGCTGGCCCGGCTGGGCGTGCAGGATCCCGAAGCCGCATCCTTCCTGCGCAGCGACAGCACCGCCCGGCTGGTGCTCACCGGCCGCGGTGGCAAGATGGTCCAGGCCCAGGCCGACGCCAGCGGCAGCCTGCAGGAGCTGGTGGCCCGCTTCCCGGCCGAGCGCGCCGAGCAGGCGCAGACGCACTTCACGCGGCTGACGATGTCGCGCATCGGCGGCCGCTGGCTGGCGCGCCTGGCAACCGTCCCGTACACCACGCAGCAGCGCCTGGCCAGCGGCAGCATTCGCAACACGCTGTTCGCCGCCACCGACGAGTCGGGCGTGCCCGACGCCGTGGCGTCGCAGCTGGCCGAGATCTTCTCGACCGACATCGACTTCCACCGCGAGCTGCGCAAGGGCGACACCTTCAGCGTCGTCTACGAAACGCTGATGGCCGACGAGCAGCCGGTGCCGTGGAATGAAGGCGCCGGGCGCGTGCTGGCCGCCGAGTTCGTCAACGCCGGCCACGCCTTCCACGCCGTGTGGTTCAAGTCCGGCGACGGCCGCGGTTCGTACTACGACGTCGACGGCCGCACCAAGCGCCGCGCGTTCCTGGCCAGCCCGATGGAGTTCTCGCGCGTCACCTCGGGTTTCGCGATGCGTTTCCACCCGCTGCTGCAGAACTGGCGCGCGCACCTGGGCGTCGACTACGGTGCGCCCACCGGCACGGCGGTGCGCAGCGTCGGCGACGGCTTCGTCACCTTCGCCGGACGCCAGAACGGCTACGGCAACGTGGTGCAGGTGCAGCACGGTGGCGATCGCACGACCCTCTATGCGCACCTGAGCCGGATCGACGTCCGCAAGGGCCAGCGCATCGAGCAGGGCACGCGGCTGGGCGCCGTCGGCAGCACCGGCTGGGCGACCGGCCCGCATCTGCACTTCGAGTTCCGCGTCGCCGGCCAGCACCAGGATCCGCTGCGAGTGGCCAAGACTTCGGACACGGTGCCGCTCGACGCCGCGTCGCGGCCGCAATTCGCCGAGACGGTGAAGCTGGTCCAGGCTCGCCTGGAAGTGGCCGAGACGCTGGCCGGCGCGCCGCGCTCACGCGCCGAGTAAGGCGCCCTGCCCGATGGCCGGCTGGTTCATCGGGTTGATGTCGGGCACGTCGCTCGACGGTGTCGACGGTGTGCTGGCGCAGGCCGACGCCGCAGGCGATGCCCTGCGGTCGACAGCGCACGTGCACGTCGACTTCGACGCCGGGCTGCGCCAGAAGCTGCTGGCGCTGAACCGCAGCGGGCCCGACGAACTGCATCGCGCGGCGCTGGCCGCCAACGGGCTGATGGGCGCTTACGCCCAGGTGGTGCAACAACTGCTGCGGACCGCCGGCCTCGGTGCTGCTGAGGTGACGGCGATCGGCGCCCATGGCCAGACCGTTCGCCATCAACCGCAGGCGGGCTACACGACGCAGCTGATGAACGGGGCGCTGCTTGCCGAACGCACCGGCATCGACGTGGTCTGCGACTTCCGCAGCCGCGACGTCGCCGCCGGGGGCCAGGGCGCCCCGCTGGCCCCCGCCTTCCATGCGGCCGCCTTCGGCGCACCGGGGCGCGAGCGGGCCCTGCTGAACCTGGGCGGCATCGCCAACCTGAGCCTGCTGCATGCGGACGGCAGCGTGCTCGGCTTCGACTGCGGGCCCGCCAACGTCCTGATGGACGGCTGGTGCCTGCGCCACCGCGGGCAGCCGTTCGATGCGGATGGCGCCTGGGCCGCCGGCGGCCGCGTCGATGAACCGCTGCTGCAGGCGCTGCTCAGCGAACCCTTCTTCGCCCTGCCGCCGCCCAAGAGCACCGGCCGCGATCTGTTCGACATGGCTTGGCTGGATGCAGCGCTGGGGGCCGCAGAACGCGATCCGCAGGCGGTCATGGCCACGCTGGCGGAACTCACGGCGCGCAGCGTCGCTGCCGACCTGCGCCACCACGCGCCGTCCGCCGAGGCGCTCTTCGTCTGCGGCGGCGGCGCCTTCAACGCGCATCTGATGACGCGCCTGGCCGCGCTGCTGCCCGGCATTTCCGTGCAAAGCAGCGCCGCGCTCGGCGTGCCGCCCGATCAGGTGGAAGCGATGGCCTTTGCCTGGCTCGCCCAGGCCTTTGTGCGGCGCCGGCCGGGCAATCTGCCTGCCGTCACCGGGGCGGCCGGCCCGCGCGTGCTGGGCGCGCTGTTCCCGGCGCGCTGATCAGGCGGAGAACGAGGAACCGCAGCCGCAGGCGGCTAGGCGGAGAAGGACGATCCGCATCCGCAGGTCGTCGTGGCGTTCGGGTTCTTGATCACGAACTGCGCGCCCTGCAGGTCTTCCTTGTAGTCGATCTCGGCGCCGGTCAGGTACTGCAGGCTCATCGCGTCGATGAGCAGCGTGACGCCGTTCTTCGCCATCTGCGTGTCGTCCTCGTTGACGACCTCATCGAAGGTGAAGCCGTACTGGAAGCCGGAGCAGCCGCCACCCTGCACGAACACGCGCAACTTCAGCTCGGGGTTGCCCTCCTCGTCGACCAGGTCCTTGACCTTGGCGGCGGCGCTGTCGGTGAAGACCAGGGGCGCCGGCATCTCTTCGGTGGCGGGGTTCAGCACTTCGGCGACGGCGGTCATTGGGGCTCCTTCGGGGACTCGGGTTCAGGCGTCGTTGGACGCCGCCAGTTTCAGGGCAGGTTTCTCGGGGCTTTTCAGTGGGCGCAGTTCGCCATCGACCTGGGCACCCTGGTGCATCTCCAGCAACTCGTAGCGCATCTCGCCAAACACGCGCGCCTTGGGCTGCAGTTCCAGCAGCTCGATGGCGTGTATTGGACCGCGGACTTCACCATTGATGATCACGTGCCCGGCTTTCACCATCCCTGCCACCCGGGCATTCTCGCTGATCACGAGGATGCTGCGGGGTTCTTCGCAGGTGATATCGCCTTGCACTTCACCGTCGATGCGCAGACCCTCGACGAAAGCGAGGTGGCCCCTGACCACCGTGCCTTCGCAGATCAGGCTGCGGATCGGCGGCAGCTTCTTCTTGCTGCCCATGCCCAACATAGAGATTGACTCCTGGAAATGGAATCAGGGGGCGAGCTTCACGGACTGCGTGGTCCGGACGGCCCCCTGACTGTCGATCACCCTGACCTGAACAGTTTTTATCACGGCCCCAGGCGGGTGGTCGAGCGTTCCTTCCACCCTTGTGTAAAGGCGAAGTTGCAGCGGTTTCGGTCCACCCGGCATCGCCTGGCTGAACGGTTTCCCGTCCAGCGTGCCGGCCAGAGACAGTTCGTACCGGCCGCGGAAGTCAGTGGTCACCTTGCCGTTCTGCACCACCAGCATCTGGTAGCGCAGCTGTCCGGGTGCCATCGGCTCGGCCATCAGGCCGCGCACCTGCACCCCGTCCCCGGAGCTCGGCAGCAAGCGCTCGAAGAAGCCCAGGTCCGCTTGCAGCGCCTGCTTCTCGGCTTCGAGTTGTCGCAACTGTTGCGCCAGCTTCTCCTGCGCGGCGCGCTCGGCCTTCAGCAGGCTGTCGGCGGTATCGACGATCTGGCGCGCGCGGGCGTGGTCGGACTTGAGCTCGCTGACCTCGTCGCGAAGCCGGGTAAGTTCTTCCTTGGCGTCCTTGTCGAGGCCGGCGATGGTCTTGCCGAACTCGAAGGCCCACAGCGCGATAGCTGCGGAAAAACCCAGCACGACCGCCGCCACTGCCCAGCGCAAGGGCCAGGGCAGATGGCTGCGGACGATCATCCGGGGCGCGCTCACCGAGAGCCGGCGGCGCAGCAGCTTCCAACGCATGGCGTGGTCGCGACGGGCCGGGGCGGGTGCCCCGGCGGCAGCGATTAACGCTTGCTGAACTGCTTGCGACGGCGGGCGCCGTGCAGGCCCACCTTCTTGCGTTCGACTTCACGCGCATCGCGCGTCACGAAACCGGCGCGGCTCAGGTCGGGCTTGAGCGCGGTGTCGTAATCGATCAGCGCACGGGTGATGCCGTGGCGCACCGCGCCGGCCTGGCCGGATTCCCCGCCGCCGTGCACGTTGATCTTGATGTCGAAGGCGGCTTCGTTGCCGGTCAGCAGCAGCGGCTGGCGCACGATCATGATCGACGTCTGACGGCCGAAGTACTGATCGATTTCCTTGCCGTTGATGACGATCTGGCCGCTGCCCTTCTTGATGAAGACGCGAGCAACGCTCGACTTGCGACGGCCGGTGCCGTAATTCCAGGTTCCGATCATCGCTTCAAATCTCCAGCGGCTTGGGCTGCTGAGCGGTGTGCGGGTGGGTGTCACCGGCATAGACCTTCAGCTTCTTGACCATCGCGTAACCGAGCGGGCCCTTGGGCAGCATGCCCTTGACGGCCTTCTCCAGGGCGCGGCCGGGGTGCTTGGCCTGCATGTCCTTGAAGGCGGTGGCGTAGATGCCGCCCGGGTAGCCGCTGTGGCGGTAGTAGATCTTGTCGGTGGCCTTGGTGCCGGTGACGCGGATCTTGTCGGCGTTGACGACGATGATGAAATCGCCGGTATCGACGTGAGGCGTGTAGATGGCTTTGTGCTTGCCGCGCAAACGGCGTGCTGCTTCGCTGGCAACACGACCGAGCACCTTGTCGGTGGCGTCAATCACAAACCACTCGTGCTTCACTTCGGCCGGCTTGGCGCTGAAGGTCTTCATGAGGGTCTCTCAATCTCGGCTTTGAGCACCGTGCCTGTCTTCCTTGGGTAGGCGCTGGGCACGGGTTCTTCCCCGGCCGATTTCGGGAAAGCCCGCGAGTATAGCGCCTGTCGGCTTGCACCGGGCTTCTCCGGTCGCCGGTACTTTTGCAGGGCTTCCGGCATGAACTAGGGTTAACCCTGAATTCATCGCCTATCATCGGCTCTTTCCGCGGGAGCCCTCGCATGTCGATCAAACTCTCTGCCCCGTCCGCGCTCGACGCCGCCCGGCCTTGGGGCTGGACGCCGATCCGCACGCTCGGGCCTCACCACCGCGAGCGCGTCGCGCAGCACCTGCTCGAACTCGACGACGCCGACCGCACCCTGCGCTTCGGCCACGCGGCCAGCGACGAGCGCGTGCGCCAGTACGCCGAGCAACTCGACTTCCAGCGCGACGAGGTGTTCGGCATCTTCGACCGCCGGCTGCGGCTGGTCGGCATGGCGCACCTGGCGTACCCGGTCGCGGGCGACGGGCGCGACACCGCCGAGTTCGGCGTCTCGGTGAACCCACGCCAACGCGGCCGCGGTCTGGGCATGCGTCTGTTCGAACACGCAGTGATGCACGCCCGCAACCGCGGCGTGCGCAAGATGCTGATCCACCTGGCGCGCGAGAACGCGCCGATGCTGCGCATCGTGCAGCGCGCCGGCGCGCTGGTGCGCTTCGAGGGCCACGACGTGGTCGCCGAGTTGCCGCTGCCCGAGGACACGCTGGGCTCGCAGCTGCACGAACTGCTGGACCACCAGGCCAGCCTGATGGACTACCGCCTGAAGCTGAACGCCCTGCGGCAGTGAGCCCATGCTTGCAGGGATGGCGAGGTGGCGCCAGACCTGTAGGATGACCGGCTGCCCGCAGGGCCCATCACCGTTTCATGCCGCCCACCACCCTCTGGATCGCCGCTGCCGCCGTGCTGGCCCTGCTGCTGGGGCTGCTGGCCTTCCTGCTGCGCCGGCGCCAGGCGCAGAAGCGGCAGTTGCCGGACGAGTGGGCGGTGCATCAGCGCGCGGTGTTCAACGTCGACGAACGCCGCTTCTACCGCCAGATCTGCGCCGCGCTGCCCGGCTGCGTGGTACTTGCGAAGCTGCCGCTGGTCCGCCTGTGCCAGCCGCTGCGCCCGCGCGAGGTGCGCTACTGGTACGACCTGCTGGGCGCCATCCATGTCAGCTTCGTCGTCTGCACGCCGATGGGCCGCGTGCTGGCCGTGGTCGACATCGACGGCGAACGCGGCCACTCGCGCCGCACGCTGCAGATCAAGGAGAAGGTGCTGGCCGCGTGCGAGGTGCGCTACCTGCGCTGCGCGCCGGAGCAGATGCCGTCGGAGGCCGACCTGCGCGCGCTGGTGCCGCTGCCGGCCGCCGTTCCGTCACCGGTGGCCGAGACGCGCGACCGCCTGTCCAGCACGGTCAAGTCGCGCCGCATGGCACGCGGCAACGCGTGGCAGGACTCGGTGGCGGCGCCCGTGGACTCCGGCTTCATCACCAGTTCACTGGGGGGCGGCAACAACGGTTTCGGTGCGGTGGTGGTCGACACCGCCGACCCCCCGGTCCGCCACTGAGATGGGCCCCCCCAGCTCACTTCGTTCGCAGCCCCCCGAGGGGGCGCTCGGCGGCTTCGCGCCGGCCGCGCGCCGCTGAGTGGACTACAGCCGGCTCGATCCGCAGCAGGTCCTGGACGCGCTCGACGTCGTCGGGCTGCGCGGCGACGGCCGCGTTCTGCAGCTGAATTCGTACGAAAACCGCGTGTTCCAGGTGATGCTCGAAGACGGCGGCGCGGTGGTGGCGAAGTTCTACCGGCCAGGCCGCTGGAGCGACGCGCAGATCCTGGAAGAACACGCGTTCGCGCTCGAACTGGCCGACGCCGAGGTGCCCGTGGTGCCGCCGCTGGTGCTGTCCGAAACCGGCGCCGGTGCAGCGTTGCTCGGCTCGCCGCCGACGCTGGCCAGCGGCTTTGGCCACCGCTACGCCGCTGCGCAACGTTGTGCCGGCCGCGAGCCCGAACTCGACGACCCTGCCGCGCTGCGCCAGCTGGGCCGCTTCATTGGGCGTCTTCACGAAGTGGGGCGTCGCCGGCCGTTCGAACATCGCCACCACCTGAACGCCCGCGCCGACGGCCAGCGTGCGCTGAAGCTGCTGCTCGACGGCGACTTCGTGCCGCCCACCGAGCTGCCCGCGTGGCAGTCGGCCTGCGAAGCGGCGCTGGCCGCCACCTGCGCGGCCTTCGACGAGCTCGAGCCGCTGGCCACCTTGCGCCTGCACGGCGACTGCCACCTCGGCAACGTGCTGTGGCGCGACGGCGCGCCGCACGTCGTCGACCTGGACGACGCGATGCAAGGTCCCGCCGTGCAGGACCTGTGGATGCTGGTCAGCGGCGACTACTCGACGATGGCGCGCCAGCTCGACCAGCTGCTTGCCGGCTACGAGCAGTTCAGCGAGTTCAACGACCGCGAGCGACGCCTGATCGAGCCGCTGCGCACGCTGCGCATGCTGCGCCACAGCGCGTGGCTGGCCGAGCGCTGGAGCGACCCGACCTTCCCGCTCAACTTCCCGTTCTTCGGCACGGCGGCCTATTGGAACCAGCAGACCGCACAGCTGCGCGAGCAGCTCGAGGCGATGGAATCGAACGGCGGCTGAGTCAGCCGATCAGCAGCTGGTTCACGCGCCGCACGTAGGCGGCCGGGTCCTCCAACTGCCCGCCTTCGGCCAGCAGGGCCTGGTCGAACAGGATCTGGGCCAGCTCGTCGAACCGCTCGCTCGCTTCCAGCTTCTTCAGCAGCGCGTGCTCGGGGTTCACTTCCAGGATCGGCAAGCTCGGCTTCGCGCCCGGCGCGGTCTGGCCGGCCTGCTTCAGCATGCGCGACAGGTGCGAGCTCATGTCGCCTTCGTCGACCACGATGCAGGCCGGTGAATCGACCAGGCGCGTGGTCGTGCGCACGTCTTTCGCGCGCTCCTTCAGTGTCGTCTTCAACCGTTCCAGCGTCGGCTTGAAGTTCTCGGCGACGGCCTCGGCCTGCTTCTTCTCGTCCTCGTCCTGCAGCTTGCCGAGGTCCACCGCGCCCTTGGCGACGCTGGTGAGCGGCTTGCCGTCGAACTCGTACAGGTGGCTCAGCATCCATTCGTCGACACGGTCGATGAGCAGCAGCACCTCGATGCCCTTCTTGCGGAAGATCTCGATCTGCGGACTGCTCTTCGCCCCGGCCAGCGTGTCGGCGGTGATGTAGTAGATGGCCTCCTGGCCTTCCTTCATGCGCTTGACGTAGTCCTCGAACGACACGCCTTCGTCGGCCGTGGTCGACGCGAAGCGCAGCAGCTTGGCCAGCCGCTCCTGGTTCTGGAAGTCCTCGCCGACGCCTTCCTTCAGCACCGTGCCGAACTGCTTCCAGAACTCGGCGTACTTGTCCTTCTGGTTCTCGGCGACGTCCTCCAGCATCGACAGCACCTTCTTCGTGCTGCCCTCGCGGATGGCCTTCACGTCGCGGCTTTCCTGCAGCAGCTCGCGGCTCACGTTCAGCGGCAGGTCCGCGCTGTCGATCACGCCCTTCACGAAGCGCAGGTACACCGGCATCAGCGCCTCGGCGTCGTCCATGATGAAGACGCGCTTGACGTACAGCTTCACGCCGCCGCGCTTGTCGCGGTTCCACAGGTCGAACGGCGCCTTCGCCGGCACGTACAGCAGCTGCGTGTACTCGGTGCGGCCTTCCACGCGGTTGTGCGTGTACGCGAGCGGCGCGTCCTGGTCGTAGCTGATCTGCTTGTAGAACTCCTGGTACTGCGCGTCGGTGACGTCGCTCTTGCTGCGCGTCCACAGCGCCGCGGCCTTGTTGACCGGCTCCCACTCGTCGGTGGTCACCTGCTTCTTGGCCTCTTCGTCCCAGGTCTGCTTCGGCATCAGCACCGGCAGGCTGATGTGGTCGCTGTACTTGCCGATGATCGACTTCAGCTTCCACGCCGAGAGGAACTCCTCCTCGCCGTCGCGCAGGTGCAGGATGACGTCGGTGCCGCGCTGCGCGCGCTCGATGGTCTCGACCTCGAAGTCGCCGGTGCCTTCGCTGCTCCAGCGCACGCCCTCACCGGGCGCGGCGCCTGCCCGACGGGTTTCCACCGTCATGCGGTCGGCGACGATGAAGCCCGAGTAGAAGCCGACGCCGAACTGGCCGATCAGGTTGGCGTCCTTCTTCTGCTCGCCTTCCAGCTTGGCCATGAACTCGCGCGTACCGCTCTTGGCGATCGTGCCCAGGTGCGCCACCGCTTCCTCGGCGCTCATGCCGATGCCGTTGTCGCGGATCGTGATCGTCTTGGCGGCCTCGTCGAACCAGACGCGGATCTCGAGGTTCGGCGCGTCCTCGAACAGCGCCGGCTTGTCCAGCGCCTCGAAGCGCAGCTTGTCGCAGGCGTCGGACGCGTTGCTGACCAGCTCGCGCAGGAAGATCTCCTTGTTGGAGTACAGCGAGTGGGTGACGAGGTGCAGGATCTGCTTGACCTCGGCCTGGAACGAGAGGGTTTGCTTGTCCATGGTCTGGGAGAGGGAGTGAAAACGGGAGCCCGGCGCCGACGGTGGGGGCACCGCGCGGGTATTTCAAGGGCAGGGATTGTCCCCTGCTCAGGCCCGCAGCCAGGCGGACAGCGCTGCCGTCACCGCCGCCGGCTCTTCCAGCGTGACCATGTGGCCACTGTGCGGCACGGCAACGAACTGCGTCGGGCCGGCGATTGCCTGCTGCATCTCGCGGTGCTGGGCCGGTGGGCTCCAGGCGTCCTGCTCGCCCGCCAGCAGCAGGGTCGGGCAGGTGATGGTGGGCAGCAGCGGCAGCGCGTCGGGCCGCGTCAGCAAGGCCTGGATCTGGGCCTCGAAGACGTCCGCGTCGCGGCGCTCGAACATGTCGAGCACCGCGTCGAACACGGGGCCGCCGACGCGGCTTTCATGCACCATGCCGCGCGCCCAGTCGGCCGCCATCGCGCGCATGCCCTTCTCGCGCGCCAGCGCGAGAAGCCGCAGCCGGCCGGCCCGTTCGGTTTCGCCCGCCGCGCCTTCGGCCAGCGGGTGCGCACCGGTGTCCATCAGCGCCAGGCGCTCGACGCGCTCCGGCGCCAGCCGCCAGACCTCGAACGCGACGCGTCCGCCCATCGAATGGCCCGCCAGCGCGAAGCGGCCGGCCGGCGCCGCGTCCAGCGCCCGATGCGCCATCGCGGTCAGCGAGTTCGCACGGCCGTAGTGCACGACCGTCGCGCTGCGCTCCAGCACCGCCATCTGCGGCGCCCACACGGCCGCGTCGCACAGCAGGCCGGGCAGCAGGACGAGCGGCGTGCTCATCGCGGACTCACTCGGGTTCGATCTTCGCCGTCTTGATGACCTCGCCCCAGCGCTTGATCTCGCTCACCAGCAGCGCCTGCATCTCGGCCGGCGTGCTGGAGCCCAGCCGCATGCCGGCCTTGCCCAGCTTGTCCTGCACGGCGGCCGAGGCCACCGCGTCGTGGATCGCCTTGTTCAGCTGCTGCACGATGGCCGGCGGCGTGCCGGCCGGCGCGGCGATCGCGTTCCACGACGCCACGTTGTAGTTCGCCACGCCCGACTGCATCACCGTCGGCACGTCCGGCAGCACCGGGTTGCGCTGGTTCGACGACACCGCCAGCGCCTTCACGACGCCGGCCGACACCTGCGGCAGCATCGGCCCGAGGATCTCGAACGCGAGGTCGATCTCCCCCGAACGCAGCGCGGTCAGCACCGCGGGGCTGCCCTTGTAGGGCACGATGAGCGCGTCGATGCCGGCCGCGGTCTCGAACAGCTTCGCGGCCAGGTGCTGCGTGCTGCCCACCGCGATGCTGCCGATGTTGAGCTTGCCCGGGTTGGCCTTCGCGAACGCCAGCGCGTCCTTCAGCGTCGCGAAGCGGCCCTTGGCCGAGTCGCTGAACACGCCGATGTCGAAGCTGCCGAGCAGGCTCACCGGCGCGAAGTCCTTCACCGGGTCGTAGGGCAGCTTCTTGAACAGGCCCACGCTGACCGCGTTGCCGTTGCTCATCAGCAGCAGCGTGTGGCCGTCGGGCTTCGCGGTCGCGGCCACCTGGCTGGCGACGATGCTGCCGGCGCTCGGCCGGTTGTCGACCACGACGGCCTGGCCCAGGCTCTTGGCCATCTGCTCGGCCACCGCGCGCGCGGTGATGTCGGCGATGCCGCCGGGCGCGAACGGCACCAGCAGCGTGATTGGCTTGTCCGGATACTTGCCCTGCGCGCGCAGCGGCAGTGTCAAGGTGGCCAGGGCGGCTGCGCCCAGCGTCTGCAGGACGTGGCGGCGGGGTTGGGGCGTGTTCATGCCGCGATGCTAAGCCTCTAGAACGAGATCGGCTGGCCGGGGGTGGCGACGATCACCCGCACCGGGCTCGTGCCCATCGCGGCGCTGAACTCCTTCGCGGTGCCCTTCGTCAGCGGATTCGCGCCGTAGTGCATCGGGATCACCGCCTTCGGCTTCAGCATCTCGGTGACGGCCCAGGCCGCATCGGCCGGGTCCATCGTGAAGTTGCCGCCGATCGGCACCAGCGCCAGGTCGGGCTTGTAGCGTTCGCCGATCAGCTTCATGTCGCCGAACACCGCCGTGTCGCCGGCGTGGTAGATGCGAAAGCCGTTCTCCAGCTCGATGATCCAGCCGATGGCTTCGCCGCCGGGGTGGGTCTCGTCCTTCTCGGTGGCCGGGTTCTTCCAGACGATGATCGACGAGTGCTCGGCGCGCACCGCGGTGATCCGGATGCCGGGCGCCACCTCCACCGTGCCGCCCTTGTTCATGCGCGGCAGCAGTTTCGCCGGCAGCATCCCCAAGGTCATCGCCGACTGGTTCAGGTCGCCCGGCGCGCGCAGCGGGGTGTCGTACATCTGCGCCAGCGCGGGGGCGTCGGCCATGTGGTCGAAGTGGCCGTGTGTCAGCAGCAGCACGTCGATCTTGCCGAAGACCTCGAGCTTCTTGAACTCGGGCGGCGTCAGCGGGTTGGTGCGCAGCCAGGGGTCGGTGACGATCACCTTGCCGCCCGGCGAGACGATGCGGAACGCCGCCTGGCCGAGCCAGGTGACCTCGACCTGGCGCGCGGTGGCGGGCGGGGTCTGCGGCGCCGGCGGGACTTGCGCGCAGGCGCCCACCAGCAGCGCCAGCGCGACGCCCATCGTGAGCTTCCTCAGCATTGGCATCTCCGTCACTCCGGCCTCACGTTGCCGGCCTTCACCACCTCGGCCCAGCGCGGGATCTCGCGCGCGATCAGCTCGCCGAAGGCCTTCGGCGTGGTGGGCGTCGGCACCGCGCCTTCGATCGCGAGCTGCTGCGCCACCTCGGGCAGCGCCAGCGCCTTGTTGATCTCGGCGTTGAGCTGCGCCACCCGCGCCGCCGGCGTGCCGGCCGGCGCGACGATGCCGTACCACTGGTCGGCCTCCCAGCCGAGGTAGCCGCTTTCGGCGACCGTGGGCACGTCCGGCAGCGGCGCGATGCGCTGCGCGCTGCTCACCGCCAGCGCGCGCAGCCGGCCGCTCTTCACGTGCGGCAGCACGGCAGGCGCGCCGGTGAAGGTGGCGTCCACCTGGCCGGCGATCAGGTCGGTGACCGACGGCGCGGTGCCGCGGTACGGGATGTGCAGCATGAAGAGCCGCGCCTTCAGCTTCAGGTATTCGAAGGTGATGTGCGCTGCGCTGCCGTTGCCGCCCGAGGAGTAGGTCAGCTTGCCGGGCTTCTCGCGCACCAGCGCAAGGAACTCCTTGAAGGTCTTCACGGGTGAAGCGGCCGGCACCACCAGCACGTTCGGCACGCGCGCCACCCAGGCCACCGGCACGAAGCTTTTCAGCGGGTCATAGGGCAGCTTCGGGTACATCGCCGGGTTCACCGCCAAGGTGCCGATGTGGCCCATCAGCACCGTGTGGCCGTCGGGGTCGGCCTTCGCTGCTTCCGCCGCGCCCAGCGAACCGCCGGCGCCGGCCTTGTTGTCGACGATCACGTTCTGGCCCAGCGCCGCGCCGAGCTTGGGCGCGATCGCGCGCGCCAGGATGTCGGTGCTGCCGCCCGGCGTGAACGGCACGATCAGGCGCAGCGGCTTCGCGGCCTGCGCATGCAGCCAGGGGGCGGCGATGACGCCGGCGCTGCCGATCAGCAGCGTGCGGCGGGCGGTGCGGAAAGGAGCGGTCATTTCGTCTCTGCAGGTGCGGTGCCGCGCAGGCCGGCCCGGTTGGCGGCGCGGTCCAGATGGCCCTCGGCGGCCATCGCGGTGTTGAAGGTGTTGAGCCAGGGCAGCGCGGCTTCGCGTCCCTTGCCGGTGCCCAGCGCCAGATGTTCCAGGCCCCAGCGACCGTCGAGCACGCGCGCGCCGGGCACGTTGCCGGCCAGCTCGAACAGCACGGCCTTGTTGGTGGCGAAGGCGTCGAGTTCGCGCTGTCGCAGCGCCTGCGCCGCATGCTGCAGGGTCGGCTGCGGCATCAGCCTGGCCTGGCGCAGCCGCGCGCCGAGCGTGCGTTCCGACGAACTGCCCTGGCTGACGCCGATGCGCGCGCCGGCGCGGTCGATCGTCTCCACCGACGACACCGGCGAACCCGCGGGCACCAGCACGCCCAGTTCCAGCGCCACCAGCGGCGGTGCGAGGTCGAGCAGCTTCTGGCGCTCGGCGGTCGCGTTGGTGATCGTCACGTCGGCCTCGCCGCGCTGCAGCGCGGCCACCACTTCCGCCACGCGCGGGTAGACCTGGATCGCGGCCGGCACGCCGAGGCGCCGCGCCATCTCGCGGCCGATGTCGACGGTGAGCCCGCGGCGTTCCGCATCCGGCACGTTCTCGACCATCGAGGTCGGGCTGCCCGCGTAGACGGCGATGCGCAGCGCGCCCGTGGGAGCCAGCGCCTGGCGCACTTCGGCCGGTGCGGCGGCCGGCGGCGCGGCTGCGCAACCGGCCAGCGCCAGCGCGCCGGCCAGCAGCCATGACCGGCGCGTCATGGGGCGATCAATCCGGCTGGATGCGCGCTTCACGGATCAGCTTCTCGTAGCGGTTCTTCTCGCTGGCCAGCAGCGTGCTCAAGCGCTCCACCGGCCCCGGCAGCACCTCGCCGCCGGCGGCGGCCAGGCGGTCCTTCACTTCCGGCAGCGCGAGCGCCTTCTGGATCTCGGCGTGCAGGCGCGCCACGGCCGGCGCCGGCACCCCCGCCGGGCCGACGAAGCCGTACCAGACGCTGGCCTCGAACCCCGGATAGCCACTCTCGGCGATGCTCGGCACGTCGGGAAAGATCGGGCTGCGCGCCGTGCTCAGCACGGCCAGCACGCGCAGCTTGCCGGCCTTCACCTGCGCCTGCACCTCCAGCGCGTTCACCGCCACGGTCTGGATGTGGCCGGCCAGCACGTCGGTGATGGCCTGGCTGCCACCCTTGTACGGCACGTGTGTCAGTTCGATGCCGGCCGCGCGCTCGAAGAGTTCCACCGCGAGGTGCGGGGTCGATCCGTTGCCCGGCGAGCCGAAGTTGATCGAACCGGGCTTGCTCTTCGACAGGCTGATCAGCTTCTGCAGCGAGGTCACCTCGCCGGTCGCATTCGCCGCGATCACCACCGGCACGCGGCCCACCAGCGCGATCGGCGTCAGGTCGCGCGCGATGTCGAAGGGCGGCGGGTTGTACAGCGACGGATTCGCCGCCACCGCGTTGGCCACCAGCATCAGCGTGTGGCCGTCGTTCGGGCTGTCGATCAGCGCGCGCATCGCGATGTTGGTGCCGGCGCCGGGTTTGCTCTCCACCACCACGGCCTGGCCCAGCGCCGCGCCGAGGGGCTGGCCCACCGCACGGGCGATCACGTCGACCGCACCGCCGGCGCTGTAGCCGACGAACACGCGCAGCGGCTTCGTCGCCTGCCAGCCGGGCTGGGCCTGGGCGCGCACAAGGCCGGGCCAGGCGGCCAGCGCCAGCGCGGCGTGGCCGAAGTGGCGTCGGGTGAATAGCATCGTCGTGTCTCCTGATCGCCCTCCGAAAAGGGCAGCCTGCGATGATGGTGCCGCTGCCGGGCCGCAGCCGCGCGATGCGGCCGGCAAGCCTTGCGTTCGCCTTATGACGGAGGCGGCGCGCCGGCCGCGACCGCCGCCACCGCCTGCAGTTCACCGAGCAGGCGCAACACCGCAGGCGATGGCAGGCCGTCGCGTCGCTGCGTGACGCCGATGGCCCGTTCGGTGCCCTGCACCGGCACGGGCAGCAGCGCCAGCAGCCCCGACTCGAGTTCGGCGCGGATCTGCAGCGGCGACAGCATCGCCACCGCGTCGCTGCTCATCAGCACCGAACGCACCACCGCCGGTGCGTTGACCTGCAGCACCACCGGTGGCGCTTCAAGACCGGCGGCGGCGAACGCCCGTTCGAAAGCCGCACGTGCCGGCGTGCCCGGCAGCGGGCCCACCCAGGGCCAGCGCAGGAGCGGCTTCAGGCTGCGGGGGCCACGTCCCTGGGCCAGCGCCGGGTGTCCGGCACCCACCACCAGGCGCAGGCGCTCGGCGAACAGCAGTTGCTCCACCAGGTCGGCCGCCAGCGCGGCACCGCGCAGCGGGCCGACGACGAGGTCCACGTCGCCCTGGCGCAGCTGGTGCATCAGCGCCTCGTAGGTGCCGTCGACCACGGTCACCTGCAGGCCCGGGTCCTGCGCGAACAGGCGCGAGAGCGCTTGCGGCACCAGCACGTCGGCCGCCATCGGCAACGCGCCCAGCGCGACACGGCCCGGGGCCAGGCCGCGGAAGGCCGCCAGTTCCTCGTGACCGGTGCGCAGCTCCGCCAGCGCCAGCCGTGTGTGGCGCAGCAGCAGCTCGCCCGCGGCGGTGAGGCGCGTGCCGCGCCGCGTGCGCTCGAACAGCGCACGGCGCGCGCCGTGTTCCAGCGCACGCAGCGCCTGGTGCACGGCCGACTGCGTCAACCCCAGCTGCGCGGCCGCAGCGCCTTCGCTGCCGGTGTCGGCCACCGCGCGCAACGCGGCCAGCATCGTGTCGCTGATGCGCGCCGACGCGCCCGCACCCAGCCCGCGCTGCAGCTCGGCGAACGCCCGTTCGGCGCGCGCCACCAGCAGCTGGCCAGCCGGCGTGCACACCATGCCGCGCGCGCCGCGCTCGAACAGCGGCAGGCCCAGTTCGCGTTCGGCCTGCTGCACCGCGCGCGTGACGGCGGAGGTCGACAGGTGCAGCCGCTCGCCCGCGCGCGCCGCGCTGCCGGCGGCAGCCACGGCCGCCACCGCGCGCAGCAGGCGCAGCGCCGTCTGCCGCGCCGCGTTCATTCCGAACCCAGCTTCAGCGACAACGGCCGGCGCTTCTCGATCGCCCACTTCAGCAGCGCGGCGACGCGGTAGCCCGCATGCGCGAACTTGCCGTAGGGCAGCGTGACGAAGAGCGCCATCACCGCGCCGAGGTGCAGGCACAGCAGCGCAGGCATCGCGGCGCTGTCGCGCGCCAGCGCGAGCAGCAGACCGCTGAGACCCGTCAGGCCCAGCAGCGAGACGAAGGCGATGTCCATCGGCCGCTGCTCGGCCAGCTCGTGCTGCGGGTGGCGCTTCAGACGCAGCCGCAGCAGGCCCGCGCAGCCCAGCACCAGCAGCACGCCGCCGACCGTGCCCAGCAGCTTCGGCAGGCTCAGCCAGCCGTAGGGTGCGACCCAGCCGAACGCGTAGTGGTACAGCGTGGCGACGCTGGTCGCCGCGAAACACAGCATGAAACCGTAGAACGTGGCGTGGTGCGCCATGCGGCGCTGGCGCGTGAAGCGGTCGGCCTCTTCGTTGCAGCCCTGGCCGTGGCCGCCGTCCAGGTACTTCAGCGTCAGCGCATCGTGCGCGGCTTCGGCCAGCGCGGGGCCGCTGGCGCCGCCTGGTGCGGCGTCGCGCCAGAAGCGCACGATGCCGACGGCCAGCACCAGCACCGCGAAGGCAAACACCGGCCCGAACATCGAGACCATCAGGCCGTGCGGGAAGATAGCGTAGAAGCTGCCGCCCGGCACCGGCGTGCCATGCACTTTCGAAGCCAGCCACAGGAACAGCGCCAGCCCTGCCACCAGTGCCAGGGCCAGCACGAGGCCGTTGCGCCGGTACGCCGCGCCGAACGCCGCCGGCCAGGCGTAGTGCGCGTAGGTGCGTCCGCGCACACGCGCCATCCCCTGCGGCACGTTGACCGCGAACTCGTGCGGCGGCGCGTACTGGCAGGCGTGCAGGCAGGCACCGCAGTTGTGGCACAGGTTCGCGAGGTAGTGCGCATCGGCGGGCGGGAACTCGAGCCGGCGCGTCATCGCCGGGAACACGGCGCAGAAGCCCTCGCAGTAGCGGCAGGCGTTGCAGATCTGCAGCACGCGCGAGACCTCGGCCTCGGCGATCAGCGCTTCAAGCGGCCGCACGTTGGACTCCCGAAGCCGACGCCGCGGCCGACGCACCGGCGCTGCGGCCGAACGCCGTGCCGATGGTCATCCCCACGCCGGCGGTGTAGCCCTGCCCCAGCACGTTGCCGGCCATGATCTCGCCGGCGGCGAACAGGTTCGCCGCCGGCCGCCCGCCGAAGTGGACCGCGGCCTGCCGGTTCACCTTCAGCCCCAGGTAGGTGAACGTGACGCCGGGCTTCAGCGTGTAGCCGTGGAAGGGTGGCGTATCGATCGGCCGCGCCCAGTGCGTCTTCGCGGGATTCAGGGCTTCGGTGTGGCAATCGTCGAGCACCGCGTGGTCGAACGTGCCTTCGCGGCACGCGGCGTTGAAGGCGCGCACGGTGTCGACGAAGGCCGTCACCGGGAGACCCAGTTGCTGGGCCAGCTCCTCCAGCGTGTTCGCCTGCGCGCCCTTGAACACCGGGGGCATGAAGCGACCGACCGCCTTCGCGTCGATGATCGAATGGCCCACCTGCCCCGGCTGCAGCGCCACCAGCCGGCCCCAGATCGCATAGCGCTTGGGCCAGAAGTCCTCGCCCTCGTCGTAGAAGCGCTGTCCGTCGCGGTTGACCATGATGCCGAGCGAGACGCAGTCCACCCGCGTGCAGATGCCGCCGTCGTACAGCGGCGCGCGCGCGTCGATGGCCACCATGTGCGCCTGGGTCGGGTCGCCGACGCGGTCGGCGCCTTGGTCCAGCAGGTCTTTCAGCAGCACGCCGCGGTTGAAACGCGTGCCGCGGATCAGGAACTGGTCGGCCGGCCATTCGCCGCGTTCGTTCACGCCCCAGGCTTCGCGCAGCCACTCGCGGTTGCTTTCGAAGCCACCGCTGGCCAGCACGCAGGCGCGGGCCTCGATGCGTTCACCGCTTTCCAGCACCGCGGCGACGAAACGGTCGCCCTGCAGTTCCAGCCGTGCCACCGGCGCGCGGTAGCGCACCTGCACACCCAGGCCCTCGGCGCTGCGGTAGTAGGCATTGACCAGCGCCTTGCCCCCGCCCATGAAGAAGGCATTGGTGCGCGACAGGTGCAAGGTGCCCGACAGCGACGGCTGGAAGTGCACGCCATGTTGCCGCATCCAGCCGCGGCAGTGGTGCGACTCGCGGATCACATGGCGCGCCAGGGCCTCGTCGGTCTTGCCGGCGGTGACCTTCAGCAGGTCCTGCCAGAACTCTTCCTCGGGGTACGCGTCGGTCAGCACGTCCTGCGGCGCGTCGTGCATGCAGCGCAGGTTTCTGGTGTGCTGGCTGTTGCCGCCGCGCCATTCGGGCGGCGCGGCTTCGAGCATCAGCACCGACGCGCCGGCCTCGCGCGCGACGAGCGCCGCGCACAACGCGGCGTTGCCGCCACCGATCACCAGCACATCCACCATCGCGCTCAGTCGGGCTTGATGCCGGCCTTCGTGACGATCTCCTTCCAGATCTTCTGCTGCTTGCCGATGAAGGCGGCGAACTCCTCCGGCGGGCCGCCGCCGCCGACCGCGCTGTCCTCCGCGAAACGCGTCGTCACCGCATTGCTCTTCAGCGCCTTCAGCGACTCTTCCTGCAGCCGCTTGACGACGTCCTTCGGCGTGCCGGCGGGCACCAGGATGCCGTACCACTGCGAGGTCTCGAAGTCCTTGAAGCCCATCTCGGCGACGGTCGGCACGTCGGGCAGCGCCGGCAGCCGCTGCGGCGTGCCGACGGCGATCGCCTTCAGCTTGCCGGCCTTGATGTGCGGCAGCAGCGCCGGCAGCCCGGCGCTGGTGGCCTGGGTGCGGCCGGCCAGCAGGTCCGTGAGCATCGGCCCGGTGCCGCGGTAGGGGATGTGGGTGATGAACATCCCGGTGACGAGCTTCAGGTATTCCATCGCCAGGTGCCCTGCGCTGGCGTTGCCGGCCGAGCCGTAGTTCAGCTTGCCCGGGTTCTTCTTCACGTGGGCGACGAACTCCCTGAAGTTGTTCGCCGGCACGTCGGGGTGCGCGACGAACAGGTTCGGCACCTTCGCCAGCAAGGTCACCGGCATGAAGTCCTTGTTCACGTCGAAGGGCTGGTTGGGAAAGATGTACGGGTTCACCGCCAGCGAGCCGACGTGGCCCAGGATCAGCGTGTGGCCGTCGGGCGCGGCCTTGGCCACTTCCTGCATCGCCGGCAGTCCGGCGCCGCCGCCCTTGTTGTCGACGAACACGGTCTGGCCGAGCTGCTTGGTCAGTTCGGCGGCCACGGTGCGGGCGACGATCTCGCTGGTGCCGCCGGGCGCAAAAGGCACGACGAATCGGATGCTCTGCTTCGGCCAGCCAGCCTGGGCCCGGACGATGCCCGGCAGCGCGGCCAGCCCGGACGCGAAGAGAACGGTGCGGCGAAACAAGGCCATGGTCTGTCTCCGGTGTCGTGTTCTGCCGTGCACTGTAGGCGAAGCGGGCCGGCACGTTCCTGGTCTATCATACAGTCCTCTAGAGGACTTGATGACTGAAACCGCCCCGCCCACCGGTCTCAGCCGCTACGGCGCGCTGGCCGCCGAGTTGCGCCAGCGCATCGTCGAAGGCCACTGGCCGCCGGGCAGCGCGCTGCCGGCCGAGCAGCGGCTGGCGGCCGAGCACGGCGTCGCGCTCGGCACGCTGCGCCAGGCGCTGGGGGTGCTGGCCGAAGAAGGCCTCGTCGAGCGCCGTCACGGCCGCGGCACCTTCGTGCGCGCGGCCCTGGCGGGTGCGCCGATGCTGCGCTTCTTCCGCTTCGGCGATCGCGCCGGCGAGGTCCCGGCGTCGCGCATCGTCTCGCGCCAGGTGGTGGCGCCGCCGCTTGCCGTCGCGGCGGGCCTGGGCCTGGCCTTTCCAGCACAGTGGGATCCGAAGCTTGGAATTCACGTGACTTGAAGTCGCGGC
>JADMIO010820020.1_pt1 | contig 23255 bp, 19 predicted proteins | sample 8958161 | NCBI WGS metagenome assembly JADMIO01 (sample SAMN16585339, study PRJNA669376) | soil metagenome | isolation source: Crop rotation soil | place: USA: Cullars Rotation, Alabama | collected 2011 | reverse complement strand
GCCGCGACGGCGCGCCGCGCCGCGCCGAGCCGCCGCCCACCGACTGCCAGGCGCACGTGGGCATCGACCGCAACGCCCTGCTGCCCGGCTACCGGCTGCCCGGCGCGAATGGCGCGACCGTCTGCGTCCCGTTGCTGCTGACCGCGGTGCGCCCCGCACGGGATTACGAGGGCCGCGACTTCTACGTCGACGAATTCACCGACGCCAGGCTGAAGGCCCGCTGGCGCTGGTGCAAGACCGACACCGCCTGCTTCCGCCGCATCGACGCCCAGATGCAGCGCTGGCTGCCGCCCAACAAGGAACGCACGACGCGCTCCACCGGCGTGGTCGATCCCTCGGGCCGGATCGACCCCGACGGCCAGGTGGACCTGCGCCAGATCAGGCGTCCGGCCTTCTTCGCCAAGGCGCCCTATCGCGAGACCATCGCCGAGGCCGAGCCGCGCAGCTACACCGTCGAGTTCAGCGTGCCGCGCGACACCTTCGAGCGCATCGACCTGAAGATGGAGGACGGCATCAAGCTGCGCGGCTGGTACATCGAAGGCGCAGGGGTGGATGACGGCAGGGGCGGCCGGCAGCGCGCACTGGTGATCATGGCCAATGGCGGCGGCGGCCAGATGACGGCCATCCAGCACCCGGACGAGAAGGCCTACCGCATCGATGCCGCCACCGGCCGGACCATCGACATCGCCTTCCCCAACGCCACCACCGAGACCATGGGCCAGCGCTGGTGGCGCGAGAACCTGCAGGCGCTGAACGCGGCCGGCTTCGACGTGCTGGGCTACGACCGGCGCGGCGAGGGCATCTCCGGCGGCTTCAGCGACACGAACACGCTCGAGCAGGGCGAGGACGTGTTCCGCGTGCTGGAGCAGCTGGAAAGCGGCAACGGCCTGCGCCTGCTCACGCCCTCCGGCCGGCTGCTCGAAGGCAGCGCGGCGGGCGGCCGGCTGCTGGCCGGCATGAAGGCCAGGCAGATCCCGATCCTGCTCGGCGGCTACTCGCGCGGCTCCATGTCCGCCGCCTGGGCCATGACGCAGAACTTCGTCGAGTCCTGCAGCTACGACATGCCGGTCGCCGCCTGCGCGCCGGCCAAGGGCTACACGAACATCAAGGGCGCGATCCTGCTCGCCTCCTTCGCGAGCGGCGCAGGCTACGTGCCGGCCGCGCCCGACCTGGCGGACCGCAACCTCTTCCTCGCCGGCATGGCGGCCGACCATCACATCGCCTTCTATCCGAACTCGGCCACGCTCGCGGGCATGCCGCGCTGGCCGGCCGCCTTCTTCGGCAAGGGGCTGTGGGACCGCGCCGAGAGCGTGGAAGGCACCATCGCCGCCTATGACCGCATCCGCGGCCTGAAGGAGATCGTGGTGGCGCGCGGCCCGCATTCGATCGAGACCTGGGACCCCGCCGACCTGCGCTACCTGCAGGAACGCATGGTCGCGTTCGCGAAGGCGGCGGTGACGGGGGCTGCCTCGGTGCCGGGCGCCAGGCCATGGACCGACCTCAGGAGCCTGGTCGCGACCACGCCCGATTCGTGGGAACCCTCCTCGCGGCCGCCCGGCCGCTAGGTTTCATCGAAGCCCCAGAACACCGAGAAATCCTCGACGGCCTCCCTCGGCATGCCGAGATCGTTCACGACGGCTTCAGGGTCGGCGTGGCCGAGGGACATGCCGCAGACCACCGCCTGGCCCTGCGGCAAGCGCAGGAACTCGGAGATGACCGGCTCGTAGCGCACGAAGGACACCTGCGCGCAGGTGTCGAGGCCCCTGGCCCTGGCAGCCAGCATCAGCGTCTGCAGGAAGATGCCGTAGTCCGCCCAGCTGTGCCGGGTGAGGCGGCTGTCGATGGTGAAGATCAGCCCGACCGGCGCATCGAAGAAAGCGAGGTTGCGGCCGCTCTGCCGGTAGCGCGCCGCGACGTCCGCGCGGTCGATGCCCAGCGCCGTGTAGTAGCGGGCACCGAAGTCCGCCTGCCGCGACGCGCAGGCGGCCGGCAGGTCGCTCGGGAAGTGCGCGGAAGGCGGGAGCTCGTCGCGCTCGTGGGCCAGCCGCAGCGCCTCGCTCAGCCGGCGCTTCGGCTCGCCTTCGAGCACATGCACCCGCCAGGGCTGCGTGTTCGAGTTGCTCGGCGCGCGGCGCGCAAGCTCGAGGATCTCGACCACCTCGGCCCTCGCGACCGGGGTGGGAAGAAAGGCGCGGACCGCCCGGCGCGACCGGATCACGGCGTCCACGATGCCGCAGACGGTGGCGCCGGCGGCCCCCACCGGACGATGTGCTTGGATCATGCCGCGATGTTGCACGGGCCCGGGCGCCGGTTCCAGTGAACATTGCGCAAGAGGGTCATGCACGAAACTGCATCAGGGACGCCGGCGCCTGCGCCGTCGCCAGCGCGAGGAGCTGCTCCCTGAGCCACAGATGCGCCGGATCGTGCTCGTGGCGCCGATGCCAGATGGCCCGCACCGTCGCGCCCTGCACCGGGTAGGGCAAGGCCCTCGCCGCCAGCTCGCGGCGCGCGAGGAAGGCCTGCGCCAAGGGCGCCGGCACGATGGCGATCATGTCGCCGTCCAGCAGCAGGTCCGGCACGGCGAGCGAGTGAGGCACCGTCATCCGGTAGCGCGGCCGCCGGCCGGCAGCGGCCAGGGCGTCCTCCAGTGCGGCGCGGTCGAACATCTCCGACTGGCGCGCCAGCCCGCGCTCGACGATGAAGCCGCTGACCGCGCCCTCCTCCTGCCCGCCCAACGAGACCGTCAGCAGCGGGAACTCGGCGAGATCGCCGATCCGCGGCTTGCGCCGGCGCAGTGGATGCCCCTTGCGAAAGACCAGCACGTCCTCCTGCATCCAGAGGCGAGTGCCCTGGAAGCGGCCGGGAACCTCGGCGAAGATCCCGAGCGCGACATCGATGCGCCCGACGTCGATCTGCTCCGCCAGGTCCAGGCGGGTCGATGGCCGCACGACCAGGTCGCACGAGGGCGCCGCCTCCGCCATGCGGCGCGCCAGCCCCGCCAGCAGGACCGAGGTGAGGTAGTCGTTGGCCGCGACCACGAACCTGCGCGTCGCCGCCGCCGGCTCGAAGGGCTGCACGCCCAGCGTGTCGTGGATGCTGCGCAGCGCATCGCGCAGGGGCGTCGCCATCGCGAGCGCGCGCGCGGTCGGCTCCATGCCCTTCGCGGTGCGCACGAACAGCTCGTCCTGCAAGGCCTCGCGCAAGCGCGCCAGCGCATGGCTGATCGCCGATTGACTGAGGTGCAGGCGCTTGCCGGCGCGCAGCAGGTTGCGGTCCTCGAGCACGGCATCGAACACGCGCAGCAGGTTCAGGTCGATGCGCTTCGGATTCACGGGTGCCTGGCTTCTGGTCATGTTGCAGCTCGTGCATTTCGTCGTTGCAGATTCATCGCTTCCGGTGGCGTGGACGCGATGGCAATGTTCGCTCCCTCAGCCCCACCCCATCTTCCCGCATCACCGGAGCCCGCGATGACCGATTTCTCGAGACGACATTTCAACCGCTGCCTGTCCTGCCTCGTGCCGGCGCTGGCGGGCCTCCCTGCATGGGCCCATGCGCAGACGCAGTCCGCCCCCGGACGGCTGCTCGTGGGCTACCCGGCCGGCGGGACGCTGGACCAGACGGCGCGCCGGCTGTCGCAGGCCTGGAAGGCACACCAGCTCCACTACCTGGTGGACAACCGCCCGGGCGCGGCCGGACGGATCGCCAGCGCGCAACTGAAGCGCGAGCGCGCCGACGGCAGCGTGCTCCTGTGCACCCACACCTCGGCCATGTCGATCTACCCGCAGGTGTACGCCAAGCTCCCCTACGACCCGGTCAAGGACATGCGTCCCGTCGCCTTGCTGGCCACCGCGAGCTGCATGCTGGCGATCAGCAGCGCGGTGCCGGCCGAGGTCAGGACGCTCGCGGACTATGCGCGCTGGCTCAAGGCCGGCGACACCGGCAGGACCTACGCGTCGCCGGCCGCCGGTTCGCTGGCCCAGTTCCTGGGCTTCCGCTTCTCGCAGGCGGTCGGCGTCCCGCTGATGCACGTCGCCTACCGTGGCTCGGCACCGGCCATGCAGGATCTGCTGGGCGCGCAGGTGCCGGCCTACATCGGCTTCGCCGGCGACTTCCTGCAGTACCTCGGCAGCGGCAAGCTGCGCCTACTGGCCGTGAGCAGCGAACGGCGCTCGCGCTTTCTGCCGGATGTGCCCACCTTCGCCGAGCAGGGCTTCGGCTCGGTGGCCGGCGTGGAGAGCTACGGCGTCTTCGCACCGGCCGCCACGCCGGAGGCCACGGTGGCGACGCTCGCGGCCGCGACGCAGGCCGCGGCCAGGGACAAGACGCTGATCGGCGGCCTGGAGCAGATCGGCCTGGAGGCCGCTTACCTCGGCGCCGCCGACTACGCGCGGCTCATCGCCTCCGAGCGCGAGCACTGGACGCCCATCGTGGCGGCATCGGGCTTCAAGGCCGACGAGTGATGGAGCAGGCCATGAACGATCGAGACAAGCTCATTGCGGCCAGCCTGCCCTTCCTCGAGGAGATCAAGAACATGACCGCCGGCACCGCGGTGGAGCAATGGCTGAATGCGAAGTACGGCCCCGGCAGCGCGCTCTACGACGAGTTGGCCGCGCTGGTGAAGGCCGGCGTCGAGGACGGCTGGGCCGCCAACATCGAGATCCGGGGACGGCGCTACCGCCGCAGCCGCATCTGCGAGCCGACGCCCGAGACGCTGGGCTTCAGCATCACCGCCGTGTACATGGACAGCACCGGCAACACGCAGGGCCATCCGGAGCGCAGCTTCCGCGGCGACTATCACGCCCATCCCTACGGCGAGTTCAACATGGTGATCCCGCTCGATGAAGGCGCCGCGCTGGCCGGTCCCAACGGCTGGTGCCACGGCGGGTGGACGGCACCGCCGCCGGGGAGCCATCACTATCCGGAAGCGAAGGGCGGCGCCGTGATCGCGCTGTTCTACCTGCCGGCGGGTCGCATCTCGTACGACATCACGCCGCCGGCCTGAGCGCCGTCCGGGTCGAGCGCTCAGCCGGCCTTGCGAAAGGTCAGGTTGATGCGACACCCGCCGGTCAGGGGATGCTCGCCCTCCTTCAGCGGCAGCACGCCGTGGTAGTGCAGGCGCGCAGGCCCGCCCCACACCACCACGTCGCCATGCGCGAGCGGCACGCGCTGCGCCTTGTCCGAGCGCCTGGCACCGCCGAACAGGAACACGGCCGGAAGGCCCAGCGAGACGGAGACGATGGGCCAGTCGTAGTCGCCCTCGTCGCGGTCCTGGTGCAGCGAGAGCCGGGTGCCGGCCTGGTAGCGGTTGATCAGGCAGGCGTCCGGTGCGAAGCCCTCGAAGCCGCCCGCGCGTGCAGCGGCCGCGGCCAGCTCGCGGAAGACGGCAGGCATCGCCGGCCAGGGCCGGCCGCTGTCGGGATCGTTGGCGTCGTAGCGGTAGCCGCTGCGGTCCGAGACCCAGCCCAGCGCACCGCAGTTGCTCATCGCCACCGACATGCGAAAGCCGCCCGGTGTGACCAGGTGCCGAAGCGGCGCCTGCGCCAGCACGCCTTCCACGCCCGCCAGCAGCGGCGCTTCCTGCGCTCGCGCGAAGCCGCGCAGCAGCACCGCGCCGGGCGCGAGCGGCTGCGTCGCGGGCAGCGCGGGTGCATCGGGGTCGTCGAAGAGATCGGGCGTCATCGCGTCACGCGGCGTCGTGGAAGATGATGCCCGCGGTGTGCCGTTGCCCCGAGCGCACCCGGCTCACGCCATGCCGCAGGTTGACGCGGTAGACGCCACGCGCCCCCTGCACCGGCCGGTGGTGCACCGCGATCACCGCCGCATCGCCCTGGCGCAGCGGCAGCACCATCGGCCGTGACTGCATGCGCGGGCGCTGCTCGGTCATCACGAACTCGCCGCCGGTGAAATCGCGACCCGGCTCGGACAGCAGGATCACCAGCTGCAGCGGGAACACGTGCTCGCCGTACAGGTCCTGGTGCAGGCAGTTGTAGTCGCCCTCGCCGTACTGCAGCAGCAGCGGCGTGGGCCGCGTCTGCCCCGCCGCGTGGCAGCGCGCGATGAAGTCCGCATGCCGCGGCGGGTAGCGCACATCGATGCCCATCGCCTGGTTCCAGCGGTTGGCGATCGGCGCGAGCTGCGGGTACGTCTCTTCGCGCAGGCTTGCCAGCCGCTCGGGCAGCGGGTAGCCGAAGTACTTGTACTCGCCGCGGCCGAAGCCATGGCGCTCCATCAGCACGCGGCTGCGGAACAAGGGGTCGAGCGGATAGAGCGCGGCCAGCGACTCGCACGCGTCGCGCGCCAGCAGGCCCGGGATCAGGGCGCTGCCTTCGGCATCGAGGTCCAGCGCCACCTGTTGCCAATCGATCATGCGGCGCCGGCCTCCCGCTTCAGCAGCGCGCTCTTGCGCTCCACGCCCCAGCGGTAGCCCGAGAGCCCGCCGTCGCTGCGCACCACGCGGTGGCAGGGAATCGCCACGGCCAGCGCATTGGCGCCGCAGGCCTGCGCCACCGCGCGCACCGACTTCGGGCTGCCGATGCGCGCGGCGATCTCGGCATAGCTCGCCGTGCTGCCCGGCGGGATCTCGCGCAGCGCCTGCCACACCCGCTGCTGGAAGGCGGTGCCGCGCACGTCCAGCGGCAGGTCCAGGCCCAGGCCCGGCGCCTCGACGAAGCCCACCACGCGGGCGACCAGCTGCTCGAAGACCGGGTCGCCGCCGATCAGCCGCGCCCGCGGGAAGCGGTCCTGCAGCTCGCGCGCCAGCGCATCGGGATCGTCGCCCAGCGCGATGGCGCAGACCCCGCGCTCGCTCTGCGCCACCAGGATCGCGCCGAGCGTGCACTGGCCGATGGCAAAGCGGATGTCGGTGTCGGCGCCGCCGGTGCGAAAGCGCGTCGGCGTCATCCCCAGCACCTCGTTCGAGCGCTCGTAGAAGCGGCCGTTGGAGTTGTAGCCGGCGTCGTAGATCGCATCGGTCACCGTCCCGCTGCGCGCCAGCGCCTCGCGCATGCGCCGGTCGCGATGCGCCGCGGCGTAGGCCTTGGGCGTGAGCCCGGTGACCTCCTTGAAGAGGCGATGCAGATGGAAGCTGCTGAGCCCCGCGCGCTCGGCGAGTGCGTGCAGCGTCGGCGTCTCGTCGGCGTGCTCGATGAAGCGGCACAGCTCGGCCACCTGGGCCGCCTGCTGCTGGTTGCGCGCCGGCTGGTCCGGCCTGCAGCGCTTGCAGGGCCGGAAGCCCGCGCGCTCTGCATCCGCGGCGGTCGCGTGGAAGTCGACGTTCTCGGGCCGGGGCCGGCGCGCGCCGCAGGACGGCCGGCAGTACACGCCGGTGCTCTTCACCGAATAGAAGAACTGGCCGTCGGCCGCCGCGTCGCGCGCGAGCACCGCCGCCCAGCGCGGATCGCTCGCGGTCTGGAGGGCACGGACTTCGTGGGGGTTGCTCATCATGTTCATTGCAAGTCCTTCGGGCTTTTCATGGATCGATGCACCGATTCTGGAGATCGGGCCTCGCATGCGCACTCCGGGTCTTGCTTTCGAATCCGATCGTAGGACAAGGCCGCCGACGGGGTTTTTTGCTTGCGTCCTCGGCCTACGGGCATTTGCCTCGGGCCTCGTTACCATCCTGGCCGATGATCGATCGCCGTTCACTCCTCGCCGCCGGCGGCGCCTCCATGGCGCTGGCCGCCCTCGGATTCCCTGCAGATGCCCTCGCGGCCGGGGCCATCAAGCTCAGCCAGCCGGGTCCTTTCTCTTTCGAACGTCTTGTTACCGAAGCCAAGGCGCTGGCGGGCAGGCCCTATGTGGCCGACACCTCGCTGCCCGCCGAGGTGCTGCAGCGCATCGACTACGACGCGCACGGCAAGATCAAGTACAACCCGGAGCTCGCCGTGTTTCGCGACGGTCCCGGCCCCTTCCCCGTCACCTTCTTCCACCTGGGCCGCTTCTTCCAGGCACCGGTCCACATGTACGTGACGGAGTCCGCCAGCGGCGACGGCTTCGCGCGCGAGATCCTCTACGACAGCGCCTATTTCTCGATGCCCGCGGACAGCCCGGCGCACCAGCTGCGCGAGGGCGCCGGCTTCGCCGGCTTCCGCCTGCAGGAAAGCCGCCTGGGCGACCAGAAGAAGCTGCCCTGGCAGACCAACGACTGGGTCGCCTTCCTGGGCGCCTCCTACTTCCGTGCCATCGGCGAGCTCTACCAGTACGGGCTGTCGGCACGCGGCATCGCGCTCGACGCGGCCATGCCCGACCGGCCCGAGGAATTCCCCAACTTCACCCGCTTCTACTTCGAGCCGTCCGCCACGCCCGATGGCAACGCGATGACGGTGTACGCCCTGCTCGAAGGCCCGAGCATCACCGGCGCCTACAAGTTCGTGATGCAGCGGACCAAGGCGGTGCTGATGGACATCGATGCGCGCCTCTTCCTGCGCCGCGACGTCGGCCGCCTCGGCCTGGTGCCGCTGACCTCGATGTTCTGGTACGGCGAGACCATCAAGCCCACCGCCATCGACTGGCGCCCCGAGGTGCACGACTCCGACGGTCTCTCGATCTGGAACGGCGCCGGCGAGCGCATCTGGCGCCCCCTCAACAACCCGGCCCAGACCCGCGCCTCGGCCTTCAGCGACACGCGCCCGCGCGGCTTCGGCCTGCTGCAGCGCGACCGCAACTTCGACCACTACCAGGACGGCGTGCTCTATGAGAAGCGGCCCAGCCTCTGGGTCGAGCCGCTGGGCGACTGGGGCGAGGGCGCGGTGCAGCTGATCGAGATCCCGACCGACGACGAGATCCACGACAACATCCTGGCCTGCTGGGTGCCCAAGGCGCCGGCGAAGGCCGGCACCAGCTACGAGCTCAAGTACCGGCTGCACTGGACCGACCAGGAGCCCTTCCCCTCGCCGCTGGCGCGCTGCATCGCCACGCGCCTGGGCCGCGGCGGCGAGCCGGGCACGGTGCGGCCGGCGGGCGTGCGCAAGTTCATGGTCGAGTTCATCGGCAAGCCGCTCGAAGCCATCCCCTTCGGCGTCAAGCCCCAGCTGGTGCTCACGGCCGCGCGCGGCAAGTTCTCCTACATCTTCGCCGAGGCGGTGCCCAATGGCGTGCCGGGCCACTGGCGCGCGCAGTTCGACTTCACGGCCGAGGGCACGGAGCCGGTGGACATGCGCCTCTTCCTCAAGAACGGCGAGCAGGCGCTGACGGAGACCTGGCTGTACCAGTATCAGCCGGGCTGAGCCCCGTCGCGACGGCCGCAAGGTGAAGAGCACCTCGATCGGCAGCAGATCGCCGCGCCACGCATGGGCGTGTCCCGCGCCGCGGTGTACCGCGACGCGACTGCCGCCGAGCGCGGACCCCGTTCAGCGCTTGGTCACCGAGATCAATTCGATCTCGAAGTTCAAGGTCGCATTCGGCGGAATCACTCCACCCGCACCGCGCGCGCCATACGCGATGGCGGGCGGGCAGGTCAGCTTGGCCTTGCCGCCCGGCTTCATCTTCTGCACGCCTTCGGTCCAGCACGGAATCACGCCGTTCAAGGGAAACTCCGTCGGCTCATTGCGCTTGTAGGAGCTGTCGAACTCCTTGCCGCTCTCGGGAAAGGTGCCGCGGTAGTGGACCTTGACCACATCGGTGGCCGAGGGCGAGGCGCCGCTGCCCTCCTTCAACGACTGGTAGATCAGCCCGCTGGGGGTGGTGACGGGCGCGCTCTGCGCCAGCGCCGCCGGCAGCACGCAGCAGGACACGAGGGCGGAGGCAGCAAGACGAAAGAAGGAATGCACGAGACGGTCTCCCGGGTTGGTTCAAAACAGTCCATTATTACGGCGCGCATGCCCGCGCCATGGCATCGCTCTTGCTGTGAATCCCCGTCCCATCCAACGAGGAGTGCGCATGTCCACAGGCTTGAAGAAAGTGCTCGGCCCCATCCAGCTCTGGGGCATCGCCGTCGGCCTCGTGATCTCGGGCGAATACTTCGGCTGGAGCTACGGCTGGAACACCGCCGGCACCCTCGGCTTCCTGGTCGCCACCGTGCTGGTCGCGACGATGTACACCACCTTCATCTTCAGCTTCACCGAGCTCTCCACCGCCATCCCGCATGCGGGCGGGCCCTTCGCCTACGCACGGCGCGCCTTCGGAGCCAATGGCGGCTTCATCGCGGGCTTCGCGACGCTGGTGGAGTTCGTGTTCGCGCCGCCGGCGATCGCGCTGGCCATCGGCGCCTACCTCAACGTGCAGTTTCCCGGCATCAACCCCAAGTGGTTCGCGCTCGGCGCCTACGTGATCTTCATCGGCCTCAACTGGATCGGCGTCGGCATCGCGGCGGCCTTCGAGCTCTTCGTCACCGTGCTCGCGATCCTCGAGCTGCTGGTCTTCATGGGCGTGGTCGCCCCGGGCTGGTCGCTCGCCAACTTCGCGGCCCACGGCTGGTCGGGCAGCTCGGCCTTCGGCAGCGCGGCGATCCCGGGCATCTTCGCCTCCATTCCCTTCGCGATCTGGTTCTTCCTGGCGATCGAGGGCGCGGCCATGGCGGCCGAGGAGGCGCGCGATCCGCACCGCACCATCCCGCTGGCCTATACAACCGGCATCCTCACGCTGGTCGTGCTGGCCTTCGGCGTGATGATCTTCGCCGGTGGCGTCGGCGACTGGCGCCGGCTTGCCAACATCAACGATCCGCTGCCTCAGGCGATGAAGGCCGTGGTCGGCGAGCAGAGCGGCTGGCTGCACATGCTGGTGTGGATCGGCCTGTTCGGACTGGTCGCCTCCTTCCACGGGATCATCATGGGCTACTCGCGCCAGATCTTCGCGCTGGCGCGCGCCGGCTACCTGCCGGCCACCTTCGCCGCGCTGAGCCCGCGCTTCAACACGCCGCATCGCGCGCTGGTGGCCGGTGGCGTGATCGGCGTGGCCGCGATCTTCAGCGACGAGTGGGTGCAGTTCGGCGGCCAGACGCTCACCGCCAACATCGTCACCATGTCGGTGCTCGGCGCGATCGTGATGTACCTGGTCTCGATGGCCGCGCTCTTCAAGCTGCGGCGCAGCGAGCCGCAACTGGAGCGGACCTACCGCGCGCCCTTCTACCCCGTCTTCCCCGCCATCGCCCTGCTCCTCGGCCTGGTGTGCCTGAGCGCGATGATCTGGTTCAACGGCAAGCTGACGCTGCTCTTCCTGCTGCTGATGGCGCTGGCCTACGGCTACTTCCGCCTCACCGTCGGACAGCGCGAGGCCGCCGCACCCGACAAGCTGCTCTCCACCCTGGGCTGAACCGCCGCTGCAACGATGCGCTACCGGACCACCCTCGATTCGCAGGTCTTCGCCTTCGACGACCTCAGGCAGGTCATGGCCTTCTCCAGCCCGGCACGTTCGGGGGACTACCTGGCGGGCATCGGCGCGGCCACCGCGCAGCAACGCATGGCGGCACGCCATGTGCTGGCGCAGACGCCGCTGCGGCAGTTCCTGAGCGAGGCCCTGGTCCCCTATGAGGAAGACAACATCACCCGGCTGATCATCGACGGCCACGATGCAGCGGCCTTCGCGCCCGTCGCGCATCTGACGGTCGGCGACTTCCGCAACTGGCTGCTCTCGGAGCAGGCGAGCACCGAAGCCCTGACGGCGCTCGCGCCCGGCCTCACGCCCGAGATGGCGGCCGCGGTCTCCAAGCTGATGCGCAACCAGGACCTGATCGCGGTGGCACGCAAGTGCCGCGTGCTCACGCGCTTTCGCGACACCATCGGGCTGCCCGGCCACCTCGCGGTGCGGCTGCAGCCCAACCACCCCACCGATGACCTGCGCGGCATCGCCGCCTCCATGCTCGACGGCCTGCTGATGGGCGCCGGCGACGCGGTGATCGGCATCAACCCGGTGAGCGACAGCCTGCAGCACCTCGGCGACCTGCTGCGCATGCTCGACGAGGTGATCCAGCGCTTCGAGGTGCCGACGCAGAGCTGCGTGCTGACGCATGTCACGCACGTGCTGAAGCTGGTCGAGTCCGGCGCGCCGGTGGACCTGGTGTTCCAGTCCATCGGCGGCACCGAGAAGACCAACCGCTCCTTCGGCGTCACGCCCGAACTGCTGGACGAGGCGCATGCGGCCGCGCAATCGCTCGCGCGCGGCACGGTGGGCCGCAACCTCATGTACTTCGAGACCGGCCAGGGCTCGGCGCTCTCGGCCGATGCGAACTTCGGCGTCGACCAGCAGACCTGCGAGGCGCGCGCCTACGCGCTGGCGCGGCGCTACCAGCCGCTCCTGATCAACACCGTGGTCGGCTTCATCGGGCCGGAGTACCTCTACGACGGCAAGCAGATCATCCGCGCCGGCCTGGAGGACCATTTCTGCGGCAAGCTCCTGGGCCTGCCGCTGGGCTGCGACGTCTGCTACACCAACCATGCGGAGGCCGACCAGGACGACATGGACACCCTGCTGGTGCTGCTGGGCACGGCCGGCATCAACTTCATCATGGGCGTGCCGGGCGCGGACGACGTGATGCTCAACTACCAGAGCACCTCCTTCCACGATGCGCTCTTCCTGCGCGAGTCGATGGGGCTGAAGCGCGCGCCCGAATTCGAGGCCTGGCTGCAGCGGATGCAGATCACCGACGGCGCGGGCCGGCTGCAAGCGCCCTCCTCCAGCCCGCTGCTCGCGGACATGCGTTCGCTGAAGGCGCTGGCATGAGCGCGGACAGCCCGCCAGCAGGCGCCCGCACCGCAGCCGAAGCCGCAGCGCTGCCCATGCACGACCCCGTCACGCACAGCCCCTGGGCCGACTGGCGCAGCGCCACGCCCGCGCGCCTCGCGCTCGGCCGCGCCGGCGCCGGCATGCCGACCGACGAGATCCTGCGATTCGGCTGGGCCCACGCGATGGCGCGCGATGCGATCCATGCGGCCCTCGATGTCGATGCTCTGGAGGCCGCGCTGCGTCGCGCGGGCTGGGAGGTGCTGCGTGCGCGCAGCCGTGCGCCGGATCGAGCGACCTACCTTCGCCGCCCCGACCTGGGCCGCCAGCTCGATGACGACGATGCGCAGGCCCTGCGCGCACGGGCCGGCCCGCCGGTCGATCTCGGCCTCGTGATCGGCGACGGACTTTCCTCGCTGGCCGCGACTCGCCATGCGCTGGCGCTGCTGTCCGCCTTGCGCCCGCAACTGCCGTCCGCGCTGCGGCTCGCGCCCGTCGTGATCGCGACCCAGGCGCGCGTGGCGCTCGCGGACGAGGTGGGCGAAGCCCTCGGCGCGCGGCTGTCGGTGATGCTGATCGGCGAGCGGCCCGGCCTGAGCTCGCCCGACAGCCTCGGCATCTACATCACCCACACGCCGCGCCGCGGCCGGCAGGACGCCGAGCGCAACTGCATTTCGAACGTGCGCCCGGAAGGGCTGCGCTACGAGGCGGCTGCCTTCAAGCTCGCCTGGTTCGTCCGCGAAGCGTTGCGCCGCGGCCTGACGGGTGTCGCGCTCAAGGACGAAAGCGCAGCGGCCGTGCTCGAGCCGGAGGATTCAAGCCCGGCGCCGGGTCTCGGCCAGGCTCCCGGCTAGGGCCTGTTCTAACAGGCCCCAGGTCCGGCTTTTATCATGGGCGGCTGCAACCACGGAGCCACCATGACCCCATCGCGCTATCCCCTCGCCGAGTTGAAGGACCTGCCCGAAGACATCCGCGCCAAGGTGCTCGAGGTGCAGGAGAAGGCCGGCTTCGTGCCCAACGTGTTCCTCGCCCTCGCACGCCGGCCGGCCGAGTGGCGCGCCTTCTTCGCGTACCACGACGCGCTGATGCAAAAGGAGGAAGGCTCGCTCACCCAGGGCGAGCGCGAGATGATCGTCACCGCCACCAGCGCCGCCAACCGTTGCCTCTATTGCGTGGTGGCGCACGGCGCGCTCCTGCGCATCTACGAGAAGAAGCCGCTGGTGGCCGACCAGGTGGCTGTCAACTGGCGCAAGGCGGACATCACGCCGCGCCAGCATGCGATGCTCGAGTTCGCGATGAAGGTCTGCGAGCGTTCGCACGAGATCGACGACGGCGACTTCCCGCCGCTGCACGCGCACGGCTTCAGCGACGAGGACATCTGGGACATCGCGGCCATCACGGCCTTCTTCGGGCTGTCGAACCGGCTCGCGAGCTTCAGCGGCATGCAGCCGAATGCGGAGTTCTATCTGCTGGGGCGCGTGCCCAAGGCCAAGAAATAGCCGCTACCTCCGGCAGAGGGCGCAAGAGAGGTGGTGGGGGCAGGACCGCGGCACGATGCCAGCGCATCCAGCCCCGCCTGGTAGCTCGGCGTGCGCACATCCATCATGCCAAGCACGGTGTGATACAGGTGGTCATGCGTGAGCGGCGCATCCAGCCCCGCCTCCAGGCAGGCACGCGACAGGCCGGCACGCTCGCGCGTGCGCGACCCGAACCACATCACCATCGGGATGTGCTTCTGCGCTTCCGGCGCGAAGCCGTAAGGCACGCCGTGCAGGAACAGCCCGTACTCGCCCAGCGATTCGCCGTGATCGCTCAGGTAGAGCAAGGCCGGGTCGTAGCGCCCGGACTGCGCCTGCAGCCAGTCGATGGTCTTGCCGAGGAAGCGGTCGGTGTAGGCGATCGAGTTGTCGAAGCCGTTCACCAGCTCGGCGTGGCTGCACTCCGCCAGCGCGTTGGTCTTGCATTCGGGCATGAAGCGCTTGGCGTCCGGCGAGGAGCGCTTGTAGTAGGCCGGACCATGGCTGCCCATCTGGTGCATCACCAGCACCACGCCCCGGGCGCGGCGCTCGGCCGGCAATGCAGCCAGGCGCTCGTCCAGGCCCCGGAGCATGACGTCGTCGAGGCACTCGTCGCCATCGCACAGCGCGCTCTTCGCATCCGGCGCGAGCTGGTCGAAAGCAAAGGCGTGCGGAACGCGGTCGCACACGCCCTTGCAGCCGCCGGGCTGGTTGTCGAGCCAGAACACCGCGAGTCCGGCGGCCTGCAGCACGTCCATCAGGTTCTCGTAGTCATCCTTGCGCGCCTCGAAGGCGGCCTTGCCCAGGGGCGAGAACATGCAGGGCACGGAGGCCAGCGTGTTGGTGCCGCAGGAATGCACGTCGCGCCAGGACAGCACCTTGCGCGCGGCCAGTTCCGGCGTGGTGTCGCGCGCATAACCGTTCAGGCCGAAATGATCGCCCCGCGCAGTCTCGCCGACCACCAGCACGAAAAGCGGGGGCCGGGCCTGCGCCGCATAGCTGGCGCCCAGCGCCGTGCCGCCGGAGACCGGGATCAGCTTCCTGCTGTGCCTGAACAGCGGCTTGAGTGCCACCGCGCCGGCCGAATAGATGCTGGCGAGCGGATTGATCATGTAGCGCAGGTGCACGTTGTTGCGCATCAGCGGCGCGAGCTGCCGGTTCATCGCCAGCGCGCTGCCGGCCGCCAGCGCGAAGGCCGCGACGAGCAGCAGCGCGTTGCGCCAGGCATGCGACAGCACGCCCATGGGCGCCACGCGCGCGCGCCACAGGGCCCACGCGGGCAAGGCCGCCACCAGCAGCACCTGCAACAGCAGTCCCCACCCCATCAGGTCGCGGGCCTCGTGGACGTCGGTCTGCATCGCGTTGGCCAGCATGCTCGGGTCCATCACCGCGTGATAGCTCAGCATGAAGTGCTGCGCCACGGCGGCCACGATCACCACGGCGAACCACAGCGGCTTCATCCAGCGCGACCAGGCGCTCAGGGTCAGCAGGGCAACGGTGCCGCAGACGGTGAGCAGCGCCATCAGCGCGATCGAGGGCAGGTAGATGCTGGGCGCGCCGCCGATGCGGGCCAGCTCTCTCCACAGGGGCCAGTTGGCGGTCAGCGCGAGATAGAGGCTCAGCCAGACGATCACGCTGCGCGCCGAACGCGGCCGGACCACCCGGGCTTCGATGCGCTGCCACAGGGACGCAGCGGCCGGCTCCGACAGCCCCTCCGCGGCGGGCACCACAACGGCGCGATCGGAGGAGTCGGAAGACCGGACGGTCGAAAAAGGCATCGGGCGAGTGTCGAAAGCCGGACTGAAGACTGACTGAATGACCGAGTCAGCTTCCGTTCAGCTTGGGCACGGCGCTGGCTGCGGCAGTGCGGCGGCCTGGCATCAGGCGCGCCATCGCATCGATGGCGAAACCCGTGGTCCAGCAGAGCCAGCCGGTCCACAGCGTGTGGCTCATGTAGTGCGCCCCGCGCAGCTGCTGCGCCAGGCCCAGCAGCAGCCCGGCCGCCAGCGTGCAGGCCAGCCATGCACGCGCCGCCCCCGGTGACGCGCGCCGCAGCACGAACCAGCCGCCCACGTAGGCGAAGCCGGCGGAAGCGTGGCCGGCCGGAAAGCAGCCGCCCGGCCCGCCGTCGCGCACGCCCCAGGCCCAGTGCGACACGTGCCGGGCCACGCCGCCGAAGACCTGGAGGTCCCAGGGGCAGCTGGTCGCGCTCGCCTGCTTGACGAGCGACACCACCAGCACGCCGGCCAGCACTGTGAAGGCGAGCTGGGCGCGCTCGCGCACGTGCAGCCGGCGCAGCACGCCCACCGGCCAGCGAATGCAGGCGACGAGCAGGATCAGCAGCAGCCAGCTCAGCGCCCGCGCGCCCTCGTGCATCACATGCACCAGGAACGCGTTGTCGCGCCAGGGGAAACCGGTGGGCGTGCCCGCGAATCCGGCCAGCGCGAGGTCGAGGCCAGTGGCGTCCCAGAGCAGGAGCAGGAGGAAGATCAGGAGTGTCCAGCCGAGCGGCCGGGCGAGCGTGGAACGGGACATGGACGCGCGAGCCTAAGCCCGCCTGCTGAACGACGGCTGAAGCCTCGCCTAGACTCGGGTCTTTGGACAGGAAGGAAGGCGACGTGCGCATATTGCTGGTCGAGGACGATGCCGCGCTGGCCGGCGCGGTCTGCAGCTACCTCGAGGCCAAGGCCTTCGTGGTCGACGTGACGCCCGACCTGGCGCAGGCGCGCGCTGCGCTGGCAGCGGTGCAGTACGCGGCCGTGCTGCTCGACCTGCACCTCCCCGACGGCGAAGGCCTGTCGCTGCTGCCGGACGTGCGCGCCCTGCGCGACCGCCCGATCGTGATCGTGCTCACCGCCCGCGACCAGGTCACCGACCGCATTCGCGGCCTGGACGCCGGCGCCGACGACTACCTCATCAAGCCCTACGACCCGGCCGAGCTGCTGGCGCGCCTGCGCGCCGTCGAGCGCCGCCGCAGCAGCGCCAGCTCGCCGGTGCTGCAGTTCGGCACGGTCGAGATCGACCTGGCGCGCGACCTGGTGCGCAAGGACGGCATGCCGGTCACGCTCACGCAGAAGGAATGGGCGCTGCTGCGCGTCATGGCCACGCGGCCCGAGCGCATCCACACGCGCGACAACCTGGCCGATGCCCTCTACGGCTTCGGCGACGAGGCCGACAGCAACACGCTGGAGGTCTTCATCAGCCGCCTGCGGCGCAAGCTGGGACGCAGCCACATCCAGACGCTGCGCGGCCTGGGCTACCGGCTGTCGTTCTCGCCCGAGGAAGAGGACGAATGAAGCTCGGCTTCCTGCAGCACGCAGAGGCCGAGCTCGGTTCCCGCGATTCGCTCGCCGGTCGGCTGACGCGCACCCTCATCGTCTGGGTCGGCGGGGTCTGGCTGCTGTGCGTCCTGGGCGTGGCCTGGTACGTGGACCGCGAGATCAACCACAACTTCGACAACGAGCTGTCCGAGGTCGCGCATCGCACCTTCGACACGGCGGTGCACGAGTTCGACAAGCTGCGCGCCGAGCGCCCCGACGCCGCCTTGCCGCTGATCCCGCCGCCGCAGCTCTATTCCAACGATGCGGTGCGCTATCAGCTGGTGGACCTGCACGAGCGCGTGCTGCTGCGCTCGTCCGAAGCGCCGGCCAATGCCTTCGACGTGCCGCTGGCCCAGGGCTTCGCCGACAGCCAGGCCTGGCGCATCTACACCGCGCGCCATCCGACGCTCGGCCTGTACCTCCAGGTCGCCGACCCGCTGTACGAGCGCCGCACTGCGCTCAACCGCACCCTGCTCGGCCTGATCATTCCGCTGATGGCCGTGCTGCCCCTGCTGGCGCTGGTGCTGCGCAACGTCGCACGCAGCGAGCTGCGCGGCCTGCAGGTGCTGGCTGGCGAGATCGCGCTGCGCAACGGCGCGGACCTGCGGCCGATCCGGCTCTCCGGCTTGCCGCGCGAGCTGCGCTCGGTGGGCGACGACGTCAACCGCTTGCTGGAGCGGCTGTCCCACGCGCTCGATGTGGAGCGTGCGCTCGCGGCGAATGCAGCGCACGAGCTGCGCTCGCCGCTGGCGGCCGCCCGGCTGCGGCTGCAGACCGCGCTGGAGCACGACCTGCGCCGCAACGACGTCGAGGCCGCGCTCGATGCATTGCAGGTCCTCGGCCATCGTGCCGAGAAGCTGCTGCAGCTCTCCCGGGCCGAGTCCGGCGCCTCGCTCGCGCGCGCCAGGGTCAACCTGGTTCAGCTCGCCGGCACCGTGGCCCAGGAGTTCTGGAAGGATCCGCGCATCAACGAGCGGCTGTCGCTGAAGCTGCCCGACGCCGACCCGCCCACGGCGCTCGGCGATGTGGATGCCCTGGCGATCGCGCTGCGCAACCTGGTGGAGAACGCCCTGCGCTACGGCCGCGGCCGCGTCGTGGTCGAGGTGATGGCACCGGCCACCCTGGCCGTGCGCGACTTCGGTCCGGGCGTCGGCAGCGCGCAGCTGCGCACGCTGCAGCAACGCCACGTGCGTCACACCTCGGACCGCGCGGGCTATGGGCTCGGGCTGTCGATCGTCAACACGATCGTCGAGAAGCACGGGGCGCGGCTCGAGCTGTCCTCGCCGCCGCCGGGCGCGGCGACGGGGTTCGAGGCGCGGATCGTGCTGGGTGCGGGCTGAGCGGCGAACGCGACGTTCCGTCGGCTCGGACAGCTTCTTCGAGGCGTTCCGGCCTCGACGATCGCGAAGGCCGGCAGCGGGCAGCAGCCGCCGAAGCCCGGCCCGCTCCGGCCCGGCACGTCGAGCGCCTGGCGCACCGTGGGCCGGCGCCGCTCGAACTCAGAGCGCGTATCCGTCGTCGGCCGCGATCACCGCGCCATTGACGAAATGCCCTTGCCCGCTGGCCAGCAGCACGATCAGGCCGTCCAGGTCCTCGGGCTTGCCCAGGCGCTTGCGCGGCAGGCCGCCGACCAGCTTCTGGCCGTCGTCGGAGGCCCAGTGGTCCTCGTTGTTGTCGGTCGTGATGAAGCCGGGGCACAGCGCGTTGACGTTGATGCCGAAGCGCCCCCATTCGAGCGCCATCGCCTTCGTCATCTGCACCACGGCGGCCTTGCTCATGCAGTAGACGCCGATCTTCGGGATGACCTTCAGCGCGCCCACCGAAGCGATGTTGACGATGCGCCCGCCGATGTAGGTGCCCGGCGCCGCGCCGCGGGCCCGCGCCAGCATGCGCTTGCCCACCTCCTGGGCGATGAAGAAGGCGCCCTTCACGTTGGCGTCGAAGATGAAGTCGTAGTCCTGCGGCTTCACCTCCTCCAGCCGCTGGGTGGTGCTCACGCCCGAGTTGTTGACCAGCACGTCGATCGGCCCGACCTCGGTCTCGGCGCGCGCCACCGCGGCCTTGATGCTGTCCATGTCGGTCGCGTCGAGCTCCACCACGTGGGCATCGCCGCCCTCGCCTTCGATGCGCGCGCGCAGCTCCTTCAAGCGGTCGGTATGGCGGCTGGCCAGCACCACCGCGGCGCCGGCGCGAGCCAGGGTCTTGGCGAACTGCGCGCCGAGCCCGCTCGATGCGCCGGTGACGAAGGCCACGCGGCCCGAAAGATCGATGCTGTAAGCCATGAGCAGAGGTCCTGTTGGGGTCGCCGGGGCGACGTTCCGGAGGCGCATGGGGCGCCGCATAAAATGGCCCGGCCCTTCGCGGCGCCTCGCCCCCTCAAACCATTATCGACGACACCCCACATGACGCACGACGAAATCCTCGCCCAGTTCGGCCCCCGCGAAGCCATGGAATACGACGTGGTGGTGGTGGGCGCCGGCCCCGGCGGGCTGGCGACCGCCATCCACCTCAAGCAGCTGGCGGCCTCGCACGGCAAGGACATCTCGGTGGTGGTGCTCGAGAAGGGCTCCGAGCCCGGCGCCCACATCCTGTCCGGCGCGATCATGGACCCGCGCGCCCTCTACGAGCTCCTGCCCGACTGGGAGGAGCAAGGCGCCCCGCTCAACCAGCCGGTGACGCAGGACACCTTCCTGATGCTCAGCGAGACCAGCGCCTACCGCACGCCCAACTTCCTCCTGCCCAAGAACTTCCACAACGAGGGCAACTACATCGTCAGCCTGGGCAACGTGGTGCGCTGGCTGGCGCAGCAGGCCGAGGCCCTGGGCGTGGAGATCTTCGCGGGCTTCCCCGCGGCCGAGGTGCTCTACACCGAGGACGGCAAGGTGCGCGGCGTGGCCACCGGCAACATGGGGATCGGCAAGGACGGCGAGCCGACCGAGAACTTCCAGCTCGGCATGGAGCTGCATGCCAAGTACACCATCTTCGCCGAGGGCGCGCGCGGCCACCTGGGCCGCCAGCTGATCGCCAGGTACAAGCTCGACGAAGGCAAGGACCCGCAGAGCTACGGCATCGGCATCAAGGAGCTGTGGGAGATCGACCCGGCCCGCCACGAGCCCGGCCTGGCGGTGCACACCGCGGGCTGGCCGCTGCCGCCCGACACCTACGGCGGCTCCTTCCTCTACCACGCCGAGAACAACCAGGTGATCGTCGGCTTCGTGGTGGGGCTGGACTACCAGAACCCGCACCTGAGCCCCTTCGAGGAGTTCCAGCGCTTCAAGACGCACCCGAACATCCGCTGGTACTTCGAGGGCCAGGACAAGGGCCTGAAGCCGGCCAAGCGCCTGAGCTACGGCGCGCGCGCCATCACCGCGGGCGGCCTGCTGTCGCTGCCCAAGACGGTGTTCCCGGGCGGCGCGCTGGTGGGCGACGACGCCGGCTACCTGAACGCCAGCCGCATCAAGGGCAGCCATGCCGCCATCAAGACCGGCATGCTCGCGGCCGAGGCCGCCTACGACGCGGTGATGGCCGGCCGCCAGCACGACGAGCTCACGGCCTACCCCGCCTCCTTCGAGAAGAGCTGGCTGTACCGGGAGCTGAACAAGGCGCGCAACTTCAAGCAGTGGTTCAAGAAGGGCCTGACGGTGGGCACCCTGATGACCGGCATCGAGCAGTACGTGCTGCGCGGCCATGTGCCATGGACGCTGCACCGCCACCAGGCCGACCACGAGCGGCTCAAGAAGGCCGCCAGCTGCAAGAAGATCGTCTACCCGAAGCCGGACGGCCAGCTCACCTTCGACCGCCTCTCCTCGGTGTTCATCAGCAACACCAACCACGAGGAGAACCAGCCCCCGCACCTGACGCTGAAGAACGCCGCGGTGCCCACCGAGATCAACCTGCCCGAGTACGCCGGTCCCGAGGCCCGCTACTGCCCGGCCGGCGTCTACGAGTTCGTGGCCGGCGACAACGGCAAGCAGCGGCTGCAGATCAACGCCCAGAACTGCGTGCACTGCAAGACCTGCGACATCAAGGACCCGACGCAGAACATCGTGTGGGTCACGCCCGAGGGCGGCGGCGGGCCGAACTACGTCGGGATGTGAGGCCGCATCCCATCGCGGTCCGGGGTGGCCAGGGCCTTAGCAACGGGCCCTCTGGGCTCCAGCCTCACCCCATCCGCCGCCACCCGGCGTCTCGATCACGAACACATCGCCGCGCTGCATCTGCACCTGCCCGATGTGGTCCAACGGCTCGACCGCACCGCCGGCGCGCTCGACCCGGTTGATGCCCGGCGCGCCGGGCTCGCCGCCCGCAGCGCCGAAGGCGCCGTGGCGCCGGCCATTGCTGAGGATCGAGGCCGTCATCGGCGCCAGGAAGCGGATGCGCCGCACGCCGCCGTCGCCGCCGCGCCAGCGCCCCGCCCCGCCCGAGCCGGCCCGGATCTCGTAGCTCTCCAGCCGCACCGGATAGCGGAACTCCAGCACCTCCGGATCGGTGAGCCGCGAGTTGGTCATGTGCGTCTGGACCACGCTCGTGCCGTCGAAGCCCGGCCCCGCACCCGAGCCGCCTGAAATGGTCTCGTAGTACTGGTGCTCGCCGTCGCCGAAGGTGAAGTTGTTCATCGTGCACTGGCTGGCCGCCATCACGCCCAGCGCGCCGTAGAGCGCGTTGGTCACGCAGCTGGAGGTTTCGACGTTGCCCGCGACCACCGCGGCCGGCGCCACCGGGTTGAGCATGCAGCCCTGCGGCACGATCACGCGGATGGGCTTGAGGCAGCCGGCGTTGAGCGGAATGTCGTCGTCCACCAGCGTGCGGAAGACGTAGAGCACGGCCGCCATGGTGATGGCCCGGGGCGCATTGAAGTTGTTGGGCAGCTGTGCGCTGGTGCCGCTGAAGTCCACCGTGGCAGCGCGTGCGGCGGCATCGACCTGCACCCGCACGCGGATCTGCGCGCCGTTGTCCAGCGGCAAGGTGTACTCGCCGTCCTTCAGCGCGGTGATGGCGCGCCGCACCGACTCCTCGGCGTTGTCCTGCACATGGCCCATGTAGGCGGCCACGGTGTCGGGCCCGAACTGCGCCACCATCGCCCGCAGCTCCTGCACGCCCTTCTCGTTGGCGGCGATCTGCGCGCGCAGGTCGGCGAGGTTCTGCTCGATGTTGCGCGAGGGGTGCGGCCCGCTGCCGAGCAGCGCCCGCAGCGCAGACTCGCGCAGGCGCCCCTCCTCGACCAGCCTGAAGTTGTCGATCAGCACGCCTTCCTCGTCGATGGTCTTCGAGAAGGGCGGCATCGAGCCCGGCGTGATCCCGCCCACGTCCGCGTGGTGCCCGCGCGAGGCCACGTAGAACGAGGGCTTCGCGTCCCCGGCTGCCAGGTACACCGGCGTGACCACCGTGATGTCGGGCAGGTGCGTGCCGCCGTGGTAGGGGTCGTTCAGCATGTAGACGTCGCCCGGCTTCATGCCCGGGTTGCCGTCGATCACGGTGCGGATCGATTCGCTCATCGAGCCCAGGTGCACCGGCATGTGCGGCGCGTTGGCGATCAGCCGGCCCTCGACGTCGAACAGCGCGCAGGAGAAGTCCAGCCGCTCCTTGATGTTCACCGAGTAGGCCGTGTTCTGCAGCCGCAGGCCCATCTGCTCGGCGATGTTCATGAAGAGGTTGTTGAACACCTCCAGCATCACCGGGTCGGCGCGGGTGCCCACGGCCCGGGCGGCCACGCGCGGACGCACGCGATGCAGCTCCACGCCGGCCGCGGTCGCGCGCGCCTGCC
>JADMIO010607174.1_pt1 | contig 23255 bp, 22 predicted proteins | sample 8958161 | NCBI WGS metagenome assembly JADMIO01 (sample SAMN16585339, study PRJNA669376) | soil metagenome | isolation source: Crop rotation soil | place: USA: Cullars Rotation, Alabama | collected 2011 | reverse complement strand
CCGAACACCTAGGCGGACTTCCTCTTGAACAGGCCCGAGAAGCGGGAGGCGGGCTTGGCCGGCGTCGGCGCGGCGGCCTCCCGGCGCGAAATCGAAAGGGCCAGGGACTCGATCGACTCGGCGGCTTTGGTCTTGGCCCCCACCTCGCTGATCATCTGGCCGTTGTTGGCCGCCTGACCGAACAGCTTGGCGTCGAAGGGGATCACCATCGAGGGGTTCACACCCAGCGCATCGCCGAAGTCCTTCAGCGGAATCTCGGGCCGGCCCGGCAGGCCCACCTTGTTCAGCACCACCCTGGGCGGCGCATCGTTCGGGCGCGCCGAGCGGATCAGGTCGATCATGTTCTTGGCGTTGCGCAGCGAGGCCAGGTCCGGCTCGGCCACCAGGATCACGTCGTCGGACGAGACCAGCACCTTGCGGGTCCAGGCATTCCAGACGTGCGGCATGTCCAGCACCACATAGGGCGCAGCCTGGCGGATCTTCTGGGTGACCTCCTCGAACACGTCGGCGGGGACGTCGTGGTCCTTGTCCAAAGTCGCCGGCGCGGCGAACAGGCTGAGGTGATCCGAGCAGCGGACCATCATCCGGTCCATCAGCACCGCGTCCAGCCGGTCGGGCTGCGACAGCGCGTCGGCGATGCCCTGCAGCGGATCCTGGTTGAAATCGAGCCCGGCGGTGCCGAAGGCGAGGTCCAGGTCCACCAGCACCGTGCCCACGGCCAGCCGCTCGGAGATGGTATGGGCGATGTTGTGGGCCAGCGTCGAAGCGCCACAGCCGCCCTTGGCGCCGCAGAAGGCGATCTGCCGGCCGAGGAAGGGGGCGGCCGGGTCGGCGTAGAGGCTGGTAATGGCCGCGATCAGTTGCAGCGGCTTCATCGGCGGCACCAGATATTCCGAGACGCCGCGGCGCATCAGTTCGCGGTAGAGGGCGATGTCGTTGGCCGCGCCGATGACGATCACTTTGGTGCCTGGATCGCAGACCTCGGCCAGCCGTCCCAGCAGCGCCAGCAGCTGAGGCGCGGGATCGGTCGACTCGACGATCACCAGCGAGGGGGTGGGCTGGTTCTGGTAGTAGTCCACCGCCCCGGCCAGGCCGCCGGGATGAACCATGGTCTGGGCGCGCTCCATCCGCCGGTCGGCGGCCGCATGCTTGATCAGTTCGGCGAGTTCGGCGCGGGCGCAGAAGGCGTGGATGGAGATGCGCGGCACCGAGGCCTCGCCCAGCTCGCTGCCGGAGCCGGTGAAAAGGTCCATTGCGGTCTGGGCGGCGTGCGCCTCCTCGGGCGGGGCGCCTTCGTCGAGCAGCAGGTCCTCGCGGATCTCCGCATGCGGCCGCGCCGGAGGCAGGTCCGCGAACGGGTCGGCGGCGGGTCCGCCGGCGGGTGCGGCCGGTGGCGCGGCGGCGAAAGGCGCTGCCGGTGGATCGACCGGGGTCTCGCGCCAGGCCTCCTCGCGCGCCTGCTGCGCGGGCGGAGGGCCGAAATCGTCGTCCGCGTCGAACCCGGTATCGAAGGGGTTGGGCTGTGCGGAGGGGTTATTGCTCACCGTGCGCTCCTATTGGACGGCGGTCGAAACGGCGCCGCTGGCGTGCTGATCGGGCGCGGACGAGGTGACTTCGCCGTTGCGGTAATGGCCGAGAACGACGCTTCGGCGGGTCGCGTCGGAGGGATCCATGGGCCTTGGATCGACGAGATCGCCGGGGTTGGCGATCTGCGCGGCGAGGTTCGCCGTCACCGCGCACCCGAAGTTGGAATAGGAACCATTCGAGGCCGTGGCCGTCACGTTGCCCCACGAGGCCGAGCAGTCGGGGCCTTGGGCCGTGTAGCGCATGTAGCTCACCACCACCGGCGCGTCGCCGTCACGGGCCGAATAGCCCACCACCCGCAGGTGGTCCGGCGCCACCCCCTGGCCCATCAGGAACTGGCGCGCGCCCTCGGCCGTGCGGAAGACCGCCGACGAATCGCCGCCGCCGGAGGGGGCCTGGACGGTGATCAGCCCGCCTTCGGCGCTCATCCATTCCCGCGCGAACGCCGCCAGCGCCGAGGCCTGGTTGGGGGAGAGCCCTTGCGGATGCGGCGCCAGGCGCAGCTCCTGCGGCGCCCGGGTCACGGAGATCGAGTAGCGTTCCATTGGCGTCAGCGGGGCAGCCTCGCGGCCCGCGCCGGAGGCGCAGGCTGAAAGGAGGAGGGCGGCGCCGGCCGCCGCGATCAGCGCTGTCTTACTCGACCACATAGCCGATGGGTCCTTGATAGCTGCGGCCCTCCGTCGCCTGAGGCGGGCGGTGATAGGCGCGGTTGAGGCGGCCGAGGAAAATGGTCTCGGCGTCGTTGGCGACCTGCAGCCCGTCGGCGGGCGTCTGCAGGTTCTGCGGGCTGGTGGCGCTGACCAGATAGGGCGTGACGATGATCACCAGCTCGGTCTGGCCCTGCTGGTAGTCGCGCGAGCGGAAGAGGGCGCCCAGGATTGGCAGGTTCATCATGCCCGGCAGCGAATCCAGGTTCTGCCGGGTGCGGTCCTGCAAGAGGCCGGCGATCATCATCGCCCCGCCCGAGGGCAGCTCCACCGTCGTCTCGGCCCGGCGCACGGTCAGCGACGGCACGACCAGGGTCGGCGCGCCATTGGTGCCCCCGAGGCTGAAGGCGTTATCGGTGGACAGCTCGGAGACTTCGGTGGAGATCTGCAGCGAGATGCGGCCGCCCGACAGCACCACCGGAGTGAAGCCGAGGCCCACGCCGAACGGCTTGAACTGCAAGGTGACGTTGCCGTTCTGGTCCTGACCGGAGGGCACCGGGAACTCGCCGCCGGCCAGGAAATGGGCCGCCTGCCCCGAAACCGCGGTCAGGTTGGGTTCGGCCAGGGTGCGCACCAGGCCGACCCGCTCGAACGCCTGGATCGCGCCGCAGCCGCCGGCGTCGCGGCCCTGCTGGAGCACGATATTGCCGCAGAGCGGCGTCGCCGAGGCCACCGAGCCGGAGCGGACCGAGCCGGTGACGCCGCCGAGCAGCGAACCGTTGATGCCGAAGGTAGCGGCGGTGCCGAACTGCGTGGTGGTTGTGCCGGCCGAATCCAGCACGCCCTGCAGGTTGAAGCCCAGCTGTTTGATGACGTTGCGCTGTACCTCGATGATGCGGACCCGCAGCATCACCTGGTCGCGGCCGGCGATGGTCAGCATGTTCAGCACCTGCTCGGGCCGGGCGACCGTGGCCCTGGCCACCTGCACGGCGCGGTCGGCGTCCGTGGCGCTGGCCACCATGCCCGAGAGGATGACGCTGTCGTTCAGGCTCTCCACATGCACGCGGGCGCCCGGGATCAGGCGCGCGATGGTTTCGCTGAGCGCCGAAACGTCCTGGTCGACCCGGATGTTGAGCGAAAGGATGCGGCGGCCGGAGACGTCGAAGAACACCGCGTCCGTGGCGCCGGCGGCCATGCCGAGCACATAGATACGGCGCGGCGAGCGGAGCACCGCATCGGCCACGGCGGGGTTCGTCACCAGCACGTCGCGGGCGTCCACCGGCAATTCGATGATCGCCGAATGTCCTCTGGGCAGGTTCAGCGACTGCGCCGCGGATCCGGCGCTGACGTCCACCCGGATCACCGAGGTCGAGCCGCCGGCTTCTCCCATCATGGGTCCGCCGGCCGCCGCGGTCTGGGCCTGAGCGCCCTGCGCAAACGCGAAGACGGCGGCAAACGCCGCCAGAACGAAAAGGGGCGCTCTCATCGGGTCACCGTCACTTCGCTGGCTTGTCCGGCCCTGATGACGCGGACGCTGCCGCCGGCGATCGCCGACGGCCCGCCCCGGCCCGCAGGTCCGCCGAGATCGGCGTAGGACCGCAGCGCCAGCATCACATTGCCCTGGGCTTTGGCGCGGGCGATCACCTCGGTGTCGGCCGCGGGAATTTCGAGGGTCACCACAGCGCCCACCATTGCCTGGCTGTTGCCGGCCGGCTGGGTCTGCTGGTCGATCGCCAGCACCCGCACGTTGCGCAGTACCGTCTCGGCGGTGAAGCCCTGGTCCTGGTCGCGCGAGGGGTGGCTGGTCAGCACGTCCACCCGGTCGCCGGGCAGGATGAAGCCGCCGGCAGAGGCTTCCACCGTCACCGGCAGGCTCATGGCCCGCATGCCCGGGGTGAGCACGACGCTCATGAACCCGCCTTCCCCGCCGCGGACGATCTTGGCGGCGATGATCGGCTCGCCCCGCACCAGGGCGACGCGGACGATCGAACCTTCGACCGACTGCATGGCGCCGTTGCCGCTCAGAGCGTCGCTGGCCATCTGGCCGGCGCGCTCGGCGGTGCGCTCCACCTGGCCGCTCGGACGGGTCTGCGGGCCGGAGCCGTCGGTGATGAACGCCGGGTTCAGCGCCGAGGCCGGCCAATCCTGCCAGGTCATGTTGTCGGCGCTGAGCCGAGTACCGACCGGCAGGTCCATCTTGGCGGTCAGCACGCGCGCCATCGGCTGCGGCGCGGGCGCCGGGGCGGCGGCGACAGGCGCGGGCTGATGACCGCGGGTCGCCATGCCCCTGACCACCAAGGCGACAGCAATGGCGGCGACAGCGGCCACGGCCAGGATGATAATTCGAACGGCGTTCATGGGCCTTCGCGGCTCCCGCTGAGCGGGTTGGATCGGAAGGGCGGCCGTTTCTGTCGGACGACCCAGGGCTTGATTCGGACGGTCGCCGTTCTGGCGCCCTTAGAACCTTGCTCGGCCCATGGTTAACGCGGGCCTAAGTCCCGCCCCGATTCACCGTGCGAGCATCAGGGTGGAGTGGGGAAACGCCACCAGCGCGCCGACCGCGATCGCCACGCCGTAGGGCGCCGCCCCTCCAGGCGTCGCCAGCCGCCCCACCCAGGCCGGCCCGGCCGCCGCATATCGACGCAACCAGACCGAGCGCATCGCCACCAGCGTCACCGCCAGCACCCCACCGGCCAGGCCCGTGACCACCATGAAGGCGACAGCGTTCGGCCAGCCAATCCAGAGCGCCGCGGCGGCCAGCAGCTTGGCGTCGCCGCCGCCGATCCAGTTCATCGCGAACATGCCCACGCCCATCACAAGGGCGGCGGCTCCCACGGCGGCGGCCAACCCGAAGTCGGTCAAGGTGAGGTGCGAGGCGAACGCCGCCGGGAGGAAAGCCAGCGCCAGCGTGCCGGAGATCCAGTTGGGAATCGTGAAGGTGGTGATGTCGTAGAGCCCGGCCGTGATCACCAGGACCGGGAAGACGCAGAGGACGGCGGCCTGAATGAGATCGAGGGGCATGATCCCAGCATGCCGTCAACGGGGTGAACCAAACGTTTCCGGAAAAGGCGCGTGGCGGCGTCGTCCCCGTCGCCGAGCGGGCGTGAAAAAAGGCCGCGGCTTGCGACCGCGGCCCTCTTTGCTTTTCGCTGGACGTCCCGGTTAGGGGATCTTGCCTTCCACGGTGGTGAAGGCGCCGTTCAGCTTTCCGCCGAGAGTGGTGACGGCGGTCACGATGACCACCGCGATCAGGGCGACGATGAGGCCGTATTCGATCGCCGTGGCGCCGGATTCGTCCCTCATGAAACGCGCGACAAAATTCGACATGCTGCACTCCTTCTGAAGTAGGTTCGTACTCGTGGAACCCCAGAAGGTGGATCGGCAGCCTAGGCCTGCCGCAGCGCCCCCCATCCATAGGTTCGCGAGCAGTATCGCCGCATGCAGTAAATCAACCGTTCAGATTTGAGGAAAAACGCGGGTTAATGGATAACCCGGGGAAAGGAAGTAGCCGAACCGCATAAACGAAAAGGCCGCGGCGTCTGCCGCGGCCTTCCCGAGTTCCTGGGACTGGTTGGTCCTAGGTTACGGAATCTTGGTGCTGACGGTCGTGAACGCGCCGTTCAGCTTGCCGCCGAGGGTCGTGACGGCGGTCACGATGACCACCGCGATCAGGGCGACGATGAGGCCGTATTCGATCGCCGTGGCGCCGGACTCATCCTTCATGAACTTCGTGACGAACTTGGACATCTGTTTCTCCTTCGTGTGCAAGCAGGTGGTGGAGAGCCCAAGCCAGAAGACCTGCTCGCCCCCGAACACGACGCCACTTTCGCGCACCTGGCTTAATTGCCAGTAAACAAGAGAATAGTTGTCACATTTTTCTATGGTTTACTTGAGTTTACTATTAGGATCGGTTAACCACGAGACCTGAACCGGCTCGGAATTGCCGTTGAGTCCTTATAGACTCGCGCGAGTCGCGCACGGTTTGGCGTTCAGGCTTTGTTGACCATTCCGGCCCAGCCTTTCGGCTCACCTTCGGCCGTCCGGATCTGCGCCATGCGCCTCATCGTTTCCACCATCGCCGCCATCGCCGCCTTCTTCACGCTGGCCTCGGCCGCCCTGGCCGATCCCCTGGCGGTGCAGATCGACCAGTCGACACGCATCACCCTGCCGTCCACGGCCCGCGATGTGATCGTCGGCAATCCGTCGATCGCGGACGTGTCGGTGCTGGATGCCCGCAACATCCTGGTGCTGGGCCGCAGCTACGGCATCACCAGCCTGATGGTCACCGACCAGCGCGGGCGAACGATCCTCAATACCCAGGTGGTGGTCTCTGCGAACGACGTGGGCCGCGTCTCCCTGTTCCGCGGCCCCGAGATGCAGACCTATGCCTGCGCGCCCCGCTGCGAGCGCACCGCCGCCCCCGGCGCGGCAGGCGCCGCCGCCCCGGCGACGACGACGGTCAACGCCGGCGCCTCCCAACCGACGCCCTCCCCTTAAAGGTCGATTAGGGACGTTCCCCTAAACTGCAGCCTTCTGACGAGGGCTTGTTCAAACACATGCTTCGGCTTCGACGGCGGCTGAGGGCTGCGATCGGTCGCTTCACCGGCGACGAGCGCGCCACCACGATCGTGGAATTCGCCCTGCTGGCGACGCCTTTCTTCATGCTGATCTTCGGCATCTTCGAGATCGGCCTGATCTTCCTGGTCTCGACCACGCTGGAGAACGCCATCACGGCGTCCGGCCGGCAGATCCGCACGGGCGAGCTGCAGGCCGCGGGCACCAGCGCCTCGCAGTTCAAGACCAGCATCTGCAACAACATGTCGTGGCTGGGCTCGAACTGCACATCGAACCTGAATGTCGATGTGCGCACATATGCGAGCTTCGCCGGGGTGTCGCCGCCCAATCCGGTTGTCAACGGCGCGGTCAATCCCGCCGCGATGACCTTCACCCCGGGCAACTCCGGCGACATCGTCGTGGTCCGCGCCTACTACACCTGGAGCGTGATCACGCCGCTCCTGAACCCGACCCTGGTCAACCTGGCCGGCAACAAGCACCTGATCACGGCGACGATCGCCTTCCGCAACGAGCCCTACAACCCATGAGCGGCGGCATTTTCAGAAAATTCCGGGTGGACATGCGCGGCGTCGTCGCCGTGGAGTTCGCCTTCATCGCCCCGATCCTGATCCTCATGTACTTCGGCATCGCCGAGTTCACCGAGGCGATGATCGTCAAGCGGCGCGTGAGCCACGTGGCCTCCACCATCGGCGACCTGACCGCGCGGGTGACCAATGTCACCACTGCCGACACCAACGACATCTTCCAGGTGGCGCGGACCATCATCACGCCGCTGTCGACCTCGACGCTGAAGATGCGGATCACCAGCATCACCGCCAACGGTTCGAACATCGCGCACGTTGATTGGAGCGACGCCAGCAACTGGACGGCGCTGACGGCGGGCTCGACCGTGACCGTGCCGGCCGGCGTGCTCTCGGCGAACCAGAGCGTCATCCGCGCCGAGGTGCAGTACCAGTTCGATTCCGGCCTGCGCTACATGCTGCCCAACGGCCTGACCTTCAATCAGAGCTACTATATGCGGCCGAGGCTCTCGAACTCGGTGACGCACAGCTAGACGCCGGCGCGAGTCTTCCGCTGCATCGGAAGGGACTTCGAAGCCGCGGCGACGTCAGGTCGCCGCGGCTTCGGCCGACCCGATCCCGCCTTCCCGGACGAACAGCAGGCCGATGAAGCCGATGAACAGCAGGATGGAGATGGTGGCGAAGCCGCCCTGCTGGGTATGCGTCAGGTTGGTGCCGAGATTGACCAGGAACGAGCCCAGCCAGACCGTCGCCGTTCCAGACACCGCATAGGCCCCGAAGAACGCCCCGGTCTGCTCCGGCGGCGTCAGCCGCGTCAGCAGCGTGCGCGAAGAGGCGTAGTGCGCCGTGATGAAGATCGCGTTCGAGAAGCCGATCAGGATGAAAATCCATTCCGGCAGGGTGCGGAACACCGGCCCGTTCCACATCGGCGCGTGCGCGTGCGGATCGTAATGCCAGAAGAACAGGATCTTGTCCGGCCCCATGCCGATGATGGCGACGATGCCCAGCAGCGACATCAGGATCTCGAGTTGCACCGCCCGCTTGGGCCCGAGGCCCGCGTCGAAAGCCCGCGCCAGGAAACCGCCGATCACCGCCAGCACGGTCAGGATGATGCCGTAGAGCAGCATCTCCAGGGAGCCCCAGTGCATCACGCCCACGGCGTAGACGCCCGCATAGAGCAGCACCGCGGTCATGCCATCGACGTAGAACATCCTGGCGATCAGGAAGATGAAGGCGTCCCTGCGCTTCTGCACCGTCTTCAGCATGGTCCAAAGGTCGCCCGCGCCGGCCTTGAAGGCGTCGACCACCGAGACGGTCGTGCGCGGAACGTCGGGGGTGAAGAGGAAGAGCGGCAGCGCGCCTAGGGCGAAGAGGAGGCCCGACATCGGTCCGGTGATGCGGTCCTGTTCGTGAGTGGCCGGATCCAGGCCGAACAGAGGCGCGTGCGGCACCCAACTCCAGTTCACATGTCCAGGCAGTGCGAAGGCCCAGGCGGTGAAGCCGAGCGCGATCAGCGCGAAGGCGTTGGCCAGCGCCAGCGCCAGGCTGGACGCCTTGTGCGCGCCGCCAATGCCCGCGGCGCGCACCAGCAGCGAGTTGTGCAGCACCTCCGTATAGGAAAACAGCAGGCCGATGATGGTGGTCATCATCATCACGCCGGTGACCGAAAGCCCCGATCCGTCTGGCCGCGCCCACCAGAGCGCGAACATCAGCGGGATCATGGTCAGCGTGCAGACCGCCAGCCAGCCCTTGCGGCGGCCCAGCCGGTCCACCGAGGCGCCGAGGAACGGCGCGGTCGCCATCGTCGCCCAGCCGGAATACTGGCTCCATTGCGAGATGATCGCCTGGCCGCGCACGGGGTCGCCGACCATCACCTGGGCGACGTAGGGCATGAAGATGTAGATCGTGATCAGGATCACGTAGGGGTCGCGCACCCCTTCATAGATCGACCAGCTGATCGCGCCTCGCGTCAGCGGGACGTTGACGCCGCTGGGCGCCTGGGCGCCGGGCGCGAGATCGGCCTCGGGCAGGACTTCGGTCACGAACACTCTCCCCATCGCGCCTGTTGGCCGGCGCTGCGTAGCCGCACCCTAGCCGCTGTTGCGGCCCACGAAAACAAGACGGGCGGAACCTTGCGGCTCCGCCCGAACGTCCGTGCGGGAGGGGGAGGTCCCCGCCGGAGCGGTCTTACGCCGTCTCCACGCCCTTGGCGGCGCGGTCGATGGCGTCGACGATGGCGTTCAGCTGCTCGGCGCTCACCGGCCCGGAGCTCATCCGGGTGCGGATCGCCGCGCCCAGGTTCTCCATTGCCCGCGAAATGCGCGGCGCCGGACCGTCGAAGCGCTCGTGCAGGTCGTCCATGCGGCTGAAGATGGCGTCCACCGAAGCCTTGTTGGCCTCCAGGGCGGCGCGGCCCTCTTCGGTGACGGTATAGAGCTTCTTGCCCCCGTCGGCGGTGCGGGCGGTGATGTAGCCCATCTCCTCCAGCAGGCTGAGGGTCGGATAGACCACGCCGGGGCTGGGGCTGTAGGCGCCGCCGACCTTGGCTTCGATCGCCTTGATGATGTCGTAGCCGTGGCTCTCCTTTTCGGAGATCAGCTTCAGGATCACGAACCGCAGGTCGCCCTGGTCGAAGACCCGCGCCATGCGCCGTCCGCCGCGATGGCGGAACTTGCCGTAGGCGGCGAAGCCATGGGCGTGGCGTGCGAACGCGGCCCGGCCATGACGATGATGTTTGAACAATAGTCACTCCTATAGAATGTGTCCGATATATCGAACTAAACGATATATCTAACTGTCGGCCCGCGATGTCAAGCGGTCCGAGCGAAAAAAGATATATCTAATTTAGGAGCGCTTCCGCCGCCGTTAGCGCCGCCTTGCCGGCGTCCGGATAGTTCTGCGCCGCCAGCGCCTCGCTGAGCGCCGTCAGGCAGAGCCGCACATGCCAGGGCGTCGCCGAGGCCCCCATCAATCCGATCCGCCAGATCTTGCCGCGCAGAGGCCCCAGCCCCGCCCCGATCTCGAGATTGTATTTGGCCAGCATCCGCGTCCGCACCGCCGCCTCGTCGATCCCGTCCGGCACCATCACGGCGTTCAGCTGCGGCAGCCGGTCGCCTTCGGCCACCAGGAACTTCAGCCCCGCCGCCTCCAGCCCCGCCGCCAGCGCACAATGCATCCGGAAGTGCCGGGCATGGGCCGCGAAGAGCCCCTCTTCCTCCAGCATCACCAGCGCCTCGTGCAGGCCATAGAGCGCGTTGATCGGCGCGGTGTGGTGGTAGGTGCGCCCGCCCTCGCCGCCCCAGTAGCTCATGATCAGGCCCATATCGAGGAGCCAGTTGCGCGGCTTTTCCTTGCGCGCGGCCACCACTTCGCGCGCCCTCGCGCTCATGGCGAAGGGCGAAAGCCCCGGCGGGGCGGAGAGGCACTTCTGCGTGCCCGAATAGATCACGTCCGCGCCCCAGGCGTCGGCGTCCACCGGAATGCCGCCCAGCGAGGTGACGCAATCGACGATGCTGAGCGCGCCCTCGGCGGCCGCGATCCGGCAGATCGGCCCGGGATCGGTCATCGCCCCGGTGGAGGTCTCGGCATGCACGAAGGCCAGCACCTTCGCGCCCGCGCCTTTCAGCGCCGTCTCCACCGCCGCGGGATCCACCGGCTTGCCCCAGTCCTGATCGATGCGGATCACGCTCCCGCCGGCGCGGCCCGCCATGTCCGCCAGCCGCTCGCCGAAGCCGCCGTTGATCGCCACCGCCACCTTGTCCCCCGGCTCCACCAAGTTCATCACCGCCGCCTCCATCCCGGCCGTCCCCGGGGCCGGGAGCGGCAGGCAGGCATGGTCGGGCGCGTTCATCAGACGCGCGAGCGCCGCCTTCATGTCCTCCATGAACCCCTGGAACGCGGGGTCCAGGTGGCCAATGGTCGGCCGCGACAAAGCCGCCAGCACCCGCGGGGAGACATCGGAGGGGCCTGGCCCCATCAGGATCCGCCGCGGCGGGTCGAAACTCTTCAAGGCCAAACCCTTTCACACCAAGGTGATTCGAACGTCATCGGGCCCGGGCGCAAGATCGAGACTGGATTGAGGTCCAAGGTCCCACTTCACGCCCACCGCCGGCTCCGCCGCGGTGGGCGTTCTTCGTCGGCTAGTCGAGCAGCCGCGCTTCTAGCGCCTGTCTCAGGGCCGCGTCGACCCCGAGCGCCCGTTCCAGGTAGCCGTCCACCGATCCATAATGCTTGGCCATCGCCTCGAAGGCCGCCCGCAGATAGTCCGCGTGCACGCCGACGGCGATCCGTGCGGCGTCATCGGGCAGGTCGAGGCCCACCTCGCGCTTCACGAGCCCCTTGAGGAACTCGGCCCGGTGGCTGATGCGCTGTTCGTCGTTGGTCAGCAGGAAGTCGGCGATCATGTCCTCTTCGCTGACGCCCAGCAGATGATGGGTGAGCGCGCAGACCATGCCGGTGCGGTCCTTGCCGGCGGCGCAATGTACGATGATCGACCCTTCGGCCCGGCCCAGCGCCTGGAAGAAGCGGCTGAACAGATCGATATGCCGCTCCTCCAGCGGGGTCTTCTCATAGAAGCGGCAGCCGTCCTCATGCATCCATTCGGGCGTCAGCGGCGCGGTCTTCATTTTGTCGAACCAGGGGTCGCCCGGCAGGTGGCCCAGATCGTTGTCGATGACCTCGGCGTTGAAACTGTTCCAGCGGCGGGACGGCTCCTTGTCCCGCTCGTCCTTGCGGCGCAGATCGACGATATGGGTGATGCCGAGGCCGGAGATGACCTCGAGGTCCGCCTCGGTGGCGTAGTGGTGGTGGGCCGATCGGTAGAGCACCCCGCGCTTCACCCGCCGCCCGCTCGACGTGGGATAATCTCCAAAGTCGCGGAAGTTTTCGACGCCTTCCAGGCGGACATGCCGTTCCATGGCGGGCCTGTAGAGCGCGCCGGCCGGTTTGGCGAGTGGGCGCCTAGCGGAAAGGCGGCTCGTCGAAGCTGCGCAGCTTGCGCGAATGCAGGCGCGGGCCCTCCTCGCGTAGCAGGTCCATGGCCACGATGCCGATCCGCAGGTGCTGGCTGATCGCCCGCTCGTAGAAGGCGTTGGCCTGTCCCGGCAGCTTGATCTCGCCGTGCAGCGGCTTGTCGGAGACGCAGAGCAGCGTCCCGTACGGGCAGCGGAAGCGGTAGCCCTGGGCGGCGATGGTGGCGCTCTCCATGTCGATCGCCACCGCCCGGCTCTGGTTGAAGCGCAGCGCGCTGGAGGTGTAGCGCAGCTCCCAGTTCCGGTCGTGGGTGGTCACCACGGTGCCGGTCCGCAGCCGCGTCTTCAGCTCGTCCCCGGTCTCGCCGGTGACGATCTCGGCCGCCCGGTTCAGCGCCACCTGCACTTCCGCCAGCGCCGGCACCGGGATCTCCGGCGGCAGCACGTCGTCCAGCATGTGGTCGTCGCGCAGATAGGCATGGGCCAGCACATAGTCGCCGATGGTCTGCGAGTTTCGAAGGCCCCCGCAATGGCCAATCATCAGCCAGGCCTCGGGGCGCAACACGGCCAGATGGTCGGTGATGTTCTTCGCGTTGGAGGGCCCGACCCCGATATTGATCAGGCTGACCCCCCGCCGCCCGGGCGCCATCAGGTGGTAGGCCGGCATCTGGTGGCGCCGCCAGGCCGAATCGGCCACCGCAGCGCCGGGGTCCGCGGTCTCCGGCGTGATCAGCACATGGCCGGCGCAGGAGAGCGCCGTGTAGGGCCCGCCGCCTTTCAGCTGCGAGGCGCCCCAGCGCACGAACTCGTCCACATAGCGGTGGTAGTTGGTGAACAGAACATACTGCTGGATGTGCTCGGCCGGCGTGCCCGTGTAGTGGGTCAGCCGCGCCAGCGAGAAATCGGTCCTCAGCCCGTCGAACAGCGAGAGCGGCCGGCTGGTCTCCAGCGCCGGGCTCCAGAAGCCGTCGGCCACCTCGTCGCCGATCAGGGAAAGCTCCGTCGCCGGGAAATAGCGGGCGATCTCGGTGGCGGTGACGTCGGCGAGCGCGATGTCCGCCGCGCCGTCCAGCACGTAGGGGAACGGGATCTCCTGGCTGGAGCGGCCGACGTCCACCTCCACCGCGAAATCGGCCATCAGTAGGTTCAACTGCTCGACCAGGTAGTCGCGGAACAGTTCCGGCCGGGTGATGGTGGTGGTGTAGACCCCGGGCTGGGAAAGCCGGGCATAGGCGCGGGCCAGCTTCGGATCCGGTCCGCCATGGCCGGCGGTCAGGCGCAGCTGCGGATAGGTGAAGGCGCCCGACGCGCGCAGCGCCGGGTCGGGCGGCGCGCCCTTGCTCATGAAGGCTTTCAGGGCGCCCCGGAGGGCCTCAACGGATCGCGTGTATTCGGTCTCGAGCCGCGCCACGATGGCGGCTGCATCATCTTTCTTGTTCATACCGGCCTTTAGACGCATGGCCGCGCTTTCGAGGCAAGAGGCCCGAAAAGCGCCGCAGGCTCAGTCCAGTGGACGCCGTTTCGGGAAGCGGCCATGGTCGCCGCCGGACCGGGGAGAGCCCAATGAACCGCACTTTCACCTACTTCATCGTCGGCGCGATGGTGCTGGGCGTGGTGGTGGGCTTCGCCTGCCACGAGCTGCTGAGCCCGACGCAGGTCACCCAGGTGACCGGCGTCTTCCAGCTGATGACCGACCTCTTCCTGCGGCTGATCAAGATGATCATCGCGCCGTTGGTCTTCGCCACCCTGGTCTCCGGCATAGCCCATATGGAGGACGCGGCCACCGTCGGGCGGATCGGCCTCAAGTCCATCCTCTGGTTCATCGCCGCCTCGATCGTGTCGCTGACCATCGGGCTCCTGATGGTGCATGCCCTGCAGCCCGGCGTCGGCCTCTCACTCAGCGCCGCGGCGAGCGGCGCCTCCAGCGTGGACACGTCCAGTTTCACCCTGCACGACTTCGTGCTGCACCTGGTGCCCTCGTCGATCTTCGACGCCATGGCCACCAACTCGATCCTGCAGATCGTGGTCTTCTCACTGTTCGTCGGCACCGCTGTCTCCAGCCTGGAAGACCGCGCGCCGGCGGTGCTCACCCTGGTCGAGAACATCGCCCAGATCATGCTCAGGGTGACGGGCTATGTGATGCGGTTGGCCCCCATCGCCATTTTCGCCGCCCTCGCCTCCACCGTCGCGCACTTGGGCCTGACCGTGCTCGGGACCTACGCCCGCTTCGTCGGCGGTTTCTATCTTTCCATGGGCATTCTCTGGGCGGTGCTGATCGCCGTCGGCGTCGGCTTCGTCGGGCCAAGGCTGCTTCGCCTCATCAGCCTGATCCGCGCGCCGATCCTCTTGGCCTTCTCCACCGCCTCTTCGGAGGCGGCTTTGCCGCGCACCCTGGAGCAGCTGCAGACCTTCGGCATCTCCCGGCGGGTTGCCAGTTTCGTCCTGCCGCTCGGCTACTCGTTCAATCTGGACGGGTCGATGATGTACTGCACCTTCGCCACCCTCTTCATCGCCCAGGCCTACCACATCCCCCTTTCCATCGGTCAGCAGGTGCTGATGCTGCTGATCCTGATGGTGACGTCCAAGGGCATGGCCGGCGTGCCGCGCGCCTCGCTGGTGGTGATCCAGGCCAACCTGCTGCTGTTCGGGCTGCCGGAGTCGGGAATGGTGCTGATCCTCGGCGTCGACGCCCTGCTCGACATGGGCCGCTCGGCCACCAACGTCGTCGGCAATTCGGTCGCCTCGGCCGTGGTCGCCCGCTGGGAGAACCAGCTCGGCCCCGAGGTCGCGCTTGCGCCGGCTGCGCCGGCCGCCGCCGCGGAATGAGCGGCCCGCCTGCTCACGACGACGCCACCCTCGCCTTCTACAACCAGGAGGCCGAAGCCTATACGAGCCGGTTCGCTGAAGCCGCGCCCAGTCGCGGGCTCACGCCGTTCCTCGCCGCGCTGTCGCCCGGCGCCCGGATCCTCGAACTCGGCTGCGGCGGCGGACGGGACTCCGAGGCGATGATCGCCCAGGGTTTTGCCGTGACGCCCACCGATGGCTCCGCGGCCCTCGCCGCCGTCGCGGAGCGCCGGCTCGGCGTTCCGGTGCGGGTCATGCGGTTCGACGAGCTGGAGACGGAGGGCGCCTATGACGGCGTCTGGGCGAACGCCTGCCTGATCCATGTGCCCGAGGACGCCCTGCCGGCGATCCTCATCCGCATCCGCACCGCGCTCCGGCCCGGCGGTCTCTTCAGCGCCAGCTACAAGATCGGCTCAGGCGGCGCCCGCGACGATCTCGGCCGCTACAACAACCTTCCGACCCTGGGGGCGCTGGAGGCCGCTTACGACGCGGCCGGCCCCTGGACGGACCGCGCCATCGAGACCGCCGAAGGCGGCGGCTATGACCGGATTATCCGCACCTGGGCCCAGGTGAGCGTGCGGCGGCCCTGACTATTCCGCCGGGTGCAGCGGCTCGGCCCCGCGCTTGGCCAGCATCGCGTCGAAGGCGCTCCAGACCCCCTCCGCGCCGTGCCAGGAGCCGCGGGTGGCGGCCTTGGAATATTCCGTAGCCCGCGCTTCGAAGAAGTTGGCGTGCTCCACCCCGCTGATCAGGCTCTGCAGCCAGGGGAGCGGGTTTTCCCTCACCCCGTAGACTTCCGGCAGCTGCAGTTGGCGCAGGCGCCAGTCGGCGATGAAGCGGATATAGGTCTTGATGTCCTCGGGGGTCATGCCCTGCACTTCACCGGCTTCGAAGGCGAGGTCGATGAAGCGGTCCTCGAGACCCACCACGGTCTTGCAGCAGTCGACGATGTCGTCGGCCACCGTCCTGGTCACCACCTTGGTCTCGGCGTTGAAGGCGTGGAACAGCTTGATCATCGCCTCGCAGTGCAGGCTCTCATCGCGGATCGACCAGGAGACGATCTGGCCCATGCCCTTCATCTTGTTGAAGCGGGGGAAGTTCATCAGCATCGCGAACGAGGCGAAGAGCTGCAGCCCCTCGGTGAAGCCGCCGAACATGGCGAGCGTGCGGGCGATGTCGGCGTGGGTCTCCACGCCGAACTGCTGCATGTAGTCGTGTTTGGCCTTCAGCGCCTCGTATTCCATGAACGCGGAGAACTCGGTCTCCGGCATGCCGATGGTCTCCAGCAGGAGCGCGTAGGCGGCGATATGGATCGTCTCCATGTTGGAGAAGGCCGCCAGCATCATCTTCACCTCGGTGGGCCTGAAGACGCGGGCGTAGCGCTCCATGTAGTTGTCGTTCACCTCCACATCCGACTGGGTGAAGAAGCGGAAGATCTGCGTCAGCAGATTGCGTTCCTGATCGTTGAGCTTGGCCGCCCAATCCTTGCAGTCCTCCCCGAGGGGCACCTCCTCGGGCATCCAGTGCACCTGCTGCTGCTTCTTCCAGAAGTCGTACGCCCACGGATAGCGGAACGGCTTGTAGCCGTGGGAGGGCGTGAGCAGGCCGGGTAAAGCGATGCTGGACATGGGTTCGACGCAGCCCTCAACGAATCGGAACAACCACTAGACTTTGGCAACGTTACCAAACTGACCACAACATGTTGTGTACCACCGCCCGTGGACCAACCGTCGCAGCCTGGGGATAAGCCTGCCGGAAAGCCGGGGCGAATCGATGGCAGCAGACCTCATCGGTTTCTGATTCGCACCCCCCAAACGGCGGCGATAAGCGGACCGTGAAGAGGAGACTCCCCAATGGCCGAACCGTTCATCGTCCACGGCGCGCGCGGCACGGGATCGGTGCTGGTGGAGGCGATGCTCACGCTGCTGGAGCTGCCGTACAAAGTGACCCGCGGCTCGGCGAAATCCAACCCCATGCGCCAGGCGCCGGCGCTCGTCCTCCCCTCCGGCGAGTTGATGACCGAGAGCGCAGCGATCCTGATCTGGCTTTCGGAAACCTATGGCGGCGGCGCTTTCGCGCCGCTGCCCGGCGATCAACAGCGGCCCGCGTTCCTTCGCTGGATGGCGTTCATCTCGGCGCAGATCTATGCGCACTTCTGGGTGCTGGATGGCCTGGGCCGGGTCATTTCCGGCAAGGAGGCTCAGGCCGAGGTCCGCGCCAACCTGATCGACCGGCTGGTCCACAACTGGGCCGTCATGGAGGGCCAGACGCATCCCGATCCTTACGTGCTCGGCGCCAGGCTCACCCCGGTCGACCTCTATGTCGCCGTCGTCTCCCGCTGGGGTTCAGGCCGCGCCCGCCTTCACCAGGCCGCCCCGCGCCTCGGCCAGGTCGCCCGCCTGATCGACGCCGACCCAAGGCTGGCGAAGCTCTGGAAGGACCGGATGCCCGTTCCGAAAGGCTGGGTGGGCTAGAACCGGGGAACATATCCTTGAGACGTGTCCCATCTGCGCAGGCTGTGGGGCAGGCAAACAAAAAGGGGACACGTATCGAGTACGTGTCCCCTATCTATTGAGGCAGCGTGCGCGTCACCGGCATCGCGCCCGCCCTCCTTCCCCCTCCCCCTATTGGCAGGCGAGACACTCGTCGTAGTCGGTCTTGCCCTCGACGGTCATGCCCGTGGCTTCCAGGGCTTCGCCGCCGGCGAAGGCGGCGCGCTGCACGGACTTGGAACGCAGGTAGTAGAGACTCTTCATCCCCCGCTCCCAGGCCAGCCAATGCAGCATGTGCAGGTCCCATTTGTCGATGTCGCCGGGCAGGAACAGGTTCACCGACTGGCTCTGGCAGACGTCCGGCGTGCGGTCGGCGGCCAGCTCGATGATCCAGCGCTGGTCCAGCTCGAAGGCGGTCTTGTAGACGTCCTTCTCGTCCTGGGTCAGGCAGTCCAGGTGCTGCACCGAGCCCTCGTTCTCCAGGATCGAGCGCCAGGTGGCGTCGGTGTTTGCGCCTTTGGTCTCCAGCAGGCGCTCCAGATACGGGTTCTTCACTGCGAACGACCCCGAGAGGGTCTTGTGGGTGTAGATGTTGGCCGGGATCGGCTCGATGCCGGCGCTGGTGCCGCCGCAGATGATCGAGATCGAAGCCGTCGGCGCGATGGCGATCTTGTGGCTGAAGCGTTCCATGACGCCGCGCTCGGCGGCGTCCGGGCAGGCGCCGCGCTCCTCGGCCAGCACCCGGCTCGCCGCATCGCAGCCGCGGCGCAGATGCTTGAAGAGCCGCATGTTCCAGCTCTTGGCGAGCGCGCTTTCGAACGGGACGTTCTGGCCCTGCAGGAAGGAGTGGAAGCCCATCAGCCCCAGACCCACAGAGCGCTCGCGCATCGCCGCATAGGCCGCCGGCTCCATCTCGTCCGGCGCCCGGTCGATGAAGTCCTGCAGCACGTTGTCGAGGAAGCGCATCACGTCCTCGATGAAGGTCGGGTGATCGCGCCATTCCAGGAACATCTCGGCGTTCACCGAGGATAGGCAGCAGACCGCCGTGCGCTCGCGGCCGAGATGGTCCTTGCCGGAATGCAGCAGGATCTCGGAGCAGAGATTGGACTGGCGCACCTTCAGCCCCAGCTCCTGCTGGTGCTGCGGCAGGGCGCGGTTGGCGGCGTCGGAGAAGATCAGGTAGGGCTCGCCGGTCTGCAGCCGCAATTCGAGGATCTTCTGCCACAGCGAGCGGGCGTCCACCTGGCGCACCACCTCGCCGGTCTTGGGCGAGCGCAGGCCGAACATCGCCCCGTCGCGCACCGCCTCCATGAACTCGTCGGTGATGTTGATGCCGTGATGGAGATTCAGGCTCTTGCGGTTGAAGTCACCCGAGGGTTTGCGGATCTCCAGGAACTCGTCGATCTCGGGGTGGTGCACGTCCACATAGACGGCGGCCGAGCCCCGCCTGAGCGAACCCTGGCTGATCGCCAGCGTCAGCGAATCCATCACCCGGATGAAGGGGATGATGCCGCTGGTCTGGCCCGCCCCCTTCACCTTCTCGCCGATCGAGCGCACCCCGCCCCAATAGGTGCCGATCCCCCCGCCGTTGGCCGCCAGCCAGACATTCTGGTTCCAGGTGCCGACGATGCTCTCCAGCGAATCGCCCACGGCGTTCAGGAAGCAGCTGATCGGCAGGCCGCGCCCGGCCCCGCCGTTCGACAGCACCGGCGTCGAGGGCATGAACCAGAGCTTTGAGATGTAGTCGTAGATGCGCTGGGCGTGGTCGGCGTCGTCCGCATAGGCGGTCGCGACACGGGCGAACATGTCCTGATAGCTCTCGCCGGGCAGCAGATAGCGGTCTTCCAGCGTGGTGCGGCCGAAGTCGGTCAACAGGGCGTCGCGGTCGCGGTCGACCGTCACCTTGCGGACGAGCTGAAGCTGCGGGCGTTCGATCTGCCGGACCGCGGAAGCCCCCGATTCCGCTGGGTTTTCCACCCGTTTCGCCTCACCACCCGTCATCACTTATGCACCGTGCCCCATGAATGTCGCCGCAGGTGCTTGTGCCCGCAGCGCTATATGTTGTGGGCGAACGCCCCCGAACACCCACATGTATGGGTACATAGGGTTTCCAGACCGTCAACGGGGCGCCGGGGCCGCATTCCGGACTTTTTCGTTAATCAATTCCTAACGCCGTGGACGGACTTCAACGCGCTCAAGGATTTGCGGCGCCCGGTCCCTGCGTCACTCACGAGCATGTGACAATTTGGCGTCAGACACTCCGTGCACGGCGCCGCTTGCGCGGGGGTCGGCAGGCCGTTACCAGGGCCGCGTCATCGGGGAGTAGCCGACCGCGCACGCGCGGGGGATGCGTCAACACACTTGCCGAACCCGGCATGGCGTATCCGGAAGGACCCAGGGGTCCGACCTGGCGAGACCTTTGGCGTTTCCGTTCATGGCCGGGGCCGCGGGCGGGGATGGCCAATGGTCTGATTCGCGGCCCCGACCGAAGAACCTGATGGAAGCCTTCCTCGTCTCCGCCGGCCTCGTGGCCATCGCCGAGATCGGCGACAAGACCATGCTGCTGGCCATCCTGCTCGCCGCGCGCTTCCGCAAGCCCTGGCCGATCCTGGGCGGCATCCTCGCCGCGACCCTGGCCAACCACTTGCTGGCGGCCTCTCTGGGCGCGCTGGCGGGCCGTTTCCTGCAAGGACCGTGGATGCGCTGGATCCTCGGCGCCGCCTTCATCGCCTTCGCCGGCTGGGCGCTGATCCCCGACAGGCTCGAGGAGGGCGAGGGCGAGCCGCGGCCGCTCTCCTCGGTGTTCCTGACCACGCTGATGGCGTTCTTCCTGGTGGAGATGGGCGACAAGACGCAGATCGCCACCATCGCGCTGGGCGCCCGCTTCCACGATCCGGTCTGGGTCACCGCCGGCACGACTTTGGGGATGATGGCGGCCAACACGCCGGGCGTCTTCCTGGGCGGCGCGGCGGCCGACCGCCTCCCCCTGAAATGGATCCGCCTCGCGGCCGCGGCGAGCTTCGCCGCCATCGGCGCCTGGATCCTGGTGACGGGGTAGCAGGCCAGGCCCGAACCCCGGCGCTTGCGGCCTTGAACGCCGAGGACGCGCAGGAAAACCGTGGGCGCAGAGAGAGCCTAAGGACCCCTCTGCGATCAAGGACCCAAGCGCCCAGGCCGGGCCACAGGACGCGGACCCGAAGCAGAAGAGCCCGGCGTTTCCGCCGGGCTCTCTGGTCTTCAACCGTCAGATGTTCGGCTTAGCCGCCGGGCATCTGCACCGTGACGGTGGCGCGGCGGTTCAGGGGTTCCTTCACCCCATCGCCGGTCGCGACGGCCGGTTCCGACTCACCGCGCCAGTCGACGGCGAGGTTCGCGGCCGGCACGCCCAGGCCCACCAGGCCGTCGGCGACCGCTTTGGCGCGGCGCTCGGACAGACGCAGGTTGTAGGCGTTGGAGCCGGAGGTGTCGGTGTGACCGACCACCACCACCCGCGGCGCGTTGTTCTGCGTCGCGTAGGCGCCGGCTTCCTGGACCACCGTCTGGGCTTCCGGCGTGAGGATGTACTCATCGAACGGGAAGTAGACGATGAACTCGCGCGTCTGAGCCGGCGGCGGAGGCGGCGGCGGCGGAGGCGGCGGGGGAGGCGGCGGAGGCGGAGGCGGCGGCGGCGGGGGAGGCGGCGGCGGCGGCGGCGGCGGCGCGGCGAAGAGATAGCGCAGGCCGATCGTCAGGGAGTGGTCGCGGTATTCGCCGTTGAACACGCCCGGTTGCTGGGTGCCGCTGCCGACCGACGCGAACGAGATGTCCGAGCCGCCCAGGTAGCGATAGGTGATGTCGACGCTCAACTGGTCCGAAGCCCGGATCGCCAGGCCCGCGATGCCTTGGTAGGCGAAGGCGGTGTCGGAGTCGTCGATCGACAGGGTCTGCGGGTTGGCGCCGCCGTTCGTCGGAATGGAGACGAAGCGTCCGGTCACGTTGATGTTCACGTGATTGACGCCGACGCCGGCGCCGAGGAACGGATTGATCGTCGAGCCCGGCGCGAAGTCGAAGATGGCGTTGCCCATCAGCGTCCAGGAATCGACGTGGCCGTCAGGGGCCGTCGTACAGGCCGCGCCTGCGGGCGGGACCGTGCTCGAGCCGTTGACGCAGAGACCGGCGATCGGGCCGACGGACGTGGAGGCGCCGGCGGGGCCCGTCACGGCGTCGATGTCGCCGGGGCGATAGCCGCCCTCGAGCTCGACGCGCCAGTGCGGAGAAACCTTGTAGCCGACCCGGGCGAACCCGGCCCAGTCATCGCCCGGATCGAACGACCAGTTGAACGGGAACGAGGTGGGAGCGGAGGTGCTCACACCGTTGTTCGAGCCCGTGGCGTCGATGTCTTGCGGGTGGTGCCAGCCAAGGTCGACGGCCCCGTACCACCCCGTGTCTTGGGCGTGGGCGCCGGAGGCGGCGAACACCGCAGCCAGGGCCGCTCCCGCCAGGAGTTTGAATTTCATTCCAAGAGTCCTTCCTTGCCCTCTGCTTCAGGCCGCAAAGCCGTGCAGCGTTATATCAAGCCGCCTCTGGCGCAGGCGTGACGGTGAGGTCACACCCCTAGACATTTCGCCTCAGCGACGAGACAGACCAAAACCGTATACAATGTTCGTGCCCGCGATCAACTTGGCTGTGATCCGTAACGCTCTTTTTCCTCAGGAGATTTTGACCAGCCAGGCGCACCGCCTGACGCCTGGAGCGCGACTCTGCAAAGAGACTGTGACGCACGATCATCCCCGCCCCTTGTCCCGCGACCAGGTGTTGGATGCAAAAAGGCGGATGGGGCGGAAAAGTTCCCGGAAAATGTCGGAAATGCGACCCCGGCAGCGCTTTACTGAGCCCCCCGGACCGAATCCCATGACCTCGGCGCCGGCGCCGGCGTAGCCGCCGCCCGCAGATAAGCCACGTTGTTGGCGACCATGTCCGGCGGCAGGTCCTGGCGGGCGAGCCGCTCGGCCTCGTCGATTCGCCCTTCGAGGCCCAGAACCAGAGCCAGGTCCTGCCGGATCTGCGCCGTGGCGCCGGGCAGGGAAGCCGCGCGGCGCAGCAATTGCTCCGCCTGCGCCGTATCGCCGTGGCCGGCATAATAGAGCGCCAGGTTGGCGATCACCGCCGGATTGTCCGGCGCGACCGCCAGCGCCCGCTGGTGCATCGCCAGAGCCTCGTCGTCGCGGCTCGTCTGCTCATAGGCGATCGCCAGCAGCGACAGCGGCCGCCAGTCCCTGGGGGCCTGCGCCGCCGCCCGCTGCAGCGGCTCGATGCCGTAGAACGCCTGGCCCTGACCGATGCGGGCGCGGCCGGCCTCGAGCATGGCGTCCAGATTGTTCGGGTCCACCACCAGCACATGCTCCGCCGCGTTGGCGGCCTCGTCGAACCGGCCAAGATCCCGCAGCGCATGCGCCAGATGGACGCCGGCCTCGCCGTCGCGGGGATTGATATCCACCTCGTTGGCCCAGAACGCGGCTCTCGCCAGCGGATCCAGCCGCTCCACCTCCGCCCGCTGCTGCGGCGACGCCGGCTGCGGCGGCGGGCTCGCCGGGGCGGCGGCCGGTGCGGCGGGCGCCGCCGGCGTCGCCGGCTGGGCCGCGG
>JADMIO011200164.1_pt1 | contig 23258 bp, 21 predicted proteins | sample 8958161 | NCBI WGS metagenome assembly JADMIO01 (sample SAMN16585339, study PRJNA669376) | soil metagenome | isolation source: Crop rotation soil | place: USA: Cullars Rotation, Alabama | collected 2011 | reverse complement strand
CTCGTGCTGGTAGCTCGTGCTGGTAGCTCGTGCTGGTAGCTCGTGCTGGTAGCTGGTAGCACAGCGTATAGAGCGCCGGCAGCAAATCGCAGTCTGTCGTTGGCTACCAGCTACCAGCACGAGCTACCAGCTACCAGCGATCAGTTACGTCTCCTGCTTGGGTCGCAACGCTCGCACGGCTGCGTCGCGAACGTCTCGATCTTTATCCTCCGCAAACCGCTTGAGCGCGGCCAGCGCCGACGGTGTGTTCGCCTCGGCAAGCGCCTGCACGGCGGACACACGAAGCGCCGTCGGCTTGCGCTTGAACAACCGACCGTCCGGCTCCGCCACTTTCGTTAGGCGTGCGATCGCTTCGTCCGTCGCCTGACGTCCGAGCGCCGCCAGGATCACCGCCTGCACTTCCTGGTCGGTCTCGCCATCCAGCACCTTGGAGAGCACGCCGACGGCCCGCGGCGACTTGACGCCGCCCAGACCCTGCACCGCGTGCACGCGGACCTCCGGCACCGGATCCGACATCATCTTCTCGACGGCCTGGATCGACCGTGGCGTCCCGAACCGCGACAGCGCTGTCGCCACCGAGCGCCTAACGCGCTCCTCCCGGTGCGACACGACCTCCAGCAGCGCGTTCTCGGCTTCGATCGCCCGCATCTCACCGAGCAGGTCGATCGCGTTGCGTACCACGTACCACCGATTGTCGCCGAGCAGGTGAATCAACGTCGGCACTGCATCGCGACACTTGACCAACGCCGCCAGATACGCACGGCGATCCGTCAACGAATCCGCTGACGTCAGAAGATCGATCAAGGCCTCCGCACCATCGGAGCCAAGTCGCAGCAGCACCGCGTGCAACGAGTCGCGCAGGTCGGGGCGGCGTGGAAGCAGTCCCGCGATGCCACGCAGCAACGTCGGCTTCGTCAGCCGTCGCAAGCCGAGCGTATACAACCGGCGAAGCTCCGCGTCAGCCTCCTGCTTGGTCTCGCCCTGCACGAACGTGTCGTAGACGCGAGCGACCACCTCCCACCGATTCTCACGAGCGCGCGTCTCAGCAACCACGACGAGCTCGTCCAGAATGCGATTGATGTTCTGCGCGGTGACGCCCGTTCGGAGCTGCTCGACGAGCTCATTGTCCGAGAGCGACGCGAGCGACTTCGCCTTGATCGCGCCTTCCATCATGCGCGACGAGTCGTCGCGAATCGTTGGTGCGCCAAGCGGCGGCGTGTTGCGCCGAGCGGCTGCACTGCCCGGAATCTCGGCGCCGAGCGTGATCCCCGCTGCCGGCGTCACCGCGCGGTTCGCGCGGCTCGGTGTGCGCCGCACCGCCGAGTTCATCGGAGGCGTTGGAATCCGATCGGTGCGCGGCGGCGTCGGCGCCCCATACGCCTGAACCGCGCGAAACGGCGTCGGCGTCCGAATCGGCTGCGCCGTAACGCGCGGCGCCGTACTCGGCGTCATGCTCCCGGAGCGCACGAACCCGCTCCGGCCAAGGTGCACCTCGACGTGGGTCACGCCGAGCTTCATCAGCTTATCATCGAAATTGGCGCCGTCGTCGTTAGGCTTCGCGTCCGACGCCAGAATCATCGCGACGCCAAGGATCTGGTCCGCAGGTGTGGCGGCCAGAAAGTCGATCTGGTGCGCGGAATGCGCCGACATCCGCATCACGAGCTCGTGCAGCCGAACCCCGTCGGACGTTTGACCTTCATCGAGCAAGTCGACGTTGAGCCGCGATGTCGTCAGCGATGCGTCCGTCTCGGCAATCGCGTCGACCGCGGTGCCTAACACGTGCTCATGCTCAGCTCGCGCCTCTGGCTCATGGGCGAGCAGATAAACGAGCTCCGCGAATCGAGCCGGAAAAGTGGTTATGCTACTCGACATGCGCCGTCTAACCGTCCTCGAAAGAAGGGTGCTGGTAGTGAGATGACGCGCGAAATGCCCGCGCGGAAACCACCTAACTCTCACCGCGCAACGCTCTTCTCTCACTCGTGACCTACCGGTAGAATTTCCTTGCCCGTCTCCCAGGAAGTCCGAATCGTCATGCGCAGTCGTTCGCCCTTCTGGCGCGCTAACTCCTCCGTCTTGCTCGCGGGTGTGATGCTGAACACACTCGCGTGCCGTGCGAGCACACAACGGCCCGCAGCGATCGCGACCCCGGATACCACAGCCGTCATGCGTGACGTGCGCTACCTCGCAAGCGATGCGCTCGAGGGGCGCGGAACAGGGACGGCCGGCAACGACTCGGCCGCCGCGTACATTGCTCGCCGTTTCACGAGCCTCGGCCTCACACCCGTGTTTGACGCGGAGGACAACCGCATCTGCCGAACGGCTCGAACGTGCGACCCTCGGTTTGTTCAGCCATTCATCGCACGATCCGTCGCCGCAGCTCACGCGGGTCTCCCTGGTGAGCTGCCCACGCAGAACGTCGCGGGTGTCGTGCGCGGGTCCGACCCCGCACTTCGCGACGAGTATGTCGTCCTCGGTGCACACTTCGATCACCTCGGGCGATCCACGTTTGGAGCGCTCGACCCCAATACGCCGAATGCAATCCACAACGGCGCAGACGACAATGCGTCGGGTACGGCGGCCGTTATGGAGCTCGCCCGGCTGCTTCGAAAGAACCCGCCGAAGCGATCCGTGTTGTTCGTCGCATTCAGTGGCGAAGAGCTCGGACTGCTCGGCTCGATGTACTTCGTCGATCACACGCCGATGCCGCGCGAGAAAATCCGCGCGATGTTGAACTTCGATATGGTCGGGCGCATGGTGAACGACCGCGTGATCGTGTTCGGCGTTGCGACCGCGGTCGAGTTGAATGACATCGTCGCCCGTGCAAACGCCGTGGCACCGCTGGCGCTGACTGCCACCGGAGACGGGTTCGGCGCGTCGGATCACAGCGCGTTCTTCGCGAGAAATCTTCCCGTCCTGCACTTCTTCACGAACGTGCACGACGACTATCACAAGGCGACCGACGATGCTGACAAGGTGAACGCAGCTGGCATTGCGCGGGTGATTGCGCTCGCCGAGCGTGTTGCGCGCGACATCGCTGATCGACCACAGCCGCTGACGTTCGTTCGCGCAGTCCCTGCCGCCGTGACGTCGTCCAATCGCGAAAACACGAGCGCCTATCTCGGATCGATTCCCGACATGGGCGCGACCGACGTGCGCGGCGTGCGACTCACTGGCGTGCGCGCGGAAAGCCCGGCCGATAAAGCGGGCATCAAGGCGGGCGATGTCATCGTCGAGTTTGCCGGGAAACCAGTGAAGGACCTGTACGCGTACACGGACGCGCTGTATGCCCAGAAGCCCGGCGACATCGTCGACATCGTCGTGCTCCGCGGCAACGAACGGGTGACCGTGAAGGTGACGTTAGGCAGGCGCGGCGAGTGAGCACCGCACTCGCTCCCACAACTCCATGACCATGCGAATCACACTCACGCTTACCATTGCTCTCCCCGCGCTGCTCGGCGCGCAGGCACCAACGAATCCGATCAAGGGCTCCGGCACCGTCGTGCTCAAGGCCGCGCGTGTGATCGATGGCACCGGGGCGGCGCCCATTCAGAATGGCGTCGTCGTGGTCACCGACGATCGCATCGTCGGCGTCGGCGCTGCGGGCTCCGTATCGATCCCGGCGGGTGCGCGCACGGTCGATCTCGGGAATGCCACGCTGCTCCCGGGATTCATCGACGCGCACACGCACGTCATCGGCCGCACCCTCGGTGATCCTGCCGGGAACGATGCCGCAGTGCGAGATATGGACTCGTTTGGCGCGATCCTCGGCACCGTGAACGTGCGCAACACGCTGATGGCTGGCTTTACATCGATTCGCAACGTCGGCGCGCCTAACTTCGACGACATCGCGATGCGCAAGGCGATCAACGAGGGCTGGGTCGTCGGGCCGCGGATGCAGACCGCCGCGCACGCCATCGGTATCACGGGCGGTCATTGCGATGAGAACGGCTACAAGCCTGGCCTCGAGGATGGCGACTTCAAGACGGGCATTGCCGATGGTCCGGATCAGGTGCGCGCGGCCGTGCGGTATCAGGCCAAGTACGGCGCGGACGTGATCAAGACGTGTGCGACGGGTGGCGTGCTCTCGGAGGGTGATGCGGTTGGTGTGCCGCAGTATACGTACGAGGAGCTCAAGGCCATGGTCGACGAGGCGACGAAGCTCGAGCGCAAGGTCGCGGCACATGCGCATGGCACCGACGGCATCAAGATCGCGGTTCGCGCAGGCGTTGCGTCAATCGAGCACGGTTCCTTCCTCGATGACGAGGGCGCGAAAATGATGGCGCAGCGAGGAACCTTCCTCGTACCGACGCTGAGCGCCGGCGAGGCTGCGGAGAATGCTGCGAAGTCCGGCGTGCTCAAGGGCCTTCGTGCCGAGAAGGCGATTGCTGCGGCCACCGCCATGCGGCAGGCGATCAAGTACGCGGTCGCGAACAAGGTGCCGATCGCGTTAGGCACGGATGCCGGCGTCGGTCCTCATGGCGGGAACGGCCACGAGTTCACCCTCATGGTGCAGTGGGGTGGCATGACGCCCATGCAGTCGATCATGGCCGGCACGAGCAACGCTGCCAAGCTCCTCGGCTGGGACAAGAATCTCGGGACGTTGTCCAGCGGCAAATGGGCGGACGTCGTTGCCGTTCCTGGCGACCCGATCGCGGACATCAAGGTAATGGAGAAGCCGGTGTTCGTGATGAAGAATGGCGTCGTGTACAAGACGCCTAACGGCATGCCAACGACGTGACGCCCAAGTCATCCCGAGCGTAGCGAGGGATCGCTCAGTCGAGCGCCGAGTGGCTCTTCACTGCTGGACCTCCGCGCGCTACACGATCGCGCTCCCGGATGGACATCGCTTTCCGATCGCGAAGTACGCGCTGTTGCGTGACGCAGTCATCTCGAGCGGGCTCGTAGACGCAGCGCACGTCCACGAGCCCGCGCGTGCATCCGTCGAATCACTGCGGCTCGTACACACCGAGCGATATGTGACCGCGGTCATGACCGGCACGCTCACGGACGCCGAACAGCGCCGCATCGGCCTGCCCTGGTCGGAATCCCTCGTGGAACGATCGTTTCGCGCCGTCGGGGGAACCTGTGAAGCCGCGGCGGCAGCGCTCGCGCTCGGCCTAACGATGAACCTCGCCGGCGGCACCCATCACGCGTTCCCGGATCACGGCGAAGGCTTTTGCGTCTTCAACGATGTCGCCGTCGCCATCCGCATGCTCCAGCGCGATGGCCGCATCCGTCGGGCGGCGATCATCGACCTCGACGTCCATCAGGGGAACGGGACCCACGCGGTCTTCGCCGGAGACACGTCGGTGTTCACATTCAGCATGCACGGCGGCCGAAACTACCCATTTCACAAGGTGGCGGGATCGCTGGACGTCGAGCTGGCTGACGGCACGGGCGACGACGTGTACCTCGCCGCACTTGCCGACGCCCTCCCGCGCGTGCTCGCCGCCTCGTCGCCCGATCTCGTGATCTATCTCGCCGGCGCCGACTCGCACGAGGGCGACCGCCTTGGCCGCCTGTGCCTAACGTTCGACGGCCTGGCGCGCCGTGACGTGATGGTCCTGGACGCGTGCCGCGAGGTGGGAATCCCCGTGGCCATCACGATCGCGGGCGGCTATGGACGGAATATCGAGGACAGTGTGCAGGTGCACCTGAATACGGTCCGGATTGCGAGGGGATACTAGAGAGCTATCAGCTATCAGCTATCAGCAAAGCGAAACCCTCGGGATGCTTCCTTCGCCATTGGAAGCCTCCCGAGGGTTTCGCTTTGCTGATAGCTGATAGCTGTTAGCTATTTACTGATTTTGAAATCCGATATGTGTACGTCCAGATTATGACTCACCCGAATCCCGGCAATGCCATCCGTCGACGACAGCATGTTGCCCGCGCCAACCGCCTTCGCGCGATCCATGCTGTACACCTCCTTGCCGTTGATCAGGTAACTGATCTTCGTCGCTCCGACGTCCACCTCGAGCTTGTCCGTGCTTTTCCCGCTCGCGTCCGGCTTGGCGATCGCATCACTCGGCGTCCACCCCTGGATCGTATGGAGCTGTGTCGCGTCATCATCGCCCGCGCGGTGCTTGATCAGATACGAGCCGTTGCCGCCTAACGTGAAGTACAGATAGTTCTGCTGCGGCGTCGTGAGATCCTTGCCGGCGAACACGAGGCCATACGCCTCGGCATGGCCCGGTGGCTTCGACAGCGTGAACGTCGCGCTGACCTTGTAGTTGCCCTTCGCGACATCACCCGGACGCCAGTAGATCGCGCGCGACCCGGACGTCGCATGGAATCCAGAGCCCATCGCCACGAACTTCGGTGGCGTGCTACCACCCGCATGGGGATCCACACGCATCTGCCATCCAGCTGCCAGGTCACCGCCGCCCGCCACCTTCTTGTCCGCATCCTGCGCCGCGACAATCGCCGGCGCGACCATCGCACCGAAGACAAGTGTGACTACCATTTTCCGCATATGACCTCCGAGAGTAATGCCGTTCACGTTAAGGCCGGTTCGCTCTGACATTATCAGCGCCACCACTCGCACGCCAACTTTCCGCCCGCGACTTTCCACTCGACATGCCGCCAATTCCACCCCCGCGCGACTCGGGCCTCACTACCTCCACACCCGTTCCGCTCTACTGGTGCGCCTACGGTCCGCGCGGCGCGCGAAGACTGCTCGTCCTGCACGGCGGCCCAGGCGCCGACCACCAGTATTTGTTACCCCAGATGCTCGCGCTCGCCTCGGACCACGAACTCATCTTCTTCGACCAGCGAGGCGGCGGCCGCTCGCGCACCGATGACCCCGCGCCGATCACCTGGCAGACACATGTCGAAGATCTCGCCGCAGTTGTGACCGAGCTCGCAATCAGTCCGCTCGAGCTCGTCGGCTACTCGTGGGGCGGTCTCCTGGCTCTCTTGTATTCGATCGCGGCAACACGCCCAGCCCCAAGTCGCCGGTCCCCAGTCCCGAGTCCCCAGTCGCTCGTCCTGATCGACCCCGCCCCCATCACCAAAGCCTATCGCGAACAGTTCGAGGCCGAGTTCGCGCGGCGGCAGCAGGGGGCAGCCATCCAACAGCTTCGAACCGAGCTCGCGGCATCGGGCCTTCGCGAACGAGACCCCGAGGCCTATCGCCATCGCGCGTTCGAGCTCAGTGTTGCAGGGTACTTTGCCGACCCCGCCCGCGCCCGGGACCTCACCCCGTTCCGCGTCGTCGGCCGAGTCCAACAGAGCGTCTGGGGAAGTCTTGGTGATTTTGATCTCCGAACCGCGCTCGAAGAGCTTGCGATCCCCGCGGTGGTCATCCATGGACGCCAGGATCCGATTCCGCTCGAATCCTCCGAGCTCGTCGCGAACGCCCTCGGCGCTCGGCTCGTTGTCCTCGATGACTGCGGACATGTGCCCTATGTGGAGCAAGCGCAGTCTCTATTCGACGCCGTTCGTGAATTTCTGACCCGCTTGAGCCCCGCTCGGAGAAGGGACGCGCCATGACCACGCTCGAGAAGTTCGAAATGCCGCACATTGCCACCATCGAGGTCGATGGCCGGCGATACAACGTGGCACTCCGGATCGAACACGACGGCGTCGAGTTTGTGGGCCGCCTCTGGTTCGCCGACGAAGCATGGGCCGACGACGACGGCATCGTCGACCAGGGAGTGCTGCCAGGACGAAGCGCCGACATGGTCATTGGCACAGCGCAGACGCTCGGCGAGCGCGAGCTCGTGCAACGCTACCGGCGAGCACTCGCGCAACGACGCCGCTTTCACGCACTGCGAAAGCTGACGGTGGAAGTCCTCGAGAACATCCGCCACCTCAATGCGCTCGCGACGTCGATGCGCGCCGGTCTCGTGGATATGGAAGAAGCGGCCGCAGAGATCGATGTGACCGAAGACCGCTTGCACGAGCTGATCGACAGACTCAGACCCGTCGCGGGCGTCGAGCGATAGCATCGAATCAGGGCGAAAGCACGAGGATCGATCCATGCGATAGCTTAATCGCATGGATTCTCGTTCCGCCGCGCACGTCTTGACCGAGGTCGCTGCACTCCTCGAGCTACGCTCCGAGAACCGCTACAAGTCGCGCGCGTTTCGCAACGCGGCGAAGACAGTGCTCGCGCTCAACGCGGACGACCTTGCGCCCATGCTCAAGTCCGGCGAGCTCGCAAAGCTTCGCGGACTCGGCAAGTCGACGGTCGGCGTCATCGCGGACCTCGTTGAGACTGGCGGCTCCCAGTACCTCGACGAGCTTCGCGACAATCTTCCCGAGGGCATCTTCGAGCTGATGCGAGTGCCGGGGCTCGGCGCGGACAAGATTCAGCGACTGCACGAAACGTTAGGCATCGGCTCGCTCGATGACCTCGAGGCCGCGGCGCGCGACGGTCGGCTCGCCACGGTGCGCGGCTTTGGCGAAAAGACGGCGAGCAGCATGCTCGACGCGATTGCGTTCGCACGACGCACCGGCTCACTCACCCTGTTTCCTCGAGCGTACGCCGAAGCTGCGCGACTGCTGTCATCGGTGCGGAAACATCCCGATGTCACGGCCGCGGAAATTGCCGGCACCATTCGCCGCCGCAACGAGGTCGTCGGCACGATCGAGATCGTCGCGGCGACGAACGCGAACCCGGCGGAGGTCACCGCGTCGTTGACGCAGGCGCCGAGCGTCACCGGCGTGACGGTCGAAGGCGCATCAGCGCTGATTCGTTATGTGGACGGCATCGTCCTCGATCTTCGCACCGTAGCCAGTGCGGAGTTCCCGCTCGCGTTATGGCGTGCGACGGGAAACGAACTGCACGTGAAAGAAGTGTCGAGCGCGCTCGCGTCGCGTGGATACACGCTCGATGACGATGGCGTGTTCGACATGAACGGCGGTCGCGTGCCAATTGAGAGCGAGCAAGCGCTATACGCGCTGGCCGACGTGCCGTTCGTTCCGCCGGAAATGCGCGAAGGCCTCGGCGAGCTGACTGCGATCGCGACGTTGCCACGACTCGTGACCGCAGCAGACATCCGCGGCGTGCTGCATTGTCATTCGACGTACTCGGATGGGACCTCGAGCATCGCAGATCTCGCCGAGGCCGCGCGCGCGCGTGGGTGGGCGTATCTGGGCATCAGCGATCACTCGCAATCCGCATTCTACGCGGGTGGTATGAGCGTCGACGACGTCGACCGCCAGCACGACGAGATCGACGCGTTGAACGAACGCTTCACGGACTTCAGAGTTCTCAAGGGCATCGAAGCCGACATTCGCGTGAACGGCGAGCTCGATTACGACGACGCACTGCTCGATCGCTTCGACTATGTCATCGGCTCCGTACACTCGCAGTTCAAGATGTCGCAAGAAGCGATGACGGCGCGCATCTTGGCGGCCATCGAGAACCCGCGCCTGACGATTCTCGGGCATCTTACGGGGAGGCTCCTACTCTCGAGGGAGCCGTACCCACTGGACATCGACGCGATCATCGAGAGGGCCGCCGAAGCTCGCGTGGCGATCGAGCTGAATGCCGATCCGCGGCGACTCGATCTCGACTGGCGATTGCTACGACGCGCAAAGCAACGCGGCGTGACGGTCGAGATTGGGCCGGACGCGCACTCGGTGGCGAGCCTCGACAACGTGGCAATCGGCGTCGGTATCGCCCGGAAGGCATGGCTGGCGGCGGATGATATCTTGAATGCGCGTTCGGACGAAGACGTGGTAGCGTTTGCCCACGCTCGCGATGGTCGGGCCCCATCCCTGGGCGCCGCTTCCCTCGACGCGAGCAGCGATCCGGACGCCGACATTCCATTCTGATCGCACCACCGATGGCGAAAAACGGTCAAGGTCCTCGGCAGCCACTCTCGCAGCGGCGGCCGAAGGTTGCCGTGAAGACGAAACAGGTAACGGCGACTCGCGTGCGCCCGAAATCGTCCGCGCCGCTGAAGGTGAAAACCGCGAAGCGACCGGCAAAGTCCGCGCGCCGACCCGCGCCTGACGCGACTGTCGTCTATGATCGATTGCTCGCCCTGTATCCGGACGCGCATTGTGAGCTGGACTTCAAGACGCCGTTCCAGCTGCTCGTCGCCACGATTCTCAGCGCGCAATGCACCGACAAGCGCGTGAACATGGTGACGCCGGTGTTGTTCTCGCGCTATCCGACGATCGAGTCGCTGGCGCGCGCGAAGCAGGAGGACGTCGAGGAGATCATCAAGAGCACCGGGTTTTTCCGGAACAAGGCGAAGAGCATCATCGCGATGTCCGGCGCGGTGGTGGATCGACACGCTGGTCAGGTGCCGTCGACGATGGAGCAGCTCGTGGTGCTTCCGGGCGTTGGGCGGAAGACGGCGAACGTGCTGCTGGGGAATGCGTTCGACATCAACGAGGGTGTGGTGGTGGACACCCACGTCGGCCGCCTCGCGATCCGCCTCGGCCTAACGACTGAAACGGACCCCGTGAAGGTCGAACAGCAGCTGATGAAGTTGTTTCCGCGAGACCGGTGGACGATGCTCGCGCACCTCCTGATCTTTCACGGCCGCCGAGTGTGTGAGGCCAAGAACCCGCGCTGTGGCGAGTGTGCCTTGGCGGCGATCTGCCCGTCGGCGGGGCTATTCAGTCGTCCGTCGTAGTCGCAGTTGTCACGTACTCGTTGGCCATCAAGCGGGCGAGGGGCACACGTCGCGCCGGTATTGGTAGCAGCTAGCAGCGAGGAGCAGCATCGTGCAGCCGTCGGCATGTAGGTAAGGCAGCAGCAGAAGCCGCAGCAGCGCTTTTCATTCCGGCATTCGCGGTTAGTTTGTGTGCCATGAAAACAGCGACGTTTGAAACGAATCGTGGGACGATTGTCGCCGAGCTCTACGAGAAGGACGCCCCGAAAACGGTGGAGAACTTCGAGACGCTCGCGAACAAGGGCTACTACGACGGTGTGAAGTTTCACCGCGTCATTCCTGGCTTCGTCATTCAGGGCGGTGATCCGTACTCGCGCGACCTGCCTTCGGGCGATCGTCGGATCGGCACCGGTGGTCCGGGCTACCACATCAAGTGCGAGACGAAGGGCAACCCACGCACGCACGAACTCGGCGCGCTCTCAATGGCGCATGCGGGCAAGGACACGGGTGGCAGTCAGTTCTTCATAGTGCTCGATGAGAACTCGACTCGGCACCTGAACGGCGTCCACACCGTGTTCGGCAAGGTCACGAAGGGCATCGATGTCGTGAAGCAGATCCAGAAGGACGACGTGATGAACTCGGTTCGCGTCGCCTGATCCCACCGACAACCCAAGGTCCTCGACGATGTCGCTGTATCCCGGAGACAAGAAAGCCGCGTTCATCGGCATGATCGTCACGGCCGCGCTGCTGTTCGCGATGTCGTTCACGATCGTGAAACTGACGAACGCGAAGTTCGCCAAAGAAAAAGGCGAAGCAAAAGCGGAAACCAAGTAACACTGGTAACAGGTAACTGGAACGGGTAACCGGTAGTCAGAACCCTCGGGACGCTTCGCCACGCGCGAGAAGCATCCCGAGGGTTTCAATTACCTGTTACCCGTTCCAGTTACCTGTTACCAGTCCTGCTTACGACCTTCGCAGCCTAACGCCTCCCGATCCAGTCTCAATCGTTATTTCGCCCTTCCCATCACCGATCGTCCCGCTCAGATAGCTGCGCTCGGCTTTCTTGACCTGGATCGGGATGTCGGTGTCAATGCCACCGCTTCCCGTATCGATGCGAATCGCGGCGCCTAACGACTCAGGAATTCCGAGCGTCACGCCGCCCGAACCCGATTCGATCCGCACGTCATCCACGTCGGAACGCAGATCGAGCTCGACGGATCCGCTCCCGCTGTCCAGCTTGATGCGCTTCGATTGCACCTGGCCGAGCCTAACGCTGCCGGAGCCGGTGTCCATCTCCACCTCGTCAGCGACGATGTCCGAGCCGCGCACGCGACCGGAGCCCGTGTCCATCTTGAGGTACGGCCCACGCATGCCCATGACTTCGACGCTGCCCGAGCCGGTATCTAGGTCGACCTCGCCCTGCGCGTCCGTGACCTTCACCTCGCCAGAGCCCGTGTCGAGCGACAGTTTGCCGCGCGTGTGCGTCGACGTCACTGGGGCAGCGCTCACGTCGACATAGAGATCACCCTCGACGTTCTCGATCTTCGCCTCGCCGACACCGAGGAACACCGACACGCGCTTGCCCTTCGGCACGATCACGCGCACGTCTGCATACGCCTCGAGGCCATTGCCGCTCGGCACGATGTCGACGCTGCGTCCGTCGTCGTGCTCATCGCCGAACGTGCCATCGTCGTTGACGCGTAGCGTGGTGCGCGAGCGCCAACGCCCCCAGTCACCACTGCCCTGCCGATAAACGATGCGGCGGTCCGGATAGATCACACGCAACGTCTCGCGCCCGCGGACGCGTCCGGTCTCGATCGAGAGCTTGGAGGCGTCCGCACCACCGCGTGTGACCTCGACGGTCACCTCTGATCCGGTCCCACCCTCGACCCGCATGACGCCGGCGATGTTGTAGACCGCGATGTCGTCGCCGGGAACCGTGCGGCGATCGGGAGTCTGAGAGAGCACTACAGTCGGCATCGCGATGATCGCGGAAAGAACAACCGGTTTAGAGAAGCGCATCTCTGCTCGAGCCCTCGTGTCGAAATGATCGCGGTCCCTCGCCGACGTGGACGTCCCGAGGGTTTCGATACTACTCCCGCTGGTTCGACAACTCGTCCAGTCGCGCGGTTTGTAGCCGACCGAGCGCAGATGTTGCGAGCACGAACCGTCGCGAGTAAGTTACCGACCAGTCAGTTATTTCTTGCACGGCGCCCATGCCAAATCGATCCAAACGCCCCGCTACCTCCACACCGCGCGCGCCGAGACGCGCCGGCCCCCGGTGGCGTCGGCTTCCTGAAGAACGCCCACGCCAGATCCTCGACGCGGCCCTCGAGGTCTTCGGCGAGCGCGGGCTCGCCGGCGCTAGACTCGATGACATCGCCCGCCGCGCTGGCGTCTCGAAAGGCACCATCTACCTCTACTTCCCTAACAAGGAAGAGTTGTTTCGAGAGGTCGTCCGCGCTATCGTGGTAGACCGACTCCGGGAAGCCGCCGCACACGCCGGCGAAGGCGACCCCACCGACGAGCTGAAGCGCTACATGCGCGCCCACTGGGATTTCGTCCGGTCGCCCGAATTCCAGACCATCTCCAAGCTCGTGACGGGCGAGCTCCACAACTTCCCCGAGCTCGCCGAGTTCTACGGCCGAGAGGTCGTGTTGCCTGCAAACCAGCTCATGGCTGGCATGATCAAGCGCGGTATCGACCGCGGCGAGTTCCGCCCGGTCGATCCCGTTCTCGCGGCGCGATTCCTGTCATCCACCACAATCACGCATTCGACGTGGTGCGCTCGTCGCCACGTGTTCAAGCTCCTCACGGACGTCACGGACGAGCAGGTGTTCCAGGGACTGTCTGATCTCTTCTTCCACGCAATCCGCGCGACTCCTTCGGTAACGACGGAGTCCGCGTCTCCCCGATGACCGTGAACGCACGAAACACGAAAGTTCTACGTTGGCTCACCGGCGCTGTCGCCGGACCAGTCATGCTCGCCGCTGCAGCGCAGGCGCAAACGCCCGCGCCCGTCTCGCTGTCACTCGGCGACGCCGCGCAGCTCGCCGCCAAACAAGGGGCAACGGCTGTTGCCGCGCGCTACCGCGCCGAACAGGCCGACGCCCGCGTGACACAACGCAGGTCCGAGCTCCTGCCTAACGTGACAGCGTCCGCGCTGGAGAACGGACGCACGCTGAATACGGCCACGTTCGGTATCGACTTCCCGACCCCGCCCGGCCAGCCCCCGATCTTCGATCCCGAAGGGCAACTCGCGGGGCCGGTCAACGTGATCGATAGCCGCGCGCATTTCTCGCAATCGGTATTCGACGCCGGCGCGCTGGGTCGCGTTCGAAGCGCTCGTGCTGCTGCGGCCGCGAGTGACTTCGACGCCGACGCAGCGGCCGACCAGGCGGCGGCGGTTGCCGCAGCGGCATACGTCCGCGCTGCCCGCGCCGACGCCCAACTTGGCGCGCGCGTTGCCGACTCGTCCCTTGCGGAAGACCTGCTGCGAATCGCGCGCGAACAACTCACCGCTGGCGTTGGCGTCGGCCTCGACGTCACGCGGGCACAGTCGCAGCTCGCTGCGATTCGCGCACAGCTCATTGCCGCGCGCAATGACCGGGGCCGCACACGGCTGGAACTGCTGCGCGCGCTGGGGTTGTCACTCGACACGCGCCTAACGCTGACAGACTCGCTCGCCTCGCTGAGAACGAACGAAACACTACCCGATGAGAACGTCGCAATAGCGCAGGCGCTCAAGTCGCGCGCAGACATTCGCAGTCTGGACGAGCAGCTGACCGCCATCGACCGTCAGACGAGCGCCGTGAAAGCCGAGCGCTTCCCAACGCTCGCCGCCTTCGGCGACTATGGGAGCATCGGCAAGAACGGCGGCGCGTTGCTACCGACCTACAACTGGGGCGTTCAGGTCTCGCTCCCGATCTTCGACGGCTTCCGGCGCGAAGGCCGCGTGGAAGAACAAACAGCGTTACACCGCGAGGTCGATGTGAGACGGCGCGATCTTCGTGAGCAGGCCTCGGTCGAGGTGCGCACCGCGCTTCTCGACCTCGGCTCGGCGCGCGAAGCCGTCGCGGCCGCACAGGAACGCGTTCGACTTGCCGAGCAGGAAGTCTCGCAAGCCAGCGAGCGCTTCCGCGCCGGAGTTGCAGGCAATGCCGACGTCTTTACCGCGTCCATCTCCCTCAACGGCGCACGGACGCAGGTGGTGGACGCACTCGCCTCATATCAAACCGCTCGGATCGCGCTCGCGCGCGCTCAGGGCGCCGCACGTGAACTCAGATGACGTTGTCATCCCGAGCGAAGCGAGGGACCGCAGTCGTCCCGGTAGGGAGCGTTGTCGTCCTGAGGCGTCAGCCGAAGGACCGCGGTCGTCCTGATAGAGTGGTCTATCGGGATGCTGAAGATCCTTCGCCTAACGGGCCAGGATGACACGCACTCTATCTGCACAATTGCGGTCCTTCGCTTCGCTCAGGATGACATACCAATCCTGCCTAACGCATACCTCCCATGGCTACTGCAATAACTGAAGAACAGAAAACCGACAAGTCGAGCCTGCGCGTCGAACCTCCGGCTGAGACTCCCAAACCATCTCGGCGGAAGTTCATCCTTCCAATAGTCGCGATCCTCGCCATCGGCGCGATCGTTTGGGGCGTACGTAAATGGTCGTACGGCCGCTCGCACGAATCGACGGAGAATGCGCAGGTGGACGGACACCTCGTGCCAGTGCTCGCGAAAGTCGGCGGGTTCGTCACGGCGGTGCGTGTGGGTGAGAACACGCACGTGAAGGAAGGCGCGGAGCTCGTGCACATCGACGACGCCGAGTACAAGGTCAAGCTTGCGCAGGCTGATGCGGACCTCGCCGCCGCCGTGTCCGTGGCCGGGAGCCGAGGCGTGACGGGTCAGGCGGAAGCGCAGATCCAAACCGCCGCGAGCCAGCGACAGGTCGTTGACGCACAGATCGCTGCGGCAGAAGCAAATCGACAGAAAGCCGTCTCCGATCTCGCTCGTCTCAAGGACCTCGCGGACAAGCAGATCGTATCGAAACAACAGCTCGATGCCGCGCAGGCTGCGGCCGATGCGGCCATCGCGAACGAGAACGCCGTGCGTCGTCAGGCAACCGCTGCGGGCGCTGGCGTGGTGAACGCGGAGGCCGGTGCCCGGTTCGCGCAAGCACGGCTCGGTGCGGCACAGTCCGCGCGCGACAACGCTGCGCTTCAATTGTCTTACACGTCGGTAACGGCGCCGCTGTCCGGCATCGTGTCACGCAAGCAGGTTGAAGTCGGCCAGCTCGTGCAGCCAGGACAACCGCTGCTCACCGTGGTTGGTGACACCGGCGTCTGGGTGACGGCCAATTACAAGGAAACGCAGCTGGCGGAGGTGCGTGTGGGCAGTCCCGCCGAGATTGACGTCGACGCGTATCCTGGCTGCCAGGTCGAAGGAAAGGTGGAGAGCATCGGAGCGGCAACGGGTGCCAAGTTCGCACTGCTTCCACCCGACAACGCGACCGGAAACTTCACGAAGGTCGTGCAGCGCGTCCCCGTGCGAATCCTCGTGACGAAGGGGTGCGGCGACGAAAAACCGCTTCGTCCAGGCATGTCGGTCGAGGCACACGTGGTAACAAAACCGTAGCCACCATGAGTACGACCGTCACGGACCGCGGGAGCGTTGCGTCAGGCGAGAAACCGATCTTCTCGCCGCCAGCGGGCGCCGTCGCGCAGCCCGAAGACCGATACAAGCACAAATACCTGATCGCCATCGCTGTCACACTGGCGGCTGTGCTCGAGCTCATCGACACGTCCATCGTGAACGTCGCGATTCCGCACATGATGGGAAATCTGGGCGCGACGATTGATGAGATCTCGTGGGTGTCCACCGGCTACATCATCGCGAACGTCATCGTCATCCCGATGTCCGGCTGGCTGTCGGCCTACTTCGGCCGGCGGCAGTATCTGACGGGCTCGATCATGCTGTTCGTCGTTGCGTCGTTCATGTGTGGCGCGGCAACGTCGTTAGGCGGCCTGATATTGTGGCGCGTGATCCAGGGCCTCGGCGGAGGCGCGCTGCTGTCCACCGCGCAGGCAACACTGTTCGAGTCGTTCCCGCCCGAAGAAGCAGGCATCGGGCAAGCGATGTTCGGCGTCGGCGTGATGGTCGGCCCGACGATCGGCCCGACGTTAGGCGGCTGGATCACCGACAACTACAACTGGCCGTGGATCTTCTATATCAACGTCCCGCTCGGCATCCTGGCCGCCATCATGGTCATGACGTACGTGCGCGACGCGGCGCATCAGGAGCGCGCTGAGAAGATCGACATCCTCGGGATTCTCCTCCTCGCAACAACGGTCGGATCGCTCCAGTGGATGCTCGAGCGCGGCGAGCGGTACGACTGGTTCGAGTCGCGCTTCGTGACATCGCTCGCCGTGATTGCTGCGCTGTCTGCGATCGGACTCGTCTGGCGAGAGCTCACGACCGACGAACCGATCATCGACTTTCACGTCCTGAAAAGCCGACAACTCTCGACCGGTGTGTTATTCGCGGCAGCCCTTGGGCTCTCGCTCTACGGCGGCGTGTTCGTCCTGCCGATCTTCCTGCAATCGTTGCATGGCTTCACGGCGTGGCAAACCGGCAAAGTGATTCTTCCCGGCGCGCTCGCATCGGCGTTCACGATGGCGATTGTCGGCCGCAACGCGAATCGCCTCGACGCGCGCTATACGATCGTCATCGGTTCCAGTCTATTCATGGCATCGATGTGGCAGATGTCGCGCATCACGCTCGACAGTGGCACCGGAGACCTGTTCTGGCCGCTCGTGCTGCGAGGTGTGGGGCTCGGACTGATCTTCGTGCCGTTGACGAACGCATCCATGGCCGAGCTGTCGGTCAGGCAGCTCGCCCAGGGGACAGGATTGTACAACCTAACGAGGCAACTCGGTGGCTCGCTCGGTATCGCGCTCATGGCCACGTTGCTGTCGCGATTCACGGCAACGCGCCACGCGGTGCTCACCGAGCACGTGGGTGCGATCGACATCGCCACGCAGTCGCGTCTCGATATGATCGCCCGCGGGCTCATGGCGCACGGCATCAATCCGATCGTAGCAAAGCAGCAGGCGCTCATGGTGCTCGACCGACAGATCTCCGCGCAGGCGAGCGTGCTCGCATTCTCAAAGATTTATCTGCTGAACGGCATCATCCTGATGTGCTCGTTGCCGCTATTGCTGCTCTGGAAGACGGGTCGGGGTCGTGGGAGTATGGGACCGGCGCACTAGCTGGCGCAGCTATCAGCCATCAGCCATCAGCCATCAACTGGCTTCCAGCTTCCAGCTCAAGCTTCCAGCTCAAGCTTCCAGCTCAACCTTCCAGCTTCCAGCTGCGCCTTCCGCTTTCACCCAACCACCAGCACGAGCATCCAGCACCAGCTCGCTGAATGATCGATCCTGTACCGCTGATCGTTGACCTCGACGGCACCCTGATCGATGGCGACACGTTGCATCTGTCGCTCGCACAGCTCGTGCGCGAGCGACCGTGGGTGGCGCCGGCGCTTCCGTTTGTCGTGTTGTCGGGCAGGGCGCGGTTCAAGGCATACGTGAGCGATCGCGTGCGCCTCGATCCAGTGGCACTTCCCTATCGAAATGACGTGGTGGCGTTCGTCAGGCAGGAGCGGCCCGTTCGCAGACAGGTCGTCCTCGCCACCGCAGCGCATCGGCGCATCGCTGATTCCGTTGCCTCGCACCTCGGCGTCTTCGACTCCGTGATCGCGAGCGACGCTAACCACAATGCAAAGGGGGACGGGAAACTCGTCTCGATCAGAGCCCAACTTGGTAATTCGCCATTCGACTATGTGGGCGACAGCATGGCCGATGTCCCTGTCTTTCGCGCTGCCCGGCGCTCGTACCTCGTAAGTCCGACCGCGGAACTCAGAGCAACGGCGGTACGCGTCGGCTGCCGTGTGGAGGCCGTCTTTTAGCGAACCCGTCGTCCGTCGCCCGTCGTTCGTCGCCCATGCAGCATTGTCCATTAGCCTCGCCGGGCTTGGACGGCTGAGCCCCGACCATATTCTTATGAGTACTCCCATCGTACCTTCATCCCATCAGGCTCGATGACGACTTCCGCGCTTCCGTCTCGCGATGCAGCCCTGACTCTCATGCACGAGTACACCGCGAGCGACTCACTGCGAAAGCATATGTACGCCGTCGAAGCCGCGATGCGGGCGTACGCCACGCATTACGGCGAGGACGTCGAGCGATGGGGCCTCGCAGGTCTCGTCCACGACTTCGACTACGAGAAGTGGCCGAACGCGGAACACTCACCGACCGAGGAGCATCCGGCGGCTGGCGTTCGAGTGCTGCGTGAACAGGGCTATCCGGAGGATGTCCTCGAGGCGATCCTCGGCCACGCCAGCTATTCCGGTGTGCCGCGTGTCTCACGAATGGCAAAGGTGCTGTTCGCAGTCGACGAGCTCACGGGACTGATCACCGCGACGGCGCTGGTTCGTCCCTCGAAGAGCGTTCATGAAGTCGACGCGAGGTCGGTGCGCAAGAAGATGAAAGACAAGGCATTTGCCCGCGGCGTGAACCGCGATGACGTGGTGAACGGCGCGGCGGATCTCGGGGTCGACCTCGACTGGCACATTCAGTTTGTGATCGACGCCATGAAGGCTCGAGCAGAGTCGCTCGGCCTGGCGGGAACCCAGGCAGGAGGCTGATGTTGGGAGGTCAACGCTTCACCCCAGCGGCGCGTTTTAGAGGCGACCCGATCACTGGCCTCTGTGACGACTGCGCTGACGCTCATTGCACCGTCTGCCGTGCTCTCGCTGCCTGAACCATCGGCGCGTGAACGCGAGCACGGGCTCGTGGTTGCCGCTCAACGCGGTGACACCGAGTCGTTCGCGGCGCTCGTGCGACTGCATCAGCGTCGGGCATACGCTGTGGCTCGGGCCATTGTCTTGACGCATGAAGACGCGGAGGACGCAGTTCAGGAGGGCTTTCTTCACGCATTCCGCGCGCTCGATCGATTTCTACCCGATCAGGCATTTGGCGCGTGGCTGAACCGGATCGTTGCGAATGCAGCGCTCGATATCACGCGTCGAAAGAAAGTGCGCGACGCGGATGCGTTGGCCGATACGATTGCGTCTCCATTTCGTGACCCGGCGGAATCCGCCGAGTTGCGTCGCAGGCTGACTGCTGCGCTGTCGACGTTGAATGAGCGGCAGCGGGCGGTGATCGTGTTGCACGATGTCGAGGGATTCAAGCATGCAGAGATTGGCCGGCTGCTCGGCATTCCCGAGGGAACTGCGCGGTCGGATCTGCACCATGCCCGGGCGCGTTTGCGTCAGGCGTTGAGTGCCGTACGGAGCGAGCTATGAAGATCGAACGAAACACGCCTCACGAGTGGGGCGACGAAGAAGTGACGCGAGTGCTGCGCGACGTGTATGCGTCGCCGGCGCCCAATGCGTCGTACTGGGACACGCTCGAGTCGCGCATCATGGCGCGCATCAGCACGGCGGGCGAAACGCCGGAGTGGTGGAGCGTGTTTCATGGATGGGTAAGAGTTGGATTGGCGGCAGCGGTGCTTGCCGCGGTCATCACGGGAGCGACGCTGCTTCGCGAGCGGGAAGCGCAGGAGCGACTCGCGTACGAGGCCGTGATGGAATCGGCGTCGGTGATTCCCGTTGCTGGTCCTACGATCGCGCGTGGCCCGGGCCGCAGTCGAGACGCCATTTTGCGGTCGATCATTTCCTCACCCTGACGAGGATTGGCAATGCAGCGCTCCAAGAACCTCGCCATGATGTTCCTGCTCGGCGCCGTGTTGGTTGGCGGTGCGCTTGGCTTTACGGCTGATCGCGTCTGGATGCGCGATGCGGCGTGCAACGATCCCCGCGCCTCGAGGGCGCTTCTGTACGATCGACTCGCGCTGAACGCGGAGCAGCGTGCGGCGTGGGATTCGATCCTCGACGACCGCCATCGGCAGTTTGATTCGTTGTTCAAGCCAATCAAACCGCAGATGGACTCCATTCGCACGCGGAGTCGCGCCCAAATGCGCGCGTTGCTCACGACCCCTGAGCAGCGCGCGAAGTATGACGCGATCATCGCCGCGCCTCGACCTAACGAAAAGCGGGAGACGTCAAAGTGAAACGGCTAGGCCTAACGATTTGCCTGTTGGTCCCGACGGCGCTCGCTGCTCAAGCGAGCGCCGATTCGGTAGCACGACCAATTTCCCTCGCAGACGCAGTCAAGCTCGCGCAACGCAACTCGCCAACCACGGTGCAGGCGGCAGGCACGACTCGGTCAAACTCAGCGGCCGTGCGTTCGGCGTACATGTCGTTCATCCCGACACTGAGCTTCAGCACCGGCGCGAGCAAACAGAGCGGAGACCGCATCGGACCACAGGGTACGATCGTTCCGTATACGGTCACGGCGTATCAGTACTCGAGCGGCCTGAACATGAACGTCGACATCTTCGACGGCGGCAACCGCCTGTTCCGGCTCAAGAGCGCAAAGGCGAACGTCAATGCGTCAGAAGCAAACGAGACGCTCCAGCAGTACAACGTCTCGCTGAACGTGAAGCAGCAGTACTACGCGGTCCTCGCAGCTCGCGAATCTGAATCGGCTGCGAAGTCGCAGCTCGACCAGGCCGCAGAACAGCTCAAGACCGCTACGGCTCGCGTGGCAGCTGGCGCAGCGACGAAATCAGACTCGCTGCGTGCCGTCATTCTCGTCGGCAACGCGCAGCTCGCGCTCATTCAGGCGCGCAATAACCTGAACATCGCGAATGCAACGCTGACGCGGCTCGTTGCTACGCCATTCGTCGTTACGGCTACGCCGGACGACACAACGGAGTCGATCGGCCTCTCCACCGACAGCACGGAGATCGCGCGACTTGCCACCCGCGGACCGGCCGTGGTGCAATCCGAGGAGGCGTACGCGGCAGCGCGTGCGAACGTGCGTGGCGCCCTCACGCCGTACCTCCCGACCATATCCGCGAGGTTCAACCGGAGCGGCGGTGGTCAGGACAACAAGTTTGGCTGGGGCAGCGAACAGTATCCGTACTCGCAGACGCTGAGCTTCAGCCTGAACTTCCCGTTCTTCAATCAGGGCGCGCGCGAGGAGCAGATCGTCCGGTCGCGCGTCGCGGAAGATGTCGCCCAGGCGCAGCTCCGCGATACGAAGTTGGCCGCACAGCAGCAGCTCACGCAGTATCTCAGCGCGTTCCGCAGCGCCGAGCAGCGGGTGCAGATTCAGCTCGCGTCGGTTGAAGCCGCCGAGGAAGACCTGCGCGTGCAGCAGCGCCGCTATACGCTCGGCGCGTCGACGTTCCTCGACGTGCTCAACTCGCAGGTGACGTTGAACCAGGCGCGCGCGGCGCTGATTCAGGCACGCTTCGACGCCCGCGTCGCAAAAGCACAGATTGAAACCCTGACGGGCAAGGACATGTAGCCCACGTGGCTACTGTCCCCACGCCGTCACCTAACGACTACCTGTCCTCTCGACGAGGCTCACTCCGTTGAAACGCTTCACGCTTGTTTTCGTCGCCGGTGTCGCAGCCGTCACCTTGGGTGTCGTCGCCTGCAATAGCAAGAAGGCGTCGACCATTCCCATCCCGACTGCTGCGATCGAACGCCGTGACATCGTCGTCGATGCATCGGCCACCGGCGCGGTCGAGCCGATCAACGTCGTCGAGGTCAAGTCGAAAGCCTCGGGACAGATCACGCAGATGCCGGTGGAGACGGGCACGCTGGTCAAGCCGGGCGATCTCATCGTCCAGCTCGACACGCGCGATGTGAAGAACCAGTACGATCAGTCGCTCGCCGATGTAAAGGCCGCCGAGGCGAAGTTGCAGGTGTCCGAAGCGCAGAAGAAGCGTTCTGACGACCTGTTTCAGGGTCGCATCATCACGGCGCAGGAACATGAGACCGCGGCGCTGGATTACGCGAACTCTCAGGCCGCACTCGTTAGGGCGCGCACCAACCTCGACCTCGCGCAGCAGCGACTCGAAGACGCGACCGTGCGCGCGCCAATCTCAGGTACCGTGATCGAAAAGACGGTTTCCCTCGGTCAGGTGATCACGTCAGGCACCAGCTCGCTCGGTGGGGGAACAACGCTGATCAAGATGGCCGACCTGAACCAGGTTCGGGTCCGTGCGCTGGTTACCGAAGCAGACATCGGTACGATCTCGTCAGGTATGGGAGCGACGGTCACGGTCGATGCGTATCCGGATCGCCCGTTCCGCGGCTCCGTGGAGAAGATCGAGCCGCAGGCCGTCGTGCAGCAGAGCGTGACGATGTTCCCGGTGCTGATCACGATCTCCAACGTCGAAGGCCTCCTCAAACCCGGCATGAACGGCGAAGTGTCGATCCTGATCGATCGACGCGACAACGTACTGGCGGTACCTAACGATGCCATTCGCAACCTGCGCGAGGCTGCCACGGCCGCGACGGCGCTCGGGCTGAACGTCGACTCGGTGACGGCCCAGGTGCGCGCCCAGATGTCATCGATGATGGGCGGCGGCGGAGGTGGTGGTCGGCCGTCTGGCGCAAACGGTGGAACGCCTGGTGGCGCCCCGGGCGCCGCACCCACGAGTGGCTCGACGCCTAACGTTTCTCGCGGTGAAGTCATGCTCACGAGCGACCAGCAAGGACAGGATGGCCAGGGGCGCGGCGGTCGCGGCCAGATGCCCGAAGTGAGC
>JADMIO011319572.1_pt1 | contig 23260 bp, 14 predicted proteins | sample 8958161 | NCBI WGS metagenome assembly JADMIO01 (sample SAMN16585339, study PRJNA669376) | soil metagenome | isolation source: Crop rotation soil | place: USA: Cullars Rotation, Alabama | collected 2011 | reverse complement strand
GGGGCAAAACCCCGCCGGCCCTGCGAATCCCTAGAAGGGCGCCGCGGCCTCCGCGGCGTGCTTGTGCGCCTTGTTCGCCTCGTGCTCCCGGCGGACCTTGTCCGCGAGCGCGTTGAAGCGATCCGCGATCTTCTGGATTTGCAGCTTCGCCACGCGCGTGATGCCCGCGCCGACGCTCGCCGTCGCCATCCACTCGTTGTAGCTCGTCCCGTTCTTGCGGAAGTACTCATCCGCGAACTGGCGAGCGATGGCGTGCGTGTTCGCCTGCATGTACTGGAGGCGCTGATGGAGATCGATGCGCGCCGCCACCGCATCGCGGCGGAGCTGGGCGAACATCGGCTCGAGCACCGGACCGCGGGCGCAAGCGAGCGCGCGGTTGATCCACTGCTTCTCCGGGGGCAGCGCGGCGAACTTCAGCTTGTCGCCGTCCGCGGCGCAAACCGACCTGCCGTTCTCGTCGACGACCTGACCGCAGGCCGAGTGGATCTGCTTCAGGATGTCTTGCTGCATTGGCTTCTGAATGACCGCGACGCCGGACCTCACGATCTTGGCGACGATGCGCTCGACGATGCCGAGGAGCAAATCGACCGCCTTTTCCTCGATGAAGTCGAGGGCGGCGTCGAGGGCCGCCGAGATGAGCGCGGCGAGCGCGCCACCGACGAAGGGCACCGAGCCCGCCGCGGCGATGAGGCCCTTCGCGACGAGGTTGATGCCGCGACGGACCCAAGAGAACGCCTTCGAGAACACCTCGCGGACGAGAGGCGAGAGCGGCTGCATGACGCGATCAGAGGCCAGCTTGATGAGCTCCTCGATCATCTGGTCGAACAGCTTCGCGGAGTTCTTGATGATCCCGTTGAGCTTGTTCTCCGCTTCGCGCAGCTGCTGCAGCTTCTTCGTCTCTTCCTTGATGGTCTTCTCCATCGTCTTCTTGGATTCCTTGAGCTTCTCCTTCGCCTTCTTGATCGTCTCGGTGTTGCTCGCGACCTGTTCGGCGATGGCGTCCTTCTGCGCCTTGAGAGCGGTCTTCACCGTCTCCTTGGCGGTAGTCTCCGCCTCCTTCGCCGCGTCCTTCGCTTCCTTCCAGGCCTGCTGGAGGTCGGCCTTGGCCGCGGGCTGCGCGCCCGCCGCCTTGACCTCGGCGACGTAGGCCGCTTCCTTCGCGTCCCACGTGGACTTCTCGGCCTCGGCGCGGACCTTGTCGACCTCGTTCTGCTGGTCGAGCTCGAGCTTGTCGAGGGCGGCCTGCGCGTCGACCTTGGCGGTGTCGAGGTCGGCCTGGGCCTGCTCGGCGTTCGCCTTGAGCTCGTCGGTCTTCTGAGAGAGCGCGTCCTCGGCCTCCTTGATCTTGTCGCGGGAGGCCTCCCACTGCTCTTTGGCCAGGTCGACGAACTGCTGCGTCCAGCCGCTCATGAACTCGCCGTGGGGGTTGATGATGTCGTCGACCATCTTCTTGAAGTCGGCGACCGGACCGAGGGCGCTGCCGACGAGGCCGCTGACGAGGCCGCCGACCATACCCATGAGGGCGCCGCCCTCACCGCCGCCACCACCGCCGCCACCACCGCCGCCGCCGCCGCCACCGGCGCCAGCCGTCGCGTTGGTGCCCTTGTTCGGGACCTGCTTCTGCCAGTTTTCGTCGTTGTACTGGAAGCCCTGGCACTTGAGCCAGTTGATGTTGCTCCGCCAGATGAGCGGGCTCTTCGGGAAGAACATCGTGCCGTATTCGCGGTTATTGCGATCGAGGCCGTTCTGCGGGGGCTCGACCTGGAACGGCGACGACAGATCCGTCGCGTAGAGGGTCGCGAGGGCGTTGATGCCGCCGAAGAGCTGCTTGTCCTTCGTGCCGCCGTAGCACCACTCGCTCTTCGTCTGCTTGCGGAGCTTCTCGCGGAAGTCGAGCAGGAGCTGCGCGTTCTCCGCCGCGGACTCGCCGCTCGGGTCGAACTCGCTCTCGCGCGCCGCGACCGCCTGCTCGACCATGCCCTGCATGAGGAGCGGCGAGCTGCCGCACGCGTAGAAGCGCTTGCTCGGCGACTTCGCGCCCTCGATGCTCGGGAGGCTGTCGGGGATGCAGTAGACGTTGCCGCGGATGCCTTCCTTCTCGAACGTCTCTTCACGAGCGCGCTCGTGGAGCTCGAGGCGCGAGAGCGGGTTCGCCGTCTTCGCCTTCTTGAGCACCTCGGTCGCGTAGTCGAGCGCGTACTTCTGGAGGATCTTCCGCGCGCCGTCGAGGACCTGGAAAAGCATCGAGACGCGGACACCGAGGATGATGCGGTCCTTCGCGATGTGCTCGAAGCCGCCCTCGTTCGTCTCCTTGAGCCATTCGAAGAGCCACTTGCCGTCGGGGGCGCGATCGCCCTTGCGGAAGTCGCTGATGAGCTCGTTGATGTCCTTCGCCTTGGCCGTCTTCGCCTGCTCGACCTTGTCGGGCTTCACGTCGGCGTCGACCTTCATGATGTCCTTCGACGTGATGTTGAGCTTCAGGAACTCCTGCACGACCTTCACGGCCGTCGCGCGCGTGAGGCCGATGCGCATCGACGTGCGGTGACCGAGGGTGTGGCCGAAGTCCTTGACCCAGTCCTGCAGCATCTTCATATCGGTGCTGCGGACGAGCACGAGCGCCGCGTTCAGGTGATCGGTGTGGCGGACCTCGTCCTTCTGGATATCGCCGAGGACCGGCACGATCGCCGCTTCGACCATCTTGTTGAAGTCGAAGCGCTCGAGCATTTCACGCGACTCGGCCGACTCGCCCCAACGGAAGCGGCGCTCGAAGCAGTTGAGCGTGCCCGTCTCGCCCTTCGGCGACAGGAAGCTCTGGAACGGCTTGCCGCCGAGGCAGATCGCCTTCGCGTTGGTGAGCATCTTGCGGCCGTTCAAGCCGATGTCGAGGCCGCACATCCAGTAGGGGCGCCCGTCGAACATCTCGGGTGACTTGAAGACGCCGCACAGATAGCCGCGCTCGAACGCACCGCGGGTACACACGCCGCTCATGCAGTTCGTGGGGATCTCGTTGCGACGCAGCTGATAGTAGTTCTCGATCTGCTTGCGATCGTAGCCGCACTGAATCGTCTTCGTGTTGCCCGAGAAGCGACAGAACTCCTTCACGCCGTACGTACCTTCGTCGGCGGCGTTGTCGGAGTAGCTGTAGACGTCGCTGAAGCCTTGTAGCTTCTCCGCGTCTTTCAGATCGAGCAGCGTGAAGATCTTCTTGAGGCGCGTACGGCGGTATTCACGCAGCACGTCGTAGACGTCGAAGACGTTCGAGCGATGGATGCTGTCGAGCTTCTTTTGCTCATCGCGCTCCTTGCCGTCGAGCATGACCTGCTCGCACGTGGGGCGATTGAACTGCCAGCAGTGCATGCGGGCCTTGAACGGATCCGCGATGAAGCCGGTGGGCGCGCGCTCGCCGACGTACGGAGAGAGCGCGCAGAGCTGCACGCCTTCTTCGAACGGACCGGCCTCGATGAGCCCGCGGTCGACGCCGCAGGTGAACTTCTCGGCCCACTTGTCGTTGTAGAGGAAGTGCGTGAGGCCCGCGCGATCGGCGCGGCAGAAGTACTCTTTGTGGCCGAAGTAGTAGAAGACCTCTTCGCGCGTAAGCGGCATGAAGGGCAGCGGCGGAACTTCCGGCTCACCCGTCTTCGACACGCGGATCTGAGGACAAAGGGTCTTGTCCTTGGGACCCTTCGCGCTCATACACCACTTGTTGTACTCGATATTGATGTCTTTGTACTTCTCGCCCCAAACCTGCTGACGCATCTCCTGGCACATCGCCGCGATGTTCTTGTTCACGTCGGCGAAGCTCTTCTCGGCGCGCATGGCGAGCACGCGGAAGATGCGCTTGCGGCAGGTGAAGCCGTTCTTGCCGCCGCCGCCCGCGGGGACGATGACGTGCTTCGAGAAGAAGTGCGGGTTACCCACGCACGCGTAGGGGGGAATGACCGGCTCTTCGGGCGGATCGTTCGGCTCGCCGTCTTCCTTCCAGGGCTTCCAGCCGCCCATGGTCTCGAGCCACGTGCCGGAGCAGTAGACCTTGTCCGCGGCCCACTTCCCGGCGGTCTGCTTCGGCGTACAGAACACGGGGAGCTTGTCGAAGCCCTTCGCCGTGCCGTAGAGCGCCTTCGCGACCGAAGGGTAGTCCTTGTAGCACATGTTCTTGACGCAGAAGCTGATCGGCTGGGCGCCGAGGTTCTCGCCCGGCACCGTGAACGCGTCACGCGCCTTGAGGAGGGCCTGGCGGCTCGAGCTCAGCTTCTCGTCCTGACGAGCCGGCTCCTTCTTCTGATCCGCGTCGCCCGAGAGCTCGACGAGCACGGGCGCCTTGCGAAGGCCGATGAGCGGCGTCGGGCCGCTCGGCTTCGCGACCACCGGCGGCTCCTGGCAATCATAGGTGGGCGGCCACGTGTCGCCCTTGCGCGAGCGCTTGCCGGAGCACGGCGCGGCGTAGCGGGAGCGAAGGTCCTCGAGGGCGGAGACGACCTCGGGCCCCGTGTTCACGTTCTTCTTGTTCTTCACGACGACGCGCTTTTGCGCCTTCGCGAGGAGCGCCGGCGCGTCCTTCGCCGACTCCATCTCGAGGACGAAGATCATCGCGGCGAGCGCGCCGACGGTGAGCTTCTTCACGTCGTACTTGAGCAGCCCCTGGACCTGGGCCAGCGTGTACGTCGTCTTCGCCTTCGGCTTCGCGGTCGGCTTCGTCTTGAAGCCCTTCACCGCGGAGTCGAGCGAAGAACCCTTCGCCTTACCGGCCGGGACCTTCTTCGCGGGCGCTTTTTTGGCGGGCGCCTTCGTGGCGCACTCACCCGCGGGTGCGCTCCTGCGAGAGCTGCCCGCGTCCGCGCCCAGGTGGGCGGCGGAAGCCGCGAGACAGACGGCCATCGAGATGGCGATGCGTTGCATCCTCATGCGCTGCTCCTCGAGTCAAGCGACGCGATGGCTACAAGAGGATCCGCGGCGGGTCGCGTGAATGCCACTACATGAGTGGCGGCTCACGCGCACGGTTCCCCCAGAGTCGCGTCCGAAGACGACGGGTCACTTCGGTCCGTAAATCTCGGATCCGACGTGCACCAGTTTCAGTTCAGGCTGTCGCCAGAGTCTCGAAACCGCTGCGAGAAGTCAAATACGAAATCACGGTCTTGCGTTTCTGTAAGCGTTCGACGTAGGTGACCCCTCACCTGTTCACACAAAAAAGATCTGAAGCCCGCCGTTCTCACCCCAGCGCCCCGGGCGACGCACGCCGGACGCTGCGTTTACAGCGAACACGCCGAGATTACATTTTCTTAATGAAGCGCGTTCTACCGCTGCTGGAAGAGGCAATGCGCTCCCAGACCGACCTCATCGCGCGAGAAACCTGAATAGGATTGCGACGGCTCTCGTCCTATCGTAGAGTCACACAACTGACGACAATGGAGGACTGCCCATGAGGACCCCTGGGTTCCTCGCCTCTGCCCTGGCGCTCGCCATGGCGAGCGCGATCGGTACCACGGCGCTCGCAGCGCCGCCCGCGAAGAAGCCCGCCCCCGTCTCTAAGGAGCAGCTCGCGAAGGCTCTCCCGAAGAATCTGTGGGCCGATCTCAACATCAAGGTCGCCGGCAAATGGGCCGCCACCAAGGTGATGGCGAAGGGCTACCTCTCCAACCTCCAGGAGAAGGCCGCCGAGAAGCACCCGAACTTCGGCAAGCTCGCCCTCGATTCGCTCGAGGTCCTGAACAAGGGCTTCGAGACGGTCGGCGCCTGCTGGGCCAACCTCCGCATCGCCTACGCGCGCCTCCTCATGGGCGCCGCGAAGGGCGCGGGTCAGCCGCTCGCCGCCCCGATGAAGCCCGTCTTCGCCGCCTTCGACAAGGCGTCCACCACCAAGGACGCCAAGCTCGACGCGGTGAACAAGGCCATCAACGCCGCGAAGAAGTCGTTCAAGCCGGGCAAGGCCTATCGCAAGGCGCTCTTCGGCGCCGGCGTGTGGCTGCGCAAGCGCTGCAACCTGAACAAGCTGAGCGGCGGCGACGTGAAGGTCGCTCCGGCGAAGCCCGCGCTGAAGAAGAAGTAGGAACGGGCGCTCGCCGACGCGCGCGAGGACGAAGGGCGCCCACCAAAGCGGCGCCCTTTTTTCCGTGCGAGGGTCGGCGAGCAAACCACGATCTACGAGCAGCCTCGGCTACTCGTAGATCGCGGCTCGCTCGCCGGTTCGATGCATGTTAGCTTGAACGTACTCGTTGGATTTCGGTTGGGTCGTCGTCGGTGCCGTTCGGCGTGTCCGAATGTGTGCCGATGTGAATAAGTTTAGTCGTAAATTCGTCGCTAAGTGGTCCCAGTACACTCCGCGGGGAGGTTCCCAGATGAAGCGTTCGGTCACGCTGACCCTTTGCGCCACGGTCCTCCTGGGCTCTGTCGCTCATGCGGCTGATGCCCCGGCGAAGGCCGCTCCGGCCGCCGCGAAGCAAACCGTCGATCCTTCGACGATCAAGGGATTCACCGCCGGTCCGTTCACGCGCTATGAAAAGCTGCTGACGCCGGCGACGATCGTCCCCATCAAGCAGTACTACGACTCGCTGAAGGGCGCCGAGAAGCGTGGCTTCCTCGTGCTCGCGCGCGGGATCTTGCGCGTCGCGAACCGCTTCCAGTGGGTGCTCAACAAGGCGGGCAAGAGCGGCCTCGACATCGAGACCCTCTTCGTGCGCGTGGCGCGCAACGTCGTCGCGGCCCTCGCCGAGCGCAAGTACAAGTCGGGCGACGGCGCGACGCGCTGGGTCTTCGCCCGCCTCCGCAACCTCTCCGAACGCCTCCGCGCCGTGCTCAACGAATCCGGCGCCGGCGGCACCGGCTTCGTCAAGCTCATCGAAGGCTCCTTTACGAAGCTGAAGGCGCGCGTCCGCGACATCTCCAAGGGCACCAAGAAGTGGGTCCCTGGCAAGGCGTCGGCGGCGATGAAGGGCTTCCGCACGCAGCTCACGGCGGCGTACAAGAAGGTCGTCGCGAAGCTGAAGCCGGGCCTCAAGGCCGCGAAGGAGTCCTTCGCGAACTACCTCGATGGCTACGTCGAGCTCATCAGCAAGCCGAAGACGGTTCTCTTCGGTCGCTTCGCGCCGGAGTACACGGCCGTCGAGAAGGACGTCCGCGCCTGGTTCGAGAAGCTCAAGAAGGGCGCCGAGCAGAGCGCGCACCGCGTCCTCGTGAAGGGCCTCGGCTCGATCATCGTCGACGGCAAGGTCGCCATCGCTCAGAACGCCAGCAAGGGCGCCGGGATCGCCTACCAGGGCATCGCGGGCATGCTCGCGCAGATCGTCGGCGCTGGCGCGAAGAAGGGCCTCACCCTCGCGAAGGGCCTCGACAAGTTCATCACCGACTCGATCGCGAAGTTCCCCGCCGCCTTCGACAAGGCGCTCGCGGCCAAGAAGGCCGGCTCGCCCGAGTTCGCGAAGTTCATCAAGGGCGCCTTCACGGCGGCCGTGAAGGCGGTCATCGCGAAGTCGAAGGAAGTGCTCTCCGGCAAGCAGAAGGCGGGTCCCGGCAAGGTCACCTTCTGGTTCAAGAAGGCGATCGCGGACATCGGCAAGGCGTTCCCCAAGAAGGTGAACGACGCCGCGTTCGCCGCGATGATCAAGGACAAGGCGCCCCCGAAGGACCTCACGGACTTCGTCGCGTCGCTGGCGAAGTAAGCGCTCCCTTCAAAGCGCGGTTCGCGAGAAGTGCCGTCCTTCGTGGGCGGCACTTCCATTTTTGGGCCGCGGAGAGTAGCCAGATAAGAGCAGCATGAGCGCTACCGCGAAGGTCCTGGTCGTCTTCCCGCCGATCTCGGTGGCGCGGGATTACATCGACTATCCGTACGTCTCCGACCTCGGGGCCGTGCAGGTCGCGGCCGTGCTCGCGGAGTGCGCCGAGACCACGCTCATCGATTCGTTCGCGCTCGCGGGCGCGGGGCTGCGCTGGCGCGAGGACGGCCGCGCGCACCTCGGCGCCTCGCTCGACACTGTAGAGCGCGCGCTCGCGCGCGCGGGGGAAGAGCGCGCGCCCGACGCCGTGATCTTCGCGTACACGCCGTTCCATCGCCCGCCCGTGCGCGACGACTTGCTCGCGTCGCTGCTCGGGTCGGCGCGCGCGCGCTGGCCCGCCGCGGCGCTCTGGATCGCCGACTGCTACCAGAGCGGCCAGCACTACGTCGACGCGCCGCCGGAGCTCGTGCTCGCCGCCTACCCCGAGGCCGAGCTCTACGTGAAGTACGAGTGCGAAGTGACGCTCACTGAGCTCGTGCTCGGCCTCGCGCGCGGCGAGCGGCCGCGCGGCGTCGTGAACGGGGTCGCGCCGCCGAAGCTCGACGCCCTCCCCTTCCCCGCCTGGGAGAAGGTGGATCTCGCGGCGTACGAGCGCTTTCACGCGTCGGTGGTCGCGCAGCTCGGGCGCGGGCCTTGGCACTTCCCGATCGACGGGCGCACGCTCCCGATGGTCACCTCGCGCGGCTGTCCGTTCACGTGCGTGCACTGCTCGTCGAACCCGGGGCGCGCCGACGGCGAGCCCAAGACGCAGCGCCGCTATTCGCCCGAGCGCCTCGCGGCGTACCTGCGCGAGCTCGTCGAGAAGCACGGCGCCACGCGCATCGAGGTGCTCGACGAGCTCATCAACGTCAACGAGCGCCACTTCGATTCGTTCCTCGACGAAGTGTCGCGCCTGCGCGTGAAGTTCGACGTCCCCAACGGGATGCGCGCCGATTATCTCGAGCCGCGCCACTTCGACGCCATGCGCGGGCTCATCGCCACCGCGAGCGTGAGCGCTGAGAGCGGCGTGCAGCGCGTCGTCACCGAGGTCGTGAAGAAGCGCCTCGATCTCGCGGCGATCGTGCGCGCGGCGCGCGGCGCGCACGAAGCGGGCGTGCGGCTCATCATCCACTACATCATCGGGCTGCCGGGCGAGACCGCCGAAGAGGTGAACGGCACCCTCGCTTTCGCGCTCGACCTCCTCGAGCGCTACGGCGCCGAGCCCGCGGTGCAGTTCGCGACGCCGCTCCCCGGCACCGAGCTCGCGCGCGGGCGCGCGCTCCCCGTCGTCAGCGACTGGGGGCCGTATTTCCAGAACGCGCCCAGCCAGCCCGACGCGCTCGTCGACCCGCGCACGCTGCGCGCGTTCATGGACACGCTGCACGAGCGCCTCGACGCGGAGCGCGAGCCCACCTTCGTCCTCGACGTCACCCACGTGTGCAACAACGGTTGCTCTTTCTGCGCGGTGAGCCCGCCCCTCGGCGCCGAGGAGCATCCGCGCGACTGGCGCGCGGCGCTCGCGCGCGGGCGCGAGATGCGCGCGCGCCGGCTCGTCCTCGACGGCGGCGAGCCCACGCTCCACCCCGAGCTCTTCGCGCTGCTCGGCGAGGCGCGCGCGCTCGGCTACGCGCACATCCGCCTCGAGACCAACGGGCGGCTCCTCGCCTACGACGCCTTCGCGAAGCGCCTCTTGCGCGCGGGGATCGCCGAGCTGGTGGTGAGCCTCCATGGCGACGACGCCGCGATGCACGCGCGCCACGTCGGCGTCGACGACGCGTTCGCGCAGACGAGCGCGGGGCTCGCGAACGCGCTCCGCCACGCGCCCCGCGACGTGCGCGTCGTGCAGGCGGTCGTGGTCACCCGCGAGAACGCCGCGCGCCTCGACGCGATCGCGGCGCGCGCGGCGGCGCTCGGGGTCACGGCGCTGGAGCTGCGCGCGCTCGCGCCCTTCGGCGAAGCGACCTCGCGCTGGCGCCTCTCCCCCGAAGCCTTCGCCGACGCGGTGCGCCCCGTGCTCGTGAAGTACGAGCGCTCGTTCGCGGCGCGCGTCGTCGGGTTGCCGCGCTGCTATCTCCCCGGGCTAGAGCGCTTCGTCGCGCCCGATCTCGATCTCGCCTCGACGCGCCGCCACGACCAGGGCGGAAAGCTCGATCTCACCACGTATCGGCGCGCGCACCGCGAGCGCCGCGCCGCGTGCGGCCCCTGCGCCCACGCGTCGTTCTGCGGCGGTTTCTGGCTCGAGACCGCGGCGCCGCTCCCGTGGGCCGCACGCGAGACGAAGCTGCCCGTCGTCGCGTAAGCGAAGGACGATCTACGAGCAGCACCAAAACAAACGCGCCGTCCCGCGTTGGCGGAGACGGCGCGTTCGCGTTGCGCGCGCTTTGAGTCGCGCGGCTACTTCTTGCCGGCGACCGGCTTGCCCGCCGCGCCCGGCTTGCCCCAGAGGCTCGGCTTCTTGAGCCAGAGGAAGGACATGCGGATGTTCTTGATGAACGCCGTCGCCTTCTTGGCCTTGAGCGCGAGGCGCGCGTTCTTGAGCGCGAGGAAGACCGGCTTGAGCGCCTTCTTGCCGCCCGCCTTCGCCGCCGCGCACGCGCCCTTGATGGCCGCGAGGGGCTTCGAGAGATCGGGAGCGAGCTTCACCGCCGACCCGCGCGAGACGCCCTTCGCGAGCGACGTGAGCGCCATGCGGAGGTTCGGCCAGAAGCCGCCGCACTGACCGAAGGCCGCGTTGAGGCCCTTCTGCGCGTCTTTCAGGATGGTGCAGGCGCTCTCGTGCTTCTTGCAGGCGCGGTCGATGACGCGGGTGAGATAGCCCTTGCGAAGCGCGTACTTGCGCGCCCAGGGACCGGCGAATTCGGGGTTGAGCTCGCGCGGGGCGCCCCAGAAGGTGGGCGGCTCCATCTTCTTCTTCGCGGGCGGCTGCGCCTTCGCGGGGGCCCCCTTCGCCGGAGCGGCCGCGGGCTTCGCGGCGACGGCGGCGGGCTTCGCGGCGGCCTTGGGATCGGCGGCGTTCGCGGACGCGGCGACGGACGCCGCCCCGCAAACGATGAACGCGGACAGAAGGATCTTCTTCATGATGAGGTCACCCCACCCTGTGGTTTGTAGACTGCTTCGTACTGAGTACCAATGATGTTCGACGAAGACCAGGCCCGCCGTATTCACAGCGGAAAATCACGTCGGATCGCGAGGCCCGGAGTCGCCGTGAAAAGGCGATCATCTTGGGAAAGTATGCTTGACCACCGCGTTGAAACTGACATACCCTCGTGACAAGGCTTACCCCCGCGCACACTTCACTTTCGGGCGCTACGTGCGTCTTGGAGGCAGGATGGAACGGCACGACATGGACCGTCGTCGATTCTTCGGCATGCTCGGCAAGGCGGCGGGCGCAGCGACCGCGGGCGCGGTGGTATTCGGGAACGGACGTGCCTTCAGCGCCGTGCTCCTCCCGCAGCAGCGCTCGGTGCGCGGTGTTGGTGGTTACTCGAACCCCACCGTGAAGATCAATTCGTCGAAGCCCGCGGTGAACGCGGCTCCCGCGTCGCGCGCGATGGCGGGCGCCGTCGTCGCGACCGCTCCGGCCGCGGACGTCGTCGCGTACTTCGGCGATCTCAAGGCCGGCTCGATGATCGCCGACTGGCAGGTCGTGTCGGTTCACGCGACGCACCTCGGCGCGGTCCCCGTCGTCCTCGCGACGAAGAGCGGCGAGCGCTTCCAGGTCGACGTGCTGAAGCGCGATCCGCGCGGTCCGAGCGGCGTCGCCGAGACCGGCAGCGTCGCTTTGTTCCTCACCAACGGCGGCAAGGGCTCGAAGCGCACCGATAGCGAGATGGGCCTCGGCGCCCTCGCGCTCGCGACCGCGCTCAAGGCTCGCGAGAAGAGCGGCGCGCAGGCGCCGAAGCTCCTCTCGTTCAAGGATCGCGGCAAGCGTCACCCGAACGGCGAGTACAAGCTGCGCGTCGGCTGAAGCGCGCGCGCACGAACGAGTTCTTCGTGAGCTCCGCCGGCGGCCCTTGCGGCCGCTACCCAGCCAACGGCGCCGAGGTTTTGGGCGAAACACGTGGCAGGTAAGCCGGCGGAGCTTCGCATTTCTGGGCGCTGCGGCCTCTCCTGCGCGCCGTGCGACTGCAACTACTCCCCTTCCAGCGAAGAGCAGTGCAAGCGCGCCCTCGACGCGGGCGGCACGCGCCTCACCTTGCGCGGCGGAACCGGCGACTGGGTGTCGCTGCGCTCGCTGCTCGATCGCGCGTCGGGCTTCTCGGAGATCGCGGTTCGCTTGCCCGCGTGCGGCCTCTCGGGGAACGGCGCCGACACCGCGCGCGCGCTCGCGCAGGCGCGCGTCACCACCGCGATCGTCCCGCTCTTCTCGCACATCGCGGAGGCGCACGATCTCGTCGCCGGCGAGAAGGGCGCGATGGTGCGCGCGCTGGTGGGAGCGCGCGCGCTCGCGAGCGCGGGGATCGCGGTCGAGCTCGAGGTGCCGCTGCTCTCGCCGCGCTTTCAATCTCCCGAAGCCGTGGTCGAGCTCGCGCACCGCGCCATCGCGTCGCTGCGCGCGGTGCGCTTCTTCGTGCCGCGGCACGCGCTCCCGGCGTCGCTCGCGCCCGCGGAGTGGCCCATCGCGGGCGCCGCGCTCGCGGCGGGGCTGCGCAAGGCGCGCGCTCTCGGCGTCGACGCGAAGCTGCGCCCCAGCGACGGCATCCCGCTCTGCGCGCTCAAGGGCCACGACGACGTCCAGGACGCCTACCGCTTCGACAAACGACGCGCGGTGACGCGCCTGCAGGGCTGCGAGCTGCACCCGCCCTGCGACGATTGCGCGGTGAAGAGCGCGTGCGCGGGCGTCGCGCTCGGCTACGGCGCGGTGCACGGTAGCAAGGGGCTCTCGCCCTTCGGCGCGCCAATCGACCGCCTCTACGAGCAGCGCACGACGCCGCTGCGGCGCTGGACCGAAGAGCAGAAGCGCGCCGCTTCGGCCGCGCCCGTGCTCGTCCTGCGCCCCACCGTCAACTGCAACCAGGACTGCACCTTCTGCAGCGCCAACGAGACGTCGAAGAACGTGTGGGACGACAGCGGCGCGATGCTGCGCGCCATCGCGCGCGCGGGGCGCCGCGGCGTCGAGCACCTGTCGATCTCCGGCGGCGAGCCCACGCTCTCGCGGCAGCTCCCCGCCTTCGTGCGCGCCGCGAAGCGCGTCGGCATCCCGAAGATCGAGCTCATCACCAACGCCGTGCTCCTCGACAACCCGAAGCGCGTCGCCGAGCTCGCCGAGGCGGGGCTCACCAACGCGTTCGTCTCGCTGCACGCGCACGACGAAGCGATCTCGCGCTCCCTCACGCAAAAGGCGGGCGATCACGCGCGTACGCTCCGCGGCGTGGAGCTCTTGCTCGACGCCGGCGTGCGCACCGCGCTCAACCACGTCATCAGCGCGCGCAATTTTCAGTACCTCGTGCACTTCGTCGAGACCGTGCACAAGCGCTTCGGCGGGCGCGCGAAGATCTCCTTCGCGTTCGTCACGCCGCAGTTCAAGGCGCTCGAGAACATCGATCTCGTCCCGCGCCTCTCCGAGGTGATGCCTTACCTGCGCCGCGCGATGCGCCGCGCGCTCGAGCTCGGGCAGCCGTTCGTCGTCGGCGCGCGGCAGGGCGTCCCGCCCTGTTTCCTGCGGGAATTCCAGGCCTGGTCCGACGTCATCGACTGCGCCAACGAGGCCATCTCCGAGGACGCACCGCAGAAGGAGCGCGGTCCGGCCTGCGCCGACTGCCGCTATCAGGAGATGTGCCCTGGCCTCTGGAAGCCGTACGTCGCGCGCTTCGGCACCGACGAGCTCGTCGCGCTCCGCGGCCCCCGCGTCAACGAGGACGACGCGCGCGCCCTCCACGTCGCGCACGCCGTCGAGTGGGCGTTCATCCGCCGCTTCGACGACGTCCCCGAGGCGCTCCGCGACCGCGACGCCGAGAACGAGGCGCTCGCCGCGCTCGAGGCGCCGAAGATCCTCTCTTTGCCGGTGCTGCCGAGCACGCGCTCGCGCCCTCTGCGCCTCTTGATGCTGGGCACCGGGCACCAGGCGCGCCGCCTCGCGCGCGCGCTCGAGAACGTGGCGGGCGCGATGATCGAAGGCGTCGCGTCACCGCACGCACCCGACGCCGACCTCTCCGCCTTCGGCGGCTGCCCCGCCTATCGCGACGCCGCCGACGCGCTCGACGGCATGCGCCCCGAGGCGGTGATCGTCGCCGCGGCCACGCCCGCGCACGCGGCGCTCGTCGCCGAAGCACGCGCGCGCGGCGTCCCCGTGCTCGTCGAGAAGCCGCTCACGCGCACCGAGGCCGAAGCGGAGGCGCTCCTCGCCGACGTCGCGCGCGGCGGCTCGGTGGTGATGCCCGCGCACGCGGTCTTGCACGCGTCGGGGCTCGAGCAGCTCTGGAGCAGCGCGCCTCACACGAGCGTCGTGCTGGTGCGGCGCACTCCGAGGCACAGCCCCGACGCGCCGACCGCGTGGGGCCGCGGCGCTCTCTCCGAGACGCTCTATCACTTGCTGGTGATGACCGGCCGCGCCTGCGGTGGCGGCGTCGCCGAGGTCGCGCACGCGCAGTCCGGCGGAGATTCCGCGCCCGAGCGCGTCGTCTTGAATCTGCGCTACCCGCGCGGCGAGGCGGAGCTGCGCCTCGATTTCCGCGCCGCGCAGGACGAGCTCATGCTCGCCACCACCGACGCGCAAGGGCACGAGCGCCTCTGGCACCGCACCGGCGGCGCGATCGTCGCGGGCCCGCGCGAGGCGCCGCGCCCGGTCGAGCGCGAAGGGAGCGACAGCGAGCGAATGCTCGCGCGCTTCCGCGACGTCGTGCTCGGCCGCGCCGCGCCGTCGGCCACCGTCGCCGACGCGCTCGACGTCATGCGCACGGTGCGCGCCGCCATCGCGGCGCTCGAAGCGGCGGGCGCGCCCTTCGATCGCGCGAGCGCGCCGGTGCACGTCGCCACGCGCGTCGCTCCGTAAGAAAGCTGTCAGCTTTCAGCGTTCAGCGTTCAGCTCTCCGGATCCGATCCGAAGCTGACCGCTGAGAGCTGACCGCTGAAAGCTCTTCTCGGGCGGCTCGATGATCGTACTTTCCTCGGCGAGGGAAGGGCGATCTACGAGGAGCCCGCGCCTTCGTAGGCCGCGAGGAGCTCGCGCAGCGACACCGGCTGGAACTCTCCGACGCCGTGTAGCTCGACGTAGCCGCGGAGGAGCTCCTGCGAGCACACCGTGGCCAGCGCGCACTTCGACGCGTGCGGGCACGGCACCGACGGTGCGTGATACGCGCTGTGATCGACCTCGAGGCCGCGGTGGCGGAAGCGCTCCGCGCGGTACTCGGTGCCGGGGAGGACCGGCGGCTCCGCGCCTACCTCGAGCCACTGCAGGAGCGGGACGCCCTCGCTCGTCATACGCCGGAAGGCGACGCAGGGCGCGACGCCGTCGACGCGCAGGGTGACGTGCTCCGACGGGTGCGGCGCGTTTTGATCGGAGGGAAAGCGATCGACGCGCAGCGCCTGGCCCGCGCGGTGGCACGACGCGAGCACCTCGGCGACGGCCTCCTGGCGCGGCATCGAGGTGAAGAACTTGTCGGCGCGCGACTCGTGGCTCGGGTACGGGAGGTGCGCGGTGAAGCGGAAGCCCTTGCGCGCGGCGAAGGCCGCGAGCGCCGGGAGCGCCTCGACGTTCTCGACCATCGCGACGGAGATGATCACGATCGACGACGCGGGGACGCGCGCCTCGAGGTTCTCGAGCGCCCGCATGACGAGCGCGTGCGCGCCCTCGCGGCCGACGCAGCGATCGTGGAGCGCGGGCTCGAGCGCGTAGAGCGGGACGTGGAAGTTGCGCTCGGGGGTGATGGCGGCGAGCACGGCGTCGCAGAAGGCGGGGTCGGCGAGGGTGGTGCAGGGGGAGAAGACGTCGGTGCGGCGGTAGCCGACGCGCGTCGCGAAGCGGAGGATGTCGAGGACGCGCGAGTAGGTGAGCGGGTCGTAGCCGTTCAGGCGGTAGTGCACGACGCCCGCTTCGCGGTTCGAGAGGAGATCGGCGGTGAGGCGCGTGTAGAGCGGATCGCCGCCGTCGCGCGCGGGTTCCAGCTCTTTTACCGAGCAAAACGCGCATTGCTGATGGCACTCGCTGGAGATGGCGAGGTTGAGCACGCGCGTCGTCTCGTCGATGACGACGTTCTCGTCTTCGGCGGGGGCGGCGAGGAGGAGCGACTGCACGTCGGAGGCGACGTCGGTGAAGACGACGTCGAGCGCGGCGTGATCGCGCAGCTTGAGCACGAAGGCGACGAGCGTGCGCAGGTTGGCGGCGCCGTCGGGCTCGGCGCTGCCTTGTGCGTCGTGGGTGAGCGCGAAGTGCGCGGAGGACGCGAAGGAGCGGCGATCGTCCTTGCGCGGACCGACGACGATGCGCATGCGGCCCGGCTCGGGGGCGCGGCGGAAATCGAGGACGAGCTCGAGCGACGCGTCGGCCGCTTCGCGCAGGCGCGACGACGGATAGACGTCGGAGAGCGCCCATCCGCCGCCGAGATCGGCGCCGAGCGAGATCTCGGGCGCGAGGAGCGCGAGGAGGGAGTCGCGGCCGAAGACGAGGCGCGCGTCGGAGCGGCGGCGGCCGAGCGCGTCGGCGAGGGTGGGCTCGGGGGCGCCCGCTTCGCGCGCGACGCGGATCGCCTCGGCGAGGCGCTGATCCACCGCCGACCCGATCGAGTGCACGAGCATCGCGACCTCGGCGCGGCCGCGCTCGCTGAGCGCGGGGAGGCGCCCGCGGTAGCGCACCGCGCAGTGCTCGTGCGCGCGGAAGACGCCCTGCATGTCCTTGGGGCCGACGGTGATCTCGAGCTGGCCGGCGCCGCCGTCGTGATCGAAGCGCGCGACGAGGCGATCGTCGCCGACGAGCTCGAGATCGCGGCAGCTCCAGAGGCCCGCCGACGTGGGGAGCGGCGCGAGGAGGTTCTGGCCGTCGTCGTGGACTAGCTCGGATCCCATTTTTTCATCCAGCGCGCGAAGTGATTGATGAAGCTCTGATCGCGCTGGTAGCAGGCGTGTTGGTCGTCGTCCTCGAAGTCTTCGGAGAAGTAGACGACGTCGAAGCGGCGCGTGCGCGTGAAGGTGCGCTCTTCGGGGTTGGTGGGCGCGATGATGAAGCCGAGGGTGGCGTCGGGCGCCTTCCACTCGATGACGGCGGCGGGCGCGCGGAACATGCGCACGTGCACGGCGGTGAGCGCCCAGGGGGCGAGCGCGGCCTCGGGGGCGGCGGCCAGCGCGGCCCGCAGCTCCTCGACGATGGCGTCCGGAGTGGGCGTTCGTTGCGGCTCGGATTCGTTCATGATGAACGATCGAGTATTGCGTCGGCGCTGGGGGGTGTCAACGCGAGCACGGTTGTTCCTTGGCGCGGAGCGCTGTGTTAGCGTCGCTATTCACCTTGTTTTTCCGCCGCGCGCGCGCGCGGCTTGAGGCTCGCGACCCGGGATGCTGGCCCGCTCCGCTCTTCTTTCTCCTTACTTCCTCGGCGTCCTTGTCGCCGTCGCCGCTTGCGCGTTCGCGGGGTCGAGCGCGGCGCGCGCCGACACGCCCGCCCCCAGCGAGCGCTTCGTGATCGCGCCGGGGCAGGAGTCGGTGCTGCGCGGGCTCACCGGCTTCGGCGCCGGAAAGCTCGCGGGCTGCGCCGCCGACTCCGTGCTCATCGAGCGCGTCGTCTTGAAGGTGGGCTTCGACTGCGGCGCGAAGCGCTCCAACCTCGAGCTGCACCACCCGAGCGCGCGCCCCGAGGCCGCGCACAAGACCGTGAAGTTCTCGATCGTCGCCGGCAGCGACGGCGCGTCCGACGCGCTCATCGCCGCCTTCGCCGCGCGCGTGAAGACGCTCGAGGCGCCCTTCCGCTGGTCGGAGCTCGAGGCGCCAAAGACGACGAAGGTGGAGCCGAACACCGTCCCGCCCACGCCGCCCGTCGTGCCGCCCGTCGCGCCCGTGATGCCGCCGCCGCCCGCGACGCCGCTCCCGCCCATCGACGCGACCGCCGAGACGATCCGCGGCCTCGGTGAGCTCGCGAAGAAGCGCTACGAGGAAGCGGTGATCATCTTCCAGCGCCTCGCGGATCTCACGCCACGGCCGCCGGGCGCGGTCGCGCTCCTGCTCACGAGCCTCGTCGCGCTCCTCCCCGATGATCTGCGCCTCGAGATGCTGCTCTCGCGCGCGTCGGTGGCGCCGAGCGACGTGCTCGCGCAGCTGCTCGCGGGGGTCGCGTCGCACTACACGGCGCATCACCGCGAGGGCGCCGCGCGCGATCAGCTGATGGCGTCGGCGAAGGCGCAGCTCGAGCGCGGCAAAGCGCTCTTGCCGCCGCCCTTCGCGGGGGCAGACCGCCCGCCCGAGGCGCGCGCCGTGCTCGACCACCTCGCGGCCGCGCTCGCGGGCACCCTCCCGCCCGACGCATGCCGCGCGCCCTCCGCCGCGAGCGGCCGCGGCTACCCCGCCGCGGTGAACCCGCCCGAGCCGGGCATCGGCAGCCGCACCTTCGTGATGGTCGCGGGAGGGGCCGCGGTCGGCGTCGTGCTCATCGCGCTCTTCCTCCGGCGCCGCGCGCGCGCGAGCGCGCGTCCTCCCGGCGACGTCCCGTGAAGCTCGGCGGCGACGTCACCACGCTCGACCACCTGCAAGAGATCGCCGCCGCACTGCTCCTCGGCTTCGCGCTGATCGCGCTCGCGCGCGCCTACGCGCGCGCGTGGCGAACGTGGAGGGAGCGCACGACCGGCGAGCGCTTCATCGCCTGGACGTCGCTCGGCGCCGGCGCGTTCTTCCGCTTCTTCCTCATCCCCATGTGGATCGCGACGGTCTTCATCGGCTACCGGCTCACGCAGCAGGCCGCCGACCTCGTCCCCGCGTCGCACTACGGGCTCGGCGCGAGCGCGCTCTATCACGCGATCTTCGCGTTCCTCCCCGTCGATCACGACGTCTTGATGCGCACCAACTCCCTCCTCGGCGTGATGACCATGCCGCTCGCGGGCGCCTTCGCCGCGCGCCTCTGGCCCGAGCGCGGCGCCGGCCCCGCGTTCGTCGCGCTCCTCGCCTTCACGCCGCTCTTCCTCCGCAACGACAACAGCGACGCCAACAACGTCCCCTGCCTGCTCTGGATCTTCGGGTCGCTCGTGCTCTACGAGGAGTACCTCGAGAAGCGCGCTCTCGCGGCGCTCGCGGGCGCGCTCTCGCTGGCGTTCATGGCGCTCGTGTCCCGCCCCGAGATGCCGATCGTGCTCCCGGTGCTCTTCACGCTGCTCACCTTCGCGCTGCGCCCCGCGCGCTCACCGCTGCGCGACTGGCGCCTCTACGCGCTCGGCGCCTTCGGATGCCTCTTAGCGACGCCGCACTTCATCCACGTCCTCACCGCGCAGGCGCAGCTCTACCCGAACGTCGCGGCCAACGCGCTCGCGCGCATCCCCGAGGTGCTGCTCGAGGAAAACACGGTCCTCTGGCCGATCCTCTTCCCGCAGGGGATCGTCGTCCTCGCCGCGGCCGCGCTCGTGCTCCCGCCCTACACCGACTACCGGCGCCGGCTCCTCGTCGCCATCGCGGCGGTCGCGCTCCTCGCCGTCTACGCCATCGACACGTGCCGCGCGAACATGGCGCGCGTCCACGTGCCCTCCGCGGTGTTCACGTGCCTCCTCGCCGCCGCGGGGCTCGCGCGCGTCTGGCAGCTCGCCCGCCACTTCCTCTTGCGCGTCGTCGTGATCGGCGCGCTCGCCGCGAGCGCCATCCCGAGCGCGCGTATGCACTGGGCCGCGACCAACGAGCAGGCAGAGGAAGACTTCCTCAAAGAGGCGCTCCCCGCGCTCCCCAAGAGCGAGCGCTTCGTCTTCATCCGCCTCGGCTTCGCCGATCTCGATCAGAACCCCGAGACCAACAGCTTCACGCACCAGCACTTCCCCGACTACCTGCTCGCGCCCCCGCGCGGCCGCGCCACGCTCCTCACCGCGGGTGAGTTCCTGCGCGCGCCGAGCTTCGAGCGCCCCGTCTATTTCCACATGGGGATGCGCTGCTACGCGCACTTCCGCATGCCCGGCGTCCCCCCGCCCCACGGCGAGGACAAGCGCCGCACCTGCGTCGAGATGGAGAAGCGCTTCACGCTCGAAGCGGTGAAGGAGCGCGTCGTCCCGAACCGCGGCGACGTGTGGATCGAGTACTACCCCGACGCGCCCAATCTGAAGCTGGGCCTCTACCGCGTCCTGCCGAAGAGCTAGAACTCGCTGAAGTCGAGCACGAGCGCACCGGGCGGCGCGTTCGCGGCGTCGCTGACGCGTCCCTCGAGCGTGAGCGCGAGCGGCGCGCACAGCATCGCGCGCATGGCATCGGCGTCGGCGGGGACGCGGCGGCGCGTCTCCTCGAAGAGCGCGCCCGCGTACGTCGCCGATTCCGCGCAGTCGTAGCGACACGGGTAGTGCGACAAGAAGCGCACGCGCCGCTCGAACAAGAGGTGGTTCAAGCGGCCGAGCGGCTTCGCTTGCGTCGCGGCGAGCGCGTCCTCGACGGCCACGAAGACCTCGGGCGCGTCGCCGCCGCGCGCGCGCGTCGTGACGCCGCGGCGGAGGCGGGTGAGGAACGCGTCGACGCAGCAGCGCGGGAACCCGAGCGCGGCGCCGAGCTCCGCGTGCGCGGCGAGGTGCGCGTCGGTGAGCGGGATCGGGTCGGGCGAAGGGAAGACGCGCGCCTCGGCGTCGCGCAGGAGCTCCGCGTGCGCACGCGTGCGCGCGACGTACGCGACCTCCTCGGGCTCGCGTCCGGGGAATTGCACCGGACGCGCGGCCATCACCATCGCGAAGCCGGCGCGCGCGACGCGCCGCTCGAGGCCCGGGAGGTGCTGCGCGCCCAGCGTCTGCCGCAGCCCCGGCTTCAAGCCCGCTTCGAGGGCGAGCCACTCGGTATCGGGAGGGTTCATCGCGCGCGACGTTAACACGGGCGGCTCGTAGATCGCGGCTTCCTCGCCCAGCAAAGGGCGATCTACGAGCAGCCCGCGCGCCGGGCCGGTTTTGACGCGATCCGCGCGCGCCGCTAACCTGTAAGGTTCATGTTGACGGACCATCGCACCGAGTGGGCGCGCACCCAGGAGGCCGATTCGCGCTTTCGCGATCCGGAGCCTCCCGAGGCGCGCGCGCGCGTGCTGCGGCTGGCCATCGCGAAGACGCTCGTGCGCGCGCCGGAGCTGCCGGTGGAGCTGCCGGCGTTCGGGCTGCGGCTCATCGACGTCGACGCGGACAAGCGCGGCATCGAGCTCATCCTCGGCCTCGACGCGCCCATCGCGGCGCTGCGCCTCGTCGAAGCGGCGGCGCCCGACGGCGCGAGCGCGGGCGGGGCCGCGGCGGTCGTCGATGTCTCGGTGCGCACCATCGATCTCGCGGCGCACCGCTTCAAGGCGGCGCTCGAGAAGATGGCGGAGCGCATGAAGCTCGCCGTCGACGCGGCGAAGTGGAGCGAGGCGCGAGAGCACGCGCGCGCTCTCTTGCGCCTCCCGCGCACGGTGCCGCTCCACTTTCATCGCCAGCTCGTCGCGGGGATCGAGGCTACGGGGATCGTGCGCACCGGATTCCTCTGCAACCAGGACTGCGGCCTCTGCTGGCAGGGGCGCGACTGGGGCACCTTCGGCGCGGAGCAGGTGCTGCGCTGGATCGAAGATCTGCGGCGCGCGGGCGCGCGCGAGCTCATCATCTCCGGCGGCGAGCCGACGCTCGATCCCGATCTCGAGAGATACGTCGCGCGCGCGAAGGAGCTCGGCTTCTCGCCGATCGTGCTCGAGACGAACGCGATCCAGCTGTCGAAGCCGGGGCGCGTCGAGAAGCTGCGCGCGGCGGGGCTCACGCAGGCGTTCGTGTCGCTGCACAGCGGCGACGCCGAGACCTCCGACGCGATCACGCGCGCGCCGGGCACCTTCGTGAAGACGGTGGCGGGCGTGCTCGAGCTCTTGAAGGGCGGCGTCGCGGTCACGCTGAACACGGTGATGACGCGCGAGGGGCTCGACCACCTCGCCGCCCTCCCCGACTTCATCCACGACACCTTCGGCGCGTACCGCGCGGGGCTGCGCGCGCTGATGTTCTCGTATCCCACGGCGTCCTACGACGCCGCGCTCAACGCGTCGATCATGCCGGAGCCGGCGCGCCTGCGTGAGGTGCTGCGCGAGACGCTCGCGCGCGCGTTCACGCTCGGCCTCGTCCCCGACGGCCTCGACGGCCCGTGCGGCCCGCCGCTGTGCGTCTTCGACGCCGACCCGCGCATCACGTCGCTCGCGCCTGTGAAGGGCCCCGTCGATTTCCGCTTGCACGTCGCCGCTTGCGACACGTGCGCCGTGCGCGACGCGTGCTTCGGCGTGCGCTCGCTCGACGTCGAGCTCTTCGGCGACGCGTGCGCGTTCCCGCTCGCGGCGCGCCCCGCGCCCGCCGCGCGCTGAGAATTGCGCGTCGTGGCGCGCGCGGGCTAGCTTCGAGTGATGCGTCCTTTCTTGATCGTCTTTTGCGCGGGCGTCGCGCTCGCGGCGGCCGCGTGCCGCGACGGCGCCAAGGCCACCGATCACAGCGGCGGCGAGAAGAAGTGGAAGCACTACTGGGCGCGCGTCGAGGATCCGGCGCGCGATCGCGAGCCCACGACGCGTGACGTGATGGCGGCGGTCGACGCGAAGCCGGGGATGCGCGTCGCCGACGTGGGCGCGGGCGGCGGCTACTTCACCTTCAAGGTGGCGCCGCTGGTGGGCGCGAGCGGGCGCGTCGTCGCCACCGACATGGACGCCGACATGATCGCGCACCTGAAGCGCGAGGCGGCGAAGCGCGCGATGCCGCAGGTCGAGGCGCGCCTCATCGACCCGAGCGACCATCAGCTCGAGCACGGCGCCTACGACGTGATCCTCGCGGTGAACGTGTACCTCTTCTGGAAGGAGGTGCCGGAGCTCTCGCGCGCGGTGCTCGTGCAGTTCCGGCGCGCGCTCAAGAAGGGCGGGCGCATCGTCATCCAGCAGGACAACGTCTACACGGGGAAGAGCCGCAAGAAGGAGCAGTGCTTCTCCGGCGCGTGTCAGAGCCTGACCGGCGAGGAGACGGCGGCGCTCGCGCGCAGCCTCGGGTATCAGGTCGCGCGCTTGTCGCCGGTGACGAAGGAGCTCGGCGAGGGACACGGCCCCGGTTACCTCCTCGTGCTGACGACGGGCCCATGAGCCACCTCGCGCGCCTTCGCGAGCTCGCGACCGTGATCGCGCGTGACGGCGACGGCCACGACGCGCTCTCCGCGCGACACGAGGCGCTCAAGATCTTCGGCGCGCTCGCCTCCGCGCCCATCGACGCGATGACCGCGCTCGAGGCGGCGCGGCGCGCCCACGAGCTCGGCGATCCGCTCCTCGCGTGGGTCTTCGCGGAGCGCGCGCTGGCGGCGCCGCCGCGCGCGGGCGTCGCGGAGAAGCGGCGCGCGGCGGATCTCCACCTCGACGTCGCGGAGCTCGCGCAGCGCGCGGGCCGCTACGACGCATGTCG
>JADMIO011204683.1_pt1 | contig 23266 bp, 16 predicted proteins | sample 8958161 | NCBI WGS metagenome assembly JADMIO01 (sample SAMN16585339, study PRJNA669376) | soil metagenome | isolation source: Crop rotation soil | place: USA: Cullars Rotation, Alabama | collected 2011 | reverse complement strand
GCCGCGGCATGAACGGCCCCCGCCTCACCACGGTCGAGACCATCGAGGGGAAGCCGGCCAAGGAGTTCGTGATCCGCCAGTGGGACGAACTCACCGCCGTAGACCCGACGAAGTGGCTGCGGCTGGAGACCGGCGCCACCCCGCTGACCACCCGCGTCATCGACATGTTCACCCCGATCGGCAAGGGGCAGCGCGGCCTGATCGTGGCCCCGCCCCGCTCCGGCAAGACGATCCTCCTCTCGCACATCGCCCAGGCCGTCACCCAGAACCACCCGGACATGCACATGATCGTGCTGCTGGTGGACGAGCGGCCCGAGGAAGTGACCGAGATGCGGCGGGCCGTGAAGGGGGAGGTGATCGCGTCCAGCAACGACCAGGAGACCGTCGTCCACATCCGCACGGCGGAGCTGACGATGGAGCGGGCCAAGCGGCTCGCCGAGCAGGGCAAGGACGTGCTCGTGCTGCTCGACAGCCTGACCCGGCTGGCCCGGGCTTACAACAAGCACTCCGGCAGCGGCAAGACCATGAGCGGCGGCGTGGACAGCAAGGCCCTCGACACCCCGAAGCGGCTCTTCGGCTCGGCCCGCGCCTTCGAGGAGGGGGGAACCCTCACCATCCTCGGCACCGCCCTGATCGAGACGAACAGCCGCATGGACGACGTGATCTTCCAGGAGTTCAAGGGCACCGGCAACATGGAGCTGGTGCTCGACCGGAAGATCGCCGAGAAGCGCATCTACCCGGCCATCGACCTCGGCGCCAGCGGCACCCGCAAGGAGGAGCGCATCCTCCCGGCCGACATGCTCGAGCGGATCACCCTGCTCCGCCGCACGCTCATGCAGATGCGGCCGACGGAGGCGATGGAGCAACTGGTGAAGCAGCTCGGAAAGGCCGAGTCGAACGAGGACTTCCTGAACATGGTGGCGAAGTTTGTGAAGTGAGGGGTTCGGCGTTGGCGAGCGGCGGGCTGACGCCGCGCCGCTCGCCAGTCTTACCTCGTTCCCACGGTCCCTGTGGAACGGTCTTCGGCCGCTACGCGGCCAAACGTCAGCATCGCCGGTCCGTCGCGATCCCCCGCGGCGCGTTCCGCGCGGCGTCGTTACGGACGCTCTGATCACGCCGCCCACCGCTCCCCTGCGGGTCGCGGCTAAACATTCCGATATGTTTAGCCGCGACCCGCAGGGGAGCGGTGAGACGGAAATTTCATCGCCCGAGGATACCAGACGCCGCGGTGCGGCCGAAGAACATTACCCTGAGGGACGTCTCTGAAGAGCGAGTGATCGCTTTGGCCGCGGGGCGGCCGAAGACCGTTCGATCGCAGAGCGACGGTACGAGAGGAAAAGGGATTTCCGTCAGTGGACTGTCCACGTCCGTGAAACTACGATCCGCGGTTTGTCAATTCTTTTCTTGCTTCCCATTCGTTCCATTTCTTCCCATTCGTCCCAATTCTTCCCAAACTGGGGGTGTACTCCTGTGGGAGAAGTCAAAGTCGGCCGTGGGACCGACCGCGTGGTTGGTTCCACGGCCGTGGCGAGCCTGTTTTGCTAGGGGGGAGAGAGGGGGGTGGGGGGGTCGGCCAGTATTTCGGCCAGAAACGGGGAGCTACTTCGGACCGCCCATCAGCCCGCTCGGGGTGCGGAGCCATTCCAACTTTGGCGGCAGCTTCTGACCCGCCGCGGCGAGGTTCTCGGCGTTCCGGTTCAGCGCCTCAGACACTGCCTGTGCGAACTCCGTGTTCTCGAAGAAGAACGGCTCGACCCGCTTGCGGTACAACTGCGGCGGCAGCTTGGCCGTCGCCTCCTCGAACAGCTTCACCGACTCGGCCGGCTTGTCCCGCTGGGCGAGCACGGCGGCCCGCCCCATCTTGGCGACGATCACTGGTAGCGTCGGCAGGTCGGCCGCGGCCGGCGGCACCCGGCTTTCCAACTCCTGGAACACGGCGTCTGCCTCGTCCAGCCGCCGCTCGCGCAGGTAGAGCACGCCCAGTTGCAGGCCGACCTTCAGGTGCTGCTGCCCGAGCGCCGGGTTGCGGAACCGCTCCTTCAATTGGGCCTCGGCCTGCGGCACCACCGGCGACGGCGGGTGGGTGTCCGGCAAGCCCAGCCCGGTGGCCACGGTGATCGGCGCCGGTGGCGGGTTCATCCGCTGGAACGCGAACCACCCCCCGGCCAGCGCGGCAACGACGGCGACGATCCCCAAGAACCGCCACGGCCAGTGCGAACCCGACCGCGGCGGGAGCGTGGTCGTCGTGCTCGTGGACAGGCCCACCGCCGTGGCGAGTTGCACCGGCTGCGACGTGGACGGCGCAGTTGGGGTCGCGGCGATGACCTGCTGCGACACCTCGATCGGGCCGCCCGCCGCGGTCCCCTTCTGGATCCGCGTGATCTCGCGCATCACGTCCTTCGCGGACTGGTAGCGCTCGTCCGGGCTTTTCGCCATCAACTTGCGGACGAGCTGACACACGTCGGCCGGCAGGTCGGGCCGGAAGTGTTCGAGCGGTTCCGGTTCGGCCTGCACGTGCTGCACGGCCACGTCGAACGGCGTGGTGCCGCGGAACGGCGGCTGACCGGCGAGGGCGTGGTACGCCGTGACGCCAAGGGAGTAGAGGTCGCTGCGGTGATCGACCGGCCTGCCCTGAACCTGCTCCGGCGACATGTACAGCGGCGTGCCGAGGGTCATGCCGCTCTGCGTCAGGCTCAGCGGCTTGCCGTCCCCGGCGAAGTACCGCGACAGGCCGAAGTCCGTGACCTTCACCTCGGCCTTGCGGTTGAGCAGCACGTTCTCCGGCTTGATGTCGCGGTGGACAAGGCCCAGTTCCCCGGCCCGCTGGAGTGCCGCGGCCACCTGCCGCAGGATCGTCAGCGCGAGCGGCAGGTCGAGCGGCCCCTTGCGGTCGAGGTAGTCGCGCAGGTTCCGCCCCTCGACGTACTCCAGCGCCATGAAGCGGTGGCCGTCCTGCTCGCCGATGGCGTGGACCTGCACGATGTTCGGGTGGCTGATGCGGGCGACCGCCTCGGCCTCGGCCTGAAAGCGCTGCAGGGCAGTCGGGCTGTCGGTCAGCTCCTTGCGGAGGAATTTGAGGGCGACCTCGCGCTTGAGGGATTGCTGCCGGGCGAGGTAGACGTGTCCCATGCCCCCCTGTCCCAACTTCCGCAGGATCTGGAAGTCGCCGAGCGTGCGACCGGTGAGGTCGGTCGGCGGCTCGCTCGGCGGGGCGGGGTCGGGCATGGTCGGGATAGTCTAGCGGGTCAGGGCCGCAGTTCCGCCTGGGCCTGCCTCGCGGCCGCGATCACCTTCGTCTCCCAATCCATATCCCCGGGCTTGAACGGGAAGACGACGCCGCGCGAACTGTTGACGACGGCCCCCAACCCGTCGGTGCGGTACGCGGCCTTCGCGTCCGCCGCGGTGCCTCCTTGCGCGCCGTAGCCTGGAACGAGGAACCAGACCCGCGGCATGGCCGCGCGAAGCTCAACGAGTTCCCGTGGGTTAGTCGCACCGACAACGGCCCCCACGTCTCCAAGGCCGCAGTCGCCGAGCCGTTCGTCGTTCCACTTCACGACCTCTTCGGCAACCCGGCGATAGAGTGGAATGCCGTCGCAGGAGAGGTTCTGGAACATGCCGCCGCCGGGGTTGCTGGTGCGGACCAGCACGAACAGCCCGCGCTCCGGCGACGCCCTCCGTGCGGTCGTGAGGAACGGCTCAACCGAATCCCGGCCGAGGTACGGGTTCACGGTGAGGCAGTCGGCGTCCCACGTGCGGAACGCGGCGTCGGCGTAGGCCTCGGCGGTGCTGGCGATGTCGCCGCGCTTGGCGTCGAGGATGGTGACGAAGCCGAGTTCCTTCGCCCGCCGCAACACGGCCTGCATCGCCGTGAAGCCCGGGACGCCGAATTGCTCGAAGAACGCCGCCTGCGGCTTCACAACGCCGCAGTACGGCCGCACCAGTTCCAGCACCTTCAGGCAGAACGCCTGCACCGCTTCAGCCGGCTCGCGGCCCGTGGCGTCCTTCGGCAGCATGTCCACGCGCGGGTCGATGCCCACGCAGAGGGGGCCGTGTTGCCGTACCGCGTCCGCCAGTCGATCCGCAAAGCTCATGGCCGCTCCAGACGTTCGCCCAAGAGTTCGTTGTACCGCCCTTCGTCGATCCGCTCGAACCGCACGCGGTCGCCGACCCGTATCGGGAAGAACTCGTCTTCCACGTCCACGACCGTCAGCGGCGTCTGCCCGAGGATGTTCCACCCGCCGGGGCGAGCCAGCGGGTAGATGCCGGTCTGCCGGCCCGTGATGCCGACACTGCCCGGTTCGAGCCGCACCCGCGGCGACGGCAGCCGCGGCACCCCGGCCAGCTCCGCCGGCAGGTAACCCATGTACGGGAACCCCGGCACGAAGCCGATGGCGTAGACGCGGAACTCTTGGACCGTGTGCAACCGGATGACATCATCGGTAGCAAGGCCGGTCGCCTCCGTGACGCGGGCGAGGTCGAGTTGCCGTTCGTAGCAGACAGGGATGCGGATCAGCGGGGCTACTTCATCCGTCTCGGTGCCCACCGTTTCCAAGGCCCCCACCTGCTCCCGAACATGCCCGGAACGAACCTTCTCCGCATCGAAGAAGATGCCCACGGTGGAATACGCCGGCACCACGTCCTGCAACCACGGCCAGTTCGACCGGCGTACCGCGGTCGCCAGCGCGACGGCGGTAGCCTCGTCGGGCAGCGTGGCGAGCAACGCTTGGTCGCCGAGGGGTTCGATCCGCATTCGGGTCGCGTTCCCATCCGGGTTCGGGTAACTATCCTCATCGTATTGCCCCGGCCCCGGCGGACCCCCGACGATGCACGTTGACCCCGGCTCCCCTGCCGATCCCGCCCGCGCGACCGTTCCCGGCGCACGGGCCGCGCTCGCGCTGCTCATCTGCATCAACCTGTTCAACTACATCGACCGGCAAATCCTCTCCGCGGTGCTGCCACGGCTCGAACTCGACGGCACGCTGTTCTCACCCACCGACCCGAACCTGAAGTTCAAGCTCGGCCTGCTGCCCAGCGCCTTCCTCGTCGCCTACATGCTCTTTTCCCCGCTGGTCGGCTGGCTCGACGGCCACGGCTACCGCCGCTGGGTGATCCTCGGGCTGGGTGTCAGCGTCTGGAGTCTCGCCAGCGGCGGGTCGGGATTCGCCACCGGCTATTGGATTCTGTTCCTCACGCGCTGCCTCGTCGGCATCGGCGAGGGGGCCTACGGCCCGGTCGCATCTGCCTTGATCGCCGACATGTACGCTCCGCAGAAGCGGGCCACGGCACTCGCCGCCTTCAACATGGCGATCCCGGTCGGCAGCGCATTGGGCTTCGTCATCGGCGGGGCGGTCGCGGACTACTTCGACGACTGGCGGCACGCCTTCTGGTTTACCTTCTCCGGCCTGATCCTTGGAACCATCTGCTTCTTCAAACGGGAACTGCCCCGCCCGACGACGGCCCGCCAGCAAGCCGACGCGCCGAGCTACGGTGAGGTGCTGATGCGACTGCTCAAGAACCGCTCTTTCATCTACTGCTGCTTGGGAATGACCGCCGTGACGTTCGTCTTGGGCGGCGTCGCCGCGTGGGTACCCACGTACATCTTCCAGCGCGAGTCGCGGTTCCTCATCACGACCGAGACGTTCAACCAACTCACGAACCCACCCCACGAGTCGAAACGCCGGGCGGTCCCGCCCGATACGACCGCGAAGTTGCAACCGCTCGCCGACGGTGTGGAGCGGGACTACGCGAGACTGAAGGCCAATGCCAAGTCCGTGCTGACCGAACCGGAAATGCAGCTCTACTTCGAGCCGCTCACGAGCGTCGCGACGACGGGCAAGATCAAGCTCGTCGAAATCACCTCGATCTTCGGCGGGATCGTCGTGGTCGGCGGGTTCCTCGCCACGCTGTTCGCCACGTGGCTCGGCGAGCGCTGGAAGCCGCGGATGAAGGGGGCGTACTTCTGGGTGATCGGCGGCGGGGCCTTGGCCGCGTTCCCGGCGTTCGTGTCGTTCCTGTTCCTGCCGCTGCCGTGGGGGTGGGTCTGCGTGTTCGTCGCCGTCGTCGGGCTGTTCATGCACGTCGGCCCCGGCAACACGATCCTGGCGAACGTGGTCACGTCCGAGATGCGGGCCACGGCGTTCGCCATCAACATCCTCGTCATTCACGCCCTCGGCGACGTGATCTCCCCGCCGCTGATCGGCGCCGTCGCCGACCGCTTCGGCTGGCAGACGTCGCTGATCGCCACGTCGCTGATGATCCTGCTCGGCGGCGGCCTCTGGTGCTACGGAGCGCGGTATCTGGACGAGGACACGGAACGGGCAAGTTGAATAGCAATACGTGGGCTTGATTACTCTGCGGGGCACCATTCCATGTTCATTCCCCATGTCGAGCGTTCAGTCACACTGAGTGGAGAACTCGAAAAAGCTTTCGTTTGCGAAACCTGCAACACCGACTACAGCTACACGCAAGAACGAATGGTTGTGGTCAAGGAGAACTTCTATTCCTTTAGCCTGTCGGAACGTTCGGCGTTCGCCAAGCTTCGAGCCAGAGCTGAGTTGAAACTGGCCGCCAAGCTCGGTCGCGAGTTCGACATCGTGCCTTGCCCCGTCTGTGGTTGGGTGCAGAAGCCGATGATCGATTACCGGAACGCGCGGGGTCATTTCGGCTGGAAGGTTCTTGCACTGTTGTCGCAACTGTTCGGCATCGTCACGGGTGGCATCTTCATCGCCTTGGCGGTAGAAGATTGGCCGAGCCCTAACCTGTTGGTGTTCGCAGGCTGTTGGATCGGTGTCTTTGTGGGGGGCGGACTGGCGGTCGCGTACCTACGGCGACTTATACTCCGCCGCACAGACCCGAACCGTGGCTTCGAACGTGGCCTCCGTGACGAGAGCCACGAACTACCGCCGCCTTCATAAAACAGGCCCATGCCCACATACATTCCCGCCGCGATCGAGCCCCGTTGGCAGCAGTACTGGCTCAAAAACAAGGTCTTCCGCACGCCGGACCCGGCCGAGCCGGGAGTCGCCGGCAAGCCGAAGTACTACATCCTCGACATGTTCCCGTACCCGAGCGGCAGTGGCCTGCACGTCGGCCACCCGGAGGGGTACACCGCGACCGACATCCTCGCCCGCTACAAGCGGATGCGCGGCTTCCACGTCCTGCACCCGATGGGGTGGGACGCCTTCGGCCTGCCGGCCGAGCAGCACGCCATCGCCACCGGCGAGCACCCCAGCGTCAACACGCAGACCAACGTCAACACCTTTCGCCGGCAGATCCAGTCGCTCGGGTTCAGCTACGACTGGGACCGCGAGGTCGATACCACCGACCCGAACTACGTGAAGTGGACGCAGTGGATCTTCCTGCTCATCTACGACACCTGGTACGACCCGGTGGCGAAGAAGGGGCGGCCGATCTCTGAGCTGCCGATCCCGGCCGAGGTGAAGGCTGATGGGCCGCTCGCGGTGGCGAAGTTTCAAGATGCGCACCGCCTGGCCTACGAGAGCGAGGTGCCGGTGAACTGGTGCCCGGCTCTCGGCACCGTGCTGGCGAACGAGGAGGTGATCGACGGCAAGAGCGAGCGCGGCAGCCACCCGGTCGAGCGCCGGCCGCTGAAGCAATGGCTCATGCGGATCACCGCATATGCCGAGCGGTTGATCGACGATCTCGAACCGCTCGACTGGTCCCCGGCCATCAAGCAGATGCAGCGGAACTGGATCGGCAAGAGTGAAGGCGCGACTGTCAAGTTCCAGGTTTCAGGCTCCAAGTCTCAAGTTGAGGTGTTCACCACCCGGCCGGACACGCTCTTCGGCGCGACCTACATGGTGCTTTCACCGGAGCACACGTTGGTCGATGCGATCACGACGAAGGATCAGGCCGAGGCGGTCAAGGCATACCAGCAAGCCGCGGCCCGCAAGAGCGACTTCGAGCGCACCGAGGTCGCCAAGACGAAGACCGGCGTCTTCACCGGTGCCTACGTGACCAACCCGGTCAACGGGAAGCAAATCCCGATCTGGATCGCGGACTACGTCCTCGCCAGCTACGGCACCGGCGCGATCATGGCCGTGCCGGGGCACGACGAGCGCGACTTCGAGTTCGCTAAGCAGTTCGGCCTGCCGATCGTCACCGTCGTGCAACCGCCGGCCGAGTGGCTGAAGAAAACGAAGAGCACTGTGGACAATCTGACGGAGGCGTTCACCGACGACGGCGTCGCGGCGAACAGCGGCTTCCTCGACGGCCTCGGCGTGGCCGACGCCAAGTCGAAGATGATCGACTGGCTCGAACAGAAGGGCCTCGGCACTCGCAAGGTCAACTACAAGCTTCGCGACTGGCTGTTCAGCCGGCAGCGCTACTGGGGCGAGCCGTTCCCGATCCTGCACGAGGTCAACGAGAAGGGCGAGCGCACCGGCATCACCAGGCCGCTCACCGAGAACGACCTGCCGCTGACGCTGCCGGAGATGGCCGACTTCAAGCCGACCGGCTCGCCGGACGGCCCGCTCGCCAAGGCCACCGACTGGCTCACGGTCAAGCTCGACGGCAAGACCTACCGCCGCGAGACGAACACGATGCCGCAGTGGGCCGGGTCGTGCTGGTACTACCTGCGCTACATCGACGCGAAGAACCCGTCCGTGTTCGCCGAGGCCGGCAAGCTCAACCACTGGCTGCCGGTCGATCTGTACGTCGGCGGGGCCGAGCATGCCGTGCTGCACCTACTGTACTCGCGGTTCTGGCACAAGGTCCTGTTCGACCGCGGCCTTATCAACTACCCGGAGCCGTTCCAGAAGCTCGTCAACCAGGGGATGATCCTCGGCGAGAACAACGAGAAGATGAGCAAGGCCCGCGGCAACGTGGTCAACCCGGACGACGTGGTGAAGGAGTACGGTGCGGATTCGCTGCGGCTGTATGAGATGTTCATGGGGCCGCTCGAAGCGGTGAAGCCTTGGAACACCAAGGGCGTGGAAGGCGTGTACCGCTTTCTCGGCCGGGCGTGGCGGCTGTTCATCGACGACGGCGATGAAGTGCGACTGAACGCGGCGGTCGAGAACGTCGAGCCGGACCGCGAGACCCTGCGGGTTCTGCACCGCACCATCCAGAAGGTGACGGACGACACCGAGGGGATGCGGTTCAACACGGCCATCAGCGCGATGATGGAGTTCGTCAACCACATGACGAAGCTCGACGTGCGGCCGCAGAGCGTACTCACGCCGTTCGTGCTGCTGCTGGCCCCGTACGCCCCGCACATGGCCGAAGAGTTGTGGGCCGCGCTCGGCCATCCCGTGACGCTCGCCTACGAGCACTGGCCGAAATACGACCCGGCGCTCGTGCAGGCGGACGAGATCGAGGTGCCTGTCCAAGTGAACGGCAAGATTAAGGCCCGGCTGAAGCTCCCGGCCGATGTGGAGAACTCGGCGATGGAGGCCGCGGCGTTGGCCGACGAGAAGGTGAAGGAGAGCCTCGGCGGGAAGCCGCCGAAGAAGGTGATCGTCGTGCCGAAGAAGCTGGTCAACATCGTGGCGTGACCTGCCGGAATGGCAGATAGGTGGCAGGGTGGCAGCGATACACACACCCCTTCCCTGCCACCTTTTCATCGGCCTCTCATTTGTTGGGAGGGCTTACGCAGCCTTCGATAGCAATCGGACGCTCGAAAGTGACTGCTGTATCTGCTCGTGGGCGTCCCGGATCAAGGCCCCGGACGCCCTCCCCTTGCTCTTCGCGCCGATGACGAAGTACCCCGGCTCGGCGGTGCGGAAGTCCCCGGCTGGTTCGCCCACACGCAGCTCCGAGCATAGGGCCATGTCCGGCTTGTAGCCGACGTTGGCGATCACCCGGTCCACGTCCCAGAGCATCGGCTTGCCGGCGATCCGCCCGGCCACGCGGAAGCCCTTGTCCGGGCCGTGGCTCGTGAGTTCGTCGATCTGCACGTTCGCGTGGTAGTCTAGGTTGCCGTCGCAGCGGGCGGCGAGGTGATTCGCCCGTGCCGCGAGGCGGTCCCGCTCTTTGAACTGGTCGCCCGGCACCCGTGGCAGCGGCTGCGACTTCGCCCCGTGCGTCAGCCAGATCAGCCACGTCGCCGGGTTTTCCTCGGCCAGTTCGATCAGCTCGCAGGCGGTCGTCGCGGCCGAGTAACCGGTGCCGATGAGGATCGTCGTCTTGCCAGTGTATGTGGCCTTCTTGGCCCCTCGCACGTCCTCGAGCCAATACGTCATCTGCGGGCGGGCCGCGGCCTCGCCGGCGGCGGGGATGCCGCCGTCGCCGACCCAGTTCGGCCGCCCGTAGGTGCCGGAGCAGTCGAAGACCACGTCGGCCGACTCGAACCGCTCGACGTTGTTCTCGCGAACGAGCAGGCGGAACGGCGGCAGCTTGCGAGTGTCGCCGGGGTCTGTCTTCCGCCACCCGCCGCGACCGACGCTGACGACCGCGCACTGCGGGCGGATGCAGTCCTTGAGCGCCGCGGCCAGCGGCTGCAGGTAGCGCTCGCGGTAATCGCGGCCGGTCAGCAGGTCGGTGTCGGCCGGCAGTTGAACCTGCGGGTTCGCCTCGCGGATCGCCTGCTTGCCTAGCGGCGTGGCGTTCATGCCGAACGGCGTGAACATCCTCACGAAGCCCCAGCGGCCAACGAACTCCCCTGGCTGCCCCTGCTCATAGACCGTAACCGGGTGCCCGGCGGCGCGGGCAGCCAGCGCCGCCTCCAGTCCGGCCGGGCCGCCGCCGAGAATCGCAATCCGAGGGAGGCCGCTCTTCGCCATCCTTGGCTCTTGGAGGGTTATGCCACAGAGACACAGAGAACACCGAGAAGCACGTAGACCGAGAAGAGAAGATCGATTCACTTCCCTTCTCAACTCTTGATCTCTCTGTGCCCTCTGTGTCTCTGTGGCGGACGTCTTCACGAAGTCAGTGCCGCACTTTCACCAATCGGTTCCGGGTCGTCCGAGGGTTCGTCCGCTTCCCCGAGCGCGAGCCTGGTCCCGACCTGCCGGAGCCAGTCGAACCGGCACAACCCGTAGGGTCGGAACTTCTCCGGCCGCTCCAGCCCCTCCTCCACGTACAGCGCCCGGGTGCGGCCGAGCCGGCTGGCGGCCGGGGTGTCGATCAGTTGCGCCGAGTCGTTCGGGTTCATCTGGAAAAGGACTCGCATGCCGAACTCGCGCATCCCGGCCCGGTCCACCGCCCGCGTCAGGTTGGTGATCGTGTCGCACCAGCCGATGACGTGGACGCCGACGGCCGGCCCCTCGCGCAGGATCGTGCCGAAGTCGTCGGCCGGGGATGCTGCCTTGTCCCCGCGGCGGCTGTAGCCGAAGTCGTCGTCCGCCTTCCGCAGTTCGCGGAAGCGCTGGAGGCCGTGGATGAGCAAGAAGCGTGGGGCGCGGTCGGCGGACTCCCCCTTGATCCGGAGGTCCACCTCGGCCGCGAGGGAACGAACCGCGGCGGGTAGGTCGGCCCGGCCAACGTACGCCGTCGGCACCCCTAACGCGTGGCAGACCCGTGAGAGGTGGTCGGCGTACTCGGAGTCGTCCGGCGTGCCGTCAAGAACGGTGATCGCCCCGGGGCCGCTTGGTCGCAGCCGCACGGCGAGTGACATGACCGTGGCGGTCATCGTCCCCAATGCCCCCTCCTCCTGCTGTCCGATCAGCAGTAGGTTGGCCGCGGAGTGCGGCCGGAAGACCGCGGCGGTCGGCTCCTTGATCGCCACCGGGTCGCCGAGCCAGACGACGGGGACACCGGTTTCGGTCGGGGCGTCGAGCATGCGGTCGAGCGCGACGTTCGCGGAGAGTTCCGCCGTGGCGGTCCCCTCGAACACGAGGGGCGGCGGGGTGCGGCCGGCGTTCCGCTCGCGCAGGTCGGCCAGCAACTCCTCCCGGCGCCCCTCGGACAGCCACACCACCTGGAACGGGTCGTTCCCCTCGACCATGCCGTTGGCGTCGTTGTAGATCGCCTCGCCGGGGCGGGTCAGCAGCCGGGCTGCCGTGTTCTCCTTGGCGAGGATGAGCTGCGCGTCCGCTTCGCTGCACTGGAGCGCGATCCGCACCGCCATCTGGTCAATGGTGCTGCGCGGCAGGGCGTAGGCGCCGCCGAGGGTCTGAGAGCCGAGCAGGACGTGGATGCCGAAGGCCCGCCCCTGCCGCACGAGCCGGTCGAGCAGCAGCCCGGCCTCCTGCGCGAGCTTGTCGTCCTCGGTGAAGAACTCCTGGAATTCGTCCACGACGAACAGGATGCGCGGCAGCTTTACGTCCGGCTTCGCGGCGCGGTAGCTGGCGACGTCGTTCACGCCTGCGGCGCGGAACGCCTCGCCCCGCTCCTTCAGGATGCCGTCGAGCCGTTGCAGCACGCTCAGGCCGAACTCGCGCTCGCTCTCGATGGCGACGACGCGGGCGTGCGGCAACTGCTGTGCGGCGTACATCTGGAACTCGACGCCTTTCTTGAAGTCGATGAGGTACAGTTCCGCCTCGTCCGGCCCGTACATCATCGCGAGGTTGGTGATGAGGGCGTGGATCATCGTGGACTTGCCGGAGCCGGTCTTCCCGGCCACGAGCGCGTGTTGTGCGGTCCCCTTGCCCAGCGCGAACACCTGCCGGCGGGTCGCCCCGGCCCGGCCGATCGGCACGTTGAACCCCTCCTTCGAGGAGAAGGTCCAGACCTCGGCCGGCTTGGGGGCGATGTAGTCGAACGGCACCTCGACACGGGCCGCGTTCCGGCTGGCCTCGCCCACCTTCTTGACGATTGTGGCCACGTCCGCGGCCCCCGGCGGGGCGTCCACCACGAGCGGGAACGGCTTGAACTCGGCGTGGGCCGGGGTGAACTTCCCGGTGTTCCAGTGCAGGTTGAACGCCACCTGTTCGAGGTCGGCGACGTTGAAGTCGCGGGGCATCGGCACGGCGGCGTCGATGCCGACGAGGGTGCAGACGCCGCAGGCCGGGCCGCTCGACGCGATGCTGACGAGCCGCCGGGCCGCCTCCGGGGTGAAGTTCGTGGGGAAATTGGCGACGACGAGCACGCGGTACGGCTCCGCGACCTCCCCGGCGGCGCGGTTGTACTGCTCGATGCTGGCGTACTGATTCCGCAGGTACTTCTGGATCACCGTCTCCATGTGCTCGGTCAGGTCCGCCAGTCGCTTCTCGATGTGCCCCGGCTCGGTCCAGATGCGGCTGGTGACGAGTTGCTCGTCATAATCCGCGAGGTGCATGAACGCGGCGAAGTTCTCGCCGAGGCCGACCGGGTCGATGATCGTGAACCGCACCTTGCCCGGCGGCAGGCCGGTGAGGAAGCGCAGCATCATCGCCTGCAGCGCGGCGACCGTCGCGCCCCGCCCGTCGTCGCGGGCCTTGAGGAGCACAGCGGCCTTGTCCGGGAAGGGCAGGTACGCGGGGAGGATCGCAGGCACCGGCTCGGCCGGGGTCAGCCGTTCGTCCGTCGGCATCCCGCCGGGGAGCGTGGCCGGATCGACGGTGTACTTGCCGAAGCGAACGCCGTCCGGCACCACCTTGGGCAGGGGAGCGTTCGCGGCCAGGAACGCGGTCCACGCCGGGAACGCCTGCCCGGCCTCGATCAGCCGCCCCGCGGCCTTGCACACCGAGTCGAAGCCGGCCGTCCACGCGGCGGCCATCGCGTTCCACGCCCGCTCGCGCTGCTGCTCGGCATGCTCCAGCTTGTTTGTGTACCGCGTCTCGGCGTCGTAGAGTTCGCCGTCGAACTTGCCAGTGATTTCGGCGCTCACGCGGTTGCCACGGGCGCGGATCTGATTCTCGCGGGCCGCCCGCTCCACGGCGATCTGATGGACCTTCGCGGCGTTGTCCGTTTCAAGCTTCGCGTGGGCCGCGGCCGTCTGCTTGGTGTGGGCCGCGACCTTCGGGCGGTAGGCCAGCTCGACCTTCTGCAGGTCGGCGGCGTGCCGCTTCTTCAACTCGGACTGCATGAACTCGTAGTTACGCTCGGCGAACTCCAGCAGGAGTTGCCGGCTGCGCTCGGTCTCGGCCGCGAACACGGCGAAGGCGGCGCCGCGATCGAGCACCTGCCGGCGGGCGAGGGTCGCTACCAACTGCCGCAGCAGCAATCCCCCGACAAGTCCGACGGCCGCCCCGAACCCGATCGCCAGTGGCACCCCCATCTCCACGGCGAAGGCGATGCCGAACGCGATCCCGCCCATCAAGAGCACGAAGCCCATCATGCCGAGGACGCCGGTGAACCGGGTCAGCCGTGAGCCTTCGAGGTGCTCGACCGCCCGCTCGCAGTCCTCCAAGCCCTTGTCGAGCCTTCCCTCGTAATCGTTGGTCGGAGTCGGGGCGGGAAGCCGGGAAACGGGGTACTCAATCTTCTCACGGTCCACCCCGCCGTCGTCTAAGACGGCTTCTGCCCGCTTCCAGAGTTTCGTGAGGGCGTCCGCCCCCTTGTCGGCGTGACGGACGAGCTTCGCCTTGGCCACGTCCGCGTCCTTCTGCATCGCCTCCACCATCGAATCGACGGTCCAGATCCGCTCGCGGTACTCGTTCTTCAGCCTGGCCTCGGTTGCCTTGGTCTTCTGGTCCAGCTCGCGGTGTGCCTCCCGGTACTCGGCTGCCTGGACCCCCTCGGCGTTGTTGAAGCGGTCGGCGCACTCCTCCTCGTCGGCGGTCTGGCTCTCCATCAACTCGTCCATCGCACGCTTGCGGGCGGAGGCGATCGCCTTGCGGGCCTTCTGCACTTCCTTCTCCGCGGCGTCTACGGCCGCCCGGTGCGTCTCGGTCAACGCCGCCTCGGCCGCGGCCCGGTCCCGCACGATCGCCTGGAGCTGCGCCAGCGCGCGGCGCTCGACCTCGAACAGCGTTTCCTCCGGCATCGGAGCGAGGGGAGAGGGGTCAGTCATTCGTGAACTCGCACCTGGTCCGAACGTCCTGGAAGAGCGTCGCCAACTGGTCGATGGCCCGCAGCGCCTTGCCGGCTGCCTCATCGAAAGGGTGCCAGACCCGTTCCTCGTGCTCCTGCCGGACGGTGTCGTGCCACCACTGCGTCACCTCGTCCCAGCGGGCCTGAGCCGACTTCTGGGCGTCGTAGAGCTGGCTGCGGCTGGCCCCGAACCTCATGGCGTGCCTCCGGTGGGCGGTGGTGCGGTCGGCAGCAGCGCCGTGGACGGGGCCGGGGCGATGTCTGGCCGCACTTCCGAGTACCGCTCCAACGCCTCGACCCGCCGGTGCAGGTCGGCCAGCCCGCGGGCGACCTCCCCCTCGATCGCCATTTGGAGCCGGTGCCCCGGCCCGGTGTACGTCTCCTCGACCATCCGGGGGAGTGCGATCAGCATCTTCCGGCACAGAATGACCTGATCCTGGGCGTGCTCGAACCGGGCCTGCGCCCGGCGGAGGTTGCGTTCCTGCACGGTCGTGTCGGGCATGCGCCCGTCCCAGTTCGGGAACTTGCGGGCGGCAAGTTCCGCCTTCGCCTGCACCACCACCTCTTCGCGGTCCCGCACCGCCCGCTGCCACAGGTCGAGTTGCTGGCCGACCCAGTCGATCCCCCGGCGGATCTCCAACTGCACCCCGGCCAGCGCCTCCTCCGCCTCGTGCTTGAACACCGCGAGCGCCGCGGCCCAGTCGCGGAGGGCGTCGATCGCGCGGACGTCGGCTCCGGGGGCCATGCGTCACCGTTGCTTGCTGCGACTTCCGAAGTCCGGCTTCGACTTCGGAAGTCCTTCGTTTCGGACTTCCGAAGTCGAAGCCGGACTTCGGAAGTCGAGGAGTCACCTTTGCGTGAGGTAATCTTCGATCCGCTCGGCCTTCCGCAGCAGGAACGGGATGTACTCGCCGGACACTTCCATGAACCGGGCCAGCTCGTTCATGGCCGTCTCGAACTCGGCCTTGAACCGGTCGTGTTCCTGGTCCCGCCAGCTCTCCCCGAGGGTGAGCAGTTGGGCGTGAACGCCGGCGACCTGGTTCTGTAATTCGGCGTTGAACCGCTTGAGGGTGGATGCGAACCGCCGCAGCTCGTTCGGATCGACGACGGCCTGGGCCATGGCGAACCCCCGGAAAATCGAGACGTGCTCTCCCACTATAACCGGCGGCCGGTGAAAAGTGTTGGGGGACGACGAAACCGCGTTCGCGGGCTACACTTCCACTGCGGGCCCTCTCCCCTCTGCCCGCCTGCCGAATCCCACCCGAGACGCCCCCGTGACGCCGCGCGAAGTGCTAGCCCTCTTGCGTGAGAAGGAGGTCCGGGCCGTGGACTTCCGGTTCATGGACTTCCCGGGCCTGTGGAAGCACTTCACCGTCCCGGCCGAGCAGGTCACGGAGGAGACGTTCGAGGAGGGGCTGGGGTTCAACGGGTCCGGCCTGCGAGGCTGGCAGAAGATCAACGAGTCCGACATGCTGGTCGTCCCCCAGCCGGACACCCTGTTCATCGACCCGTTCGCCAAGGACACCACCCTCGGCATCCTTTGCAACATCCAGGACCCGAGCACCCGCGAGGATTACAGCAAGGACCCGCGGAACGTCGCCCGCAAGGCGGTCAACTACATGAAGTCCACCGGCGTCGCGGACGCCGCCAACTTCGGCCCGTCGCTCGAGTTCTTCGTCTTCGACGACGTGAAGTTCGACCAGACCGCGCACTCCGCCTTCTACTTCGTGGACAGCGCCGAGGGGGCGTGGAACACCGGCCGGGACGAGCGGCCGAACCTCGCGTCCAAGGTGCCGTACAAACAGGGCTACTTCCCCTGCCCGCCGACCGACCACATGCACGACCTCCGCAACGAGATGATGCTGACCATGGCCCAGTGCGGGCTGACCGTGGAGAGCCACCACCACGAGAAGGCTACCGGCGGCCAGTGCGCCATCGCCGTCCGCTACGCCGACCTCGTGCCGATGGCCGACAACGTCCTCAAGTACAAGTACGTGGTAAAGAACGTGGCCCGGCGTCACGGCAAGACCGCCACGTTCATGCCCAAGCCGCTGTTCGACGAGTACGGTAGCGGCATGCGGGTCCACGCCTCGCTCTGGAAGAACGGCACCAACCTGTTCGCCGGGTCCGGCTACTCCGGGCTGAGTGACACCGCCCGGTACGCGATCGGCGGCCTGCTCCGCCACGCCCGCGCGCTGTGCGCCATCACGAACCCGACCACGAACAGTTACAAGCGCCTGGTGCCGGGGTACGAGGCCCCGGTGAGCCTCGCCTACAGCCAGCGGAACCGTTCGGCCGCCATCCGCATCCCGGTCTACTCGTCCCGGCCGAAGTCCAAGCGGATCGAGTACCGGCTGCCGGACGGCGGGGCCAACCCGTACCTCGCCTTCGCCGGCATCCTCATGGCCATGCTCGACGGCGTCCGCAACAAGATCGACCCCGGCGAGCCGCTGGACAAGGACATCTACGACCTCCAGCCGGAGGAGTTGAAGGACGTGCCACAGCCCCCCGCGACCTTGGAGGATGCCCTCGTCGCCTTGGAACGAGACCACGAGTTCCTGATGCACGGCGGTGTCTTCACCGAGGACGTGATCGAGACGTGGGTGCGATTCAAGCGGACCGAGGAGGTGAACGCCGTGCGGATGCGGCCCCACCCCTACGAGTTCGGCCTGTACTTCGACTGCTGAGGCCCGCCGGCCTGCTATGCTAGCGGCATGAAGAACCGCCCCCTCGCCGCCCTGGTGGCCGCCGCCGTCGTGGCCGTCACCGTCGTCTACTCCGCCGCCCAGAAGCCCGCCGAGCCGACCCCGGCGGCCCCCGCCAAGGCTCCGGCCGGTGACGGGCCGCGCTACTGGAAGGGGAACCTGCACACGCACTCCCTCTGGAGCGACGGCGACGACTACCCCGAGATGATCGCCGACTGGTACAAGGCCCACGGCTACCACTTCCTCGCCTTCACCGAGCACAATCAGATCCCGGACGGCGAGAAGTGGATCGCCGGCGAAAGTACCCCGGTCCGCAAGAAAGCGACCGAGAAGTACGCCGCCCGGTTCGGCGAATCGTGGCTGGAGCGCCGCACCGAGAAGGGCGTGCCGCAGGTCCGGCTCAAGCCGCTGCGCGAGTACCGCACCCTGTTCGAGGAGCCGCGGAAGTTCCAGCTCGTGACCGGCTCGGAGATCACCCACGCCTTCAGCAAGCGGCCCGTGCACATCGGGGCGATCAACCTGCGCGACCCGATCAAGCCGCTCGACGGGGCCAGCGCCGAGGAGACGATCCGCGTCAACACCCGGCTCATGGCCGAGCAGGCCCGGAAGACCGGCTGGCCGATCTTCTCCATCGTGAACCACCCCAACTGGAAGTGGGGGCTGAACGTCGAGGACATGGTCGGCGTCGAGGAGTTGCAGTACTTCGAGGTGTTTAACGGGCACCCCGGCGTGGCGAACTACGGCGACGCCACCCACGCCAGCACCGAGCGCATGTGGGACATCATGCTCGCGCTGCGGCTGGGCAAGCTGAGCCTGCCGGTCGTGTACGGCGTCGCCACCGACGACTCCCACGGCTACCACGAGTTCGGCCTCGGCAAGACCAACCCCGGCCGCGGCTGGGTCATGGTCCGCACCACCCACCTGACCCCTGACGCCGTCGGCCGGGCCATGAAGCAGGGGGACTTCTACGCCAGCTCCGGCGTCACCCTCGACGACGTGAAGATGGAAGAGGGTGAGCTGAAGCTGACGATCCGGGCGGAGGACGGGGTGAAGTACGCCACCGAGTTCATCGCCACGATGAAGGGCGCCCCGCTCGACGGGGTGCCGGTGAAGGACAAGGACGGCAACGACCTGCCCGTGACGAAACGGTACCCGGAGGAGGTCGGCAGGGTCGTGGGCCGCTCCACCGACGCCACGCCGAAGTACAAGCTCACCGGCAAGGAGATGTACGTGCGGGCCAAGGTCACGTCCGACAAGGTGCCCGCGAACCCCTACGCCAAGGGGGACACCGAGGCCGCCTGGACCCAGCCCTTCGTGCCGTGAGAAAAGTCGGCTTGCACGCCGTTCGCCGTTCCCATTACACTCGTCTTTCCTGACCGCCGGGCCGCGCAAGACGCGCCGCCCCATGCAACCACCACGGAGGGTTCCTTCATGCCGGCCCCGGCCCCCACCCGCCCGCTCATCGGCATCAACGCCGACTTCTACACCCCCAAGCAAGGCAACGCCTACACCCGGCTGAACGTCAACTACATCGACGCCGTGGTGCAGGCCGGCGGCCTCCCGGTCATCATCCCCCCGATGAAGAAGGACAACCTCGCCGAGATCGACACCTACCTCGGCATGGTGTCCGGCCTCGTCATGACCGGCGGCCTCGACCTCGACCCCCGCCGCAACGGCCAGCCGCTCACCAACGCCGTCCAGCCCATGACCCCCCGCCGCGAGGACGCCGACCGCTACCTCATGGCCAAGGCGATGGAGAAGAAGGTGCCGCTGCTGGCCATCGGCGCCGGCATGCAACTGCTGAACGTGCTGAACGAGGGGAGCCTGTACCTGCACCTGCCGGCCGAGACCATCAAGGCCATGCAGCACTTCGACTCGTCCGGCGGCGCCCACATGCACATGGTGGACGTCGAGCCGAAGACCACCCTCGAAGACATCTTCGGGGCCGAGGAGCTGCGGGTGAACTCCGCCCACCACCAGGGCATCAACCAGCTCGGCAAGCGGCTGCGGGTCGCCGCCCGCGCCCCGGACGGCCTGATCGAGGCCGTCGAGACGACCGACGAGAGCTGGTTCTGCATCGGCGTGCAGTGGCACCCGGAGTGCGGCACCGCCTCCGCGCTGGACCGCCAGATCTTCGACGCCCTCGTGACCAGCGCCGGCAAGTACGCCGAGGAGTACAGCGAGGAGTACGCGACGGCCTGAGCCGCCCTCTTCTGTAGCCGGGGTCTGTGACCCCGGTGCCTTTTGTGTAGCCGGGGTCTGTGACCCCGGTTGTCTTCTGGCGCCGGCCTCTGGGAGGCCGGGTGTTCGGTCCGCGGCCGCAGGCCGCGGGCCGGGGTCACAGACCCCGGCTACAGAAGACCGGATCGGGCCAGCTTCACCGCCCCGAGCGCCGGGTCCGTCACCAGCTCCACCGGGCCGGCCTCGACGCCCAACTGCCACAGGTAGTCCAGGAACAGCCGGCGGAACGGCTCGCTCCGCGTGAGCACCCCGCCGGCCAGCGCCACCGGCAGCCCGGTCCGCGGCAGCGCGCTGGCCTTCACCGCGCCGGCCGCCGTCTTCGCCAGCGCCTCCGCCTCCGTCCGCTCGATCTCCGCCGCGAGCGCGTCCCCCTGCCCGGCCAGGTCGATCACCAGCGGGGCCAGCCCCGCGATCGCCGTACGGTCCCACTTCCCCCGGTACACGGCCGGGATGAAGTCCGGCGCCTCCTTCAAGCCCATCGCCTGCACCAGCGCGTCCACGAGCTTCGTGGGCCTTTCCACCCCGTCGAACGACAGGCACGCCGCCCGCAGCGCCCGCAGGGCGATGCTGTACGCGCTCCCCTCGTCCCCCAGCAGGTAGCCCCAGCCCCCGCACCGGCCGACCGTCCCGGCCTTGTCCCTCACGAACGCGATCGCCCCCGTCCCGGCCACCACCGCCAGCCCCCACCCCTCCGGCGTGCCGGCCGCCAGCAGCAGCGTCGCGTCGTTCGCCACCGTCACCCGGTTCGCCACGGAGAGGCGGGCCGCCCACTGGTGGATGACGTCCAGCCCCTCGTCCCGGTCGATCCCGGCCAGCCCGAGGCAGATCGAGGCCACCTTCGCCCGTGGCTGGTTGGCCGCGGTGAACGCTTTCGCAATGCACTCCGAGAGCGCCTTCAGCCCGGCCTCGACGCCCACCGCCTGGATGTTCGACGGCCCCGCGACCCCCCGGCCGAGGACCTCGCCGGTGGAGCGGTCGGCCAGCAGCGCCTGCGTCTGCGTGCCGCCGCCGTCGATGCCGAGGACGAGGTCGGGCCGTTCGGGAGGGAGAGTCATGGGGGGAATGATAGGGGGAAGGTTTCCCCTCGTTCCCAAACTCCTCGTTCCCAAACTCCTCGTTCCCAAACTCTGTTTGGGAACGGGCATCTTCGAAACTCTGTTTCGTCTCCTCTTGCGAACGCTTGCGAAACGGAGTTTCGCGGACCTGCGTTCCCAAACGGAGTTTGAGAACGAGAGTCACATCAGCCACACCCGCGGTTCCGGCCGCATCGACAGCACGTGACTCACCCCCGTCGCCGCGGCGTCCAGCAGGTCGTCGTGCTCCCCGAACGGGAAGCTCGTCATCTCCTCCCACAGCGCCGCCTGGCTCCCGTCCGACGGGATCAGGAACGCCCCGTTCTGCACCACCACGCCCAGCGCCGCGAACCGCGCCAGCTTCGATCGACTCTGCTTCACCCCCACCACCTTCGGCCCGAACCGGGCGTGCCGCACCAGCAGCTCCCGCACCGCGTCGAACGCCCCGTTGCTCTCGAACACGATCTCGTTCGGCTTCCACGCCGCGTCCAGCGCGTCGATCCACTCGACCAGCGTCGGCGCCGCCACCCGCCGGGCCTCCGCCATCAGCGAGTACACCACGTTCCCCGCCTTCCCCAGCACCACCGCCGCGCTCGCGTCCGCCGTGGCCTTCGCGCTCACCGCCGGGTCGATGCTCAGGATCACCCGGTCGAACCGCTCCGGCCGCTCCGCCCACGTCTTCACCCACTCCGGTCGGATTACCAGCTCCTCCTCGGCCACCGGCGTCAGCCCGTAGCCCCGTGCGAACGCCGCCGAGCCGATCTCGCCCTTCCGACGTTCCAACGCTTCCCGCGGCCAGTGCTCCGGCCACACCGGCTCCAGCCCCGGCCCCACCGCCCGGCGGAACAGCGCGTACGCCGGGTTCCGCTTCAACCGGGCGTTCAAGTCGTCCGCGTGCCAGGGGGTGCTCAGCCCCCAGAACTTCCCGTCCGGCTCCAGCAGGTTCAGCAGGTTGTTCGTGAAGTCGTCCGCCGCCCGGTCCCGCTGGGCCTTCGAGTGGATCGCCCGCACGTCCACCACGTCGTCGCAGATCAGGAGGTCCGCCCGCGTCCCCGTGCTGGCCGCCCCCAGTCCGAAGGCCATCACCGTCGGCCCGAGGATGCCCGCCGCGCGCCTCACCGTGAACGCTTGCGCCCGCCACGGCCGCGCCCGCCGCAGGTGCGGGAACACCCGCCGCACGGTCGGGTTGGCGTCGATGCTCGACCGCAGGAATCGGGACCGGTCCGCCGCGACCGCCTCGCTCGCGCACACGACCTTCACCCGCAGGTCCGGGTTCTGCCCCAGCTCCCAGAGGATGCGCAGGCAGACTTGCGTCGTCTTGCCGTGGTCCCGCGGCAGTTCCACCAGCGCGAGGCGGTGGGTCGAGAGGTGGTGTTGAAGCTCCCGATGGACCGTCGCCAGTTCCGTCCCCGCCGTCCGCAGGGCTTGAAGGACGAACTCCGCCGGGTCCGTTCGGGCCTTCATCGTCAGGTCCATCATCGCATCCCGCCGTTCCGTCAGCGTCATCTCCGTCGTCGGGTTGGTCGTCACCGTCGGGGCCGGGCAGGAGCCGGCGAACCTGCTTCCCGAGCCGGGCGGCGTGCTGGTGGAGTTTCGCATCGTCGTACTCCTCGAAGCCCATCATCACGTCGAACATCGTCGCCGCCGCGTCGTCCCCACCGCCCCGCTTGCGCGACGGCTTCGGCCCGTGCCGGACCAGCGCCATCCAGGCCCGGACGTAGGCCATCGCGCACTGCATCTTGAGCTTGAGGTCGTCCGACCGCATGCCCATGCGGATGATGAGCAGGCACTCGTACGCGTTGCCGCGGAGCAGGTCGGCCTCGGCGTTCCGCAACAGCCGTTTCCAGCGGGCGGCGTCGTCGCCGACGATGCGGGCGCGAAGCTCGTCGAACGTCAGGTCCGCCTTGTGGGCGGCGTCCCGGAGGGAGAAGCCGTGGGCGTAGGCGTCGGCGGCGCGGAACAGCGGGTCGGCGAGCAGGGCGGCCCCGGTCGGCTCGGGCGCGGCGGACATGGCAGGCCCTCCGAATGCGGTTGCTTACGCCAGTGAACGCATAGTTCGGCGCCGTTTCTGGCCGGACAAGGGGGTGAGTGCGATTTTGTCCAGATTTATGAAGTGGTGTTTGTCAAGCGGACCGGACGGGATGACGGAAGTCGCGGCGGGGGCGATGCTTGTTAGCCCGACGCGCTAGCGAGGGTGCGCGACGGGTTCGGCCGGCGGCAAATTACTCGCAAGCGGAAAGCACCCCGCAAGGGACTTGCGATCCCGCACCCTCGCTGGCGCGTCGGGCTAACAAATCCGGTTGGACCAACCGGACACTCGTGAAAATGGGACAACCGATGATCGCCGGTTCACACCGCGACCACCGGCCGCGGCTAGGGTTGCGTCTTCGGCGA
>JADMIO011014762.1_pt1 | contig 23266 bp, 17 predicted proteins | sample 8958161 | NCBI WGS metagenome assembly JADMIO01 (sample SAMN16585339, study PRJNA669376) | soil metagenome | isolation source: Crop rotation soil | place: USA: Cullars Rotation, Alabama | collected 2011 | reverse complement strand
CCGCGACTTCAAGTCACGTGAATTCCAAGCTTCGGATCCCACTGTGCTGGAAAGGAAATCTCTATGAAGCAGGAAAAAACCGCTAAACCTTCAATGCAAAGTGATGGCTTGTGATATTAAAGCCGTATTTCAGGTAAAGGCGGTGTGCATCATATCGTGAAGGCACGCATCCGCTGTCGAGATGCACTTCGCCGCAGTTGTTTTCCCTAGCAATATTGACTACATAATCCAACAGCGCACGTGCATATCCTTTCTTCCGTGCATCAGGCAAAGTGGACAGGTCGTCAATGTAGATAGCTTTGCCCCAGTGAAGATGTTCTGTAAAACGATAACCGCATGCGCATATTGCTTTTCCATTTTCTTCAATATAAATAAGATGGTATCCGCGTGAAATCATGCCCGATATAATGCCGGTGATATTTTCTTCCGTAAGATGCGGCCGAAGTGTATGCATCACTTCATAACAAACAAGGATGTCGTAATTTGATTTAGCTGTTTTAATTTCCATACTCATATATAATATCTCATAATAGGCCTTGCTGGGGAATGCGCTCCCGCTTTTTTAAATCCTGCTTTCACAAACGATGAGTACAAACCAGTCCACACAAAGGCATCCGGAAGTTTTTCTTTCGGCTTCGTCGGATAGGCCTCTACAATTTTGGCCTTTTTCTTTTTGGCAAATTCAATGGCTCCCTTCAGCAATTCGGATGACAAACCTTTTCTTCGGAAATCTTTCATTAGAAACATACAGCTCACCGACCACACGGGTTTGTCATCAAGTGGTTGCAGAACTCTGGAATCTTCAAGTCTGACAAATTGTTCTCTTGGCGCAACAGAACACCAGCCTGCTATTTCACCATCTGCGTACATGATTACTCCCAATGGTTCTGAATTACCTGCCATCTTTTTAATCAGTAATTTGTTGCCTGCTCCTTTATGCGTTTCAAAATCTTTTTTCTTCAGCCTCCATGTCATGCACCAACAGCCGCCACAGCCGCCACGTTCACCCATCAGGGATTCGAAGTCTTTCCACGTTTCTTTAGCCAGCGATTTAAACTGCAGTTTCATGCATGTAAAGGTGGAGATTAAAACTTTTTTCTGCAAAACAGGGAGTGCGTACTTTCGCATTCCGCAAAATGGACAGACCGCTTCAGATATTATTCGAAGACAACCACCTTATCATTATCAATAAGCGCCCCGGCGATATTGTGCAGGGCGACAAGACAGGGGATAAGCCGCTGATGGATATCGTTAAGGATTACATCAAAGAAAAGTTTAATAAACCCGGTGAAGCATTTATCGGTACTCCGCACAGGATAGACAGGCCTACTTCAGGCATTGTCATTTTCTCCCGCAACAGCCGCTCGCTGGAACGCATGGCAGAAATGTTCCGGGAGAAAAAAATTCAGAAAACATATTGGGCCATCGTAAAAAACACACCGCCAAAGGATGAAGACAAGCTCATCGGTTACCTGAAGAAAAACCAGGAGCGCAATAAAAGCTATGCCTTCCCCACCAAGGTGAAAGACTCCTTTTATGCTGAGCTCGACTATAAAGCCATTGCAAAGTCAGACCGCTATACGCTTCTTGAAGTAAAGCTACACACTGGTCGACATCACCAGATTCGCGTCCAGCTTTCCGATATCGGCTGCCCTATAAAAGGCGATGTAAAATATGGCTTCGACCGTGCCAACGAAGACAACTCCATCCACCTGCATTCGCGCAAAGTGGAGTTTCTTCATCCTTCTAAAAAAGAACCCATGACCATCGTTGCTCCCGTGCCCGATGACAAGCTCTGGAAGTTCTTTGAAGAAGAGGTAAATAGTCAATCGTAACAAAGGTTAATGAGCCTTTCCATTTTTCTTTGGTCATTACCTCAGAAATAGATGTATTCTTCTTATTTAATGGCGTTTAGGGGTTTTGTATTTCAAAAATTTGCATACATTTAGCCCACCTAAACAAATTACTTTCTATGAAAAAACTTTACTCATTCCTGTTTTTCATTTCCATTATTTTTTCTTCAACGGCAAAAGAGTGGATTAGCCTTACATCAACAACTCAGAAATCTGCGGGCGTCGAACTTATTTCGTCTAACCAGCAGACAACAGTTCTGAAAGCAACAGTTCCCGGTTTCAGCCGTGCAGATGTCAGCACCTCAAGAGGTACAGCATCGGTGATAAGCCTTGACAATGCATTTCCTCTGCTTGCTGCCGGCTCACCGGCAGTGATGAAGCTTTCTGCTTCCGTCATTATTCCTGACATGGCAAAAATGAAAGTGGAAGTGATTTCATCATCGTATATTGATGTTACAAATTTTGAGCTGGCTCCTTCAAAAGGAACGCAGTTGAGAACAGTCAACATTAATGATGTGCCTTACACATATGGTACTTCTTTTTTTCAGAATACTTTTTACCCCGGTAATCTTGCATCGCTTCAGTCGCCGTATATCCTTCGCGACTACCGCGGGCAGAGTGTGTGGATTTATCCTTTCCAGTATAATCCTGTAACAAAGGTGCTGCGTGTGTATACTGAGATGACGATTAAAATATCAGAAGAGTCGCAGAACGGCGAGAATGTTTTTCTGCGCAGCAGGGCAATGACTTCTATCGATTACGATTTCCATACTATTTATTCAACTCATTTTCTGAACTACAATACTGTGCGTGCTTATACCCCGGTAGCGGAAACAGGAAGCATGCTTATCATTTCCTATGCTTCGTTTATGGCCACGATGCAGCCTTTGGTCGACTGGAAAATAAAGCGTGGTTTATCAGTAGAAATGGTCAGTGTGACAACTGCAGGAAGCACTGCCACTGCTATCAAGACGTATATCACGAATTACTACAACACTCATAACTTAAAATATGTATTGCTGGTTGGTGATGCCGCACAAGTGCCTACACTGACTGCTTCGGGCGGTGCTTCGGATCCGAGCTATGGATATATAGTAGGTTCTGATTCTTATCCTGAATTATTTATCGGCAGATTTTCAGGAACAACAACAACAGATATCGGAACGCAGGTAACGCGCACAATTAACTATGAAAGATATCCGCAGGCAGCTGCTGCATGGTATGGCCACGCAGTGGGTATTGCATCGAACCTCGGCCCTGGCGACGACAATGAATACGACTGGGAGCATGAGCGCAATATCCGTGCTAAGCTGATGGCATTTACATACAACGACGTTGCTGAATTATATGACGGCACTCATAATGTAGTAGATGCCTCAGGCAATCCTACATCGACAGATCTCATCAATACTTTGAACAGCGGTGTTTCTCTTGTGAACTATACCGGTCATGGCAGCCAGACGGCTTTCGTTACTACCGGTTTCTCTACTTCGAACATGACCTCCCTGACGAATTCCAATAAACTTCCGTTTGTTGTATCTGTGGGATGTGTGAACGGCGACTTCACAACAAGCACTTGCCTTGCCGAGTCTTTCCTTCGTTCTCAAAACGGCGGGCAGCCTACCGGTGCGCTTGCTACATTTATGTCATCCATCAACCAGTATTGGGACGAGCCGATGCGTGCACAGGATGAAATGACAGACTTGCTGGTCGGAACGTATTCAACAAATATTAAACGCACACTGGGTGGTATTTCTGAAAACGGCTGCATGAATATGAATGACGTATATGGCACCACAGGAAATGACATGACAAATACCTGGCATGTATTCGGAGATCCTTCCGTTCCTATCCGTACTAAGACTCCGACAGCAATCACGGCTACTCATGCTCCGACTGTTCCGGGCGGAACTACTGACCTTCTTGTAAACTGTAATACAGAAGGAGCTTTAGTTAGTCTTACGATGAACGGACAGATAATAGGAACAGGCGTTGTTGCTTCAGGAAGTGTGGATATCACCTTTGCTGCAGTGACTGCACCGAATACAATTTATGTAACCATTACTGCATTCAATGCAATTCCGTATGAGGGAAGTGTATTGGTTGTTGACCCCACTGCTGTTTCTCAAATAGCGTCGTCTTCCAACTTATTTAACATACTTCCTAATCCTGCTCATGGCAATGTGAACATGGTATTCAACCTTGCGCCGAATGCCATTGCCACATTGAAAATCTTCAATGCAATCGGGCAGGAAGTAAAATCAGTAGAAGGCATCACAGGCAACGGAAACTATTCTTTTGACGCTGCTGAACTTGGCAAAGGCATCTATTTTGCCAGCCTGAATACAGGTGCGTTTGAGGTCACCACTAAGTTTGTAATCGAATAAAACATTCAAAAAAGTGAGAACTCCGGTGCAAATCGGAGTTCTGCTTTTATAGCAAACCTCAGTTCATGGTTTCCTCACCTTTTTTATTTGCCCGAATGTTAAAATCATCCGTTATTGCACTTTAATCCAACTATATCCTAACCTTTTTTTATTCTGATGAAAAAAATTCTATTTATCGTTTTAGCTTTTGCAGTTCAGTCTGCTTTTGGGCAGCTAAATATATCACTGCTTGCCAACCTGCCTTATGCAGGCAAGATGTTGTCGAACATCGGCGGCTATGTTGACCATAGCGGCAATGAATATGCCCTCGTCGGCTACGAAGACGGCCTCAGCATTGTGGACGTTACCGTTCCAACGGCTCCCGTTATCAAGTTTACCGTTGCCGGTCCTTCTCCGTGCGAGTGGCGCGAAGTAAAAACATACCGCGACTATGCCTATGTAACAACTGAGTGCGGAACTGTAGGATTGCAGATTGTTGACCTAAGCAATCTTCCTGCAAGTGTTAACACCACAACTTACAAAGGCGACGGTGCGATTAATAACCAGATCACAACCATTCACGCATTACACATTGATACGGCAAGAGCAAAACTTTATCTCTACGGCAGTAATATTTCTACCGGTGCGAATGACAACGGCTACCCACTCATCATTGACATCTCATCTCCGTTGGCCCCGCATTATGTCGGTCACTTTATTGTGGGTTCAGGTAATGCCTATGTGCATGACGGATACGTACAAAATGATACCGCTTATTTCTGCCACATCTATCAACCTGGTTTCATTTCTATTGTGGATGTATCAAATCCGGCAAGCCCCGTTGAATTGGCTCCGCATGTAGCTACTCCGAATACATTTCCACACAATACGTGGCTGAGCAACGACCATAAGACAATGTTTACGACGGATGAAGTAAACAATTCATACCTCACGGCATATGATATTTCGGATTTTCAGAATATCACTGAGCTTTCAAGATTCCAGAAAGACCCGGGCAGCAACACTATAGTTCACAACGTTCATGTAGTAAATGGTGATTGGACGGTGACATCATGGTACACTGAAGGAGTTGTCATCACAGATGAGAGCCGCCCTCAGAATCCGATTGAAGTCGGAAACTATGATACGTATCCTGCAAACAATTCGGGCAACTTCGATGGCGATTGGGGAGTTTATCCTTTCCTGCCATCAGGAAATTTAGTAGTGTCTGACATGAGCAACGGTTTGTTCGTTCTCGGGCCGACATATGTTCACGCAGCATGGCTTGAAGGAATTGTGACGGATACTACCAATGGCAATCCTATTTTCGGAGCTTCTCTTGTATTGAGCACTGCGCCGGCTACAACCCGCAGCTCAAACATTACAGGAAATTACTATTCAGGCTCTGCAACGGCGGGCACATATAGCATGACGGTTACTAAAGCCGGATATTATCCAAAGACGATTAATAATATTTCCCTTACAAACGGTGTTCTGACTACTCTTGATGTTCAGCTTGTGCCGATGGTTGCGTTTAACTATAACGGAACTGTTGTGGACAGTGCTACAGGCTTGCCGATAGCAAATGCATTGGTTGAACTCTACAGCGCTACCAATAATTTTACTGCTACATGCGATGTAAACGGAAACTTTACATTGCCGCTTTATGATGATACATATACAGTGATAGCTGGCAAATGGGGATACCAGACCCGTTGTACAAGCATGCCTATTTCAAGCAGCACAGCTCCGGTTACCGTTGCCATTCCGCGCGGATACTATGATGATTTCACATTCAACTTCAATTGGGTTGTAACGGGAACGTCAACTAATTCATGGGTAAGGGGAGAACCGGTAGGAACTTATAACAGCTCTGCTGAAGTAAATCCGGAGTACGATGTAAACTCTGACTGCGAAACAAAATGTTTTGTAACAGATAATGGGGGCGGCGCTGCCGGTGACCATGACGTGGACAATGGCAATACGCTTCTTACATCTCCTGCATTTGACCTCACGATTTATTCAAACCCGTCGATAGATTACTACCGCTGGTTTGTCGACATTCTGGGCTCAGGTTCTCCGAACGATACAATGCGCGTTCGTTTAGGTAATGGCACTACAACAGTTACTCTTGAAACTGTTCTGAATAACACAGCAGGCAATGGTACCTGGGTGCATAAAAACTTCGCAAACCTTGGCTCATTGCTACCGCTGACAAACAATATGCATTTGTCAGTGTACGTAGCAGATGCAAGCCCGGGCAACGTGGTGGAAGGCGCTCTGGATATGTTCAAGGTAATAGGAAACATCACAGCGGGTATTAACGAGCCGTTGTCTTCTTCTGCGGCATTGAATGCAGAAGGAAATCCGTTCTATGTTTCTACAATGATTAACTATGCAGGCATCGGCAAAAACATCTCAGGTGTTGAAATGACAGTGTCTGACATTTTAGGAAACATCGTTGAGCGTCACGCAGTGAATTCTACCGAAGGAAAAATCAGTGTTGGCCAAAAGCTGAGCTCAGGTATTTACTTTGTAAGCCTCACAAACGGCAGCGACCGCAGCCGTGCATTGAAGATTGTAAAGGCGCAGTAAGCCTTAAATAATATTTTATTGAAAAGCCCTCCCTTTCCGGGAGGGCTTTTTTATTTATTGATGTTCTGAAATTGAGTAGGTTTGACTCGGAATGAATCAAAAGAATAAGTGAACCGCAGGCAGGCTGTTCGATTTCTGACCATGGCAGGTACTGTGCTGCCACAACTTCCTGCTTATGCTTTTAGAAAAATGTTTTCACCCGCATTTAACAGAAACGATTTCGGAAAAGATTTCAAATGGGGTGTAAGCACATCTGCTTTTCAGACAGAAGGAGCTTATGATGCCGACGGAAAAGGCAAATCGATTTGGGATACGTTCACTGAACAGCCGGGCAAAATAAAAATCGGTGAAAATGCACGGACTGCTTCTGATTTTTATCATCGGTACAATGAAGATATTTCACTGATACATGATTTAGGATTTGATGCATTCCGTTTTTCACTGGCGTGGACACGTATTCTTCCAAACGGATCGGGACCGGTAAACCAAAAGGGCATTGACTTTTACAATAAAGTAATTGATGCCTGTCTTGCTTTAAATATAGAGCCATGGGTAACACTATATCATTGGGACTTGCCGCTGGTGTTGGAGGACAAAGGCGGCTGGACGAATCACGATATTTTAGAGAGGTTCAGAGAGTACACGGATGTCTGTACTTCGCGTTTCGGTGACCGTGTCAAAAACTGGATGATATTAAATGAGCCGATGGCCTTTACAGCATTGGGCTATATGCTTGGCATTCATGCACCGGGGAAAAAAGGATTGAAAAGTTTTCTTGCAGCAACTCATCATGCTGCTCTGTGCCAAGCCGAAGGCGGACGCATTGCGCGGGCAAATGTGATAGACGGAAACATTGGTACTACATTTTCCTGCTCACCCATTCATCCGCTCCGGAATACAAAGCATGATTTAATAGCCGTTGAAAAATTTGATGCTATCGTAAACCGTCTTTTTATAGAGCCGTCGTTGGGCTTAGGCTATCCGACTGATTCTGTACCTGCACTGAAACGTATTGAGAAGTATTATAAAGAGGGAGATGAAAAAAGATTGGAGTTTGATTTTTGATTTCATCGGAGTGCAGAATTATACGCGGGAGGTCGTAAAGTATAACCTACTGAATCCCGTGCTGTGGGGCAGGCAGGTGCCGGCAGAAAAAAGAAATGTGGAAATGACGGAGATGAAGTGGGAGATTTATCCGGAGTCGATTTACGATATGCTGAAAAAGTTTTCCTCTTATGAAAAGGTGAAAAAGATTTACGTGACAGAGAACGGCGCTGCCTTTGTTGACACACCTGAATCGGGAAGAGTGCATGATGGAAAGCGCACGGACTTTTATAAAAAATATTTAGAGCAGGTCTTGCGCGCAAAAACAGAGGGAATAAAGGTCCATGGATATTTTGCCTGGTCACTGACGGATAATTTTGAATGGGCAGAAGGATATAGGCCTCGATTCGGTTTGGTGTATGTTGATTTTAATACTCAGCAGCGAATCATTAAAGACTCAGGATTTTGGTTTAAAGATTTCTTAACTGAAAAATAAGGCGATTTATATTTTAATTCACCTCCCCACGTTCATCTTTATTTTCTTGCAATAATCCTTTGACTTCTTTCAAACTCAATTAAACTCAAAACAACTACGATTAAAGTCGTTACTATTTAAATTGTACTTGAAAGGACTTTAATCAAAGTCCTTTCTTCTTTAATTGTAGTTGAAGCAATCTGAATTAAAGAAGAAACTATATGAATTGTACTTAAAACGACATTAATTAAGTTCGTTACATCTACAATTGTGTTTGATTCGATTTTAATCCATCCCGTAACGACTTTAATTCAAGTCGAAGCGACTTCAATCCAACTTAAAGCAACTTTAATTCAAGTTGCTTTAAGTTGGCTGTTTTTTTTGAATTTTTCGAAGATTTAAGTTTGACAATTGTATGACACTTTACCCTTGGTGAATTTCTTATCTTTATATAGAAAAAGTAAAAAATGAGGGTTTGAAATAAATGACGTATTAATTCAAATAAATTCTTTCGGATTACGTTAATGGATAAATATAACATCTAAACTGTTTTCGTCATGGCAAATTCAATCGCCTTAAATCTTTATGCAATGACCTTTCAGGGTGTTGCGGATTTCGGAGATAAACTGCACGGCGGTTTTCAAAGACTCGCTGCAGATTATCCTGGGCCAACTCCGTCGCTGGCCGTTGCTCAGTCAAACATCATTAAATTAAACAAGGGAATAGTAAAGTGGGGAACAAAAGGTAATCGCGGAGCGCATACTGATTATTCGGGAATACTGTCCCAGGTAGAAGTGGTACGCAATGATATCCGCTCATGGGCGAATTACGCCATGATTACGAAACCAAACGATATTAAATCATGGACGGATTTAGGATTTGCAATAAGGCAGGCGAAGAGCAAATCGCAGCAGTTGCAAATGGTCCAGGACTTCAGGCATTTTATTTCTAGAAATGTTCCGGCTCCGGGTATTAAACTCAGGTGGAGGAAGCCGCTTGATACCAAGTCGAACCTGGTGAAAAGTTATATTGTTCAGTGGAACAATACTCCTGATTACCCGATGCTCCGTGAGCGCAAGATGCTCATGAATGTTGTAGCGGTCGTAACGGAAACAACCTTTACAGATATGCGGCCTCTGCCCGGAGTAAACTGGTATTGGGTAACTCCCCACAATTCAGCAGGACCGGGAGTTACTTCACAAGGACTGATGGTGCTCTCTGCGCAGCTTCCGGGAGAGGAAGAACAATAACCTTAATAGTCGCCATGGCTCGGACAAGTAACCAAAGTCCTTCCATACGGAAAAAAATTAGGCGTGATCATTTTTTTTAATGACCATTTTTTATCCGGTTAAATGCATTCAAATCCTCTTAAATTAACGTATGTAATTATTCGGATTTTTATACCTTGCGCCTCCTAAAAAAATCTGTTTACAAACCGGTTCACCTAACCAAAACCCTTAAAACTTTCTAAATGAAAAAAACTTTACTCGCTAAATTATTTCTCTTTTCTTTTGTTCTTATCACATCGCAGGCCATGTCGCAGGGATGGACAGGTCTGGGCAGTCCCAGCAATGGTGTTGCTAACGGATATGTAAATTCTATGGTGGTGTGGAATGGCAATGTATATGTAGGCGGCAGCTTTACAACTGTGGGTGGTTCTGTATCTGCCAGCAATATTGCAATGTGGAACGGAACGACAGCTGCATGGTCTGCTCTCGGTACCGGCATTACAGGCGGTGAGGTGCTTGCTCTTGCTGTTTATAATAATGCACTGTATGCCGCAGGACGTTTTACTACTGCAGGAGGCGTGACAGCAACCCGCGTTGCGAAGTGGAATGGAAGTGCCTGGTCTGCAGTTCAGGGTCCGTCGGGTCAGGGAGCAGGCGACGGCTCAGTTAATATTGATGCATATTGCCTGTATGTCTTTAATAATACATTGTATGTAGGCGGAAATTTTGCGACAGCAGGCGGTGTATCTGCGCACTATGTCGCCATGTGGAATGGCACTTTATGGACAGGGTCTACCGGCACGAGCGGTTATGCATACTGCTTTGCCAGTTTTAATAGTGAACTGTATGCCGGAGTTCAAGGTGGATATGTATTGGATAAATTGGTAGGCACCACGTGGGTGCAGGCCTCTACCCTGAATAATAACACCTATTATATTAAATCGCTTTGCTCATATAATAACAGTTTATATGTATCAGGTAGCTTTCTGGTTGGTCCGGTTCAGAATTTTGCAAAGTTCAACGGTACCTCTTTTTCAAATGTGGGAGGTAATAATGCTCCGCTGGCTCCTGCCGGTTCAGTGTTTGCGAGTGTCATGAAAGTTTTCAACGGTAAGCTTTGGGTAGGAGGAGCATTTACATCAGCAAACAGTGTGGCGAATACTTCAAAGCTGGCTGTGTGGAGCAGCGTGAGCGGAACATGGACCTCTGCATATGTTAATCCTGTGGCCTGCAACAGTGATGTATATGCTGTCGATACAGGTCTTACCGGAAGCCCTTCGACAAATTATATTTATGTAGCAGGTGCTTTCACGGCTCCTTATAACCGCGTGATGAGAGGTGTTACTAACGTTGGTATTGAAGAAGTGGCAATGGCAGAGGGATTGGTTTCCGTTTATCCTAACCCAACTCACGGCCGTATTCATATCAGCATAAACCGTGAAGTAAGAAATCCGTCTGTCGAGATTTATAACATCCTTGGCAACAGAGTTTATAATGAAGCTTTGAAGACCAATTTTGAGCCTGTCATCACAAAGGAATTTGCTCCGGGAGTTTACTTTATGAAAGTCATTTCAGAAGAAATCGGAAGCAATTCGGTGAAAGTTTTCACTCAAAAAGTAGTTGTAGAATAAACTTTTTTCGGCCTTTCCTGTTCATCCATTTTGCCTGAAGCCAACCGATGAGGTTGGATAAAAGTCAGAAAAAGCAGGACTTTTCTTGTACATTTTAATTGTTCGTCAATCTTTAAAATTGGGGTAAAAAGCCAGTTTTTGTGGGCGAACGGCTATTTGCATTGGGTGAATAAAATCTGTGCGGATTTCAGTGATTTTTTTTCATGATTGTTACCAATTTATTCTTTTTTTTCCTTATTTTTCGGGATTGAAATCAGGGAATTAACCGGTTTTATTTTCATTATAAATTTTTAATGAAGAATGCAACTAGTTAGTTCCGGATGGCATCTTAGAATATATCAGAATACCAGGAAATTGATTCTATTAACTTTACTAAGCTAACAGCAATGAACCACTCTACTCTACTCGTCACAAGACGACTTCTATGGTGTGTTGCAATTATCACATTTGTAGTTTCCCTGTCAGCAAAAGCGGGCGGAAGAGACAAAGTAGCCGTTGACAGAAATCTCACCAAAGAGCAATTGGTGAGTCGATACACATTCTTTCATGGTGACAGTCTTGCTTCATTCGACTATGTTGCCACTTACAGAAAAGCGCTCGACGTATCCGGAATTCAGCTTGAGCAGGAGCTTAAAAGCTTTTTCGGAATTGCGGAGAGAAAATTCGTTAACAAAAAATATAATATAGCTGAAATTGAACCTCAGCGTCCCGGACGTGATTACCGTAATCCCTTAACTGCCGTTTGTAACAACCTCGACTTTGAATACGGAAACTGGACAGGATGGAATGGCGCCGGTGGAATTAATACAAACTCAGCAGGACCTTTAACAGTTACCGCACCAGGTATCATCGATGGAAATCTTTGCAATGCGGTTTCTGCCTGTCAATATCATACTCTTTGCAATACAACCTGCCCTAATGATCCTTACAGTAACCTTTCTGTAGTTGATCCGGGAGGAGGAAACTACACTGCACGTTTAGGTGGTGACCAGATTAATCTATACGAAGGATATTGTAACCTGCCCACTCAGGACTGGACATATTCATCGGGTGAATTTATTGAGCAGACTATCTATGTAACATTGGCAAATGCCCTTTTCACTTACAGCTACCAGGTAATACTTGAAGATGCTCCGCATGCTGCAGGTGAGAATCCATATTTCCATGCTGAGGTGTTTGACTCTTTAGGAAATTCTATTTCATCCTGTTTCGAATACTATGTTCAATCACTTCCGAACACAGGAGGTCCGCCTCCGGGCTTTTTTGCTTCAAGTGTTTGGGGTTATTCATACTTGCCATGGACTCAGAATAGTATTAACCTTACTGCCTTCCTGTATTCAAATGTCACGGTTCGTTTTACCACTGCCGGTTGTTTGTACGGAGGCCACTCTGCTCATTCGTATGTTGACGTTTCATGCAGCCCTGTACAGATTGTTGTCACAGATGGTATGATACCTTGTAACGGAACTACTACATTGATCGCTCCACCGGCAGCCGGCGGAACTTATACTTGGGCAGGACCGGGTATAGTCGGAAGCAATACTTCTCAAATCATAACGGTAAATGCTGCTGGTCATTATACAGTAACAATTCATCCGACTACAGGTTGTGATTATACACTGGCAACAGATGTTACAGCCGCGGCCGCTATAAACGGAACAATGAATCACGCGAATGTTCGTTGCAACGGAGCAAATCAAGGTGTTGCCTGGACTGCGCCAATAGGTGGTACAGCTCCGTTTACTTATGCATGGACTGCAAGCGCAGCTACGACGGCTACTGTCAGCAATCTCCCGGCAGGAACTTATACTGCAACAATAACTGACGTGAACGGCTGTACTTACATTGGTACGACTACAATCACTCAACCAAATGCATTGAATGTTAATACGAATCCGACTAACCTGAGATGCTACAATGTAGCACAGGGCGCAGCCATAGTCAATGTAGGAGGCGGCACAGCCCCTTATTCTTATTTATGGACTCCGTCATCTCAGACAGGGATAACTGCTTCAAACCTTTCTGCCGGCAACTATACAGTAACAGTTACTGATGCTTATGGTTGTACAAGAGTTTCGGCGGTCCAGGTAACTCAACCAACTCAGTTGATGGCACCGACAACTCCATCTCCGGTATCGTGTAACGGTGGTAGTAACGGACGGGTGATAGTAACACCAAACGGTGGAACGGGTCCATATCAGTATGTATGGAGCCCTTCAGGAGGAACCTCATCTACTGCTACAAATCTGACAGCAGGAAACTGGACTGTGACAGTAACCGATGCGAATGGTTGTACAAGAGTAAGTATCGCGGCCGTCACACAGCCTACACCAGTAACAAGTACTGTGAGTGGAACACCGGTTTCATGCTTTGGCGGCTCGAACGGTACCTCAACCGCTTCGGCCAATGGAGGCACCACTCCGTATTCTTATTTATGGTCATCAGGAGCAACCACCATTACCGCTAATAATCTAGCTGCAGGTAACTATACATGTACTATAACAGATAATCATGGATGTAGTGTATTGCAACCATATACTGTGACACAACCAACGGCAGTAGCTGCCGCAGCAAACCATACTAATGTAAGCTGTAACGGTGGAAACAATGGTACTGCTTCGGCATCAGGAAGTGGTGGCATTGGCCCGTACGCTTATCAATGGACGCCTTCCGGCGGAACCAATGCAATGGCCAATGGTCTTACAATCGGCACTTATACTGTTAGGGTAACTGATGCAAACGGTTGTACGAATACCACGACTGTTGTTATCACTGAGCCAACGGCACTTTCTGCACCGACAGGAAATACAAATGTATCTTGCTATGCAGGTGCTGATGCATCGGCATGGGTAACTCCTGGAGGTGGAGTAGGACCTTATACTTATCTATGGACTCCATCTGCTCAAACAACCCAGACTGCAAGTAACCTCCTGGCGACTAATTATATTGTAAGAGTCACGGATGCAAATGGATGTACAATAACTTCAGTCTTAACTCCAACTCAGCCTCTCTTACTTACAGCTTCGACAAGCCAAACTCATGTATCATGTAATGGCGGAGCAGACGGAACGGCATCGGTTGTGGCTAATTATGGAACCGCGCCATACACTTATTTGTGGAATCCGTCGGGCCAGACTAATTCTACGGCTAATAATCTTGCTGCAGGAGCTTATACTGTTTTGGTAACGGATGCAAATGGATGTACAACAATAAAATCAACTGTAATTAATGAACCGACGGTTCTAACGGCAGTAGCTAATTATTCAAATGTAAATTGTAATGGGGCCAGCACGGGATCTACTTCGGTTGTTCCGGGTGGTGGAACTCCGCCATATTCTTACCTATGGTCTTCCGGAAATACAACTGCTACAGCAAATAACCTGCCTGCAGGACCATATACCGTAACTGTTACGGATGCTCATGGATGTACTCAAACGGCTACTACTTCTATAACTGAACCAACAGCGATGTCTGCATCGACTGCCAATACGAATGTTACCTGCTTCGGCCTTTCAAATGGCTCAGCCACTGTAAATGTTGGAGGAGGAGTTTTGCCTTACACTTATTTATGGAATCCATCGGGACAAACGACAGCAATTGCGAATAATATTCCAGCGGGTTCTTACACTGTCGGAATAATAGACGCCAATGGCTGCACATTGACTACCAGCGTAGTGGTTACTGAACCTGCGCTGTTGACGGCAGCTACATCTCCTCCGACGAATATTACATGCTATGGCTTTGCAAATGGATCAGCGTATGTAACAGCTGGCGGAGGAACTCTTCCATATACTTACCTATGGAGTCCTTCAGGACAAACATCTCAAACGGCCAATAACCTTGATGCTGCTAATTATACAGTTCGGGTTACTGATGCAAACGGATGTTCGCTTACTTCGAATGTATTAATAACACAACCGCCTGCGCTGACCGTTTCTACTTCTAATACGAATGTGAGCTGCTTTGGACTTTCTGATGGTTCGGCTACTGTTACTGCAGGAGGAGGAGTTTCCCCTTATTCTTATGCATGGAATACTTCTCCGGTGCAGACAACTGCCTTGGCAAGCAATATTCCGGCAGGCACTTATACAATTGGAATAACAGATGCTAATGGTTGTGTGATATCATCAACTGCAACTGTGACTGAACCGACAGAACTTCTTTCAAGTACATTACCTACCAATAATGTTTGTTTCGGACAGAATAATGGAACAGCAACTGTAGTGCCGTCTGGTGGAACAAGTCCTTATACATATCTCTGGTCTGATAATAATAATCAAACCACTGCAACTGCCAATAATCTTTTTGCAGGAACTTATACTGCAACTGTACTTGATGCACATGGTTGTTTAAGCTATGCTACCGCTACTATTACAGAACCCCCTCTGCTTGTAGCAGCAATCCCATGGCATACAGATAATTTATGCTATGGCGACCAATTAGGAACTGCTTATGTGGCTGTTAACGGTGGAATTCCATCTTACCAATATGCGTGGAGTCCGGCAGGAGGGACTAATGCCACTGCCGCGGGTATGGGGGCCGGTAACTATACAGTAATCATTACTGATGTCAACGGATGTACCACAAAACAACTTGTTCAGATTACAGAGCCTCCTCAATTGATGATGACTGTGAATACTCCGCCTACCATATGTATAGGTCAATCAACTGACATTAATGCCACTGTTTGGGGCGGTACACCACCATATAACTATTCATGGAATAATGGCCCAATAGATTCAACTCAAAATGTGAGTCCGGGGACTACCACTATTTATAATGTAAATGTGACGGATGCAAATGGATGTACAATTCCTGCCCAGACAATAACGGTAGAAGTTTATCCGCCTCTGCAGCTTAACGCAGTCGGACCGCCTGATGTGTGCAGTGGTACGGCAGTTACTCTTAATTCAAACGGAAGTGGTGGAAACGGCGGACCTTATACCTATACCTGGAGCAATGGCGAAACTACATCAAGTATTACTTTGACAATTACCCAGGATACTTCAATGACTGTAACGTTCAGTGATGGTTGCAGTCCTTCACAGCAGGCGAACTTAAGTGTAATCAATAACCCTGTTCCGGTTGTAAATTTCTCACCATGGGTTACATCAGGATGTGCGCCTTTGACTGTTGACTTTGTTGATTCATCTATTGCTGTTTCAGGAGCTACTTATGCATGGACTTTGGGTGACGGGACTTCTTCCAATACTACAAACTTTACCCACGTTTATCCAAACCCGGGTGTATATGATATTTCATTAACGGTAACGACGCCTGCCAATTGTACAAGTTCTCTTGCTCTCCCGCATGTTGTTGAGGTATTCCCTCTTCCTGAAGCGAACTTTGCTACATCAAGTGAAGTGGTAGAGTATGAATATCCGTTTATTGATTTCTCCAATTTCTCTTCTGATGCTGATTACTGGCATTGGGATTTTGGTGATGGCTCAACAGATACTGGTACTTTCAGTCCAACACATCAATACAGGGATACGGGTTATTATAACATTCAACTTGCGGTCATGAATGACCACGGTTGTGTTGATACTGTCTATGGGCGTATCTATGTAAGACCTGAATGGAGCATTTTTATTCCGAATAACTTTACTCCTAACGGAGATGGAATAAATGACTATTTCAACGCTCTTGGAACCAATATTATTGAGTATGATATGTGGATTCTTGACCGTTGGGGTGGTAAGATTTACCATTCTGAAAGTATGAGTCAGTCATGGAACGGTACTTACTATAATAATGGCACTCTTTGCCAGACAGATGTGTATGTTTATAAGATAAAAGCCCGTGATATTCATGGTAAGATGCATACATTCATTGGTCACGTGACCTTATGGAGGTAATAGAATAAAATTGTTAGAATTTAAAAGAGGACGGAAGTCCTCTTTTTTTTGCTCTATGGTTGAGGATTATCTTTTTGTATTCTTTTCGTCCCCTTATACATTTCATATTTCAATAGCCTGCATTCAAGAGGGCCATTATATAAAGGAATCCTTCTTGAAGGCTTAAGTCCGATATGATTTGCTGCTTCCCGGTTTGCTGTAAATATCCAAGCTATCCAACCCGGGAAGCGGTGCTTTAAGGATGCGCCAATCTTTTCATAGAGTAGAAACAAGTCGTTTTGGTTGTCTGTAATTCTGGCTCCATAAGGTGGATTAGTTACGATAGTCCCAGGTTCCGATGCTGGAGTATAATCTTCAAATGGCTGGGAACGGAAATCAATGTCATCAAATACTCCGGCAATCTTAGCATTCTCCCTTGCTATGTCCAGCACATGATATGACTTATCAATTCCTGTAATTGGAAAATCAACCCTGTCCTTAATACCGGCCTTTGCTTCATCAAGTATTTTATTCCACAGAGTTGAGTCATAATCCGCCCATCGTTGAAAGGCAAAGTCTTTCCGGTTAATTGAAGGAGGTATGTTGCGGGCTAACATCGCAGCTTCAATAACAATTGTTCCGCTGCCGCACATTAAATCAGTAAAAGGGCTTTGCTTATCCCAACTGCTTAATAATACCATTCCTGCTGCCAGCGACTCATTCAAAGGAGCTTCTCCGTGCTGCTCCCTATATCCTCTTATGTGCAGCGATTCACCCGAACTGTCTAATGACACTTCTGCTTCATCTTCGTAAATATGAACGTGGATTCTTAATGTTGGTTTGTCCAGGTCGACATTCGGACGCTTGCCGGTATTATCACGAAACTGGTCAACGATGGCATCCTTGCTTTTCAATGCCACATATAATGAGTGAGTGAGCGTTGAGTTATTTACCACAGCATCTACTGCCAGGGTGTCCTCGTTGGACATGAATTGACTCCAGTCAATCTTCTTTATTTCATTATAAAGTTGAGTTTCACCGGCCGCTTTGAATTTTTTAATAGGCTTTAGCACTCTCAATGCCACCCGGCTCCACAAGTTAACCTTATACATCAACTCCTGATTGCCCTCAAAGGCAACAGCTCTTGTCAACTTTTCGATTTTAGCTGCACCAAGATTTTTCAGCTCTTCAACAAGAATATCTTCGAAACCGAATGAAGTTTTGGCAATGAGTGCGTATGGCTCTGACACAATAGAAGTATTACGGAGCAAAGAACGGAATTATTAATGGTTGGCGATTTCGTGTTTACTTTGCATTGTTATTCATGGAAAAGCCCTGGTTCGAAAGTTGGTTTGCATCGCCCTATTATCACATTCTTTATAAGGAGCGTGATGACCGAGAAGCGCAATTTTTTCTCGACAATCTGATTAGCCTGTTGAAGCCACAACCCGGTGCAAAAATGCTTGACATTGCCTGCGGTCGAGGACGTCACTCTGTTTATCTTAATAAGAAGGGATTTCAAGTGACTGGTATTGATTTGTCAGAAGAGAGTATTGCATTTGATAGGCAGTTTGAAAATGATAAACTTTCATTTCACGTGCATGATATGCGTGAAGTCTTCAAAGTAGGTGAATTCAACTTTGTACTGAATCTGTTCAGTAGCTTTGGGTATTTTGATTCCTCCGAGGATAACTCCAAAGCCATCCATGCACATTCGCAGGCATTAAAACCGGGTGGAGTCCTGGTATTGGATTATATGAATGCTCAGAAAGTCTGTTCCTGCTTTATTCCTTCAGACAAAAAAATTGTAGAAGGAATAAAATTTACTGTGAAGAAAAAGATTGAAGGAGGTATGATAGTAAAACACATTTCTTTTTCAGATCGGGGACAAGACTATAATTTCGAGGAAAGACTCAGCATTTTGTTGCTGGAGGATTTCAAAAAACTTTTTGCACAGCACAACCTGGCATTAACGTATACGTTTGGAGACTATGCTATGAATACATTTGATGAGACTAATTCAGACCGCCTGATACTTATTGCCGAAAAGACTGTCTGACCTGATATGCCTATCCTGTCTTATATATTATTAACAGTTATCGTTTTCACCAGCGGTCTCAGCCTTTTCTTTTTTAAAAAGATAAATGCAACGTTTCTTAAGCTTTTACTTTCTTTCAGCGCTGCATATCTTTTTGCAATCAGTGTACTTCACTTAATTCCTGAAGTATATTCTTCATCAGATAAATCCATCGGTCTGTATGTTCTTGCCGGTTTCTTTCTTCAAATCATTCTTGAGATATTTTCTGAAGGGATAGAGCATGGTCATGTGCATATCCATAAAGACCATCTTCATTCTTTTCCATTGGCAATGATGGTCGGCCTTTGTATCCATAGCTTCCTTGAGGGCATGCCACTAGTGCAAAAATTCAGTGACGGCTCAGCTCAGTATTCTCTTCTCACAGGAATAATTCTCCATCACATTCCCGTTGCCATTGCCTTAATGAGCATGCTTATTGCTTCAAACATTTCAAAAGGAGGCGCCGTATTTTACCTCTTGTTGTTTGCCATGATGGCTCCTCTCGGCGCTGCTGTAAGCCAAGCCATCAGCAATAATACCATGCAGGAATTATCCGGCTATTTCGGCAAGATGATGGCCGTTGTGATAGGCATCTTCCTTCACATATCGACGACGATACTCTTCGAATCATACGAAGAGCATCGCTTCAACTACTTAAAGCTTCTTATTATTTTATTGGGTGCAGGGCTTGCAATGATGACCTTGTAAGGCTATCATTTAATGCTTTTCACCGCTTCCTGTGCAGCTTCCATATTCGGAAAATCTCCGGGTGTAGGTAGGATTTCCATGTAGCGGATGATACCTTCCCTGTCAATTACGAATGTGCTGCGCTTCGCCACTTCCTTATATCCAACTATAAACTCAGGGTGAACAACTCCATAAGCCCTGATAACATCTTTGTTGAAGTCTGAAAGGAATGTGATGTTGTTTAATTTATACTCATCCTGGAAATGTTTTTGCGCAAAAAAACTATCTACTGAAATGCCAAGTATAACTGCATCCAGGTCTTGGTAATCTTTGTAGTTCTCCTGTACCTGGCACATTTCCTTTGTGCAGACTCCCGTCCAGGCCATTGGGAAGAAAAATATTACAACCTTCTTGCCTTTAAACTGGCTTAGTGATACTTCGCTCCTGTCTACTGTAGGTAACTTAAAATCGGGCGCTTTGTCTCCAACCTTCAAACTCATAATTAATGCTTTTTTTATTTAGGGATGCGAAAATACAACTAAACGGTTTACTTAGCTCAGTAAATTCTACCTTCTATCTTTGCCGCCTATGTTTGGCTTTAACAAAGGAGATCAGGAAGGGGAGATGTCATTTCTTGACCATCTGGAGGCATTGCGCTGGCATCTTGTCCGTTCAGCCATTGCTATCATTTCCCTTGCAGTCATCCTGTTCTGTTTTAAGAACTTCCTGTTTGACGATGTATTGCTGGCACCGAAATCCCCATCTTTTCCTACATACCGTGCTATGTGCTGGTTATCCAACCGCTTCCATCTTGGCGATGACTTATGCATTACAAAAATAGATTTCAACCTGATAAGCACAGATATATCGGCTCAGTTCTCTACGCATATGATGGTTGCATTTTTCGGAGGGTTAGTACTGGGCTTTCCGTACTTAGTCTATGAGCTATGGAAGTTTATTCGTCCTGCTCTTCATGAAAACGAACGGCGCTATGCTAAAGGCATTGTCTTCTTTACCTCCATGCTGTTTCTGCTAGGTGTACTATTCGGCTATTACGTAATCACTCCTATGTCAGTAAATTTTCTCGGAACATATCAGGTCAGTGAGCAAGTGAAGAACATGATTTCTCTGGACTCATTCATTTCTATAGTAACTACCATGACCTTACTGACAGGTATAGTCTTCGAACTGCCAATTGTTGTTTACTTCCTGACTCAAATAGGAATCTTCAATCCGGCATTCATGCGTAAATACAGACGTCACGCTGTTGTTATCATCCTGATCGTTGCCGCTATTATTACGCCAACCTCTGATGCAACAACTTTAACTCTCGTTTCCGTTCCTCTCTGGCTCTTGTATGAGGTGAGTATTTTTGTCAGTGCCTACGTGGTGCGGAGGAAAGCGAAGGTGTAAAAAGAAATTGCTTTTAGCGATTAATCAAAGAGAGGTTTAATCTCCTCCTTCCATTGCATTGCCATCTTTACAGTTAAATAGCTAAGTGCAAAGAGAGGAAGACAAATCAGGAAATAAAACATACCGCCTTCAATGCCTGCCCATAATGGCACAAATGCAAAGACCATGGCGCAGAAAATGTAGAGGTAGAATAATCCATAATACAGCGTTTTGAAAATCCATGCATAAGGAGTGGAATGATACATTTCCCTTTCCTTATTTCGCTTATCATATTCCTTGCGGACAAAATTGTAGACTTGCTGCTTGCGGTATTCTTTCCTGAACCGGTACAGGATGTCTTCGTAAATCTTTGCCTGGGACTTTCCCTGCAAATGATTTAAAATAACTTCATATGCTTTATGGATAAGTATAAACTCACTCTCCGCATCAGGCGATACGTTTCTGTCAGGGTGAAATTCCATAGCCTTATTGCGGTAAGCACGTTTCACAGCGCTTACATCTGCGTCTTCGTTCAGCCCTAAAACATCGTAATAGTCCGTGAGGGTCATATAAAACTATATAGACAAAGTTCGAAAAATGTGCCATACAAAGCAAATCAAACGGTTAGCCGTTCATTTGACCTCTTAAATGACCTTTGAATAACGTCTAGAAACCTTATTTATTTCCGATAATTGATATTTTTGCGCGCCATTAACCATAATCTTAAATCCGGCCCTAAAACCCAACCAGTCCTGTCATGCGTGAACTCCAATTCCGTGAAGCCCTTAGGGAAGCAATGAGTGAAGAAATGCGTCGCGACGACCGCGTATTTCTCATGGGCGAAGAGGTGGCTGAATACAACGGAGCGTATAAAGTGAGCCAGGGAATGCTTGATGAATTTGGCCCGAAGCGCGTCATCGATACACCTATTGCTGAGCTTGGCTTTGCCGGGATTGGAGTAGGTGCTGCCATGAACGGGCTGCGACCTATCATTGAGTTCATGACATTTAACTTTTCACTCGTTGCCATCGACCAGGTCATCAACGCGGCGTCAAAAATGCTTAGCATGAGTGGTGGCCAATATAGTACGCCTATCGTGTTCCGTGGTCCTACAGGTTCTGCCGGACAACTTGGAGCTCAGCATAGCAATGCTTTTGATAATTGGTATGCCAACACTCCAGGACTTAAAGTAATCGTGCCTTCAAATCCTGCCGATGCAAAAGGCTTATTGAAGAGTGCCATTCGTGACAACGATCCAGTTATCTTTATGGAAAGCGAACAGATGTATGGCCTGAAAGGAGAAGTGCCCGAAAGCGAATACCTCACGCCGATAGGTGTGGCCGATATAAAACGAAGCGGTTCGGACGTAACCATTGTCACCTTCGGCAAAATCATTCATACGGTTACAAAAGCCGTTGACGAACTTGTCAAAGAAAATATCAATCCGGAAGTTATAGATCTGCGTACAATTCGGCCGATTGATTACGCCACTATCATCGAATCTGTAAAGAAGACAAACCGTCTTGTCATCGTGGAAGAGAGCTGGCCACTTGGCTCAATTGCAACTGAGGTTGCCTTCAAAGTGCAGCGCGAAGCGTTCGACTATCTCGATGCGCCCGTGCGCAGAATAAATACTGCCGACGTGCCTATGGCTTATGCGCCTACCTTAGTAGAAGCCTTCCTTCCGCAGCCAGAACCAATCATCTGGGCTGTGAAAGAGGTGATGTACCTCGTTTAAATTATTGAGCTATTTAATTAATGAATTGTTGATTTACCAATAATTCCTTAATACTTCGCCACCTTTATTTAATCTTAGAATCAATATTAATTTTTATTGAAATTTGAGGGTTTCTCACTTTCAAGCACATGTATTCCAATCGTCTGCCCACCCGTAAAAAACAAACGCCCCCGGTTTTTTCGGAGGCGTTTGCCATTTATTTAATGTTTAATTAATTATTCATGAGCGATGACAACTGAAGTGCTGTATGTGTTTTTGTCTGATTTTACAAGAACGCGATACACTCCGTTTGCATAGCTGCTTAAATCAGCTACTGAGTTTGTTAAAGCGCTTTCGCTTTTT
>JADMIO011418024.1_pt1 | contig 23272 bp, 19 predicted proteins | sample 8958161 | NCBI WGS metagenome assembly JADMIO01 (sample SAMN16585339, study PRJNA669376) | soil metagenome | isolation source: Crop rotation soil | place: USA: Cullars Rotation, Alabama | collected 2011 | reverse complement strand
CGGCGGATCTCGTTCACCGGTGGAATGAACATCGGGAACGAGTATGCGTCGGCTCGCCACGTCGCCGGGCATCACGTGTGGCGTGACACCCATGTGCGGCTCGAAGGATCCACCGCGTGGGAAATGGCGCTCGTTTTCAACGAAGGTTGGGTCCGCGCCGGCGGCGCCTCGCTGCGACTGCCGGTGCATACGCCGGCGCCGGCCATCCACCCGGGTACCCTCGTGCTGGACTGCCGTTCCGGACGCGGGCACGCGGAAACGGCCGCGATTCTGGCGGCCACGCTCGCGGCGGCTCGGCGCCGGTTGTGGATTACGAATTCGTATTTTGCGCCGCATCCTTGCGTGCTCGAGCGGCTGGAAGAAGCAGCGCAGCGCGGGGTCGATGTCCGCCTGTTGCTTCCGGGGGTGAGCGACATGCCGCTGGTGCGAAGGGCGGGTCACGGCTGTTATGCGCGTTTGCTGGCGGCGGGAGTCCGGATATTTGAATACCAGCCGACGGTAATTCACGCCAAGACCCTGGTCGTGGATGACTGGGTATCGATGATCGGCTCCTCCAACCTCGACTATCGCTCCTACTACTTCAATGCCGAGTGCAATGTTTTGATCCTCGACGCAGCGACCGCGCACGCGATGACGGGACATTTTGCCGAAGACCTTCGTTCATCGGTTGAGATCAAGGCCGACGCGTGGTCGCAACGGTCCTGGTGGAAAAAAATTGGTGACACCGCGGCTCGAAGTCTCAGCCCCGTGCTTTGATCGGTCCAAGGCCCGAATCCGAATGAAGGGCATCAAAGAAGCGACGTTGAACGCGATCAAAGGAAAGAGGCCTGAGGAACCTTCGGCCTTTTTTCGTCACGCTGCGGGGTGCCGTTCCATGCCGGGTGCACCCCGGGGGGTACCGTTGTGAGCGGTGGGTTTTTGTGCATCGTCCCGCCGATGAGATCCGCACCGATCCTCGCCGCCGTGCCGGCACCTTCGATGTGTGTGTCAGGGCCCGATGGGATCGTCGCAGTCTTCCGCTGGGACTTTCGGTTCGTGGTGCTCTCGGTGGCGCTCGCCATCGCCGGTTCTTTTGCGGCGCTCGATTGCGTGGAGCGAATGCACGCGGCGCGGGATGGACCGACGCGCACCCGTTTTTTCGTGCTGGGTGCGCTGCTGATGGGGCTCGCCATCTGGACCATGCATTTCGTGGGCATGCTGGCGTTGAAAACCGGTATGTCGGTTTCGTACGCGCCATCCTGGAGCGCAGCTTCGATCCTGGCGGCGGCAACCGGCGCCGGCCTGGCGTTTCTCATCATGGAGCGAAAACGGGTGGGTTCGTTTCACCTCGTGACCGGTGCCGTCGCGATGGGCGTGGCGATTGTGAGCATGCACTATCTCGGGATGAAATCGATGCAGATGCCCGCCGCGATCAGCTACGAGCCGCGGCTCTTTGGCTTGTCCGTGGCGATCGCAATCGTGGCGTCAGGGGGCGCGTTGCAGATCGGACATGCGATTCCCAAAACGGAGGGCGGTGCCTTCTGGATCAAAGCCGGCAGCGCCATTGTCATGGGCTTCGCCATCTCGGGGATGCACTATGTCGGCATGGCGGCCGCGCGGTACCGCGCCACCGTGGCGGCGGGCGATCAAGTGGCCGACCCCATGGTCGGAACCACCCCCCTGAGCGATCTGGTGGCGATTGCCGGAATTCTGTTTGGCGCCGCCTTGATTGCGCTGGCCACGCGGACCGCGGTGGAACGGCAGCGGGCCCTCGCGCAAAACGAAAAACTCACGGCCGAACTCGAGGAACGCGTGCGCCTCCGGACGGCGGAGCTGGAGGTGCGCAACAACGATCTCTCGTCCTTCTCGTATTCGGTCTCTCATGACTTGCGCGGGCCCCTGCGATCGATTGCGGGGTTCAGCGACGCGCTGCTCGATTCGCATGCGGACCAGCTCGACCAGGAGGGCCGGCATTATCTCTCGCGCATTCGCGCGGCCGCCAGTCGCATGGATCAACTGCTCGAGGGGCTGCTGACGCTGGCACGGGTGTCACAGGCGCCGCTGCAAAAAGCTCCCGTGGAGCTCACGGTGCTGGCGCGCGCCATCGTGGGCGATCTCGTCGCCCAGGACCCAGCCCGCGCGGTGGAAGTTCAAATTGCGCCGCAATTGAAGGCGCACGGTGATCCCAGCATGCTGACCTCCGTGCTGCAGAACCTGTTGGGAAACGCCTGGAAGTTCACGAGCAGGAAGTCCCCGGGCCGAATTGAATTTGGCACCGCGGAGCAGGGCGGGGAGCCGGTTTTCTTCGTGCGGGACAACGGTGCGGGTTTCGACATGGCCAATGTCCAAAAACTGTTCGGCATGTTCGAGCGGCTTCATGTCGCGACCGAATTCCCGGGTCACGGGATTGGGCTCGCGGTGACCAAGCGGATTATCGAGCGGCATGGTGGCCGAATCTGGGCCGAATCGGTCGTCGGCGAGTCGGCGACGTTTTTCTTTACGCTGGGATCCCCGCATCGCCAGGACCGGCCGCAGGAAAAGGCCCGGTCCGGGCGCTCCCGATCGCGTTGAGGAGGCTGCCGTTGCTCCGCCACCGCGACGTTTCCGGCGCGGGGGCCGAGACTTGCCAAGGCCCACTCCGACGAAACATTGGGGACGTTCAAACGTCTAACGGCCAACATGAGCCCTAAATTTTGCCGGCTGCATTCGATCGGTCCCCGCGTCGCTTTGCTGATCTTCTCGGCGGTGGGAAGCTTTGCCGCCTCCACGCTCGGTACACCTCCTCCGGTTTCACCTGCGCCCATCGTCGACAAGCCGCTTGCCCCGGCCGCCAACGATGTTCCGGGCGAGCAACCCACGCCGCAGCACGCCTGGATACCCGGACACTGGCGCTGGCATGAGGGTGCGTATGTCTGGGAATCCGGGCATTGGGAGATCCCCCCGGCGTCGAATGTCGTGTGGCACGCGCCCGAGTGGCAGCAACAGAGCAACGGCTATGTTTTGCGGGAAGGATTCTGGGACGATGCGCCGCCGCCGCAAGCAGCCGTGGTGGCCACGCAACAGGTCCCGGCACCCGCCCAGGAAATTGTCGTGACCGCGCCGCCTCCGCCGCCCCAGCGCGAAGTGATTTTGGAGCGTCCGAGCGGCACGCATGTGTGGATCCCGGGCTATTGGGCCTGGCGCGGCAGCCGGCATGTGTGGGTTTCCGGATACTGGACGATTCCTCCGCGGAGCAATGTGGTCTGGGTGCCGGCACGCTGGGAAATGCGGGGCGGCCGATATGTTTTCATGGAGGGATATTGGCGGGACGCGGGAGTGCTGGTCAGCGCGCCGCCACCCGTCCAACAACCGCAGGTGGTCGTCACTGCGCCACCGGCCCAGCCGCAGGTCGTGGTCGTCGCCGAACCGCCCCGGCCGCGCGCCGAAGTGGTCTATGCGCGCCCCTCGGCCTATCATGTCTGGGTGCCAGGCTACTGGGCCTGGCGCGGCGGCCGCCACGTCTGGATTGCGGGACACTATGAGTTGCCGCCGCGTGGCTATCGGACCTGGGTTGAGCCAAGGTGGGAACGCCGGGGCGGCAGCTATATCTTCATCGAGGGACGTTGGGGCCGGTAGGAAAGGGAAACGGCAGAAAACAAAACAGCGCAGACCGGAAACGCTGAAATCGGCAGAGTCTTTCGCCGGTATTCAGAACTCCGCCGTTCCTGGCGTGCGCGCGAACGGAATGACATCGCGGATGTTTCCCACGCCGGTCACAAACATGAGCATGCGTTCGAATCCAAGGCCGAACCCGGCGTGCGGCACGGTCCCGTACCGTCGCAGGTCGATATACCACCAGTAGTCCTTTTCGCTGAGTTTGTGCTGAGCCATGTTCTCGCGCAGGATCGCGAGCCGCTCCTCGCGCTGGCTGCCGCCGATGATCTCGCCAATTCCGGGGACCAGCAGATCCATTGCGGCGGCCGTTTTCCCGTCATCATTCACCCGCATATAAAACGGTTTCAGGGTGCGGGGATAGTTGTACACAGTCACGGGGCACTTGAAGTGTTCTTCCGCGAGAAACCGTTCGTGCTCGCTCTGTAGATTGTCGCCCCATTTCACCGCGTGCTCCCACGTTTTGCTTGACTTCGAGATGATCTCGATCGCCTCGGTGTAGCTGCAGCGCTGAAACGGCCGGTCGAGCACGAAATCGAGGCGGGTCAGCAGTTCCCGGTCGACGAACTTGCTGAAGAATTCCAGATCGGCCGCGCAATGTTCCTTCGCGTCACGGAGGAGATACTTCACGAACTCCTCGGCGAGCGCCATGTCGCCCTGCAGATCGCAAAACGCCATTTCCGGCTCGACCATCCAAAACTCCGCGGCGTGACGCGACGTGTTGGAATTTTCCGCCCGGAAGGTCGGCCCAAACGTGTAGATGTTCGAGAGCGCACAGGCGAAGATTTCGCCTTCGAGCTGCCCGCTCACGGTGAGGTACGCCTTTTTGCCGAAGAAATCTTTTTTGAAATCGACGTCACCTTCCTCCGTTATCGGCGGGTGTGAGGGATCGAGCGTCGTGACGCGAAACAGCTCGCCCGCCCCCTCGCAGTCGCTCGCGGTGACGATGGGGGTGTGGATGTAGTGGAATCCTTTGTTCTGAAAAAACTGATGGATCGCGAAGGCGAGCCGGCTGCGCACACGGAACACCGCGCCGAACAGATTTGAACGCGGACGAAGGTGGGCGATTTCGCGGAGGAATTCGAGGGTGTGGCCTTTTTTCTGCAGTGGATACGTCGCATCCGCCTCGCCGATCACGGAGAAAGTCTGCGCGACAACCTCCCATTTCTGCCCCTGGCCCTGCGACGGCACGAGCTTGCCGCGCACTTCGACTGAAGCGCCGGTGTGCGCCTTGGCGATCTCGGTCGCATAGTTCGGCAGGCCGGCGTCGGCGATGACCTGAATCCCTTTCAGTGACGAACCGTCGTTGAGCTCGATGAATGAAAATGCCTTCGCATCGCGGCGCGTGCGGACCCAGCCCTGCAGCAGCAGGGCGTCGGCCGGCGCGGTGGCATTGAGCGCGTCTTTGACGAGAGTGCGTTCCATGGAAGATTTTGGCGTCAACGAAGCCGCCACCGCCCGGCGATGCAAACCCGTAAAACGTCGCTTGCGTGAGCGCCGCCGCGACGGCAAAGTCGGAGGGTTGGTTACGTGTTAATTTTTTGTTCAACGGTCCCATTTGGAAACGCCGGCGCGCGGGACTCCGTCACCGGCGGTATGTACCCCGAATTCTCTTCTCTCATGGCTGCCAGCTCCCGTTTCTCGCGTCGCGAATGGATTGCCATCATGCGGCTGTTTGGATGCGGCGTTTTGTTGTGGTCTCTTTCCGCGTGCGTCGCGCCGGCGGGTCGGACCCGCGCCGCTGTGGTGGTGAGGACGCCGCCCCCGCCGCCGGCGGTCGTCGTGACTGAACCTCCCCGCGCCGCGGAAAAGGTCGTTTATGTCCAAGAGGCACCGCCGCCATTGCGGCGGGAAGTGATTGTCGAACGCGAGCGTCCCTCCAAGGCCCACCTCTGGATTGCCGGACATTGGCGCCACGATGGGCGGGCGTATTTCTGGGTGCCCGGGCATTGGGAGCGGCCGCCGCGTCCCCGTGCGGTCTGGGTCGAACCGCGCTGGGAACACCGCGACGGAGTTTACGTTTTTGTTGAAGGAGTTTGGCGCTGAATGGGAAATTCCCGGACGACAAAAACCGGGAAGTGACGTGAAAGGTGAAACGACGCAGGCGCCGAGGGGTCGCCGGCAGTCGGAGCCTTGACGATCAAGATCATCGGGCTGCGCCGCCTTGTCGCATGGGGTGTGGAACCCCACGGATTGACGGGGTTACGCCGCGAACCAAGCGCGTAAACCGGAGTCTGCCGATGAGTATGAAAACCAACATTTCCGCTCCCGCTGATGGCTATTTGCGGCCATCACTCGCGTTCGTCGCGGTCTGCGGTGCGATTGGCTTCCTTGCCGGTTGTGCCTCGGAGCCGGCCTCCGTCGTTGTTTCCGCTCCGCCACCTCCGCCACCCGGTGCCACGGCCCCGGTCGTGTATTCGGCCCCCGTCGCTACGCAACAAGGGGCGACCGTCGCCACCGTCCCCAGCCCCGTCGGTGCGAGCTCGATCGTCGTGATGCAGGCACCTCCCGCCGCGCAGCAGGAGATTCCAACCCCCCGCCCCTCGGCCGAGCACGTTTGGGTCGCCGGCTATTGGACGTGGCGTAACAACCAGTACCAATGGATGACGGGACACTGGGAAGTTCCGCCGCGCACCGGCGGCGTTTGGGTGCCGCCACGTTGGCAGCCGGAAGGGACGTCCTGGCGCTTCTACGAGGGCTATTGGGACTGAGCCACCCGCAAACTTTGTCAGCAGCCTTGACGGCGCGGAGAGGAGTCCGCGCCGTCTTTTTTTTTGGGGGCGGGAGCGCCTCCGGTCGGCGCGATTCGCGGTTGTGCTCGTCCTGTCCTCCTTGCACAGTGCGGACGGCCGACCCCCCCGGCCAAAGCCCCGCTCCCCATGTTTTGCTACGTCGCGGTCGAACGTATTCACGGGGATGATCGCGTGCCGTTGACTCCGGCGACGGCGCTTACGCTGGGCAAATCGGGTATCGACGTCCATGCGCCACCCGGTTTCGGACGCGCGAGTCACTATGCGGATGAAGAGTATCGTGCCGCGGGCGTAACCTTCACTGAAAATCGGGCCGCGGCGCTGGGAATGGCGGACCTCGTGTTGCGAATACGAAGACCGCCCGCGACCGACATTTCGCTGATGAAACGTGGCGCCGCGCAGGTGAGCTTTCTCGACCCGTTCAACGAGCCGGAGCTGATCGCGGCGCTGGCCGCGCAGGGAATCTCGGCGATCAGCATGGAAATGATTCCACGCACCACGCTCGCGCAAAAAATGGACGCGCTGAGTTCCCAGGCCAGCCTGGCCGGCTACGCGGCCGTGGTCCACGCGGCCTCGCGATTGCGCGTTGCCCTCCCGATGATGATGACGCCCGCCGGCACGATCAAACCCGCGACGGTCTTTGTCATCGGCGCCGGCGTGGCCGGACTTCAGGCGATCGCCACGGCAAAACGCCTGGGGGCGCGGGTCGAGGCGTTCGACACCCGGCCCGTCGTCGAAGAGCAGGTCCGATCGCTCGGCGCGAAGTTTGTCAAAATCGATCTGGGGCACACGGGGCAGACAGCGGCGGGGTATGCGAACGCGCTGTCCGCCGAACAGATCGCGCGACAACAGGCGGCGATGGCAAAAGTGTGCGTGCAGTCGGACATGATCATTGCGACCGCCAAGGTCTTCGGCCGCAAAGCTCCGCGGCTCGTCACGGCGCAAATGCTCGACGCCATGCGCCCGGGCAGCGTCGTCGTCGATCTCGCAGTCGAGAGCGGCGGCAACGTGGAAGGCTCGCGGCTTGGCGAGGATGTCGTGACCCCGCGGGGGATCACGATTCTGGGACATCCCTGCCTGGAGAGCACAGTCGCCCATCATGCTTCGCAGGTGCTGGCGGCCAATTACGCCGCCTGGATCGCGCATTTCTGGGATGCCGGGCGGAAAACGCTACGGCTCGACGCGGCGGACGAGATTCTCAAGGGGTGTTTGATCACGCATGGGGGCGCGGTCGTCCATCCGCAGTTTGCGGCAAAACTCGCGATGGCGAAATAAGACCTATCCGGATGACCTGCGACGTTGCTTCCAAGACACTGCTTTTGCTGGCCGCCGCGCCCGGACCGTCACTCACTCCGCTGACGGCGACGCAAATCTTTCCGCTGCTCTTCATCCTGATGCTGGCAGATCGGAAGAGCACACGTCGGGGTTTCTTGGATACGAGGTGATTGGCCGCGTCTCGCCGACGCTGCACACGCCGCTGATGGCGGCGACGAACGCCATTTCCGGAATCTCCCTGGTTGGTTCACTGGTGGCCGCGGGCGGCCCGTATTCCAGCACCAGTCACATTCTCGGGATGACCGCGGTATGCGCCGCGAGCATCAATGTCGTCGGTGGTTTTATGATCACCGACCGCATGCTGCGCATGTTCAAGAAGAGGCCGGCTCGGCCTGCCCAGGGCGAGGCCCGTCCGGAAACCTGAGCCCGCATGACCGCCGGGTTGTCGCATATTTTCGCGGAGTCATCGTATCTGGGCGCGGCGATTTTGTTTATCCTCGGGCTCAAGGCCCTGAGCCATCCGGCCACCGCGCGGCGGGGCATGTTCATGGCCGAATCCGGCATGCTGTTGGCGGTGATCGGGACGCTCCTGTACTTCGAAATCGTAACGTGGACGTGGATTCTGATCGGTGTCGCAGTCGGGTCGACCATTGGGGCGCTGATGGCGGTTTTCATGCCGATGACCGCCATGCCGCAGCGGATCGCGTTGTCCCACTCCTTCGGTGCACTGGCCGCGGTGCTGGTGGGAGTCTATAAACATCTCGAATATGCGCCGGATCAGCTCGGTCGACTTCGCCTTGCCGCGCTGGGTTTCGAAGTCGTGTTCGGCGCGCTCACCGTGACGGGGTCATTGGTTGCTTTCGGGAAACTGCAGGGCGTGGTCCGCGGTGCGCCCGTGACGTATCGCGGGCAGAACGCGTGCAACCTCGTCCTTTTTTTGCTCACGCTCGGCTTGTACGTCTATTTCGTCATTGATCCAGCGCAGGCGTGGGCGTTTCACGCGTTCATGGTGCTGGGATTCCTGGTCGGCATCCTGCTGGTTTTGCCGATTGGCGGTGCGGACATGCCGGTGGTCATCTCGCTGTTGAACAGCTATGCGGGGCTGGCGGCGGCGGCCACGGGAATTGCGATCGACAACACCGTCTTGATCATCGCGGGTTCACTCGATGGCACGAGCGGGTTTTTTCTTTCGCTGCTGATGAGCCGGGCGATGAACCGCTCGTTCACCAACGTGCTGTTTGGCGCGGTGGGCGCTGCGCCATCGCCCGAGGCGGCGGCGCGCGCCGAAACGCGCACGGTCACGCGCTACACGCCGGACGATATGAAGTTCGCCCTCGAGAATGCGACCTCCGTAATCATCGTGCCCGGGTATGGCTTGGCGGTGGCGCAGGCGCAGCACGTGCTGCATGAAATCGCGAATCATCTCATCGAGCAGGGCACGAAGGTGCGTTATGCGATCCATCCGGTGGCCGGTCGAATGCCCGGACACATGAACGTGCTCCTGGCCGAGGCCAATGTGCCGTACGATCTCCTTTGCGAACGGGACGAGATCAACGATCAGTTTGCCGAAACCGATGTCAGTGTCGTCGTCGGCGCCAACGATGTGGTCAATCCCGCGGCGCGAAACAAGAAAGGCAGTCCGCTCTATGGGATGCCGATCCTCGAGGTGGACAAGGCGCGCACCGTGATTTTTCTCAAGCGTTCGATGGGGGCGGGTTTCGCCGGAGAGGAAAATGATCTCTTCTACGATCCCAAAACCATGATGGTGCTCGGTGACGCGAAACAGACGCTGACCGCCGTCGCGAGCCAGCTCAAGAAACGCACGGCGCTGGTGCACGGGTGAGAGGGTACGCGCGGCCCGCGAGCCGCGCCCGGAGAGTGCCGGTAAAACCGCCTACGCCACGGTGAACCGCGTGCAGAACTCGTGCACCGGCATCGCCTCCAGCTTTGCCCGATCCGCAAAGAGCGACATGAGCTGGCCCGCTTTCTCCGCACCATAATGAGCCAGAAAAGCGGCTTCGGCCTTTTGATGGAGGATCGGAATTCCTTGGCGCCGGCGGCGCCGATGGCCGATCGGATATTCGACCGCGACCTGGGCGGTGGCCGTGCCGTCGCGGAAAAACACCCGGACGGCGTTCGCGATGGAGCGTTTTTCCGGATCGAGGTAGTCGCGCGAATACTGCTTGTCCTCCGTCACGACCATCGTCGCGCGCAACCCATCGATCCGCGGGTCCGCGGCGATATTGTCCTCGTAGTGTTCGGCGGTCAGCTCGCCAAAAATCAACCCGATTGCCGTCATGTATTGCAGGCAGTGATCGCGGTCCGCCGGATTGTGCAGGGGCCCCGTCTTGTCGATGATCCGGATCGCGGATTCATGTGTCGCCAGCTCGATGCGTTCGATTTCGTCGAGGCGATGGCGGACCAGGGGATGCAGTTGCACCGCGCATTCGACGGCGGTCTGCGCGTGGAATTCGGCGGGGAAGGAAATTTTGAAAAGCACCTGCTCCATCACATAGCTGCCCAGCGCCCGCGCGAGTTTCACGGGATTGCCGCGAAACGAGACGTCCTGGAAACCCCAGGTCTTCGCGCTGAGGGCGGACGAATATCCCATCTCGCCGGTCAACGCGATGAGCGCGAGCCGGACGGCCCGGCTGGTGGCGTCGCCCGCGGCCCAGGATTTGCGCGAGCCGGTGTTGGGCGCGTGACGGTAGGTGCGCAGCGCGGAACCGTCGAGCCACGCGTGCGAGAGCGCGTTGATGATTTGTTCGCGCGTGCCGCCGAGGAGAGCGGTGGCGACGGCAGTGGAGGCAATGCGCACAAGTAACACATGGTCGAGCCCCACCCGGTTAAACGAATTCTCGAGCGCAAGCACGCCTTGGATTTCGTGCGCCTGGACCATCGCGACGAGGACGTCGCGCATTACAATTGCGGATTGCGGATTGCGGATTGTGGATTGAAAAACCGCGGGCGCGATGGCCGCTGCCTGATGACGGGAGCGCCAATCGGCCACCGCGAGGATGGCGCCGAGGTTGTCGGACGGATGACCCCATTCCGCGGCGAGCCAGGTGTCGTTGAAATCGAGCCAGCGAACGATCGCGCCGATGTTGAAGGCCGCCTGCACCGGATCCAGTTCGTAACTCGTGCCCGGAACGCGGGCACCGTAATTGATGCTCGTGCCGGACACCACGGGGCCCAGCAGTTTTGTGCAGGCGGGATAGGCGAGCGCCATGATGCCACACGCCAGCGTATCGGCGAGACACCACCGCGCGGTGTCGAGTGCCTCTTCGCTCGGCGCGCGGTAATTCAGAGCGTAGTCCGCGATTTCGACCAGCAGGGGATCGGGTGGAGGTCGGACGTTGGAAATGGGTGCGGACATCCTGGTTTCGTGCTCGGAGTCGTGCTCTTAATGGGCGCGCGACCAATCGAGCAAGAGCACGATGAGGAGCACGAGCACGATTATCTTTGCGCCAGCGCCACAAACGGTCGATTCGCCGGCCCGGTGTAATTGGCGCTCGGCCGGATGATTTTTCCATCGACGCGTTGCTCGATGACGTGAGCGCACCAGCCGGCGGTACGCGCCATGACGAAGAGCGGGGTGAAGAAGGAAGTCGGCACGCCCATCATGTCGTACGCCGGCGCACTGTACCAATCGAGGTTGGGAAACATCTTCTTGAGGTCCCACATCACGCGCTCGATGCGTTCGCATACCGCGAATACTTCGGGCCGGCCGGCGTCCGCACAGAGTTCCCGGGCAAGGTCGCGGATGATCGGATTCCGGGGATCGGAGATCGTGTATACGGGGTGGCCAAAACCGATGACGATTTCCTTGCGCGCCACCCGCGCGCGGATGTCGGCTTCGGCCTCGTCGGCCGTCCGATACCGCAGCTGAATTTCGTGCGCGACTTCGTTGGCGCCGCCGTGTTTCGGTCCGCGCAGGGCGCCGATGGCCCCCGTGACACAGGAATACATGCCCGACCCGGTGCCGGCGATCACCCGCGCGGTGAACGTCGACGCGTTGAATTCATGTTCCGCATACAAGATCAGCGAGCGATCGAGCGCCCGCGTGTGCAGGACGGAGGGCGGCCTCTCGTGCAGCAGCCGGAGAAAATGGGCCGCGAGCGAGGGTTCATCGGTTTCGACGTTGATGCGCTTGCCCGTGTTCGCGAAGTGATGCCAGTAAAGCAGCATCGACGGAAAGCTCGCGATCAGCCGGTCGGCGATGGCGCGGGCGACCGTTTGATCGGTCGGACCGGCGCTGCCGAGTGGCGCGCGTTCGGGCTCCAGCGCGCCGAGCGCCGAGCACGCCGTGCGCAACACCCCCATGGTGTGGGCGGACGCCGGCAGCTGCTCCAGGATCGCGCGGACGGGTGCAGGAATGCCGCGCAGCGCAATCAGCCGCTTGCGGTAGGCATCGAGTTCAGCGCGATTCGGCAGCTTTTCGTGCACGAGCAGATGAGCGACCTCTTCAAAGGTCGCCTCGCGCGCCAGCTCTGCGATGTCGTAGCCCCGATAGTGAAGGTCGTTGCCTGTCTGGCCGACGGTGCAGATTGCGGTGTTGCCTGCGGGGACGCCGGAAAGTGCGACGGATTTTTTGACCTGGGAGACAGGAGCAGAGGACATGTCTGGTATGGTGTTCACTGCTTTGAGTCCGATTTCAACCTCGCATGAGATTCCATTTCCCGGAAGGCGCGCCGACGGCGCGGGCGCGGCGACGAGCGCTTACGGTCTGTAGCCCAGCACGTCGTAGAGCTCGGCGCGGGTCTGCATTTTTGAAATTACTGAGCGCTGGGTGCCGTGCTGGCGAATCTCGCGGTAGACTTCGACCGCCGCCGCAGCGGCCGCACGTGAGGCGCTGAGCGGATACAGAGCCATGGCGATGCCTGCGCTTCGCAGTTCCTCGAGGGTGAATAAAGGCGTCTTGCCGAACTCGGTGAGATTGGCGAGCACCGGCACATCCAGTGCGGCGGTGAATTGTTTGTAGTCCTCCAGCGTGAGCAGGGCCTCGGCAAAAATCATGTCGGCTCCCGCGGCGACATAGGCCCGCGCACGTGCAATGGCGCCCGCGATGCCCTCAACCGCGGCCGCATCGGTCCGCGCCATCACGCCAAACGAGTCATCGGGCTTGCCCGCGACGGCGGCTTCGATTCGCGAGACCATCTCCGTGGTGGGCACGATTTGTTTGCCCGGAAGGTGGCCGCAGAGTTTGGCGGGAACCTGGTCTTCGAGGTGCACCGCGGCCGCGCCCGCCGCGGCGATTTCACGCACGGTTTTCGCCGGATCGTCCCAGCCCGTATCGATGTCGACGAGGAGCGGCACCCGCACGCGCTGCGCCATGCGGCGGACATCCACCAACACATCATCGAGGGTGGTGTCGCCGACATCAGGAATGCCGCACGAGTGATTGGCCACACCTGCGCCGGAAAGATAGATCGCCCGGAATCCCGCGCGTTGCGCGAGCAGCGCGGCATAGGCATTGATTGCGCCGGCAATCTGCAGCGGTCGCTCGGCGACGAGGGCGGCGCGGAAACGCGCACCAGCAGTTGTCGTGTCACTCACACCGCGACATTGCGCGGCGCCGGCGCGGATGGCCACAAAAAGCCTCCAGCGCAGTCCGACCCGCACGCGAGGCGGTGAAATTCAATAAAAAGGATTTTCGTTTTCGCGGACTTTGGTGCTCTATGATGGCCATTCGTCCTGTCGATGCTCGCGGTATCCAATCTCTCGAAGTCGTTTCTTTCCCCTGAGGGAACGCGAGTGGAGATCGTCAATGTGACCGCGTTCACGCTCGGATCCGGCGAGCAGCTTGCCCTGCGCGGCGAAAGCGGCTCCGGCAAGACCACCTTCCTCAACCTGATCGCTGGTATTCTTGCCGCGGATTCGGGCCGAGTGGCGGTCGATGGCACGGAAATGACGGCCCTGTCTGAACCAAAGCGCGATCGGCTTCGCGCGGAAAAGCTCGGCTACATTTTCCAGACCTTCAATCTGCTGCAGGGGTACACGGTCATCGAAAATGTCCTGTTGGGAATGTCATTTGGACCGCGCGGAGCGGATCGGGCCCATGCGCGCGAGATGCTCGAGCGGGTCGGGCTGAGCCACCGGCTGCATCATTTTCCGCGGCAGCTTTCGACCGGCCAGCAACAGCGCGTCGCGGTGGCGCGGGCGCTGGCCAACCGGCCCAAACTGGTCCTCGCCGATGAACCGACCGGGAATCTCGACCGCAAGCATGCCCGCGAAGCGCTCGCGCTGATTCGCGAAGTTTGTCGCGAACAATCGGCGGCACTGCTCCTCGTCAGCCACGATGAGGAAGTGCTGGCGCAATTCGAGGCGCGGCAGGATTTCGGCGAGATCAACCGCGTACGGAGGGAAACGAAATGAAGCACGAACCCAAGGGTAGGGCCCGACCGCCGGGCGCGCCGTCTCACGCTAGCGGCGGCCTGGCCCTGCCGAGATGACCCTTCCGCTGGTCATTTACCGGTCGCTGCGTCAGCACGCGCTTTCGACGTTCGTCACCGCGGCGAGCATCGCGCTCGCCTGCGGTTTGTTGATGTGCGTGTGGATGGTGAAGACCCAGTCCCAGGCCGCCTTCACTCAAACCACGACAGGTTTTGATGCCGTGCTGGGGGCTCGCGGCTCGAAGCTGCAGCTCGTGCTCAATGCCATTTTTCATCTCGAGGCTTCGCCGGGGAATCTGGCTGCGGCCGATTACGAGGCGGTGAAACGAATGCCGATGATCAAGACGGCGATTCCAATCGCGGTGGGGGATAACCTTCGCGGCTACCGGCTGGTCGGCACGGTGCCTGAGCTATTCGCCAACGTGGAGTATGCGCCGGGGAAAAAATACACCCTGCAACCCGGGGGAAAGCTTTTCGCCGTCGGGCAAAAACAAGCCGTCGCGGGCAGTTTTGCCGCCGAGCGGCTGGGGTTGAAAGTGGGCGACACGTTTCGACCCTTCCACGGACTCGCATTCGATCCCAAAGCCGAGCACCCGGACGACTTCACCGTGACCGGAATTCTGCAGCCCACCAACACGCCGGTCGATCGCGTGATCTGGGTTCCCCTTGCCGGCTTGCAGACGATGAGTGGTCACGACGTGAAATTCGCGACCGACGTGAGCGCCGTGCTGATTCAGCTGCGCGCCCCAAGTGCGGGCTTCATGCTCGACACCATGATCAACAAGCAGGGCAACAAGATGACATTTGCCTACCCGGTTGGCGCGATCATCGCCGAACTCTTCGGGAAGATCGCGTGGTTCGATCAGGTCCTTACTTTGGTGGCCTACCTCGTCGCGGTCGTAGCGGCCGGTTCGGTGCTTGCGAGCATCTACAATTCGATGAGCGCCCGGCGGCGTGATCTGGCAATCCTGCGTGCGCTCGGGGCCAAACGCCGGACGATTTTCGGGGCGGTGCTGGCGGAGGCGGCGTGCATCGGCGCGATTGGCGCGGTCGCCGGGTTCGCCATCTATTTCGGCCTGTTCGCCGGCGTGGCGCACATCGTGCGTGTGCAAACCGGCGTCGTGCTGGACATCACCGCGCGTCATCCGGTGCTGTGGGCCTGTCCCGTTGGTATGATTGCTTTGTGCGCGGCGGGTGGAATCGTGCCGGCCCTCAAGGCGTATCGCACGCCGGTCGCGGAAACACTCGCCCCTGCCTCGTAGTGATGCGGACGAATCGCGTTTAACCTTCGGATGCCGAACGCCTGGCCGGAGTTTCGGCGCTCGCCAAATTCCTTTTTGACGGCAACGGTTCCCTGACTACCTTCTCTGCCGATGAAAACGTCGCGTCGCTCTTCATTCGCCCTCGTCCTCGCGTCCTGTGCACTCTCGGGCATGGCATTCGGGGCCGATGCCGCCACGACCGCCGATGTTGCCGCCGCGACTGCCGTGGCCACGCCTCAGCTGGAAAACGGGTATCTCAAACTCGGGTTCGACCAGCTTGCCTCCTATCAATTTAATCCGCCGCCTTTCGATCCGGCGGCGAATCCGACTGCAAAACCGCCGACCGGCGAGGAGCAGATTCCCTCGGCCGTGAAGGGCTGGAATGGCAAGAAGGCCGTCATCATCGGCTACATGGTGCCGGTGAAAATGGACAAGGGTCTCGTGACTGAATTTCTGCTGATGCGGAACACAATGTCCTGCTGTTTTGGTGCGGTGCCGAACATGAACGAGTGGGTCGTGGTGAAGATGAAAAAGGGCGTGCAGCCGCTGATGGACGTGCCCGTGGCATTTTATGGCGAGCTGAAGGTCGGCGCGATGTTCGAAAACGGCTACATGACCGGCCTCTACGAGCTCGAAGGCGAAAAGATGGGAGAGGTCCAAGGGTGAACCCTTGGACAAGGTTCAAGTGACAAGGAGCAAGTAACAAAAGCAGCCCGCGGCTTCTCTTGGTACTTGTAACCTGAAACTTTTGAACTTGGCCGCGCTCAGCACGGCCGTCAGCGCGATATATCCCTCTGCGTCAACACGCGGAATCCTCGCGTGGCCACGGCTTGGGCGGCGACGTCGTCGTCCTCGGCATTGATCGCCAGGGCGCAGCGTCCTTCGGGGCGTTTGATGAAGCTATAGACGTAGTGAACGTTGATCTCAGCTTCGAACAGGGCCGCGAGCACGTCTTTCAATTGGGACTCGTCGTTGATCTCCACGGCCAGGACATTGCATTCCACATAGGGAAAATCGTTATTGATCATCAATTCCCGCGCCTTGTCGGGATCGTCGACGATGAAACGCACGATCGCACTGTCGGTCGTGTCGAGCACGGTGATTCCCATGACGTGAACGTTGTGATCCTTTAGAAGCGCCGTCAGATCGTACAGACGGCCGAGACGATTCTCCGCAAAAACGGAAAACTGCTTCACCGGATCGATTGGCGTCGTGCTTGTTTGCGCGGCCATGGCGGGGCGCGAAACGTGGGCGCGAAATCGCACCCCGTCAATGGATTGGTCGGCCAACAAATCCACTGGACCTGCAAAAAGCGTGCAACGCCGTGGGGCCGCGCCGGGGGCTGGTGCCGATTGGAAGACGCCGGATCGTCTTGCTCACCTCACTTGAACTTCGCGCGTCCTCTCGCAATCGTTTCCGGGTGCCAGCGGAACTGCCGCCTCATCATGCCGCCGCCCAACGCGATGCCCATCGCAGCGCGCGCCTGGTGCTTCGCGGAATGGCGCTCAACGCCGCTTTGGCCGCGGTGAAATTTGCCGGTGGCGTTCTTGGCAACACCTATGCGTTGATCGCCGACGGCGCGGAATCGACCTTGGACATTTTTTCGTCGGCGCTGGTCTGGGCAGGTTTGAACGTCGCAGCGCGACCCCCCGATGCAAATCACCCCTACGGTCACGGCAAGGCCGAGCCGCTGGCCGCGTTGATTGTGGCGCTGTTCATCTTCGCGATGGCGGGATGGGTCGCGTTTCACGCGGTGCACGAAATCATCACGCCGCACCTCGGACCGAAGTGGTGGACGCTTCCACTGCTCGCCGTAATTATTGGCGTCAAAATCTGGTTTTCGCGGCAGGTGCACGCCACCGGGGTCGCGGCGGACAGCACCGCGCTGGGCGTTGAAGCCATGCACCACTGGTCGGATGCGGTGACGTCGGCGGCCGCGTTCGTCGGCATCGCCGTCGCCGTGGCGGGTGGCCGCGGTTGGGAGGCGGCCGACGACTGGGCGGCGCTTTTCGGCTGCGCCATCATCGCGCTCAATGGCGCGGGCATGCTGAGCAAGGCCCTCGGGGATGTGATGGATACCGCGGTGCCCGTGCGTTTCGAGAATGAAGTCCGGGCGCTGGCGTTGACGGTGGCGGGCGTTCGCGCGCTCGACAAAGTCCGGATGCGAAAAAGCGGTCTCAGTTATCTCGTCGACATCCAGGTGCGGGTCGACGGCGAGTTGACCGTGCGCGCGGGCCACGACATCGCCCATGCCGTGAAGGATTTGTTGCTGGCCTCCACGCCGCACCGCATCAGCGACGTCACGGTGCACGTGGAGCCGATGAAATAGGCGCCACCAGAACGATGCCGTCGAAATTCGCGTGGCAGCCAATGATCAAAACACGTCCAGCCTCGTTACCGGCTGCCACATTCGACTCCACGGTTCCAGCCATGTCACGATCCCCTTCGTTGTTGCATATGGCACGGACGTCACTTGCCGCGCCGGTCAAGTAGCGCTTCTTGTTTAAGTCCCGACCTTACCTCCCGTATGAAAACAACCCTGACCTACTCCGCCAGTGCAACCGTGATGATGGCTGCGCTGGTCCTCGTGGCGGCGGCTCACGCACAATCGGCGCCCGCTCCCGGTGACGAAACCGTGAAGCTCGAAGCTTTCACCGTCACTGGTTCAAACATCAAGCGCCTTGAAATGGAAAAGGCGCTGCCGGTTTCGATTATCGACCGTGATGTCATTGAAGCGCGCGATGCCCAGACGCCCGTCGATTTGCTGACAGCGTTGCCCCAAGTGGTGAATGTTCCGCTGAACGAGACGTCGACGTTGGGCGCAGGCGCGCGGGGCGACAATTCATCGGTTTCCCTCCGCGGTCTCAGCACGGGCAATACACTGGTTCTACTCAATGGCCGCCGGCTCGCGCCGCACCCGATCTCGCAGGCGGAGAGTTCCGTCCCGTCACTTTCGGTCAATGTCGGACAGCTCCCTAATCGGGGGTTGGATCGTCTCGAGTTGCTGCGCGATGGGGCATCTTCGATTTATGGTTCCGACGCCGTTGCTGGGGTGGTGAATTACATCATGCGGGCGGATTATCGCGGCACTGAAATCACCGCCCGGTACGGTCTGGCCGAAGAGGGCGCGGGTCAGGAGTGGCGCGGCACGCTTCTATTCGGAAAGGATTTCGATGGTGGAAAGGCTCGGCTGGTGACGACCTTTGATGTGTATCACCGCGCCGCGATTTTTCTGCGCGACCGCTCGTTTTCAAAGGACGCCGATTTGACCAATCGCGCGCCGGCGCCGTGGAACGATACGGCCAACAGCACGCAGTTCTTCAACCGTTCTTCCTTGGGGGTCTATGGCAACTATACCGTCGGGACACTGGCGGCGAACGGTACGTTCACGGGCACGAGGCCGGCCGGCGTGCCGGCGTCGATGGCGTCGACCACTGGCGCGGTGTTCTTCGTCCCGACCGCTGCGGGTGGGGTGGCATTCAAGACGACGACCCCGGTGCGCACGGGCGTCGAGCGCGACTATTACTATAATCTGAATTCAGAGCAGGTGATACAGCCGGAGTCGACTCGTCGCACGTGGTACGGCTCCGGCGAATTCGATCTGACCCCGTCGCTGACCGCGTTCGCAAATCTCAATTACTATCGCGCGATTTCCACGACGTACCGGGACACGGATGGTTATTCCTCCACCGCTGACACGCAAATCGTCGTACCGGCCACCAATCCGTGGAATCCGTTTGGCACCCGCTACTTTTCGCCCACGGGAGCGGCCAACCCCGACGGCACTCCCCGGCTCACCGGAACGCCCTCGGCCGTTCGACTGCTGAGCAAGCGTTTCCCGGAATTCGGGTCGAAAGCGGGCGACGTGGATTCGGAGGTGTATCGGGCGGTGCTGGGCCTGCGCGGCAAACTCCTGGGTTCATGGACATGGGAAGCCGCCACGCTCTACAGTGCGGCACATACGACTGACACGGAGCACCCGACCACCCGCGAAAGTCTTTTGATTAATGCCATCGAGCAAGCGGATCCCACAAAAGCCTTCAACCCGTTCGGCTACAATTTCGCGGTGCAGAATGGCACGGTCGTCATCACGACACCCTATACCAATCCTGCGAGCGTAACGGGACCTTTCCTCCAGTCTTTTGTCCGCGACGGCAAGACCTCAATCGGCAGTTTCGATTTTCGCGCGACCGGCGACATTTATACCCTCTGGGGGGGCAATGCCATTTCCGCGGCGGCCGGCGGTGAATGGCGCCGTGAAACGTACGATGATACACGGCCGCCCTACGCGGGGCTGAACCCCCCGGGCTCGGGTCTCGACCCATCCGACAATGACTTTCTGGCGTTGTCGCCCAATTCGGATACGCACGCGGCTAGGCGCGTCGAGGCGGCATACGCCGAAATCGTCGTTCCGCTCATTGGCCGGAAAGTGCAATGGCCGCTGGTCCGTTCCTTCGAGGTTAATTTCTCCGAACGGGTCGAGCATTACTCTGACTTCGGTACCGCGCGCAAGCCGAAGGTGGGCGCAAGCTGGCGGGTGGCGCCGTCACTGCTGGCCCGGGCATCCTACAACGAAGGATTCCGCGCCCCAAATCTGGCTCAGCTTTTCACCGGGCAACTGATTCGGTCGACGGCGTCAACCGACACCTACCGCTCAAACGTTACGGGTCTGCCCTCTGATGCGAGCACGCTGCGTCAGGTGAGACGGGGTGGAAACGAGTCGCTCAAACCCGAGCAGGCGAGAGGTAAATCCGCCGGCGTGGTGGTCGAGATTCCCTGGGTCAAAGGTCTGTCGTTTTCCGCGGACTACTGGGAAATCACCCAACTCGGCATCATCGACCAGAACACGCCGATCCCCGACGATCTCGATGCGCTCAACAGTGCGACCCAGGCGGCGCTGGCTCGCGGCACGCCCATTGCGCAGGTCGATCTCGGCAGTGGCACGGACAAATACCAGGGCAGCCCGAATGTGCTGCGTTTGCCCGTGACCCAGCAGGATCGCGATTTGTTCGCCGCGTACAACGCGACTCGGAGTCCAGGCAATCAGCGCGCCGTCGTCGGCGCGATCCGCTACACGAGCGAAACGTATTTCAATAAAACGCGGCAGTTCGTGAACGGTTTCGATTACGGGCTGACTTATCGGTTGCCGGCCACCGAATGGGGGCGATTCGCGCTGGCGACGGAGTGGTCGCGCTACAACAATTTTTACCTCTATCCGACGCCCGGAGCGCCGCGCGACAACCGGCTTTGGGAAAATGGGGCGGCCAAATGGCGCGGCAACGTCAATCTCACGTGGCGGCGCGTCGCATGGGCCGCCGGCTTGAGCGCCTACTATATTGGGTCGTATCAGGATACTGGAGCGACAACCACTGCCACGACCTACGAGAATCTGGGGCGTCCGGGTTATGTCTCGCAAGTTTTCGATACCGGCGCGGTTCGCTACCGCTATATCTCGCGCGATGCGCTGAGCTATAACGCCTACCTGGCCTACGATCTTCGGGGTTCCTCCCGCTGGTGGTCGGATACAACGGTGCGATTCGGCGTCGTGAATCTTTTCAATCTCGAACCGCCGCTCAGCAGCAATGCCCGCGGCTACGATCCAACCGTCTATAATACCCTGGCCCGCGGCCGCACTTACTCGCTGCAGATCACGAAAAAGTTCTGAGTGGAATGGGTTGGCCCGTGAGCGCAGGGATCGCTGCCAATCGACGGCGCCAAGGACTCAGCGAATCCCGCGCGGGCGGCGTCGCGAACGTAATCACTCCTCGATCTTTCTGGCCAGCTTCCATCCACCGTAAACGCCCACGATGCTGCCGATGCCGCTCAGCACGAACGCCCAGCCAAAACCCAGGCCGAGCAACGAGTCGCCCAGCGCCCAGCCTGCGTAGCTGCCGACCGTCGTGCCGACGAAAATACAGAGTTTGGTCACAGCCCGAAGCATGGCGGACTTGCGCGGCAAAGCGACGACCAATCCTGCTTGAGAGCGCGCTCCGCGAAGGGCCTTTGCCGTTTACTCCAATCCGGCTCCACTTCTCACTCGGCTCATGAAAAAGCGGAACGTCGGCAAGCCACTCGCGCAAAACGCCCACCTCCTGCGCTGGGTGGAGAAGATGGCGGACCTGTGCCAGCCGGCGGCCATCCACTGGGTCGATGGCTCGAAGACGGAGTACGACAAGTTGTGCGCGGAGATGGTGGCCGGAGGCACGTTGATCAAACTGAACCAGAAAAAATGGCCCGGCTGCCATCTGGCCCGCTCGGACCCGAGTGACGTTGCGCGCGTGGAAGATCGCACGTTCATTTGCGCCCTGTCGAAGGAAGCGGCCGGCCCCACGAATAATTGGGTCAATCCGTTCGAGATGCGGAAGACGCTGAAGGGAATTTTCAACGGCTGCATGGCCGGGCGGACGATGTATGTGCTGCCGTTCAGCATGGGGCCCATCGGATCTCCGATGTCGCAGATCGGCGTCCAGCTCACGGATTCGCCGTACGCGGTCGTGAACATGCGCATCATGGCGCGCATCGGAAAAAAGGTCTTCGAGCTGATTGACCAGGATTTCAAGCGCGTCGTCCCGTGCGTCCACTCCGTCGGCGCGCCGTTGAAAAAAGGTCAGCCGGACGTGCCCTGGCCGTGCAACCCGGAGAAATATATCGTTCACTTTCCCGAAACCCGTGAAATCTGGAGCTACGGTTCAGGTTACGGCGGCAACGCGCTGCTCGGAAAAAAATGTTTCGCGTTGCGCATCGCATCGGCCATGGCGCGGGACGAGGGCTGGATGGCGGAGCACATGCTCATTCTCGGCATCGAGGATCCGCAGGGGCGCAAGAATTATATCGCCGCGGCGTTTCCCAGCGCGTGCGGGAAGACCAACTTTGCGATGATGATCCCGCCGGCTCATTTCCAGAAGCAGGGCTGGAAAGTCACGACCGTCGGTGACGACATCGCGTGGATCAAACCGGATGAAAATGGGCGGCTGCGCGCGATCAATCCGGAGGCCGGCTTTTTCGGCGTGGCGCCCGGGACGAGCCAAAAGACCAATCCGAATGCGATGGCCGCGCTGGCGAAGAATACGATTTTCACGAATGTCGCCCTCACGCCCGGGGGCGGCGTTTGGTGGGAAGGGATGACGGACGACCCGCCCGAAATGGCGACGGACTGGCAGGGGAAAATCTGGACTCCGGAGATTGCGAAAGCCACCGGCGCGAAAGCGGCCCATCCCAATGCGCGTTTTACCGCGCCGGCCTCACAATGTCCCACCATCGATCCGGATTGGGAAAAACCAGAAGGCGTCTCGATCAGCGCCTTTATTTTTGGCGGCCGGCGGGCGACCACGATGCCTCTGGTGTATCAGGCCTTCAACTGGTCCAGCGGCGTCTACGTCGGCGCGACGATGGGGTCGGAAATGACCGCCGCCGCGGCCGGCACGATCGGCAAAGTCCGCCGCGATCCCATGGCAATGTTGCCTTTCTGCGGCTACAACATGGGGGACTATTTCCGCCACTGGATCAGCATGCAGCGAAAGCTGACGGAAACCCCGCGAATCTTTCACGTGAACTGGTTTCGCAAGGACCAGGCGGGAAAATTCATGTGGCCCGGTTATTCGGAAAATATGCGCGTGCTGCGGTGGGTTTTCGACCGGGTCCGCGCAGGTGGGCGGGCCAAGGAAACTCCCATCGGCTGGGTGCCACGGTATAAGGATATTGACTGGACGGGGCTGGATTTTCCGGAGCAAAAATTCGAGGACCTCCAGGCCTTCGATCGCGCCGCCTGGCGCGCGGAGGTGCTCGGCCATGAGGAATTGTTTCTCGATCTGCATGCGCATTTGCCGAAGGAGATGGTCTACGAGCGCGAATTGCTGATCTGCCGGATGTAGCGAAAACCTCAGGGGGCGACTGTCGACGCGGTCCGACAAGCACTTGCGTGGGCGGAATGGTTTTCTTGTCCCGAACCGCGCGAGTCCCCGGC
>JADMIO011419550.1_pt1 | contig 23274 bp, 22 predicted proteins | sample 8958161 | NCBI WGS metagenome assembly JADMIO01 (sample SAMN16585339, study PRJNA669376) | soil metagenome | isolation source: Crop rotation soil | place: USA: Cullars Rotation, Alabama | collected 2011 | reverse complement strand
CGCGACTTCAAGTCACGTGAATTCCAAGCTTCGGATCCCACTGTGCTGGAAAGAGGTATTGAAGCGCATGCGGAAGAAGGTCGCCTCGGGCTCCACGACGGCCGACTAACCACCAACTCTTCGCGGTAGGACCCCTAACAGCGCGCGACCCACGCGGCGTTTTCTCGCCGTTTCGCGCGGAATTTGTTCAGGCTCTGGCCGGGCCTGTTACGATTTCAGCTCGAAGTGGGCTCTCCCGTCCGACCTTCCACCGTGCCGCCGCGCCAGCGCAGAAGCGCCGAGGCGCTCGTGGGTCCGCCGGAGGATCCGCACGTCCCGCTGCGCCTGACCGTGACGCGCGGCGCGCTCGGTATGGAGCTGTACGAGCCGATCGAGATCGGGCCGCTCAGCGTCGAGCGTCTGTCGCTGACGTTCGCGGGGCTGCGCTTCCCCGTGGACCTGTCGGGCGGCGTGCCGCGATTTCGCAGCCGGCGCGGTGAGCTGCAAGAGATCGTGCTGCGCTTGCGGCTGTCGGATCTGGCGCGCTTCGCCAGCAAGCGCGTCGGTGAGCCCTTCGGCCCGCTCGTCAAGCCGCTGGCGGCGTGGAGCATTCCGGGCGGCGTCGGGGTCGGCTTGGTGGCGGAGCAGAGTGCGCTGGCGTTCGACTTGCTGTGGGCGGCTGATCGCGGCGGCGCGCGCTTCGTGCTGGCCAACGCGCGTGGCATTGGCCTTTCGGCGCCGGCGCTGGCAGTGGCGCTGCGCGCTTGCGACGCGGTCATTCGCGGCTTCGGCGTACGCAGCGGGCGCATCGTGACCATCTCCGACGTCGGCGGCCGCATCGGTCGCGCGCTTTTGCCGGCGGTCGGCGCGCGCGCGCCCACGTCCGCCGCAGTGAGCTTCGGCGATCTGTTCCAAGAGCTCGACGAGCTGCTGGTGGCGCTCGACGCCACGTTTCCGCCAGCGGCGGTCAGCGACGCAGCCACGCGCGCACTGGAGCTCGGTCGGCTCACGCGCGAGGCCGACGACGCCCTGGCGGAGTCGCGCCTCGACGAAGCCCGGGAAAAGCTGCTCGAAGCATTGGAGCAGGCGCCACGTCACCCGGAGATCGTGCGGCTGCTGTGCGAGCTCGACGCTGCCGTCCCGGGTCGCGCCGAAGCGGCGCTGGGGCTGCTGGTCGAGACGCTGCCGGCGACGGCTGCGGGCAGCGTCGGGGCGACCTTGCTTGCCAGCAGCGGGGATCGCGCGGGCGCGCTTTTGGCGCTCGAGCGTGCAGCCAGCGACGAGTCTTTCGCGCCGCTGGGCTCGCTCTTGCTCGAGCGCGCCGCCACGCTCTGCGAAAGCTCGCAGGTTCTGTTCTACCTCGATCGCGCCGTCGCGACCGCGCCGACGCTTCAGCGCGTGCATCAGGCGCGGCTCGAGGCGCGTCTCTCGCGAGGCGAAGTGGCCGGAGCGCTCGCCGACGCCGAGCACCTGGAAGCAATGGCCAACGGCGCCGCTGCCAAGCACGCGGCGTGCTCCAACGCCGCCGCGAGCCTGCTGGGCGCGGGCTACGTGAAGGAGGCTGGCCGCACCTTCGAGCGCGCGCTCAGGTACATGCCGGACGACGCGCGCGCCACGGCCGGGCTCGGACGCGCGCTGCTCGCAGCCGGCCTGACGGCGCGGGCCATCGCCTTGTTCGAGCGCGCGATCTCGCTTTCGGAGCAGCGGGGTCAGCCCGACGCGCAGGCCTTGCTGCAGCTGGCGCAGCTGCTCGGCGAAAAGCTCGCAGATTTGCCGCAGGCCATCGCGCGCGCCAGGCAAGTGCCGGCGGAGGCGACGGAAGCAGAGCCGGCGCGCCACCTGGAAGCCCGGTATCGCGCCCAGATCGGCGATCGCGTCGGCGCTTCGCAGGCCTATGCTCGCATGCGCGAAGTCATCGAGCTCAGCGGCGCCAAGGGGCCGGCCACGCTCGGGCGCCTGCGCGACGCCGCTCGCTTCGAGCTCGGCGAGCGCGACGAGCCGACGCTGGCGGAGCGGCATCTGGCACTGGCGCTACGTCTCTCGCCGAACGACGCGGAGGTCGCGGCGGAGTATCGGCACGCCGCCGCGCTCTTGGACCAACGCCAACGCCAGCGCTAGCCAGCGCCAGGGTCAGTCAGTGCGAGCGATTACAATCGCGCGTGCAGTGCGGCCTCGGCGGCCGTCAGCGCCGCTTCGGGCAGCAGGGCCGTCACGCGCAGCGGGCTCGAAACCACTAGCAGGGGCGGGGCGCCAAGGTCGCCCAGAAATTCCGCCAGTTGTGCGCCTTCGGCACCGGCGCCCACCCCGACGCTGCTGACCGTGCCGACGCCGCGCGTGATCTCGAGCCCCGTGATGCGCGCGCTGAGCGCGCCGAGCGTTGCGTCGGCGCTCGGCACGCCCGAGAGCGGCAACGTCACGCTGAAGGCATTGTCGTAGTGCACCCCGTCGCGCAGCGAAAGCTCGGCCTCGCTACAGGCACCGAGCAGGGCCTTGGCGTGGCCGATCGGGCAGCGTAGCAGCGCGACGCGTCGATCGACGACGATCGCGCGCGCCTTGCTAGACGCTTGGTCGTGCACGCGCGTTTGGCGGCCCTCGCCACGGAGCGCATAGTCCTCGGTCTTGCGCGCCAAAATTGCGATGTTCTGGCGTTTGGCCCACTCGACCGCGCGCGCGTGCAGCACCTTGGCGCCGCTCTCGGCCATCTCTTGCATGGTCGTGAAGTCGAGCTCCGGAAGATGGCGCGCGCCTTCGATGTTGCGTGGATCGGCTGAATAGACGCCGTCGACGTCGCTGTAGATCTCGCAGCGCTCGGCCGACAGCGCGGCTGCCAGCGCGACCGCGGTGGTGTCGGAGCCGCCGCGCCCGAGCGTCGTAATCTCGCGGCGATAGCTCATGCCCTGATAGCCAGCGACGATCACGATCTTGCCGTGATAAAGCTCGTCTTCGATGCGGTGCGGCCGCACTTCGATGATGCGCGCGTCGAAGTGCCGATCGTTGGTGATGATGCCGGACTGCGACCCGGTGAGGCTGACCGCCGCCTCGCCGCGCGCCTGAACGGCGATCGACAGCAGCGCCATGCTGGTGCGCTCGCCGACCGACAGCAACATGTCGAGCTCTCGCCGCGCCGGCGCCTTGTCCTCGCCGGCGCTCTGGGCCGCGCGGTGAGCGAGCGCCAGCAGCTCGTCGGTGGTTTTGCCCATCGCGCTGACCACGACCACCACCGAATGCCCCGCTCGCTTCGAGGCCACGACCCAGTCGGCGACGCGAGACAGCTTGGCGAGATCGGCTACCGAGGACCCCCCGTACTTTTGTACGACGATCGCCATACTCAACCGCTAGCAGCCCGTGGCGAAAGCGGCCAAATTCCGGGCGAGAACGAGAAAAACAGGGAGGCGGGGAGGCGGGGAGATTTGCGAGCCGAGATTTTAGGGTTTCGAACGCTTCAGCTTGAGAACGCGACCGCGGCGTGCCGCGGGCGCTGCGAGGTGGTCATCGGACCTTGGAAGAAAGATCACGATCGGAAGGGAGAGGTGGGTCGAAAACCCGGCGAGGCCGGGCGCAAAACCCGTGGTTCAATCGCCAAGGTCGCCGGGCGCTTGGGCCACCGGAGGGAAACTAGGATTTTAGTTTGACCAGGCCGTAACCGCCGGCGCTCCACAAACAGCCATCTGCCCACACTAACGCCAGGGTGCGGCCGGTCTCTTCCGACTCTTCGTCGGGTTCGCCGGAAAGCTCGGCGATGGCTTCGGCGCGACCGCTTTTGGGCGCGACTGCGATGAGCTCGGTCAGATCTTTGCCTTCGCGATGCAGCGCGGCAAACACCGCGGGCGCACCGGCGTGCTCGCCCAGCGCAATGGCGGTGACGTTGACCGCGCCCCTCACCATGCGGAACGTCTCTCCGCCGTCGTTCGAAACGCACAGGCCGCGTTCTGGATCTGCGAGCGCGAGCAGCGAGCCGCGCGCCAGCGCCGTTACCGCGCTCCCGAGCGCCACGGTCGCGGCAGGCTCGGGCAGCAGCAGCTCGCGAAAGCTGGTGCCGGCGTCGGACGAGAGCTGAAGCGTCGGGCGCTTCGCGATCACCAGCAGCGTGATGGTCTTGTCGCTGCTCGTCAGCACGCGCACGTCGCCGCCGGCTTCGTGCCGTTCCCAGGCCAGGGCGCGTCGTCTGAACAGCGCGCCGTTCTCCAGGCGCGCCCACAGCACCGGCTGCCCGGTCGGAGCTGCGAGCTGGACGACGTCTTGGGCGCTGGCGCGCGCGGACTCCGGCGCCACGGCCGGCGACCAGCTGCCGCTGGGGCCGAGCTCGAACAGGCCGCGGGTGGTGGCCAGGGCAACGTTGCCTGTTTCGAGCAAGGTCAAGGAATTGATGCGGACGCCCGGCGGCAGCGCGTCGCTGCGCCGCTCGCTTCCGAAGCGCATGAGCTTGTCGCCCGCAGCGAGCACCGAGTGAGCACCTGCCCACAGCGTGCTGCAGGCTGTGCCGATCAGCAGCCATTCGCTGTCGTAGCTGGCTCCGCGGGGGATTTCGCCCTCCGGCGCGCTAGGCAAGAATGCTTGCTCGAGATCGGGGCCCGCGTCGCCGTCGCCGTCTTCGCTCATCAGCTCGGGCAAGGTCTCGAGGCCGTCGTCCCCGAGCTCGGCGTCGCTGCTGGGCTCGTCCCCTTCGAGAGGGGTCTCCAGATGTTGATCGAGGTCATCACTGGTGGGCGCCGGCACGTCGCTGTCGCGCTCGCCAGGTGTTTCGGGGAGTGCGCTCAGCAGGTCAGCGACCCCAACCTCCAGATCGGCTGCGGCTTCATTGCCGCCGGAATCAGTCAAGAGCTGAATGTCGACCTCGAAGGTATCGGAGGCCGCCTCTTCCTCGCCCGCGCCCACCTCTTCGCCCAGGCTGAGCTCGAACACGCCGACGTCTACCTCGCTCGAGTCATCACTCTTGTCGAGATCGGGCAGATCGAGCGTGTCTGCTTGCTGTGGGCTCGGAACCGCTGGCACGGACCAAGGTTAGCAGACCCTCGGAGCTTTCCACGCGCGGGTAAGCAGGCTATGCACAAATGCCTTGCCCGTCGCTCCGCTCGTCGACCAGGACCTCGTTTGCCGCAAAGTTTTGGTGCGAGACAAGGACGTCGTGTTCGTCAAGGGGATCTTCGAAGCGAGTGAAGGGCTGGGTGCCCTGTTCGCCGAGCGGGGTGGAGAGCTGATCATTTCAGCGCCGCTGTCGCGTGCGCGCGAGCTCGACGAAGTACTCGCCGATCTGCAACGTGAATTGCATGCAGAGGTGAGCCTTCTCCCGTTGCCGGCTGTGCCGTGATGCTTTAGCGTCCTCGCATCGTGGCCCACCCGCCGCTCGAGCCGTCCATCTCGGGGAAGCTAGCTGGAGCTTCCGCTGATCGCACACCCCTTCCCGAGCTCACGCGCGGCACCGAGTCACGCGTGCTCGACGCGTGGTGTGAATGGCTCGGCGCGCTCGCGACCGATGCCGAGGCGGCGTTGGCCGCCGCGATTGCTTATCGCGAGCTCGACGCACAGGGCCGCACGTCGTGGCTCAACGCGCTCGAGCAAGACTCGCTGCGCCTGAAGGTGCCGCGCATCGCCGTGTACGCGCCGCTGTTGGCCGTGGAATCGGATCCAGAACGCCGCGAACGCATCACCTTCGCCATGGGCCCGGCCGAGCTCGAAGCCACGCCGCGCACGGCAATTCAGGCACTTTCCGCGCGGCGAGCCGACGGTTTACGCATCGCCACCATCGTCGTGCCTCTGTATCTGGACTTCGTTCAGGTCCTGGCTTGCGCTTACCGTCCCGACGTCGGCTTTTCCTGGGTTCGTCACGATCCGATCGTCGAAATGAAGCGCGCGCCCAGCCACGGCCACAAGCTCGAGGGGGTCGAGCTCGAGCGCACTCCGCTCAAGGCATTGATCGACGAGCTGTCGCACGCGGTGCTCTCGCAGCGCCGTAGCGGTCGCGAGCTGCCCGAGGCGCTGCGCGTCTTCGCTGATCTGTTCGGTCCGAACGTCGGGGGCTCGACCCCGCCGCCGCCGTCGGCTCCGTGAAGCGTCGCTCGCTCGTGTCGAGCGGCGGCTGGGTGCTGGCCGCGCTGGCGCTCGCAGGTTGCTACGCGCGCGAAGGCGAGCCCGCATCGAACGCCGAGCCGGATCGGGGGCAACCGTTACAATTTACTTTTGGCACGATCGACGGCGGCGAGCTCTCGAGTGACACGACCCGCGGTCGCACGACCGCGCTCTTGTTCGTGACGACCTACGACCTGCCGTCTCAAGCCGAGGCGCAGCTGCTACGTGACGTGTTGGCGACGCACAAGCCGCTCGCCAACGCCGCAATCGTAATGATGGAGCCGCCGCACGCCGCGTCCCTGGCCCAAGTCTGGGCGGACGCGATTGGCCTGAAGCTGCCGGTCGCGATGGCCACGCCGAGCCTGCTTGCCGGAGAGAGTCAGCTCGGCCGCGTGGCGGGTGTACCGACGCTGCTCGTGCTCGATCGCCGCGGCCGTTTGGTAGCCAGGAACGAAGGCGCGCTCACGCGCGAGCAGATCCGCGAGTGCCTGACGCTCGCGGACAAGCGCTGACGACCGCGGCGAGTCTCGACGGCGCGCTCCGCCCACTGGTTTGGTGTTGACTATTTCTAGCCCTAGACTAAGTCTAAACGCCCTTTCTCGTGAACGGGCGCCGGGGAAGGCGCCGGAGGAAACACCATGCCGAAGCTGGACGGAACCAAGACGCACGAGCATCTCAAAGAGGCCTTTGCCGGCGAGTCGCAGGCGAATCGCCGCTACCTGTATTTCGCCAAAGTCGCCGACATCGAAGGTTACCCGGAGGTCGCGGGTCTGTTCAAAGACACCGCCGACGGCGAGACCGGACACGCCCACGGCCATCTCGATTTTCTGAAGCAGGTGGGCGATCCGGCAACGGGCAAGCCGATCGGCGACACGCTGAAGAACCTGCAGTCCGCGGTCGCGGGCGAGACCTACGAGTACCAGTCGATGTACCCGGGCTTCGCCAAGACCGCTCGCGAAGAAGGCTTTGCCGAGATCGCGGAGTGGTTCGAGACGCTGGCCAAGGCCGAGAAGTCTCACGCCGGGCGTTTCGAGAAAGCTGCACAAACCCTGGGTTGATGCGCGAGGTCGACTGAGTCGCCCCGCCGCCACGCTGGCGCGCGGGGCGCTCGTCCCCTGCACGTTTCGCTTTCTGGCAGCACATGCACAAGGCCCCCGCGCGCGCACCCGCCACACCGCCTGAGCACAATCCGAACCAGCCTCGTTATTGGGACGAGCGCGATTTGGAGCAAGAGCTGCGGCGCACCTTCCAGGTTTGTCAGGAGTGCCGCATGTGCGTCGGCTACTGCGGCTCCTTTCCGATCTTGTTCGGTTCGATCGACAAACAGATCGAAGCCGGTCAGGCCGAGGGCGCCGAAGCGGTCTCCAGCCAGACCGTGCAGCAGGTGAGCGATCACTGTTGGCAGTGCAAGCTCTGCTACATCAAGTGTCCGTACACGCCGGACGAGGGCGCCTACGAAGTCTTGGATTTTCCGCGGCTGATGGCGCGTGAGAAGGCACAGCGCGCCAGGCGCCACGGCATCGCGGTCGTCGATCAAGTGCTGGGCGAGCCGCAGCTGATTGGCGCGCTCGGCGCCGGACCGTCGGCGCGCATGGCCAACCTGGTCAACGCCAACCGTCTCGTGCGCAAGGTCGCCGAGAAGGCTTTCGGCATCTCCGCCGAGTTCCCCCTGCCGCCAATAGCCACGCGCGCCTTCGGGTCGTGGTTTCGCGAGCACGAGCCGGAAGAAGAAGCCGGCAGCGCGGGCCGGGTGGCGCTGTTTCCCACCTGCTACGGCGAATACAACTTTCCGAACGTGCCGCAAGCCGCCGTGGCAGTGCTCGAAAAGAATGGCTTCCAGGTCGAGCTGCCGGCGGGCCTCACCTGCTGCGCCATGCCCAACCTGGACGGTGGCGACGTCGATGCTGCCAAGCGCAAGATGCAGCAAAACGTGGAGCTGCTCTTGCCGCTCGTACGCCAGGGCCTATCGATTGTCGTGCCGGGGCCGACCTGCGGCTACACGATGAAGAAGGAGTGGCCTCAGTACCTGGGCAGCGCCGAGGCGCGCGAGGTCGCGGCCGCGACGCTCGACCTGATGGAATTTTTGGATCGCTTGCGGCGCGAGAAGAAGCTGAGCCGGGAATTTGCCGGAGGCTTTGGCAAGGTCGCGTACCACGCCTCCTGTCACCTCAGAGCGCAGAAGATCGCGGTACCGGGCGCTCGCGTGCTGTCTCAAATGCCCGAGACCGAGGTGCGCATCATCGAGCGTTGTTCGGCCGTGGATGGCACCTGGGGCATGAAGGCTGCGTACTACGACGAGGGTCGGCGCTACGCACGCCGGCTGGCGGACGCCATCGAGGGCGAGCGCGAAGACGAAAAGCCGCTGACGGTCGTCACCGATTGCAGCTTGGCGGCGTTGCGCATCAAAAAGGAGAACGGCGTGGAAGCCAGACACCCGATTGAGCTTTTGGCGCAGGCCTATGGCATCGAGGGCTTCGAAGCATGAAGCCGATTCGGCGCGAGGAGCTGCTGGATTTGGCGGCCTACGAGCAGATTCGTGAGGCGTTCGTGCGTAGCGTGCTCGAGCGCAAGCGCCCGCGCTACGTGAAGCTCGGCCCGAACATGACCGCGTTGTTCGAGAATCGCGACAGCGTGCTGTTTCAAATCCAAGAGATGCTGCGCACGGAACGCATCACCCAAGAGAAAGCCATCGCGCACGAGCTCGAGACGTACAACGCGCTCGTGCCCTCCGCGGACGAGCTGTCGGCGACGTTGTTCGTCGAGTACCAAGACCGAGACGAACGCGAGCGCATGCTGGTCGCGCTGGCCGGGCTCGAAGACAAGTTTCGGCTGCGGGTGGGCGACGAGCTCTTGCCAGCCACGCCCGACGAGCGCGGCAGTGATCGTGAGCGCACGATGGCCGTGCATTACGTCAAGTTCCCGCTGACCGACTCGGCGCTGGCCGCGCTCAAGGCCGGCTCGGCCGCGGTAGCGCTCGAGGTTGCGCACCCCGCCTACACCGCCAGCGCCCCGCTTTCGCCCGAAACGCTGCAATCCCTCCGCGACGACTTCGCCTAGCGCGCGAGAGCGAGACGAGAGCGAGAACGAGGCAACAGGAAGACGCGAAGACGCGAAGGATTTCGATTGTTCGAGCAGGCGAGCCTTCGACAGCCTCGTGCGGGCCGTAGGCCCGGCGAACCCCAATTCCTCTGATCTTCGCGTCTTCGCGCTGTCCCTTACTGCCGTCAGGGTTTGAGGGGAGGCATGGCTATGACTTCGAAAGCGCTGGCCGGGATGCCCTTGAGCGGCTCGATGTCGTCGTCGGTCCAGCCGGGGTTCGCCTCACCCTGGAAGTAGAAGTTGGAGCCGTTGTCGGCCAAGAACATGCCGTACCGCTGCATGCCGCGCGCGACGACCTGTGCGCTCGCGCTCAGCTTCGACATGTCGTAGTTGGCTTTCAAGCGCACGCGCGCGCCCATGGGCAGGCCCTTGGTCTTGTCGCAGCCGCCCGGCACTGCCTCGTGCGTTGCGGGGCTCACGTACTTGTCGGTCGTGCAGTTGAGCGTGAAGCGAATAGCGTGAGTCACCTCGCCCGCGCGCACCTCGTCGTAACGTAGGAGTCCCGGCCCGATGGGTAGACCGGCGGCGTCGGCGGACGTCCAGCCTTCGGGGCGCTGGCCGTAGCTGACCTTCGTCAAATCCCACTTGGCGCCGTTGCCGCAGTGCCAACCGTCTGCCCGGTACTCGCAGGCGTAACCTTCGTAGAGCGTGCACACGCCTTGTTGCACGACGAGCAAGTGGCAATCTCCGTCGCAAGCCATGGGGCTATTGCCTTCGATGATCACCGCGTTCGGACCGGGGAACGGGTACGGCCCCGGATCACTTTCGTCGGCATAGTCGTCGAAAGTCAGGGGCGTGAGCGTCTGGCTGGGCGGCACGACGTTCAGCGGAATGCCGTAGAGGTCGGTGCCGTCGACGCCGTAGTCGGGGTGGATGTTGGCGCTGCCGACGAGCGCCTGCAGCTTCGCGGTCCAGGCGTCGTCGACCGCGACGGCCGAGATGTCGAGGTTCCAGGGGTCTTCGGGCGGGAACATCTTGCAGCCGCCGACCTCACCGGGCTTGCCCGGCACACCCGTGGTCGTGCCGCCCGATTTGCCGCCGCTGCCGGTCGAGCTCTGGCCGCCGCTGGAGCTGCTGCCGCCGCTACCATTGGCGTTGTTGTCGTCTCCGCCCGAGCAGCCGCTCAACGCGCAGAGCAGACCCAAGACGCACGAAAGCTGGAAAGTTTTCCCCATAGCTGCCGATCATCCCGCCGCCCCACAGATTTATCAAGCGGCGTCCGCTTCCGAACTTGCCCGGTTCGCTTGTGAACAGCTAGACAAGAAGGGCCGTGAGCGGAGAGCGCAAGAGCAGCGTGCGAAATTCGTTGGAAGGCGTGGCGCGCGAAGCCGCCGCCATAACGCGTCAAGCGACCCTGATCTACCGCGATGTGCGAGGCGCCCGCCCGATGTGGGTGCGCTCCGATCGCGACGTCGTGATGCTGGTACACGGCCTGTTCGCGACTGCCGGCGTGCTGCGGCCGTTGCGACGCGACATCGAAGCACGCACCGGCGCGTACACCACGAGCTTCACGCACCCGCCCGGCCCCGGCATCGCCAGCATCGCGCACGACATTGCACGAGCCGTACGCGCGATTTCGGGCGACGTGCGCATTCACCTTATCGGTCACAGCATCGGCGGCATCGCTGCGCGTTACTTCGTGCAAGAGCTGGGCTCGGATGCGCGCATCGTGCAAACGCTGTCGATCGGCAGCCCCTTCGGCGGCGCCGCTCCCGCCCGGCTGTTCCCCGCGCCGGTTGGGCGCGATATCGCTCCCGGCAGCGCGCTGCTCGAACGCTTGGCGCGCGGCGCACGCGAGCGACTGCGCGTGCCGCACGTGTCGATCGCCGGGCTGGAAGATCACGTGGTGCCGAGCGGCGCTTACCTGGCGGCAGGTGAGCGCGTCGGCGTGGCCGGTTGTGGTCACAACTCGCTGCTCTATCATCCGCGGGTGGTGGCCGAGGTCGTGGCCCGCATCGAGCGCGTTCAGGCGGCCGCCACGGTTCGTGACGCGCGCGTGGCTGGCTGACGTTTCGTTACGTGGCCCGCTAGAGGCCGCGGGCTGAAGCGTCGCTCACTTGCATTGGTCGTCGCCGATGGCGGACGCACAAGCCGTCTTGTCTTCGAACGCCTGGACCGCGTGCAAAATGCGGCACTGTAGCCCGGTGCTCTGTTTGGCTTTGGCCACCGTGTACAGCGAATCGGGCGCCGCCTCGGGCAGCTTCACGCAGCTTGCCATGCAAGCGTCGGCGCTGCCCATGCTGGTCTGGAACTCGTCGGGGCAGGCCGCGGCGAGCAGCGTGCAGTAAGACTCGCAGTTGCCGGTGTGGCCGTCGTCGACCGTGCCGTGGTCGCCGCAGTGGCCGTCGCCGCTCGGACCGGCGTGATAGCAGTGCGTGGTCGGCGCGAGCGTCGAGTTGAAGGCGTGGTAGCGACGGCAGCCCACGGTGTTGCCCGCTTGGTCCTCATTGGTGCCGGGGTCGAGCGCCTTGCAAGCAGCGATGCACTGGTCCTCCGAGTCGTACTGGGCAAGATCGCCGGGGCAGGCAGCCGTGACGATCTTGCAGTATTGCTCGCAGGTCGGCGGGTCTTTGGGAGCGCCGGCGCACCAGGGCTGACTCGGTCGAATCGGGGCGTGCGGGCAGTGCGTCTCCGGGTCGACCGTCGCGGAGCTGACGTGCACCAGACGGCATTCGATGGTGTCGCCGCCGTGGTCGGTCACGACGTTGAAGCTGTTTTGCTCGGGTAAGCCGTTGCACGCCTGCAGGCACGTCGCCTTGTTCGGGTACTCGTTCTGATCCGGGCAGACCTTGGGGAACAGGTCGCAGTAGGCGTCGCAGTCCGTGCCGCATTGGCCGTTGCCGCCGGGACCCGCGCTCTTGCAGTTCGTGTCCGGCTCGGCTTTGGCGGCGACGGCCTGGTTGGCGCGACAAGCCACGCTGTTGGTCATCGCGAACTCGTTCGAGTCACCGGGCTCGAGCTGGGCGCAAACGCCCATGCAAAGCTCCAGAGTCGTGTAGACCGCGAACTCGTCGTGGCAAGCGTCCATGACCGTGGCGCAGTAGTCTTTGCACTGCTTGCTGTTGGCGTGCGCCTGGCTCGCGTTCGGATCGAGCTTGCGTTCCTCGATGCCCGCGATGGTTTGGCACGCGCTGAGAGCCAGCGTGACCAGGCCAAAACCGAGCAGCGAGCCCATTAGGCTGGAGCGTGCCATCTCAGAACCTCCCCGAGATGCTGGCTGCCGCGGCGCCGGGTCCGACGACGGGCACGAGCGCCACGCGATCGGCGTCGTTGCGGCCGCCGGTGAGGTAGAGCACCGCGCCGGTCGCCACCAGCACGCCGCCCGCCACGAAGGCGATGTTCGAGGCCGCCGCGTCTTGTCGAGCCTTGTTGCTGAGCTCGACGCCGTCGGTGTCGTCGCACAGGGCGCCCTTGGGGCAGTGTGACTCGGCGTCGCTGTTCTTGCTGATGGCGCGAATGCCGAAGTAGCTGCCGAGCCCGACGCCGATGACGCCCACGCCGCCCACGACCAAGCCCAAGATTTGCTGAGTCGACGGCGAGCGATCGCGAACCACGGGCGGAGCGACGGGTCCCGGTTGAAGCGAGCCGGAGCCGCTGGCCGCGGTGGTCGTGGCGGGCGTCGGCGTTGCACTCTCTTTGGCCTTGATCAGCGACGGCACGCGCACGCTGGCGCTGGCTCCGCCGCTCTCGACCTTGATCGGCGTGCTCCACGGCTCGTAGCCGGGCGCGCTCACCTCGATGCGATAGTCCCCGGGATCGACCGGCAGCGGCGTGCCGTAAAGCGACGCTTCGATGCGCTGCGAGCCGCGCTTGACGACGACGCCTGGAATGCTGGCCACGTCGGGCGCGAGCTCGACCGAAAGCCGGCTCAGCTTCGGCTCGAGCTCCTGAGCGCGGCTGGAAGCGACGCGCGCACGGTCGGCCTGATTGCTGGTGCTTGCCAGGGAGGCCGCTTCGCGGAAAGTGGCCCAGGCGCTGGCCGTCTTGCCCACACGCTCGTAGCACTCACCCAGGTAGAGCAACGTGCCCACGGCGGGGTCGACGCGTTCGCTCTCTTCGAGCTTGGGGCAGGCGTCGGCGAAGCTGTTCTGCTTCATCAGCCGCACGCCTTGATCGAACAGGGCCTCGGCAGCGGCCTTGTCGGAGGCCGTGGCCTGCGCGCCCGCGGAGGCGGCGCCGAGCGCGATGCAGCAGGCGGGAGCGAGTGAAGCGAGGCGACGGAAGCGTCCAGGACCGGCCATGCCTGGGTTTTTACCCCAAGTCAGCGACGTCCGCCGAAGTCCGTGATGCCGCCGGGTTTGGCCGGCGGAGGTGCGGGCGTCTCGGGCTTTTTCGTTTCGGTCTTTTTCGTGACCGCCTTGGCCGGACCAGCGGCTGCGGCTTTGCCCAAGGGTCGCGCCGACGTGGAAGCCGGGGCAGGTGGCGTGCCGGCAATGGTGGCCGTCGTAGCAGGTTCGGCGGCGGCTTCGGTGGTCGGGGTCACCTCAGGAGGCGGGGTTACGACGGGCGGCTTGGCATCGGCCTTGGTGGCCTCTGGGCTCGGCGAGGTCGCCGGAGCCGGAGCTTTGCTTTCCGGTGTAGATGAACTGCGCGCGGCCCAAAGCCCGCCGGCCGTCGCGAACAGCGCGGCCAGCCCGGCGATGGCGAGCAGCGGCCCGCGTCGCTTCGGTGCCGGCACCAGGCCCGAGCCGCCCCACGAGTTGACCGTTGGTTCCATGACCGCCGGCGGCGTCACGTTGAGCGGAGTGATCGGAACTGACGCGGCCGCTACCCCGCTCTGCGGCAACGAAGCGCGCGCCGTCATCGGCGACATGCCCGAGACCGTGATGTCCGAGCCGCCCAGCACGCGCTCGGCGCGCTCCACGTGAATACGGCTGTCGGGCAGCGCAAACGGCAAGAGCGCTCGACCTAGCTCCCACACGGTCGGGAAGCGATCGTCCCGATTCTTCATCAAGCAGCGCAGCACGGCTTGCTCGAGGCCTTCGGGGATTTCCGGGCGATGTTGGCGTAGCGGGATGGGCTCGTCGTGGAGCAGCGCCGCGCACAGCTGCGGGATGGATTCGCCGGTGTACGGCGGCTGCCCGGTGAGCATTTCGTAGAGCATCGCGCCGAGCGACCAAATGTCCGCGCGCGTGTCGACGTCCTTTGCCGAGCGCATCTGCTCGGGCGCCATGTACAGCGGTGAGCCGATCAGCGCGGCGGTCTTGGTCAGCGACAGCTCTTCGACCGAGCTACCCGAGAGCGCCTTCGAAATCCCGAAGTCGAGCACCTTCACGCGCCGCGAGCCGTCCGCGCGGCGCGCCAGAAACAGATTGCCGGGTTTCAAATCGCGGTGCACGACGCCGGCCGCGTGCGCCTCTGCCAGGGCCTCGATGGCCTGCAAGATGAACTCCACCGCCTCCAGAAGCGGCAGCCGCTCGAGTCGCCTCAGCTCGTCGGCGATGTCGTTACCTTCCAGGTACTCCATCACCATGTACGGCAGCCCGTTGTCGAGCGTGCCGACGTCGAGCACCCGCGCCACGTGCTCGCTGCGAATCTTCGCGGCAGCTCGGGCCTCGCGCCGGAAGCGCTCCGCCGCGTCGGGTCGTTCCGCCGCCGCCTGGCCCAAGAACTTCACCGCGACGCGCTGTTCGAGATCTCCGCGAAACGCCGAGACAACGACGCCCATGCCACCAAACCCGAGGACCTTTTCGACGCGGTACTTGCCGGCGAGCAAGTCGCCTTCTTGAACCGGGGAGTCCATGAGGTAACGGCGAAGGCTACCCCAACTCCACGGGAAACGCTCACTCCTTCGGTCGGAAGGCCGGATGCGGGTTCGGGAACCAGTTCTCGCCGGCGAGTCGGTAGACGGTCAGCCGCGCGAAATCCAAGCCCAGCGTCGCGCCGTACTCACGCGCGTCGTGCGAACCCATGCCGCCTCCGACCGAGAGCGTGATGCCCCAGGGCGCGCCCACGACCAGCGCCGCCTGTCCGCCGCTCGAGCCCGCGCCCCAAAAGCGTTGGTACGGTCCCGCGTCGAGCGCCAGCCCAAAACGCCCCGTCACGAAGCCTTGCGTCGCCAGGCGGAGCGCAAGACCCAGATCGGCGCCGTCACCGATCAAGCCTTTGAGCTTGAACATGCCGCCGAGCACGAACGGGTGCGTGGCAGGCGTGCCGATCCCGGTTTCGATGGCGATCGACGGATCGACCTTCAGCTCCAGGTCTTGTTGCTTGAACGAGCTGACGCCGCTGCCGACGTAGGCCCACGACGAAACGTCGGCCCGTGCGCGCCCCGCGCAGGCCAGGGCCGCGCTCAAAGCCAGATAAAAGGTGACTCGCTTCATGCTGCTAGACCGCGGATAGCGCGCGCACCAGACGGTCGAGATCTTCGCGACGGTGTTTCTCGGTGACGGCGATCAGCAGGCGATCTTTGAGGCTGCGCTCGGCGCGACCCAGGTCGTAGCCGGCGATGATGCCTTGAGCTTCCAGCTTCTGACAGACCTTCTGCGCGTCGCCGCCGCGCACCTGCACGGCGAATTCGTTGAAGAAGGGCGCGGCCGCGAAGGCCGGCGCGAAGCCGGGCAGCTTGAGAATTTCCGAGCGCAAGTAGCGCGCCTTGGCCAGGCATTGCCTGCCCACCTCGACGAAGCCAGCTTTGCCCAGCAGGCTCGAACGAATCGCGAGTGACAACGCCAAAAGACCCTGGTTGGTGCAGATGTTGCTGGTCGCGCGCTCGCGGCGGATGTGCTGCTCGCGCGTCGACAACGTGAGCACGAAGCCGCGCTCGCCGTCGTGGTCTACGGTCTCGCCGCAGATGCGTCCGGGCAGCTGCTGCAAATATTGGCGGTCGTCGCGGCAAGCGAACAACCCGACACCGGGGCCGCCGAATTGCGGCGGGCAAGCCAGCGGCTGACCTTCGCCCACCGCGATGTCGGCGCCGAGCGCGCCCGGGGCCTCAACCACCGACAACGCGTACGGCTCGCTCACCGTGGCGACCAAGAGCGCGCCGCGCTCGTGCGCCAATTGCGCGAGCGCCGCCAAATCCGGCAGGGCGCCGTAAAAGCCGGGGTAGCCGACGATCACGGCGGCGACGCCATCGTTCAGCGCCGAAGCGATGGCGGCGCGATCCGCCGCACCATCGGCGCCGACCGCGACCTCTTCGGTCGACATGTCACTGCGGCCCGCCAAGTAGGTGTGCGTCGTCTGCCGGTAGTCGGGGTGAACGCATCCGCTCAGCAAGATCTTGCCGCGCTTGGTCAAGCGGCACGCCATGAGCGCGGCTTCGGCGGTCGCGCTGGCGCCGTCGTACAAGCTCGCGTTGGCCAGCGGCAAACCGTAAAGCTCGCTGACGATCGTCTGAAACTCCCAGATGGCTTGCAGCGTGCCCTGCGCCACCTCGGGCTGGTACGGCGTGTAGGCCGTGTAAAATTCGCTGCGCAAGAGCAGCTGATCGACCGCGGGCGGCACGTGGTGCTGGTACATGCCCGCGCCCAAGAACGAGAGCAGCTGGCTGCCGCCGCTCTTTTTGGCAAGCTCGGCCATGTGCGCCATCAGCTCGGGCTCGGCCAGCGCCGGCTCGAGCGCCAGCTTGCGCTCGAAGCGCGCCTCGGGCGGAATGGTCGAGAACAGCTCGTCGAGCGAGCCGCGCCCGACCACGCCGAGCATCTCCGTGATTTCGGCCTCGGTGTGCGGAACGTAGCGCATCAGTGCGCCGACTCTTCGAGGTGCGCGGAGTAGGCGGCGGCGTCCAACAGACCGGCCGCGGCGCCCGCGTCGTCCGGCGCGATCGCCACCATCCAGGCCTTGCCCCAGCAGTCTTCGTTCACCAGCTCCGGCGCGTTCTCCAGCGCGGCGTTGACGCGCGTGATCTTGCCGCTCACGGGCGCGAACAGGTCGCTCAGCGTCTTGACGCTCTCGATGGTGCCGAAGGCTTTGTGCGCCTCGACGCGATCACCGGGCTTCACGTCGAGGCTGACGAGCGTGATGTCGCCCAGCGCGTCGACCGCGAAGGCGGTGATGCCGACCACCAGCTCCGAGCCTTCGCTCAGCGCCCACTCGTGGTCCTTCGTGTACTTGCGATCCGTTTTGACTTCTTTGGCTTGGCTCATGATTCAGGCGGTAGCGGGCTTGCGCTTGTAAAAGGGGGTTTTGACGACCTTGGCCTCGATCGACTTGCCACGGCAATCGACCAAAAATTCGGTATCGATCGCGCTCTGCGCGACCGGCAGGTAGCCGAGGCCGATGCTCTTGCCCAGCGTGGGGGAGGGGCCGCCCGACGTGCAGACCCCGATCGGCTCGCCGCTCTTCGACAGCAGCGGGTAGCCGTGCCGTGCGATGCCGCGACCGACCATCTCGAAGCCGACGATGCTGCGCGTCGGCCCCGCCGCTTTGACCTTGGCGATGGCGTCGCGACCGAGGAAGCCCGCCGGCTTGTCGAGCTTGACGACCCAGCCCAAGCCCGCCTCGATGGGGTTGGTGGTCTCGTCGATCTCGTTGCCGTACAGCGAAAGCCGCGCCTCGAGCCGCAGGGTGTCGCGGGCGCCGAGGCCAATTGGCTCGGCGCCGAGCGGCGCGCCGACGTCGAGCAGGCTCGCGAAAAGCTTGGCGGCGCCAGCGTTCGGGCAGAACAGCTCCACGCCGTCTTCGCCCGTGTAACCGGTGCGCGCGATGGTGACGGCGATGCCGCCGATGCTGGCATCGGCGAACCGAAACGAACGCAGCGCGCCCGGGTCGATGCTGGTGCCGGCGCGCCGCAGCAGCTCGAGCGCGCGCGGTCCCTGCACGGCGATGAGCGAGGTGTCGTCGCTCTCGTCGCGAAACTCGGCGCGGCCGCGCAGGGCCTCGCGAAAGTGCGCGGCGATCTTCGGGCGGTTGCTGGCGTTGCACACGACCAGCACGTCATTTTCGGCGCGGCGGTAGACGATCAGGTCGTCGAGGATGGTGCCGCCAGCGTTGCAGCAGCAGGTGTAGACGGCCTGCCCGTTCTCCGCCTTCGATAAGTCGTTCGTGATGAGCGAATCGACGGCGGCGAGCGCAGCGGGACCGGTGACGTGCAGCTCACCCATGTGGCTGACGTCGAACAGGCCCACCCGTTCGCGCACTGCGGCATGCTCGGCCGCGATGCCGCGGTACTGGATGGGCATTTCCCAACCCGCGAACGGGACCAGCTTGGCACCCAGGCGGACGTGCTCAGCGTAGAGTGGGGTACGACAAAGTGTTTCGTCGGCCAAGGAGGGCCGAGTAGCGCGGCGCCTGTCTCATGACAAGACCTGCCGCGCCGGGGCAGGCGCCTGAGGTAGGCCGTCCGGCCGCGAGCGGCGCCGGCGAGCCAAAAATCTCGTAATTTCGGGCTTTAGCCGCCGGCATGCTAGCGTTTGGTCGTGGCGTCTGGCCGAGTGCTGATCATCGAACAAGAGGAGTGGGAAGCCACCCTGCTCGCTCGATTCTTGAGTGAGGCCGGCTACGAGGTGCACCTCGCCGGCGAGGCGCGTGCCGGTTTCGAGAAGGTTCGCGAGCTGCAGCCGGATTGCATCCTGTGCAGCGTCAATCTTCCGGATATCGACGGCTTCTGGGTTGCGCGTCGCGTGCGCACCGAGCCAACGCGCGTCGCCACGACGCCGTTCCTGTTTCTGACCGAGGCAGATGACGCTGAATCTCGCCTGCAGGGCTTGAATGTTGGCGCCGATCTGTACCTGACCAAGCCCTTCCGCAACGAGGAGGTCGTTGCTCAGGTTGGCGCGCTGATCGACATGGCCAATCGTCTGCGCAAGCAGCGTGAGGCGTTCTCGTCGGACGGGCCAGCCTCGTCGGTGGCGGGCGCAGCCTTCAGCGGTGACGTCGCGCAAATGTCGGTGGCCACCGTGCTCACCTTGCTCGAGCTCGAGCGCCGCACTGGCCGGCTCAAGGTGCGCGGCGAAGGTGGCAAGGTGGCGCTGCTCGAGCTGACCGAGGGTCAGTTCTCGTCCGGCACGCTCGACGAGAAGCCGTGGAACTCGACCGACTTGCTGCGCGAAGTGCTGCGCTGGAAAAAGGGCAGCTTCAGCTTCCGTGGCACGCAAGGCGCCGTCTCGGATTCCGGCGAACAACAAAAAATCGGCGGCCTGCTGCTCGAAGCCATGCGCCTCGAAGACGAATCTCGCAGGTAACGCGAGAGCGAGAACGAGATAACAGGAAGGCGCGAAGGCGCGAAGGTCGGAGGAAGTTTGTCGGGGTGGGCGAGCTCGCCGGGTCGTCGCGAGCGTAGCGTTGAGGTCTGCGAGGCTGCTCGAACAATCGAATCCTTCGCGTCTTCGCGTCTTCCTGTTGCATCCTCTCGCCCTCTCATCGCGGCTCGAACGCGAGTGTGAGAGTGAGGCCGGCGGAGAGCGTGTGGCCCTTGGCGAAGAAGGTTTCGCCTTGGCGTTCGAGGCGGCGGTTGGGAAGGTGGCCGTACAGCGCGTGTGCGTCGAGCGCGATGTCGCGGGGCAGTGAGCGCGAGATGCGCGAGAGGGCCACGCCGACGCCGAGCGAGAACACGTGCTCGGACGCGTCCATGAGCTGAGCCGTGTCCGAGCTGCGCGGCGCCGGGGTCGGCAAGTAGGCGTAGCCGAGGCGCAGCGCGAGCGTGCTCTTGTGCGACAAGCTCAGCTTGCGCTCGACTCCGGCGCGCCAGGTGAAGCGATTCGAAAAGCCCGCGCTCTCGGCTGGGGGCAGCTCCGTGTTCGGCGGCAACTTCAGCGGAAATCCGGCCGGCACGTCTGCCTCGATGTGGGCGGCCGAGCGAGCCACCGGGCTCGGGTAGCGCGACCACTGCTCGAAGCCGACGTCGACGCCGAGCCGGTAACTTGCGCGCGTCGCCGACAAACCGAGCACCAGCTGCCGCGGCACGAAGGCGACCAGGCTGTGCGCGTCGAAGCTGTAGCGCACCGGCACCTGCAAAAAGCCGGCGTCGACGTTGCCCTGCAAGGTGCCGCGCAGCGCCTGCTCGAGCTTGGCTTCGTCCCGAAACGACAGCCCGAGGTTCCAGTCGATCGGCGAGGGTCTGGAGGCAAAAAGTCGAGGCAGCTCCAGCTGCGCGCCGAGCAGCAAGTAGCGCGTCGTCAGCAGCTTGGCGTCCACGGCATGGCGCAGCTGCGAATCGTATTCGGAGCCCTTGCCGTCCGCGAACAGCGCGGTGCCGCTGACCTCGAAGCCGCCCGTCGTCGTCGCCAGAAAGCCCGAGCCGGCGCCGAGCGCCAGCCATGGCGTCGGCCGGACCGCCAACGCCGCCGCCAGCTCGACCAACTCCGGCAGGGTCTCGCGTAGCACCCAGCGCGGCTCGTCGGCACGCACGCTTTCGACGCGCGACAAGTGGCCGTTGCCAAGCGAAAGACCGAGACCGAAGCCCACCGGCATGCCCAAGAGCTCGCCGCGGCCCAGCGCCGCGCCGTCGACGCTTCCCAGGCCCGGTGTTCCGGCGTCTTCGCCGCTGGTCTGCAGCTTGGAGCTGACGCCGCGGTAGCCGAGCTGCAGTTGGCTGGCTCGTGCCAGCGCTAACCCTGCCGGATTATAAAAAAGCGCCGCGGCGTCGTCTGCGTCGGCCGTTACCGCCCCGCCCAAAGACGTCGGCCGGGCGCCGAAGCCGTAAGCGTATTGGGGCGCAGCCCAGCCTCGATGGCACGTGCACACGAAGCCGAGCGCGAGCAGGCCGCGGTGCAGGCGCCTCATAGCTTCACCGTCAGGCCGATTGAGAGGCCGAAGACGTGCCCGCGCGTGGTGAGCGACGGGGCGCCCGCGTTGTCCGGCGGCGTGTCCGGCTGTTTGTGGCTGGTGCGCGTCACGAGTTGGTCGAGCGACAGCGCGCAGTCGATGTCGATCGGCAGCAGAGGCTTTTGGAGCGCCAGGCCGTAGCCCAGCCCGAAGCGGTGGCGAGCGTTGTCGAGCAGGTTGGAGGCGCCGGTTTGCTCGGGTATGGGGCTTGGCACGAAAGCGTAGCCGGCGCGCAGCTGACTGCTGACCCGGCGCGTCAGCGGCAAGCCGAGAGCGAAGGCGACGTGCAGGTCGAAGGTGTCGTGAAGCTCGGGCGCGCTTGCGTCGAGCGCGAGGCAGTCGGGGCGCGCGGCGGGGCAAGTCACCGTGCGGGGCAGTAACGTCGGCGTGTCGCGGAAGCGTTGGTAGACGGCGCCGAACATGCCGGTGAGGGGGCCGACCTGCCGGGCGAGCTCGGCCTGCACGGCCAGCGGATCATAGTGAGCGACGCCCGCCAGGTTGAGGGGCGGGAGCTGCGTGGCGCCCAAGTCGACCGCGCCGAGCTGGATGTCGAAGTCGGCGCGCAGCGGAGCACGTAACGTGAGCGCGAGCGTCGTTTTTGCGTCGAAGAAGGCGCTCAGGCCGAGCACGGGTGAAAGCACCGGTTCGAGCGAGTCGCTGACGTGCGTGGTGGTCGTGGTCTTGCCGCGCTCCACCTGAGCGATGCCGGAGAGCGTCGACAGGGCGCGCACCCCCAAGCCCACGGCCAAGAATCGAAATGGCCGCAGGCCCAGAGCCAGGTCGAAGTCGACGGCTTGCTCACGAGTGAGCAGCAGCGGAAATTGTGGCACCTCGCCGAGCGGCAGCTGCGCGCGCGCGACGGCGCCGCCCGGGCTCAAGCTGGCGAAGCCCAACACGAAGCGTTGCCGGCCGACCGAGAGTGGCAACGTGAAGCCGAGCTCCGCGCCCGTGAGCGGCGGGCTGTCGAAGCGCCGCTCGGTCGCGCTTGCGCGCTGCAAATAGAGCCACGCGCTCGTGACGTCGTAGCCGGCGCTGAGCGACGTGACCTCCGACAGCGACAGCGCTGCCGGATTCGTAAACGCCGCCTCGTAGCCGAGGTTCTGGCTCGAGCCGGCTCCGGCGAGCGCGCGCGACCGTGGTCCGATGCCGAAAACGCTGGCCGTGGTCGCGCCGGCTCGCGCGCTCGAGAGGCTGAGAGCCAGCGTCAAAAGGGCGGCGGACAGCCGCCAGCTCATTCGAGCTTCTTCGGATCCAGGGGTCGGCCGTCGGGGGTGAGCCCCGCGGCGCGCCAACGTTCGGCGTCGGTCAGCCCTGGCACGGGTGGGGGAGGCGGCGTGGTGTCTTTGAGCACCAGGCGCGTCATTGGCCCGTCCGGCAAGACCTCCAAGGTGAACAGCCGATCTTTCGGTCCGGCCTTGATGCGCGCCATCGGGAATACCGTGCGGGCCGCGCCGATCTCGACGTGCGACACGATCACCTGCTCGCGCACGTAGTTGGCCAGCGCCTCGGGCGAGACGCGGCCGCTCACGTACGCGCGATCGGGCAGGCGCGAATCGATCTCCATGCCGCGCGGCACCGGGAAGCCGTAGACCTCGAGCCTGCCGGGCGCGAGCTCATCGGGCGCCAGGTGATCGAGCGGCAGCCCGGCCGAGGCGCTCGCGGCTACCGACGTCGCCGCGGGCGTCGCGCGCTTGCACGCAGCAACGGAGCCCAGCAAGCTGCATAGGCCGAGCAGGAGCCAGGCGCTGTCTCGCACGGATCGGGATTATTCGACGATGGAGGCCCAGGAGTCCACGATCAACGACGCCGGCGGCTGCTGCAGGTCGATGGCCACACCGTTGCCACCAGCCTGGTTGATCGTCGAGATGCGCGAATTGGTGCTGGTCGAAACCTTGTCGCCCGTCGGAATAATCAGCTGATACTTGCCCGCCGTAACGGCACCGGCCGACGGTTGGGTGCCGTAGGCGAAGAAGCCGTCGTCGCTGCCCGAGCCCGGCGCGGCGCAAGTCGGCTGCTGCGCCACGTTGACGCCGGACAGGTAGGCGTGCGCGTCGCTACCGAGCAAGGTGGTGGCGTCGATGTAGCCGCCGGCAACGACCAAACCGTTGAGCGTGCTGGAGATACGGCCACCCTTGCCGCTGCCGGCAGGATTGGGATCGGTGTAGTGCATGCCCCAAACCTTGCCGCTGCCGGAGCTGCAGGCGTCGTTCGACGCGTCCGGACCGACCGTGGCGAAGAACAGGTCGCCGTTGAACAGCGCCATCTCGCCGATCACGCGATCACCCGACAAGGAACCTTTCAGATCCAGGTGCCAGTTCATCTTGGCGTTGAGCTGCGTGCGATCGGCGCTCGGCACCTCGGTCACCGAGCTTTCCAGCACATTGGGATCCTAAGCTTAGAATTCCACGTGGACAAGTTGTCGCG
>JADMIO011430572.1_pt1 | contig 23275 bp, 35 predicted proteins | sample 8958161 | NCBI WGS metagenome assembly JADMIO01 (sample SAMN16585339, study PRJNA669376) | soil metagenome | isolation source: Crop rotation soil | place: USA: Cullars Rotation, Alabama | collected 2011 | reverse complement strand
AGGCGGGATTCCATGGTTCGTTGGGCCTGCTCAACTCCCTCGATCCGCTCGCCGAGGCGGGATTCCGTGCCTCGCTGGCCCAGTTCGATCCCGTCAATCCTCTCTCCGAGGCGTGCTTCCATGGCCGCCATTTCCTGGCGGAGCAGGTCATTGCCCGTGCTAATCATCTGCTGAATTTGTTCGAGCATTTCGTTTTCCATCGTCCACCTCCATGTGAACTGATCGAAGTGTAAATGTCTGGTGGGATGAAGGCAAGAATCCCCTTGGGGAGGGAAGGTGAGTGGCCAAGGACAGCAAAGACGTGGGCTTTGGGATACGGGTTTGCTATACTTCCGAAATACGGGGGTATCGCTATGAACGAACAGCTCACTGCCGTTTTCGAGAAAGTTCCAGAAGGATATATCGGATTCGTTCAGGAATTGCCGGGGCCAAACACTCAAGGGGACACGCTCGAAGAAGCTCGTGCAAATCTGCAGGAAGCCGTAAGCCTAGTGCTTGAGGCGAACCGGACGTTGGCCGAAGAAACGCTTGGCGGCAAGACCGTTATTCGCGAGCCCCTCGCCTCGATCTCGTGAAACGGATCGATCTGATCCGTCATCTCCAACAGCATGGTGTTCTAACTTCTGAGGGAGGGCGGGAATCACAGTGTTTGCGTGAACCGTTCTGCTCACAAGACCTCGACGGTCCCGCGTCACAGAGAAATCAACGATTTCCTCGCCCAAAAAAATCTGCAGAGACCTGGAAATTCCAAAGCCTGGACCTGAAAGCGGAAAAATCTGTGACAAGTGAAGAGTGACAGGTGACGCATGGCACAGCCGAATACACGACCGACGATCGATACTGGTAAGAACTGCGGACATCAGCTCTGCACGTGTCAGGCCAAGGAGCATAGCTCATTCTGCAGTGAGCAATGCGCGAAGGCCGAGCCTCCACGGCCAGGGGCCAAGTGTCCCTGCGGGCATCCGGAATGCGGGTGAGGGAATATAAACGGGCAGTGGGCATTGGGCAATGGGCAGTGAGAAGAATGGCAGCACGAGGGAAGCGGCTCAGGACATTCGTTCGAGGTTCGACGTGCGACGTTCTACCCCACCTAGCCTCCCCTTACAAAGGGGAGGAATGTAAATGGGCAATGGGCACTGGGCAGTGGCCAATTTGAAAACGGGCAGTGGGCATTGGGCACTGGGCATTGGGCAATTTGAAAACGGGCAATGGGCAATGGGCATTGGGCAATGGCGCGTACGGCTAGCCGGTTCATGAGTGTGGTGATCGGGATCGGGTTGATGCATCTCTCGTCGGGTCCAGTGACTGCGGCGCAAGGGGGGAAGAGCGAAGTATTGCCGTTGCACAAGGCGGCGCCGACGGTGGTGACGGTGGAGACGTCGGGGAGCGAGGAGGAGTTGCGGCGGCAGCTACGGAGTAAGACCCAAGTGGTTGCGCTTCCACCTTCGACGTCCCGTGTGCTTTTCTCGCAGGCGCCGACGGGGAGTTATGGCTTCATCGGTCCTCAAGACCTTGGGATGGCGCTGGTGGCGCAGGTCCCGGATCTGCAATTGGAGCGGGTGGCGCCGGCCGGCAATGCGTTCGAGGTGCACAAGCTGGCCGATGGGAACGGGATGCTGGTGGGGTTTGTCGCGCCGGAGCTGTTGCCGCACCTGACGCCCAGTCACCGGCCGAAGAGCATTCGGATCGCGCTCCATTCCAATCCGTCGGCCAAGGCCCCGCACATCGTCGCCGTGCCCGTGACCAAGCTCGTGTCCGATCGGATGCCGGTGCGGCTGGACAAGAAGAAGCCCGATTCGGCTGTCGTGCTGGAAATGGATCTGCAGTCCACGCCCAACCGCGCGCTCTCTCAAGGTGCACCGTGACAATGGGCAATGGGCACTGAGAGACGGGCAATGGGCATTGGGCATTGGGAAGAGGGGGCAGTGAAACGCTGCGTGCAGGTATCCGAACTCGAAATGATCCGCGATGAAGTATGAAGAAGGAGGCAGAATCCATGGGGTCTTTGGTGAAATTTCACCCAGTCCGTGTCGTGCTCGCTTTCGGTTTGTGTATGTCCTTGACCGATTGTGTTCCGAAGACACCAAGGATCGTGGTTCCTGCCAGCGACCCTTCGCCCCCGACCCTCACCTGGCAGATCACCAACGTTCAGACGAAGGAAAGACGGGAGATCACGCACGATGGGCAGACCATCGACGTGCCGTCAACCGAGATAGACGTCGTGACGCTGGCGGCTGAAGATCTCAACAGCGGCGTCAAAGAACTCACCCTATCGGGAAGTGTCCACTATAAGTGCGAGCAAGGCGGCCAGATTGAGGAGAAGAAGTATGAGCTCGACAAGCAGTACCAAACGGCTGCTCCCGACTATGAGAACAAGGTGCCCATCGCAGCTTCCCTGGTCTACTCCGTGGAACTCAATAAACATGGGTGCAAGGATAACCAGACGTTCGGCGGCGGAACGGTCTCGCTCGCGGGGAAGGCACAGAATTTCGCCAACGGCACGCAGACGAAGACGCTGAAGCTAAACTTGAAACGGCAATGAGAGACGGGCATTGGGCAGTGAAAGCGGGCATCGGGCATTGGGCACTGGGCAGGGAAAGCGGGCATTGGGCACTGGGCACTAGGCAATGGGCAATGGGCATTGGGCATTGGAAAGAAGAGTCAGTGGGCAGGGGGGAGTGGAGGGAGAAACGTCATTGGTTATTCGTCATTTGTCATTCGTGAAGAGAGAAGGGTTCTACCCCACCTGACCGCCCCTTACAAAGGGGAGGACTTTGAACCGGCACTGGCAACAGGAAGAGATACAAACTCGAAGAAACAAGACGTAGCATCTGCGAAGCGATTCAGCAGCACATTCAATCTCTACTCGCTCATGGCCGGCCGATTCCCCAGAATCCTACCGGACGGATCGGTCCCCCGTTTAAACCTTGACAGAGAACGGGTCTCTTCGTACGATTGTTGAAACTTTCAACAACGAGGGTCATCATGGCCACGATGAATTTTAGCGTGCCGCCTGACGTCAAGAAAGCTTTCGATCGCACGTTTTCCCGCGAAAACAAAAGTGCGGTGTTGACTGACTTGATGCGGCAGGCTGTGGAGGAACGGCGACGTCGTCGGCGTCGAGCCCGTGCCATTGCAGCCTTGCTTGTATTGCGGAAAAAGGGGAGACGGGTGAATGACAGAATGGTCCGGGCCGCGAGGATGCGCGGGCGCCCATGACCACGGTCGTGGTCGACGCAAGCGTCATCGTCAAATGGATCTTCCCCGATCGTCCCGACGAATCTTTCTCCCTTCAGGCACTGCAGATACTCCAACACATTAAAGAGGGCCGGGTCTTGGTCATCCAGCCGCCTCATTGGCTCGCTGAGGTCACGGCGGTCATGACACGATTGGAACCAGCTATCGCCCGCCAGGCGATCCCATTGTTATATGCCTTGGAACTTCCTGTGGCACAAGGAGTGGAAGTCTACGAGAGAGCGTGTACCCTGGCCAGTACGTTGCGTCAGCATGTCTTTGATACGCTCTATCATGCCGTTGCGCTCACCCATCCAGATGCCTTGCTCGTGACGGCCGATGAGGCCTATTACCGTAAGGGCGAAAGACTCGGTCGGATCGCCCGCCTTCGGGCATACCAGCTAGGATCAGGATAATCTCACCTCGAAGGGGCGAGGAAGGACGTCATTCGTGAGGAGAGGGGGAATCTACCCCACCGAGCCTCCCCGTATAAAGGGGAGGTAAAAGAATGACCAATGCCCAGTGCCCAGTGCCCAAATGACGAGTGACGGGAGGTGTTGTTGTGAAGGATGGTTATCGTTTGATGCTTGTGGACAAAGACGGTGTGCTGGTCTCTGAATTTCAATTGACTGAACGCGACCTAGCCGACCCGGTGGCGTTCGTGGAGGCGCTCAAGCAGTCGATCGAGGACGTCGATGATGCGAACCCTGAGAGGCGGGCATTGGGCATTAGGCAATAGGCAATAGGCAATGGGCAATGGGCAATGGGCAGGGGAAGACCGTCATTGGTCATTTGTAAAGAGAGAAGAGATCAGAAGGAGACTACATGCCGCAAAAGAAGAAGAACATCACGCCCAAGAAGGGCGGAGGCAAGTCAAAGGGCCAACAGGTCCGCGAAACGCAGCGGCCGCGTAGCGCGCGGCAAGGCCAGGGCCCGGCGGATAGGCAGAAGGACCAACAGCAACGCGCCACCGGAAAGAGGTCAGGCGGAAAGTGAAAGCGGGCACTGGGCATTGGGCAATGGGCATTGAAAAACGGGCATTGGGCACTGGGCACTGGGAAGAGGCGTGAGGCACGAGAGTAGGGAGCGGACAAGGCGTTCGACGTGCGAGGTTCGACGTTCGGCGTTCAAGCTAGACCGTGACGTAGGTTCTATCTGCGGAGCTTTGAAAGAAACTCGGCCAGAGAGAGCATGGTGATGTCTGCATGGTGCTTAAGTGCCAAGAGGTGGCGATCTCCCGAGACGATAAACTCGGCCTGTGCGGCGACCGCACAGGCCAGTATGCGATTGTCCGGCTCATCCTTGAGGATGTGAAGCGTGGGCCGTGGGCGAAGGACAGTCGCAGTCTGACTGATGTCCTGGACTGCTTCTCGGACTTTGTCTTCTGCCCAATCGAATTTCGATTGGAGAACTCTTGCAGTTTCAGTCAGGATGGCGACCGAGGTGAATAGCTCAAACGTGCCGCGGACGGCTTCGAGATAGGCATCTTCGGCGTTCCCTCCGGGTATGGCAAGAGCCGAGACGTAGATGTTGGTGTCGAAGACGACACGCACGGTCAGCGGCCTTGAAATACCAACTTTTCGACGTCGGCCTCGGTGAGTATGCCCTTCTTCCTGGCTTTCTTCACGCCATAGCGTTGCAGGTCAAGAAAGCGTTCTTCACGGCGACGCCGCTCATAGGCCGTGAGCATCTCCCTGAACAGCTGACTTTTGTTTTTTGATTCGGCCTTGGCTAGCTTTTCGAAGCTTTCGGCAAGATGCGAGGGGAGTGAGACTGTGATCGGCACACGCGTGCGTTTCATCGGGAATCTCCTGTATGACAAAATCATACAGCGATGCGAAGACGGCGGTCAATCTCAGAGCGCTCTTCCCGATCTTGCACGGATCTTAAGAAAAGAGTCGGTTTCATAACGCCGCGGCCGCGGCCGTATTGAAAGACTGAGCTGGGGCAAGGTTGAGGCTCAGGCGGTGGGGACGCTGATTGACGAGTTACGGGTGAGCGCCGTCTTCTAGGACGTTGAATGCGTCGCTGATTGTAGCCGGCGTGAGCTCGATTCTCTCTGGCTAATGAACTCTGAGATGGCATCGGCGGCGGCCGTTGGGTTTGTGTACATGACGTAGTGGCGACCCTCAATCATCCGAACGCGGACCGACGGTCGAACGCGGACAATCTCCTCGACATTGCGCCGTGGGACGATCCGGTCCCGGGTGCCGGCAAGACAGAGCACGGGACACGGACAGGTTCGCAGGTACTCTCGTGCATCGACATCGATGAGCGCCGCCGCCCGGGCTGCCGCCGCGCGAGCACTTGTCCGCCTCCAGGTTTCTTTCTTCGCTCTGCGGAATTGATCGTTCCGTCCTCGGGCCAGCCACAAAGGAATGCGACGTCCACTCCGCACCGCCCAGGCCACCGGTGGGACCGCGGCAAACCGCAGGCGCGAAAAAGTCGGCCGGGGTGAGCGGAGGAAGGTCGCAGATAGGATCGCCCCTTGGACCCTGGTCGGCTCGGCGGTCGCGAGCATGAGCGCCAGCGGACCGGAAAACGACGAGCCCAGCACGTAGAAGTCGGACAGGCCAGCCAGCTCTCCCCGGACTATATCCAACAGATGTGGGTACTCATTGGCCCCGGTTGAAGGAAAGCAGATCACATGTGGTCGTACCCATTGGGGCAGAGCTGCCAGCAGCGGTCGAAAAAAGACATCGGTCCCGTCGAGGCCGGGGAGGAGCACTAACGTCGTTGGCTTCTGCATGTGGGTTAGTAACAAAAGAGAATCAACGGAGAAACGTGTTTCGCGGCGTTATGTTTCGGGGAGCGATCAGACTCATTCTCTATGATGGATGATATACAACGTGTCGGCGGGAGGGTCAAGGAGGCCAGAAATGGCATTAGGCATGGGGCATTTAAAAACCGGCACTGGGCATTGGGCAATGGGCACTGAAAAGAATGGCGCGGGGCACGAGGCGCGGGACACGAGAGTGGGGAACGGACAAGAACCTTCCACGTGCGAAGTTCGACCCCACCGAGCCTCCCCGTATAAAGGGGAGGGATCAATCCCAAACCATCTCAGGTGTGGTGATGTTGTTCGTGTCGGTCGAAACGGTCTTTGAGATCGCGTAACTCGCCGTAAGACAGCTGGATTAAAGCACGAGTCTCTTGAAATTGCCGATCGATGTAGGCTCGTTTTTCCTGATGACGGCGCTCGATATGCATCTGCAGGCCTTCCGCAAGCAGTTGCACTTCATGTCTCAGGCCCTCAACTAGGACCCCGGAATGGCGTTTCCTCTCTTCAATCCTTTCGCCGAGGCGGGATTCCATGGTTCGTTGGGCCTGCTCAACTCCCTCGATCCGCTCACCGAGGCGGGATTCCATCGTCGCCATGTTTTGGCGAAAGTCCTGCCTCAGAGTCTCCGTGGCTGTCGTGATCATTTGCTGAATCTGTTCGAGCATGTTGTCGTCCATTGTCCACCTCCCTGTGAACTGATCGAAGTGTAAATGTCTCTTGGGATGAAGGCAAGAATAGGATAAGAACCCACAGTGATTAATGAGAGGTACGAGGCACTAAGGACGGGCGTTGGGCAATGGTCAGGGGAAAACCATCATTGGTTATTGGTCATTTGTCATTTGTCATTTGTGAAGAGAGAAGAGTCCTACATAACCTCGCCTCGCCTTACAAGAGGGAGGGATCAACGTCAATCCTCATTTGGAAAGCGGAATCTCAATCACCATGCCGCCCATCATGTCGTTGAGCTTAAAATCTCTCTTGGGGCTGCGTGGATGCGCGTTGTGACAGCCGATGCAAGCTTGCGAAACAGCACGGTCGCCGTAGATCGCTTGAAAGTACCGCTGGTCCCCAATCGTGATCGTACTGGTTGAGGCTTGCTCCGGATGTTCGCGGACCTCTTCCAGCCCTTTCCTCTCTGATTCGCTTGCCGGACGATTCTGGGGGTTGATCGGCCAGAGGCTGATGAGCCGATAGCGCACCTGACCTCCCGTTTTTGAGGCCAATTCGCTCGATTCGGCGAGAAACTGCGCCGGAAGAGGCAGGACTTTCTTCTTTGCGCGCCAGTTCTCTGCGGCTGAAGCGCCACCCTGCTTCTGCATGCGCTCGACGACGTGCACGGTATAGAACGTGCGGTCCGCTTCAATGACGGCATGGATGTAATCCGCGACCGTTTCCGGGCGAAGTCCCGGCAGGTCCTCCGCTCGGCTCACCAGCGTGAATACGGAAAGCATCAGCATCGACATCGCTATCAGGCTGCCTGTCCATTTCATGGTCGTGACTCCTCCAATTCGTCATTTACCAGTTGTCACTTGTGGAGAGAGAAGAACTCTAGCCCACCCAATCTTCGTATTATACTGCTTGACTGCCGTGCTCATTGCGCCTACTGTGACGTTGTCAGGTGTGAAGCTCGCTGACTGTCCTATCCCTCGCGCTTCCTTATCCTTCCCAGCGTGACCGATTCCCCAGTCTCCGCCGTTTTTGCGCCAGCGGTTCTCTGACTTTCTGCCTCTGTCATGGCCTGCTTGTGATCCAAGGAGCCATGGACTCCGGCCATGCTGTAGAGGACTGTTCGATTCATACGCCCGGATTCCATTGAAAGGAGAATCTTATGAACGCTGAGCAACTCAAGGAGAAATGGCTGCAGTTCAAAGATGAGCTGAAACGGAATTGGGGTAATTTTACCGATCATGACTTGCAGCAGATCGCAGGGGACTACGAGAAATTTCTCGGCAAAGTCCAGGAGCGGTATAGCGATAAAAAGAGCGAGCTGATGAACTGGGCGATCCACTGGCATGAGCAGGCGGCATCACAAGCCGTGCGGGATGACTCCCGCTGAGCTGGATCCGATGCACGAGGCACGTCCTACACAACATTCTCATATCTCGGTTAAAGAGACGTAAGGATTACTCGCAGGATACACGAGCTCTTCGTCCGCCGATATGCGAACAACGTGGTGTCGACGGACGAAGAGGATCTCGCTGACTCACGCATCATGAACACCGCAGCCCGAGGAATTTAACGATGAGTGAGGAACCGACTGCCCGCCGACGCACGCCGGCAAAGCCTCGCGCCACGTCTCAGGCCGGTCCTGGCAGAGCGAAGACGAAGCCCGCTAAGCAGGCCACACAACAAGCTGAAGCCGATCAAGCCCGCATTGCGCAACGAGCCTGCGAATTGTATGAGCAACGGGGACGGCAAGACGGCCGGGCATGGGAGGACTGGTTGAACGCGGAAGGGGAAGCAGTTAGCGCTCCAGCAGAATCTCGATCGCCATCCCGTCCGTAAATTCTTCGAACCTACGCGCGGCTCTCTTTCGAACCCCGCTCAATGAGCACCTTGGTAAAGAGGATCATCCCCAGGACCTGGGTCCATTCGGACACGACATTCCCCACCACCTCTCCCCACTTGTCCATGGGATCGAGTGCACCGTACAGAACGATCCACCCAATACCCGTGCCCACGACAAACAAGGTCAGCGAATGTGCGATCAGGAACTCGCGCACCTTGTTCTTGAAGTGACGGGGCATTCTCCGGCTCTCGGTAGATCCCTTCTCGAACAGCCATTTGGTTGCCATGACGATGAGCACGGTGCCTGACCAGTCGGCAACAGCATTGCCATAAAATGCGCCCAGGTGCGTCTCGGGATCAGCCCACCAGTAGAGGATGAGCCACGTACAGAGAATCAGCACACTGACGAGGGTGAGTGAGTGGTCATGGACAAAGTGTCGGAGAGTGAAATGCCGCTGTCGCTTCATAGAGGCCTCATGAAGGGTAAGACGGTCATGTTCGACGTGGAACGTACGACGTTTAGGCCAAAGTATATAAGAGGTGGACGTGCGAGATTCGACGTTCGAGGTTCAAAAGGGAAAAGCAGTGACGGGTGACGAGTGACTAGAAGCGGGCAATGGGCAATGGGCATTGGGCATTGGGGCAAGCGGAAAAGGATGAAGACAATCAGCTATGGTGGCGTTGCTCGTGCTGGTCGAGGCGTTGGCTGAGGTCGCGATAGGCCGCTCCAATAAGACTCCGAGTGTCTCGCGTCTGCGCATCCATATCTGATCGTACATTCGCAACATCCTGCCGGATAAATTGCTGGCCCTCAATGACTAGATCGAGCTTATGGTGCAGATCCTCCACCAGAATGCCTGAGTGTCGTTTCGTTTCTTCGATGCGGTCGCCAAGCCTGGACTCCGTGTCTCGCTGGGCCTGTTCGATGCCCAGCATGCGCTCGCCAAGGGTGGACTCCATGTTTCCTTGGGCCTGTTCGATGCCCTGCATGCGCCCGCCAAGCCTGGACTCCATGCCTCGTTGGGCCTGTTCGATCCCTTGCACACGCACGCCAAGGTTGGACTGCATGTCTCGTTGCGCCTGTTCGATACTCAGCATGCGTTCGGCAAGGGTAGACTGCATGCTCTGTTGCGCCTGCTCGATCCCCTCCATGCGCCCGCCAAGGGTGGACTCCATGTCTCGTTGGGCCTGTTCGATGCCCTGCATCCGCACGCCAAGGTTCGACTCTAAAGCGGCCATGTCTTGGCGGAGGTTTTGCCGCAGGCCTTCATTGGCAGTTGTGATCATCTGTTGAAGTTGTTCGAGCATCTCATTGTCCATTGTCCACCTCCTTGTGAACTGGCCAAAGTCTAGCCATCTGTTCGGAGCAACGCAAGCGAACTTCGGATTCAGAGACGAGAGTTTGCCGTGATAAGAGAAGAGCTCTATCCCACCTGGCCTCCCCTTACAAAGAGGAGGCCAGGTGGGGTGCAAGTTACAAGCGGGGGAGACGTTCGAGGTTCGACGGTGGAATGCTCATTGTCTAATGCCCAATGCCCAATGCCCAATGCCAGCCTCTACTCTACTTGTTGGATCGCGGAGAGTAGCCATTTCCCATTCTGGTGGCGCATGAACGTCCACACTTCGCTGGATTCGGTCGGTGTCTTTTCGTTGCCTTCGACGAGATAGCCTGGTTCTCCGGGCTGTTTCGTCAACGATACAGTGTAGTCGCGCGCAGTCCAGCGCAGGGCTGCCGTCGCATACTGCGTCGAGTCTTCGTTCCAGGCTTCCCGAACCTCTGCCCGAACGAGCACCACGTCTTCCACATGATTCTGGATTTCCTGACTGGTGTGTTCGGCCAGGCCCGTGCTGAAATGTGAAAAGATCTCCGGCGTGACCAAGCGCCGCAACGTCGCGAGGTCTTGTTTCCCCCAGGCGGTTTGAATCTCAACCAGCAATTGCTGAAAGGCGCTCTTGTCGGCGGCGGTGACCTCAATGTCCTTCACCGTCTCCGTTGACAGAACCGCAGCGCGTGACTCTGCCAGCAGGGGACCACCTACCGTGCTGCGCCGAGTCAACCCGGACAAGACCGGGGCGGGTGTTCGCCGGACTTTCAGGAAGTAATAGAACACCCCGCCTGCCAACAGCATGAGAAGGAGGATGTTGATGAAATTGAAACCCCCGGCGGTCCCATCCGTCGCACCAGCCGCGCTGCTATCCGTGGCTCCAAACAGCATGTGGCCGATCCATGATCCGGCGAGTCCGCCTGCAATCCCCGCCATCAGGGGATTGCGTTGAAAAAACGAGGGCTGCGCAGCGGGTTGGGCCGGCGGGCTGCCGCCCGCTTGTTGCGGCGCGGGAGTAGCCGGTCTTGCGGTGGCCGACTGTTCAATGGGTTTCGCGCTGTTCTGCTCAAACGTGCGTGATCCTCGACTGCCGAAGCTCTGTGAGTTGCCACCGCCACGCGATCCGCCGGAAAATCCTCCGCCTCCGCCTCGCGCCTTCGCGAACGAGATGGATGGGACCGCGATCAAAGCACAGAGAATGAACGCTGCAATGAGTTTGGTTGTTTTCAAGATAGGCTCCCTTTCTACCGATATCGTAGGTTGATCAAGAGGCAGGTGACATCTTACCAGTAATACTCTCAAGAAGCCTAGAATTCCGGCATTGGGCAGTGAAAGCGGGCAATGGGCACTGGGCATTGGGCAATGAGAGACGGGCAATGGGCACTGGGCATTGGGAAGAGTGGGCAGGTCGGTGGAGGGCGAGGAAGTGCACAAGGTCGTTCGAGGTTCGATGTTCGATGTATTGGACGAATGCCCAGTGCCCAATGGCCAGTGCCCGCTTCTCTCCCCACCTACCTCCTTTTGCAAAGGGGAGGGAAGAGCGTGGCATTCATTGACATTTCATGGGAGGGGTCCTACCCTTGGCCCTCCCCGAGGAAGAAGACGTCATTGGTCATTCGTGAAGTCCTCCTTTGTCAGGAGGGGTGACGAGGAGGTAGAGATCTCTACCCCACCTGACCGCCCCTTACAAAGTGGAAGGATAGAAGAGGTCATTCCCTGAGTTCGTTCACGTCCCCGCAGATGACCGGCCGGCTGGCGGATATCGTCTCCGGCTTTCTCGTTTTTCTCCTCGCGCTTCCGCTCTGCCTGGGCATTTCACTCGCGTCCGGATATCCGGCTGTCGCCGGCATATTAACCGCGATTATCGGCGGCTTGTTGACGCCGTTCATCAGCAAGGCCCAACTCACGATCAAGGGGCCTGCTGCGGGACTCATCGTCATTGCGCTCGGCGCGGTCACGGAGTTTGGGTTCACCGGCGGTCAGGATCCCGTCGCTGATCTGCTGGCCTATCGAATGGCACTCGGCGTCGGGTTGTCCGCCGGAGTCCTTCAAATCTGTCTGGCGCTCGTGGGCGCCGGGAGCCTGGCGGAATGGTTCCCGCGTCCCGCCGTGCATGGGATGCTGGCCGCGGTCGGCATTATCATCATGGTCAAGCAGCTCCCCGTCATGCTCGGCGTGAGTGTCCAAGGAGAGCCGCTCGAGGTGCTCGGCCGACTCCCGGAGATTATCCTTCAATTGAATCCGGCCATTGCCTGTCTCGGACTCCTGAGCCTGCTGCTGCTCTGTCTTTATCCGCGTCTGCCCATTCGCCAGGCCCGCCGGATTCCAGCTCCCCTCGTGGTCTTGGCAGTAGCCGTTCCGCTCGGCCTCTATCTGGATTTGGAAGACGCGCATCGCTACTGGTTTCACGGCACCCAGTTTCAGCTAGACCCCTCATCCCTGGTCCATGTGCCGGCACATTTCTTTTCCGCTTTGGTCTGGCCGGACTTTTCGGGCCTGGCGACCGTCACCGGATGGAAGTATGCGGCGATGTTTGCGCTGATTGGAAGCCTGGAATCGCTACTGAGTGCAAAAGCCGTCGATGCGTTCGATCCCCTGCGCCGGAAGACAAACCTGAACCGAGATCTGCTGGCTGTCGGAATCGGCAATACAGTGGTCGCCGGTATCGGCGGGCTACCGATGATCTCAGAAATCGTACGAAGCAGGGCCAATGTCGATAACGGCGGGCGCACATGGGCTGCCAATATGTTCCATGGGATGTTCCTCCTGCTGTCGGTCGGCCTCATTCCCACACTCGTCAATCACATACCTCTGGCCGCTCTGGCGGCGATGTTGGTGTATACCGGGTACAAGCTGGCATCCCCGCATGAGTTCATTCGTGTCTATCGGGTGGGAAGGGAGCAGTCGATTACCTTCGTCGTCACGATTGTCGCGGTCCTCGCCACCGATCTACTCGTCGGGGTCGCCATCGGTGTGGCCACCAAGCTGCTGATCCATGCGTGGAACGGGGCTCCTCTTGGCGCGCTGATTCAGCCGGAGATTGTAATGGGGCGTCCCACGGCGGCCCTCGGGCGGGTGTCGGTCAGTCGGGCGGCAGTCTTTACCGGCTGGCCAGCCGTCAAGCGTGCAATCTTGGGAGTGAACGGCAGTACGGGGGACGTGGAGGTGGATCTATCGGCCACGCGGTTGGTCGATCACACCGTGATGGAAAATCTCAAGGGGCTGGCTACGGATTTGGAAGAGACGGGCCGCCGGCTGGTGGTCTGCGGCTTGGAGGGCCATCGGCCATTGTCCACGCATCCGCTCGCTGCGAGGAAAAAGAGCGAGCTGGTTGAATAAAGGAAAGTCGAGGCGGGTCGATCCAAGGGATTTCACTACCTTGACTTGACCGCATCCGGGGAAATAAAGTCACAGAGTGGGAGGAGTTAAAACGCCGCGAGGGAATATTGTTCACTTAAGGGGGTCGAGCGCTGTGGATGGTGTGCAAGCCCAGCATCGACTGGGAAGCCTAAAATCCCACCAAGATCCCCGCCGTACCTACAATGCTCTCGTAGGTGCGTCTCTCCTCCCACCCTTAATAACTGCCGGCATTGGGCACTGGGCATTGGGCATTGAGACACAGGCAACGGGCGCTGGCCATTGGGCACTGGGCATTGACGGGTAAGTTCTCCTCGCTCTCTTCAGATTCCAATCTGCATCGGTCGCAGCAACTCTCTTCTTCCTAATAAGCCAGTAGACGGATCCGGAACAGAACAGGTACTGTTCAGGAGTCTGTTCACTACAAGGGAGCTCATATGAAGAACGTGGAGATGATCGTGGAAGGGACAATCTTGACGATCAAGGTTGATCTGTCGAAGGAGTTTGGGCCGTCGGCTTCGGGCAAGACCATCATCGTTGCCTCGACGGAGGGGAATATTACGGTCCCGACCCGCCAGGAAAAAATCGGCTTGAACGTCTATCGGAAAAAGTGACACGGCCTTGCCGGTGAACCCACCATCGCGCACGCTTGCCCTCAACAAGCCCTATGGGGTGCTTCCCTGCTTCACCGATCCGGAAGGCCGGTCGACGTTGGCCGATTTCGTGACGGTCCCGGGAGTCTATGCCGCCGGCCGATTAGATCGGGACAGCGAGGGGCTCATGGTGCTGACGTCGGATGGCGCGTTGGCGCATCACATTACAGATCCGCAGCATAACCTGCCGAAAGTCTATCTGGCGCAGGTGGAGCGCATGCCCAGCGAGGAGACTTTGGAAATGCTACGAGGGGGTATCGTGTTGAGCGGTGTTCGGACCAAGCCTGCCGACGTGCAGTGGCTTCCGGAGGAGCCGGCGTTGCCGGATCGTCCTGTGCCGATTCGATTCCGCAAGTCCGTGCCGACCACCTGGCTGCAGATCACGTTGCGGGAGGGGCTGAACCGACAGATCCGACGCATGACCGCCGCAGTCGGACATCCCACCGTGCGGCTTGTCCGAATTGCGGTCGGGCCGATCATGTTGGGCGATCTTCAACCCGGCCAATGGCGGGACCTGACGGGGAGCGAGATTGAACAGATCTATGCGGCGAAGAAGCGCGACGGAAAGGTCTTTGTTCGAGCAAAGGGCACATAACGTCCATGCCGCTCCGGCAGCTTCAACCAGGGATCGCCGTCGTCACGGATCGTATTTTGGCGAATGCCTATACGACCGAGACAGGTATTGGGATCGAGCGCGGGATGATGTACCGCATGGTGGTGACCGAGATCGACGGCTGGCAGGATGGGCACGTGCCCTGCGACGCGGCCGGACACGACATCTGGTATCTGAAGCTGTTCCGGTTCAAGCGCCGTGCGCCGGAGGCCAACTGGCTGGCGTTGATGGGGTCAATCGACGGTGAAGAGCCCTTTCTCATCGGCATGCGGAGCACCTATACCGCGACCCGCAATGGGCAACTCGTGTGTTTCGCCAACGATGCCGGCTTTGGCTATGGGAATAACAAGGGGTGGCTGAAGCTGCAGGTCACGAGAATGTGAAGGGAGAGGTTCGACGTTCGAGGTTCGACGGTTAAGGTACTCACCGCCCCAACGCCCGGTGCCTGTTTTCAATGCCCAATGCCCAGTGCCCACTGCCTGTTTTATCAGTCCACCGTAAATTCCGATATCATGCCGCGGCGGAAGTGCGGCGCGCCGGTTTCAGGATCGGGGAAGAAGCAAATAATTCCGTACTTGCCCGGCTGAAACGTGGCGCTGAAGGTGCCCTGACTCCCGCCATCGAGGCCGACCATCCCGCCCATGGGCTTGCCTGGAGGCGGGCCGGCACGCTTCATGGCGAAATCGGCAAAATCGTTTACGGATGCGTCCGGCGATAATTGGACAACCAGGACCTCGTGCGGCAGGTCTCCGTCATTTTTGACGAGGATCGTGTGAGTGCCGGCAGTAATCGGCGGAACGATCCCGAATCCAAAGTCCAGCAGCCGAATCGTATTGCTTGGCTCCGGCGATTTTGTCCCGTTGGTGGAAGGACCGCTCACTTGTAAGGGTTTCACCATTCCGAGCGCGAAATGCGTCGCACCCGTCTCGGTGGGGATCAGACACAGGAGCAAATAGTCGCCGGCCTCCAGCGGAACTGTCGCTGACGCTCGTTCACCGGGAACGACCGCGTTGGGCCCGCCGGAATAGTGGAGCCAGCCCGGCATCTTCGACGGGGTCTTCTTGAGCTCCGCGGTCAAGTCGGTGAGGGTCTTGCCCGGCGGCAACTTGACGAGCTGAACATGATGCAGGTCTCGCCCCTCGTTCACGACCTCGATGGTCGTGAGACCGGGCAGAATCCGCTCCGGGCCACGGAACGCATAGTCGTCGGCCACAATCCTGACCGTAGGATTCTCCTGTGCCGCTGCCGATTCTGTATATCCTGTCAGCACCGCGCAGAGCAGCAGCAGGAAAGGACCGGAGGTATACCGGGGCATTAGCGTGATGGGTTCACTGGTTGGGGCATTTGGCGGGGCAATTGTCCTTCGACCTGGAGTCCGTCCCGCGTCACGACCACGGGGCGCAGGCCGGCTTCGCGCAATCTCGCGGCTAGATCCCAGCGGGACAAGACATCCAACAGTTGGGTGGACGTGAAGGCCCCAAGTACCGTCGAGGACGCCACGACGCGGTGGAGCGCCGCGCCTCTGAGCCCGTGATCGATCCGAAAGACGAATGGCCCCGATGGTCCACCGTCTTGGAAGGCTTCCACCTTACTCTCACGAAATTCCGCGACCAGATACTCGCGAATTGCGCGAATTTTGGGTTCCATTTCTTCCATCCGCATTCCTCCGCGACCTGCAGCGCAGCAGACAGGAATTAAAAATTATTTCGGTTGGGATCTTCCAGGAAACCGGCCGGCGGCATTCTAGCAGTAAACGTCTTCGAGAAACACTGGCAACTTTCTGTGGGCTTCATGGCACGCAAAAGCATGCTTACTCGCTCTTCAATCCTTTTTCACCTCGAGGCGGTCGAGCAGTTCCGCCATGACCGAGCTTTGTGCCTCCGGCCCAAGATCTTTGATCGCTTCCCGGTAGACGCCACAATGCTCTTTCGCCTTCGGGGGGTTGTCTTCATACTTCTGAAGACACAACCGATATTGCTTGACCAATATTGCCACTTCCTGGCGCAGCGTGGTCTCCGACGCTTTCTTTGCGAAATCAAAGCTCAAACATCCCTGGAGCACGGTGAGCATCATCATTATGGCCAGGCCGGCGATCACTGTGACAAATTGACGTGAGGTGTTTTTCATCGGCTCGGACCACCGATCTCTTGAGTCTCCCGGTTCGTCGTCGGCGGTCTTGTTGATGGATCCGCTGTGCCTGTCGACCCGCCGGAGTCACGGGGTGCGCCGCCCACATTACTTTGGGGGCTGCGCGGACTTCTACTGGGTTTCCCAATTCCGCCCCATCCGCCGGGCCACCCGCCTTCACCGGCGGCGACAACGAGCATCCTCGAATCCTTCACTAACTTCGAGGGTACATACGAGCTCTCCTGACCGACACTCGCATACACCGGTCCCAGCGCCAGAACAATCGTTAGGCCGAGGATCACCAAGACGACCAGCGACTTGATCGTCGCTGCACCAAGCTGATTCGCCGATCGTTCGTTGGGCGACGACAGGATTCTGTCCACTAGATCGTGGAACCTGGCGTCGTGCTCCACGATCCACTCCTTTGCCGTCTGCTGACCCGCGTTGAAGAAGTCGATTGCCTTCGCCTTCATTCTCTGTTTTCTGCTCATTCGGCTCATGACCTTCCCCTTCCTTGTGGAGTTGGACTCTAAACGTCTTAATTAGATTGTGCTCGCAGGAGGGGGGCCGCGACAATCGCGGCAACGATGATTGTCGTGTCGCTTGCGCCGTCACTCTTGTGTCGCGGATCATACTACGTAGGGAGCTTGGGGCAGGCACTGGGCAACTAGAAGCAAGGCATTGGGCACTGGGCATTGGGCACTGGGCAACGGGCACTGAGAAGAGCGGTCAGGAATCTGGTAAGCAGAGAAAAACGTCATTGGTCATTCGTGAAGAGAGAAAAATTCTACCCACCCCTGACCTCCGTTTACAGAGGAGTGCAAATGATGAGTGCTGTCCTCAGTGACCAATGACTAATGGCAGACATCCCCCCTGCCCAGTGCCAATGCCGGTCTCTACGCGATATGACTTGCCTACGTAGGAACTATTGAGTATTCTGGCAGCACGTAAAGAATGATGAATCGCAGTTCACCGTGAAAAGGAGCGTCTCATGGTTCAGAGCGCAAAGAAAACGGCACGCACGGTCAAACGAGTGGTAAGCGGGGCGCGGAAGGTGAAGCGCCAAGCCGCCAAGAAAGTCAAAGCTGCCTCAAAGGCTGTGAGCAGTCGGGCAAAGCGGAAAGTGTCACCCAAATCCAAGGCTCTCCGGAAAGCCGCAGAAGTCATTGGGGCGGCGTTGGGTAAGACGGTAGGCAGGATCGAGAAAGCACTCAAGTAGCTGTAAGGTAGGCATTGGGCACCGGGCATGGGGCATTGGGAAGAATGGTCAGTGGGCAGTGGTCAGTGGAGATTAGAAAAGGAGCGGGCAATGGTGCGTGGCATTCGCTTTGAACCTCGAACTTCGAACTTCTGATCACCCATCACTCGGCACTCCTTACCTGTACTAGTCGATTGTCACCTGTCACTCACACATGGAAGTGGGATGAGCAATTTCAATCGCGCGGACCGGGACGGCGTCTCATGCACTAGGCCGCGTGGGCCTGGGCGTGCTGCCTATGTTGAGACAGGAAGTGAAAAAAGGCGCTGTCTTTTTCGCAAATGAGCAGGCGTATGCCGAATACATGCTCCATGAGATAGAACTTTCGGATGGCCCTTCTCCTGGACTCCGGATTGTCCATCTCCACATAACCCACGCCGGTGATCAACGTATCCGGCAGCATTTCGGCGTTGCGGAGATGGTCGGCTTCGCCCGTCAAGATCTGCTGCAGTTGCTGAGACGTGAATACCGAGGGAAGACCAATCACGAAAAAGTTTGTCGGCATGGCGTTGGCTCCTTTGCGAGAATCTGGGTATGATTGATAGCGCGTTGCCAATTTGTCCGCAATCATTTCTCGCTGTGATTTTTCTGTCGAAAATCTCGCGACACAATTGTCGGAATCATGACGACAGAACAACGGGCATTGGGCAACTAGTGACCAATGACGAATGACCGCCGGCGTGTTCCCAACTCAACGAGGAGGGTTTGGCCATGAATAGCAAGCGACGACTTCACGATGCCATCGTGGGCGCCGTGCTGACGCTCGGCACCGCGCTCGGATATTACGTTGATCCGGTTTGGCTGCTGGTCCCCGGTGTGCTGGGTGTCGTGCTCTTCCAAAGCGGGATCACGGGATTCTGCCCGCTTTATTTCATCCTGGATCGAACCTGTCCTGCAGAAGCCCGGTGACAGCATCGCATCGAGCGGTACGACCGGCGTCTTTCGTCTTGTGGAGTGTGGTGCTGATCGGCTGTAGCTCCGGCCAGGAGTTCCATCGCGTGGAGCAGCCGCCTGCCGGCATGCAGACCAAGGAGTTGGCGAGCGCGACGTCCACCCGGTCGCACCGCTCCAAGGTTGCGACCCGTTACGCCGCACCATATGACCAGGTGTGGGATGCCGCCGTCCGTGCCGTGCCCAAGCTCGAACAACTCGGCGAGTTGCCGCTTTCGAAATACGACAAAGCGCACGGCCGTATTGAGGTTCGGGAAACCCATACCACGCCTCAAGAGGGTCCGCAGACCTCGGCGGAGGATCTTTCTTTCAAAGGCTGGAAAGATGATTTCGTCATCGAGGTCAGACGGGTGTCGGACATGGAAACGAAGGTCACCGTGCACCGGACTGTGCTGGGTATTCCCGGCTTTCGAGCCTGTCGGGGACATCGGGGCTGTATTCGTCCAAGGCGTGCCTATGAGCCGGAAGTATCCAACGGCGAAATCGAGGACTGGTTTTTGACGCAGATCCAGGACGAACTGCCGAAAAAATAGCCTGGTGTCCCGGATTTTAAGAGCCCTCCGACGGGCTCAGGCAAACGGAAATACCGGTATTGAGGTAGGTGCTCTTCCGTTCGTGCTGAGCATGTCGAAGCACTCTTCATCCATCCTGGGGTAGCCAAAGGCCGCTCGTTCATGCAACGGACTTCTGATATGCACCAGCCATGACCGAGCGATCTGACGAACGCGACGTGCGGCGCTTCAAGTGGGTGATCGGGATGCCCTACTTCGTGCAGGGCACCAGTAACCTGACCACCATCCCGATCCTGTATTTCATCAAGAACGTGCTGGCCCTGGGGGATGCGGGGGGGCAGCTATTCGATTCGCTCCGGAGTGCCGGCTGGCTGATCAAACCCCTTTGGGGCTATATCTCCGACCGGGTCCCCCTGTTCGGCTCCCGTCGCAAATCCTGGTACGTCCTGATGGCCGTGCTCGCCCTGCTGTTCTGGGCCCTCAGCGCCGTGCTGTCCGCCGCCGGGGTCCGGTCCGCCGCCGTCTACCTGCTCGTCTTCAATCTGGCCTTCGGGACCTACGCGTTCGTGGATGTGGTTTGTGATGCCATCATGGTCGAGCAGGGGCGCCGCCTGCGTCGGGTAGGCTCGTTCGTCAATTTTCAATGGACCGTCCTCGCGCTCTCGTTCACCGTCGCCCTCTACATCAGCGGCTGGTTCCAGGAGCAGATCGAATTGGGACGCCTCGACTATTGGGTGGTGTTCCTGGTGACCGGCATCCCTCCGCTTCTGACGGCGCTTATCGGCTGGCGCAACATCGTGGAAATTCCGATCACGGAGTCTGCACCGTTGCAGGCACCCGAGACGCCCCGCGCCTCGTTCCAAGTCGGTCTTCGATCGCTGCGCACCAGGTTTGCGGAGTTTCGGAAAAGCAATCGCACGATCTGGTTCATGGTGTTGTTCATCTTCTTCTGGAAATTTCGGCCCTCGGTCGGGTTCATCGAGCGCAGTTACCTGATCGATGTCCGCGGCTTTCAACCGAGCTCCTTCGGCACCATCCTGGCTCTAGGCGGCGTGAGTTTCTTTCTTTCCATTCTCGTTTATCGCCGGGTGGTGAACAGGTACCCCACGATTGCGTGGCACCAGTACCTCTATGCCATGGTCGCTTTGGGGGTGGTGTCCTATCCGGTGAGTTTCTTCCTCTATTTGGACCCCGATCATCCCTGGTGGGGTGTCTTGGACGCGTTTCACGCATGGCCGGACTCCCTCAATCCGCTGCCCCACTGGAATCGCTACGAATGGTTCCGGCTGTTTAGCGAGACGGTGTTGGGCTTTGCGGCGATCCCCGCATTTATTATTCCGCTGACCCTGGCGGGGGAAACGGTCAAGTTGAAGTATGCTGCGGTCGGCTATGCATTCCTCATGTCATGGGCGAATGCGACGGGCGTGTTCGAAGGGGTCGCCGGCGCCGGCCTCTTCGCGTTGTTTTTGCAGCCCTGGATGCAAGGGTTCCTTGACGCCTTCCACGGGTCCTGGCTCGACATCAGCGGCCTGGCCGATCAGCGAACGCTCATCCTGGAAGTGTTCGTCTATATCAGCCTGATCTTTACCCTGCTGACGATTCCGTTTATCCTGCTGCTCAAGCGCGAGTTCGAGCGGCAGGGGCTTGTCATTCAACTGGGCGGAGAACGGTGAGCTGAAAGAGGAGCACGCCATGGCTGTTTTCAGAACGCTCGGCACTATCCTGGCGATTGCTGTGTTGACCCTGGCTTTGTCCATCGAGGGTTGGGCGTCGGGTCCCTGCGAAGATGTGCCGGTTCAGACCGACGCCGGCCCGGTTATGCACGTGGTGTCATGGGTGGCCACGATTCCGTACACCGCCGTCAAGGGCGTGGTCGCGCTCACCGGCGGGCTCGTCAGCATTCCCGTCTACATTGTGTCGCTGAAGAATGAGCGAGTGACGCGGGCGGTCTGGTTACCTGCCGTGTCCGGCACATATATCCTCACTCCGGCGCATCTGACGGGGAAACAACCGATCCGTTTCTGGCCGAGCTGCCCGGATTCCGACGTCACGACCGCTTCCAAATGACCCGCATGGGAAATGTCCGGAATCTTTGTTACGCTTCAGGGCATGCCCTTTCGAACCCTGGCCGTCCTCGTCGTCTTGCTGAGCCTGCTTTCCCCGGCAAGCGCGCAGGAGACGCCAAGCGCGACGCCTCCTCCTCTCGAAGAAGCTGAGCTTGCGCAGTACCACTATTCGCTCGCCGTGTTGCGGCTTTCTTCGCTCTCACCCGCAGACCGTCTGAGCGTCATGGCCGAGTTACGGACGGCTATCCGGCTCCGGCCTGACTTTGTCGAGGCCCATGCTCAATTGGGAAACATTCTGTTGCAGCAGGGCGATACGGATGGAGCCCTCGATGAATTCCGCCTCGCGGCGCGTCTTGCTCCGCATCTTCCAGAAAATCACCTCGCCCTGGCCAGTGCACTGATCGCCAAGCACGATTGGAAGGCGGCCGCCACGTCGCTCAAGGAAGCCCTCAGGCTGGATTCTTCGCTCCCGCAGGCCCATTACAATCTGGGAACGATCTATTACACGACCGGCCAACTCCAGCAGTCGATCCAGTCCTATCGGGAAGCCGTGCGCTTGAAGCCCGAATTCGCCGATGCCCATTACCGGCTGGGTCTGGTCCTCAAACTGGCGAATCAGGACAAGGAGTCCGTCGCTGCGCTCGAAAAGGCGGCGGCACACGGCATGGCGCGTGCCCAGTACTTTCTGGGCAATGCGTACCGGTCGGGACAGGGCACGACCAAGCACCTGCCGTTGGCCATCTGGTGGTGGATGCGCGCGTTCGAGCAAGGCCTCGAGGATGCGGGCAGCACGCTTTCGCAGTTGCGCCGCACCGCCTTGATGCCGGGCGAGAAGGCGAACAAACAAGCCGCGCCTGTCCGACAGGCGTTCAAGGAGTATTGGGAATTGGAATGGCAGGATTACCCGGCCGTGGAACGAAAGGGAAATACCGAGACGGTGGGAATCGCCTTGATTCGACTTGGCCGGACCGAGGACGCCTTGCCGGCGTTGTTGCGGGAGGCCTATGCCATGAATGCGACTGCCGGCGCGGCCCTGGAGGAGTTGTACGTCGATGGCGATGGTGATCGTCTGGCTCCTGGCGATCGACGGATCCTCCAGTATTTCCTGACTACCGCCGGCGAAGGGGTGCTACACTCCCGGCTCGTCATGGCCCTGCTCTACGGCAAAGGACTCGGAGTTCCACAGGACCTTGGGCGATCCAAGGAATACCTCAAAGGAGTGCCGGAGGAAGACGCCAAACGGGTGCGGGAAGAGCTGGCAGAGCCCGCGGCTGGACCCTGAATGAAACGGTTCGAACGTCTGGATGAGATTCGACGGTTCCTGATTCGCGCGTCCTGGCTGCAGGCGGTTCTCCTGGGGCTGGCTGCCGCCGGTGTTGCAGCCGGGCTGTGGGCGGCGGCGCCCGCGACATTCAGCGCGCTCGAGTGGAGTATCTACGATGGCTGGGCACGGTCCCGGCCTTCGATTCCCCCCACCCCCGCCCTGGTGCTCGTTCGGCGTGATGCCGAGAGCGAGAGCCGGTTTGGCTCAGGTGTATGGGATCGTGGATTGTTGGGACGGCTCGTCACCGCTCTGCACGATGCCGACGCGGCCGTCATCGGCCTGTATATTTCCACCCACGAGTCCAGTCCTCCCCATCTCGGCGGTGCCGCGAGCGATGCGCTCCTCAGCGAAGCGACGGTGCGAGCAGGGAATGTGGTCTATCCATTGGCCGCGCAACTCATGCCGGACGGCAGCGTCACCGTGCTGGATCGGATGGATGCGGCGACGGAGTTGAGCCATCCCGGCTGGCCACTCAGGACGCCGGACCTCGCCGGTCGCCTACGGGAAGTCTCCGACCGTCAGGGCATCCTGGCTCCATTGGCCCAACAGGCATTGGCGGTGGGAC